>ORJL010413567.1_pt1 | contig 10737 bp, 12 predicted proteins | sample 1779941 | NCBI WGS metagenome assembly ORJL01 (sample SAMEA104232317, study PRJEB22302) | groundwater metagenome | biome: forest; feature: aquifer; material: groundwater | place: USA | collected 2011-08-07 | depth 5.8 m | reverse complement strand
CCATTCCCGCGTCCAGCTCACCGGCCTAATCCTGACCAAGATGGACGGCGATGCGCGGGGCGGCGCCGCCCTCTCCATCCGGGCGGTGACCGGCGTGCCCATCAAGTTCCTGGGCATGGGCGAGAAGCTGGAGGCCCTGGAGCCGTTCTACCCCGACCGCCTGGCCTCGCGCATCCTGGGGATGGGGGATGTCCTGACCTTCATCGAGAAGGCCCAGGAGGTCTTCGACGAGAAGAAGGCCAAGGAGTTCGAGAAGAAGGTCCGCCAGGCCAGCTTCAACCTGGAGGACTTCCTGGAGCAGTTCCAGCAGATGAAGCGCATGGGGCCGCTGTCGCAGATCCTGGAGATGGTCCCCGGGATGTCAGGGCTGGCCAAGCGGTTGCCCGGCGCCGCCCTGGATGAACGCCAGATGAAGCGGGTTGAGGCCATCATCCTGTCCATGACGCCCAAGGAGCGCCAGAACCCTCAGATGATCGGCGGCAGCCGGAGGCGGCGCATCGCCAAGGGCAGCGGGACCAGCCCTCAGGAGATAAACCAGCTTTTGAACCAGTTCTTCCAGATACAGCAGTTCATGAAGAAGGCGGCCTCGGGAAAGATGAAGTTTCCGGGACTGCCGTTCAAGATGTAGGGGTCTTCCATGTCCCCTCGTGGTGGGCGGGGTTCTGTCCTCTCTCCCTTGACGGGAGAGAGTCCCGACCCCGACCGAGTCGGGGTACGGGATCCCGTACGGAGTCGGGACTACAGTGAGGGTGTCAGGGGGCACCGGGCCTTTCGCTTTCTGGAGCAGCAATCGTAGGCAATGCTCGTGGCCTACCCTCATCTCAATCTCCCGATTCGCTCCGCTCATACGGGATGCGCCGTGGGCGGGATGCCGCACGGGCGAAGCCCAATCGGCATTCTCCCACAAGGGGAGAAGGGCAGATGTGGCGTGCGGCAGCTTTGCAGGAACAGTCCACGGAGGTTGTTTCACAGTTGCCTCCGCCCAATTTGATGCTGGGGCAGTCTCAGATTCAGGCAACCGAGTCTTGGGGTGGGCTACAGGTTCGCCCTAAAACGCTCCTGGAGCCGTGCGTTTTCGCGCCTGTGACCTGTTCGATACACCCACAGTTTTGGCCCGTGTGCTAAAATAGCATAAATTCGAGGATGCCATGGACGATTTGAAGTACTGGGTGGGGTTCAGCCTGATACCCGGCGTGGGCCGGGCCAGGTTCTCCCTGCTGGAGAAGCATTTCGGCACCCTGGAGGTCGCCTGGCAGGCCCCGGGTTCCGAGTTGCGCGCGGCTGGCCTGGATACCAGGACCATCCAGGCTATCCTCGCTCGCCGGCCCAAGATAGACCTGGAGGCCGAGATCGCGAACCTGGCGAAGAACCAGGTCCAGGCCATCGCGTGGAGCGACGACGGGTATCCGCCGCGGCTTCGAGAGATCCCGGACCCGCCTCCGGTGCTGTACGTCAAAGGCAGCCTCCGTCCCGAGGACGAGTGGTCGGTGGCTGTGGTCGGCACTCGCAAGCCCTCCATTTATGGCAGGGAGGTGGCCGAGATGCTGTCTACCGACCTGGCGCGGAGCCGTGTAACGGTGGTCAGCGGCCTGGCCCGGGGGATAGACTCGGTGGCCCACCGGGCCGCCCTGGATGCGGGAGGCAGGAGCATCGCTGTCTTCGCCTGCGGCCTTGACCGGATATACCCGCCGGAGAACGCGTCCCTGGCCAGAAACATATCTGATCAGGGGGCCGTTGTGTCCGAGTACCCCCTGGGAACGCTGCCCCGCGCCGACTACTTTCCCAGGCGCAACCGCATCATGAGCGGTCTCAGCCTGGGGGTCCTGGTGGTGGAGGCGGGAGAGCAGAGCGGAGCGCTCATCACGGTGCACCACGCCCTGGAGCAGAACCGGGAGGGGTTCGCCGTGCCCGGCAGCATCCTGTCCCCCACATGTCGCGGAACCAACCGCATTATCCAGGATGGGGCCAAGCTGGTGCGCGATGTGCAGGACATACTGGAGGAGCTGAACCTCACGGCGGTCCCGCAGCAACTGGAGATGAAGGAGCTGCTCCCCGCTGATGCCGCGGAGTCGTCCCTTATCAGATGTATGTCCACGGAACCCAGACACATTGACGAAATAGGCAGGGCCAGCGGGCTGCCCCCGGCGGTGGCCAGCAGCACCCTGGCTTTGATGGAGCTCAAAGGAATGGTAAAGCAGGTGGGTGGAATGCACTACGTTCTGACTCGTGAGACCAGGGAGGGTTACAGTGTCCCCGCGCGAGAGTAAGAAGGCCACAGGGACAGGGCAGGCCCTGGTCATAGTGGAGTCTCCGGCCAAGGCGAGGACGCTGGAGCGGATCCTCGGCCCCGGCTATGTTATCAAAGCATCTATGGGTCACGTTCGGGACCTGCCTACCTGGAAGCTGGGCGTAGACGTGGCTAACGGGTTCGCCCCCCAGTATGAGGTGGTCAAGGACAAGAAGAAGGTCGTCGAAGAGCTAAAGAAGCTCGCCGGCAAAGCGCCCCAGATCTATCTGGCCACCGACCCGGACCGGGAGGGGGAGGCTATCTCGTGGCACCTGGTGGAGACCGCCGAGATGGAGTCGGGCCGTCTCCACCGCGTCGAGTTCCATGAGATAACGCCGGAGGCGGTGACCGCGGCTTTCAAAGAGCCTCGCGACATTGACATGGACCTGGTGCAAGCCCAGCAGGCGCGGCGCATCCTGGACCGCCTGGTGGGCTACAAGGTCAGCCCTATCCTGGGCAAAAAGGTGCAGCGGGGCCTGTCTGCCGGACGGGTGCAATCGGTGGCGCTGCGCCTCATCGTGGACCGTGAGCGCCAAGTCCAGGGCTTCGTCCCGCAGGAGTACTGGAGCATCGAGGCAGAGCTGACGCTCGAAGGTAAGAAGAAAGAGGCCAAGGATGCCTTCCGGGCGGCCCTGGTGGGTGTGGCGGACGAGCGGCAGAAGCTTGAAATCGCCAACTCCGAAGCTGCCAATGGCCTGGTGGCTGAGCTGGAGAAGGCTAGCTACGCAGTGAGCAAAGTCCAAGTGAGGGAATCGCCCCGGAACCCGGCGGCGCCGTTTACCACCAGCACGCTGCAACAGGAAGGCTGGCGGAAGTTGAGGTTCACGGCCAAGCGCACCATGGCGCTGGCGCAACAGTTGTACGAAGGGATTTCCGTGGGCGCAGAGGGCAGCGTGGGCCTCATAACCTATATGCGTACCGATTCCATCCGCGTGGCCGCTCCGGCCATCCACGAGGCCAGGGACTTCATCAAGGAGAGGTTCGGCGAGAACTATCTGCCCAAGGCGCCCAGGGTCCACGCCGGCAAACAGAAGGGCGCACAGGAAGCGCACGAAGCGATACGGCCTACGTCGGCGCGAAGGCACCCCGATGCTCTGAAGCAGTATCTGTCCGCGGACCAGTTGAAGCTTTACGAGCTGATATGGAACCGGATGGTAGCCAGCCAGATGGCCGCCGCCAGCATCAGGAGCACCCAGGTGGACGTCGCGGCCAAGTGCCCCAAGAGGACGATGCTGCTCAGGGCGTCGGCCTCAGAGGTGGTGTTCCCCGGCTTCCTGGTATTGTATGAGGAAGGGCGGGACGAGGAAGAAGCCAAGGCGAATCGCCTTCCGTCGTTGACGCAGGGACAGGCGCTGGACCTGCTTGGCCTGTATCCGGAGCAGCACTTCACTCAGCCGCCGCCGCGATACACCGAGGCCACGCTCATCAAGGCCCTGGAGGAGAACGGCATCGGCCGTCCCAGCACCTACGCTTCGATACTGTCCATTCTCGGAGAACGCCAGTACGCCAACCGGGACAGGGGCCGTTTCGTGCCCACCGAGATGGGGATGACGGTCTGCGACCTGCTCATCAAGCACTTCGCGGATGTGGTGGACATAAAGTTCACCGCCCAGATGGAGGACAACCTGGATGAAGTGGCGCGCGGAGAACGGGAGTGGCATGGCATTGTGGGCGAGTTCTACGGCCCGTTCTCCGAGACTGTCAAGAAGGCGGCGGAGAACATGGAGTCGTTGAAGCCTCCGCCGGAGCCAACCGACGAGGTCTGCGAGAAGTGCGGACAGCCGATGGTGATCCGCAGCGGGCGGTTCGGCCGCTTTTTGAGCTGTAGCGGCTTCCCGAAGTGCAAGAACGCCGGGCCGCTGCCTTCGGACCAAGCGCCGAAGGAAGAAACCCCAGAGGCTGAGGTTTCGTCCGAGGTGTGCGAGAAGTGCGGCAAACCTATGGTCGTCAGGCAAGGGAGGTTCGGCAAGTTCCTGTCCTGCACAGGCTATCCCGAGTGCAAGACCACGAAACGGCTGCCCTCCGATAAGTCCGAGAAGAAGGAAGCCAAGGAAGTCGAGCTCTCCTCTGAGAAGTGCGACAAGTGCGGCAAGCCCATGGTGGTTAAGGAAGGAAGGTCAGGGAAGTTCCTGGCTTGCACCGGCTATCCCAAGTGCAAGAACGCCAAGTCCATTCCTACAGGCGCCCACTGTCCCGAGTGCCAGGGTGACCTGGTGGAGCGGCGCTTCAAAGGCCGCGTATTCTATGGATGCGCCAACTACCCGACATGCCGCTACACCACCCGGGAGTTGCCCCAGGTAGAGGTGGGGGCGGAGTCTGGATAGCAAGATGGACCATCGACGTCGTTCGCCGATACCAACGAGTGGTCTTAGGCCGGTCGCCGCCTGCGTTTGTGACTGTCATTCTGAACCGGAGTCCCTACGTGTCGGGACGAAGGTGAAGAATCTCAGGACTGACCTGAGCCAAAGGCAATGCCTAAGATCCTTCACTTCGTTCAGGATGACATTGGATGCACGCTGCTTCATCGCCAAAGTTCGCCCTGTCCGAGGATACGGACTCCGGACCTTCGGAGATCCTGGCGAAGGGGTGAGCTTGGACGGAGGTGAATCGCTGGGTTCACGTCGTTTGGCTACAGCGTTTTGTGAAGACGGGCGCGTGCGGCACAAGCTGGAGTGCGCAGGTGTGCGTGCACCTTCACAGCGACGGCAAGCCACCGCACTCCAAGAGCCATCATGGCGAGCAGGTGTTTCCGTCTTCCGGGCGCCCCGATACATCGGGGCGACCAGGGCGGGCGTGATGAATCACGCCCATACAGACAGGCACCGACGCTTATCCGTTCTCATGTTTCGGGGTATGTTGGGCCAAAGACATGAGCGATCCTGATCACTCTCACGTTCTCAGGGGCTACCTGGTCTATCTGGAAGTGGAGAAGGGCGTCTCGCCCTACACCGTGCGCAACTACCGGACGGACGTGGAGGACTTCCTTACGTTCCTGGGTAGGGAGGAGCGAGTGCTCCGGATAGTGGACAGGGCGTGCCTGCGTCGCTATATGGTGGGGCTTCAAGGAAGAGGCATCGCCCGAGGGAGCCTGTCCCGCAAGGCCAGCGCCTTGCGCTCCTTCTTCCGATATCTGGAGAGGCAGGGCGAGATAGCCTCCAATCCAACACTCACTACCGTCCTGCCCAAGCGAGAGCGCCGGCTGCCCAGGTTCCTGGACAAGGGCGAGATAGATGGCCTCCTGGTCGCTGCTGCGGACAACTCCGCGCTAGGCCTCCGGGACAGGGCCATCCTGGAACTGCTCTACTCTTCGGGGCTGCGGGTGAGCGAAGTCGCGCACTTGGACTTGGGGCACGTTGACCTGCACGGCCGGGAGGTACGCGTCTGGGGCAAGGGCTCCAAGGAGAGGATAGCCATCGTGGGAAGGCCTGCTATCGCTGCCCTGGAGCGGTATATCCGGGAGGCGCGGTCTCAGCTCTCGCCGCAGAAGGGGGAGGCTGCCCTTTTCCTCAACCACGCGGGGGGGAGGCTCTCCCAGCGGGGGATCCAACTCCTGGTGGCCAAACATGCCGCGGCCTCGGGGTTGGAGAAACGCCTCCATCCTCACATGATGCGCCACACCTTTGCCACCCATCTACTGGAGGGTGGCGCCGACCTGCGCTCGGTGCAGGAGTTGCTGGGCCATTCCAGCCTGGCGTCTACTCAGGTATATACCCATGTGGCCAAGGGACAATTGCACCGCGACTACATGGCGGCCCATCCCCGAAGCCAGCCTCGTCCAGCCTCCGAGAAAGAGGCAGGAGAAGGAGGGGAATCGTGAAGATCCTGGTCATCCAGGGCCCCAATCTGAATGCGCTGGGCCGGCGGCAGCCTGAGCACTATGGCACGAAGACTCTGGCGCAGATCAATGCTGCCCTGGAGGCCCGCGCCAAAGAGCTTGGAGCCTCTCTGGTGTGCTTCCAGTCCAACCACGAAGGCGCTCTGGTGGACTTCCTGCAGGCCGAGTCGGCCCAGGCCCAAGGCATCATCATCAACCCGGGCGCCCTGACCCACTATGGTATCAGCCTGCGCGATGCCCTGGTTGATTCGGGATTACCCATCATCGAGGTGCACCTGTCCAACATCTTCGCGCGGGAAGAATGGCGCCATCACTCTGTGGTATCGGCCATTGCGCGCGGGGTGATTTGCGGGCTGGGCTGGAGGGGTTACATCGCGGCGCTGGAGATCCTGGCGGCCCAGCTTGGGGAAGGGAGGCAGGCATGAAGTCACGGCTTCAGCGCCTCAGACAGGCCATGGCAGAGAAAGAACTGGACGCCTTCTTCATTTCCCAGCCGGAGAACCGCCGCTACGTTTCGGGATTCACCGGCAGCGACGGGTATGTCCTGGTGACGCCAGACAGGGCGGTGGTCGCCGTGGACTTCCGCTATACCGAGCAGGCCGCCGGCCAGTGCGCGGGTTTCGAGGTGTTTCGCATCATCGGCGAGCTTTCCGCCTGGTTCAATGACCTGGTGAAGGGCCTGGCCGGGGCGCGACTGGGCTTCGAGGCTGACCATATGTCGGTAGCTGCCTACCAGCAGATGCAGGACTGCCTCAAGAAGCTGGACAACGCTCCCAAGTTGGCCGATACTCGCGGCCTGGTCGTGGGCCTGCGCTCGGTGAAGGAGTCAGGGGAGGTAGAGGCCATCCAGAAGGCCATTGCCCTGTCGGACGGGGCGTTCGAGCACATCCGGGGCTGGGTCAGGCCGGGCATGACGGAGTTGGGGGTGGCCTGGGAGCTGGAGAAACACATGAGGGAGCACGGCTCGGGAGCCATGCCCTTCGACGTCATCGCCGCCGCCGGTCCGAACGCTTCCATGCCCCATCACCACCCCGGAGACCGCGTCATCCAGAAGGGGGAGCTTCTCCTGATGGACTTTGGAGCCACTGTGGATGGGTATGTGAGCGACCTCACCCGGACCATTTTTGTGGGAGGAAAACCGGACGCTCAGTTCCGCAAGCTGTACGACGTTGTTCTGGGGGCGCAGCTTACGGCCATCGCCACTCTGCGACCGGGCATGACGGGGGCGGAGGGCGACAAGCTGGCCCGCACTGTGATAGGCGAAGCCGGGCACGGCGAAGCCTTTGGCCACGGCCTGGGGCACGGCGTCGGGCTGGTCGTGCACGAGGAGCCACGCGTCGGGCAAAGCTCTTCGCACGTGCTGACCGAAGGCATGGTGTTCACCGTGGAGCCGGGGGTCTACTTGTCGGGGTGGGGTGGCATCCGCATCGAGGACGTGGTAGTCTTGGAGGCGGGAGGGGCCAGGAGCCTCACCAGGGCGAGCAAGGACTACAGCTAGTTCTTATTGCCGGGGAGTTTTAGCGATGATCAACACTGGAGACATCAAGAAGGGCGCCACCTTTGAAATGGATGGCAAGATCTATCAGGTCATTGAGTTCCAGCTAATAAAGCTGGGACGGGGCAGCGCGCAGGTGCGCATGAAGCTGCGTGATCTGAGGGCCGGCCATACGCTGGAGAAAGTGGTGCAGTCCGGCACGGCCTTTCCCAGGGTCATAATGGACCGCCGGCCGATGAAGTTCCTCTACAACGACGGCGACCTCTACTACTTCATGGACACGGAGACCTTCGACCAGGCGCCAGTGGCGAAGGAAAGGCTCGGCGACGCCGTGAACTACCTCAAGGAAGGTCAGGAGTTGGAGGTGCTCAGCTACCACGGGGAGACTATCGGAGCAGAGTTGCCCACGGCCGTGGAGTTGAAGGTGACGGAAGCTCCCCCTAGCCACAGGGGCGATACGGCCCAGGGCGGCGGCAAGAAAGCCACCCTGGAGACCGGCCTGGTGGTAGGCGTGCCGTTCCACATAAACACCGGGGATGTCATTCGCGTGGACACCCGCACCGGAAACTACCTGGAGAGGGTGAGCTGAAGGCTGACCTTCACGTCCACACCCGCTATTCCCACGATAGCACGTCCTCCCTGGAGTCCATCGTCGCCCGTTGCCTGAAGGTGGGCCTCCAGTGCGTGGCCATCGCCGACCACAATACCATCGAAGGGGCCTTGAGGTTGAGGGATATGGCTCCCTTCAAGGTCATCGTCGCCGAGGAGATCAGGACGCGGTCGGGCGAGGTCATGGGGATGTTCCTCAAGGAGGCGGTGCCGCCTGACCTCTCCGCCGAGGAGTCCATTGCCCGGGTCAGGGCCCAGGGCGGTCTGGTCAACCTGCCGCACCCCTGCGAGAGCCTGAGCCGCAGCTCGGCTCTGAGCCGGGAGATGCTGCCGACCGTCATGCCTCTCGTGGACGCCATCGAGGTGTTCAACTCCCGTTCGCTGCTGCCATCGGATACAGCCCGCGCCGGAAGGCTGGCGCACGACTATGGCAAGCCAGGGACCGGCGGCTCCGATGCGCACTTTCCCTGGGAGATAGGCAGGACCTACGTGGAGATGCCGGACTTCACCGGCCCGCAGGACTTCATCCAGGCCCTGTCGCAAGGCAAGGTGATGGGGCGTCGCTCAGCCCCTCTAGTGCACTTCTGTACCACCTGGACCAAGATCAGGCGTCGGATTCGACCGTGACATACCGTCTGGGCTGGTTCACCACGGCGCGGGGGCCAGGCTCGCGGCGGCTTCTGGCGGCGGTGTATGACGGCATCCTGTTGGGGAAACTTCCGGCCGAGATCGCCTTCGTGTTCTGCAGCCGCGCGCAGGGTGAATCGCCCGAGACGGACATCTTCATGGAGCAAGTCAGAGGCTACGGTCTGCCTTTGCTTTGCCTGTCGCGACGCGAGTTCAACAAACAATACCCCTCTGCCCCTCGCTCTCAATACGATGCTCAGGTGATGAAGCTCATCGAACCCCGTCCGGCCGACGCCATCGTCCTTGCCGGCTACATGTTGGTCGCCAGCGCTGAGCTGTGCCGTCGCTATCCCCTGGTGAATTTGCATCCGGCGCTCCCCGGCGGACCCGCGGGGACGTGGCAAGAAGTCATCTGGAAGCTGATCGACCGGCGCGTCGCCGAGAGCGGCGTGATGATACATCTGGCGACGCCGGACCTGGACGAGGGGCCGGTGATAGCTTATTGCCGTTATTCGCTCAGGGGGGGCGAGATGGATGCGCTGTGGGCGGAGATCGGCAAGCAGAACGCAGCGGACCTGAAAGCCCGCCGCGGGGAAGAGTTGCCGCTGTTCAAGGCCATCCGGCAGCGAGGCTTCGTGCGGGAGATACCGCTCCTGGTGGCTGCTTTGGGTGCGCTGGCGCGCGCCGAGACCGTGGTGCGGGAGGGCAGAGTGCTCTCCGCGACGGGGAGGCGGCTTGCCGGTCAAGACCTCACGGAGCAGGTGGAGCGGGAGCTGGCGAAGGACGGGTAGGCAGGCGAGGTAGGCAGCGATGGCGATCAACGGAATCCGGCTACTCGAAGACGCTTTGGCAAAGCTGAAGGTCACCTACAGGCAGTATTTGTCTTTCGCCGAGCGCGACGTTGCCTGGACTCTGCAACTGTCTATGCTGGAGGCCTTGCGTTCTTCCAAAGCAGACTTGCAAATGTACAATAACCACAAGGTGGCCCCGCGCAGACTTGTGGACCTTGCTGTGGTGCGCGGGAGCGCTGTGGAAACCGTTTTGGAACTGAAATACGAGCCAGACCATGACAGAACTGATATCACGCCTGGAAAGCTCAGTCCCTCGGTGGTGTATTGGAATTCCAAGCGTGATGGTGGCGTGATACCAGATATCGAGCGGGTTCGCTACTTTGTGGAACACGGCGCTGCGCGCACTGGATGTTCTGTGCTCATAGATGAGGGAAGCTATTTCCGCCACCGTGAAGCTCCTGAAGGGAGCCGTTGGGAGAATTGGGGGAAGAGCCCCTACTCCGCCTCAGGAATCTCTGTACTTGTGGCCAAGTTTTGATTGGCTGCCTTGCCCGTTTATTGCGGATTCGCCTCCCGAGCCTCATGCTTGCTTGCGATATGGATACACGTTCGACGCTCCGCGCAATTATTGCTGGAGAGAATGGGTGACGCCTTGAAGACGGAGAAGGTGAGCTTCACCATGCCGGAGGACGTAACCCGGGCATTGCGGGCTTGCGTCAGCAAACGCAAACGCAGCTCCTTCGTGGCGGAAGCCGTCGCAGAGAAGTTGAAGGCACTGGAAGCGGAGCGGCTCCGGCAAGAACTGATCGAGGGCTACCAGGCGAGACGGCAGGAGGACGCGGAAACCAACCAAGAATGGGAGGCCATCACGCTGGAGAAGTGGCCCCCGATGAATGCCGGCCCTGTGCAACATGAAACGGCGCGTCGGGCGACCGCAGGTCGCCGCTACGGTCCAATACAGCGCAGAAGCGCTGTATTGCGTCTGCCGCAACCCGCCCTGGTTCGAGCGAACTTGTGATGGGTTCTCTGGTCTACCTTCCTTTGTACTCCGGCTTTCGCCCCCCTGCCAAGCCGCGGGGGGCCTCCTGGGGGT
>ORJL011510417.1_pt1 | contig 10739 bp, 8 predicted proteins | sample 1779941 | NCBI WGS metagenome assembly ORJL01 (sample SAMEA104232317, study PRJEB22302) | groundwater metagenome | biome: forest; feature: aquifer; material: groundwater | place: USA | collected 2011-08-07 | depth 5.8 m | reverse complement strand
GGGCGAGCCGCCTCAGAGAGGGGGGTGTACCAAACTTTGTCGTAGGTGCGTAAAAGTTTGGTAGTGGGCATGGACCGGCTGAAGGGGGAGATTCTGGGCGGAGGAGGGTCACGAGGCGCGCGCGGTGCTGTGCGCCCGCTTCTCCACCCGAGATCGAAAGACTCGCAGGCGTCGCTACGCGACGCATGACATTTTCAACGCCCCAAACCGTGGACTGAGGTCTGCGGCTACCCTCAGGGCGTCGCTCAGCGACGCATCTTCAGCAGATGACTCCACACAACCGGCGGAGCCTAACACCCCCAATCCGGTCGGTCTGCGGCGGAACCGCCACTAAAGCGCGAAGCTTTTGGCCGGAATCGCAACCGCCAAGCGCGAAGGCGCGCGAAGGAGGAGAGACACCGGCGGAGATGAGCCCAAGAATCAGGCTGCCTTCGCGGTCCTTTGCGCCCTTAGCGGTGGGAATCAGGAGTGCCGCAATCGGTGGCTGGATTTGGAGCGACCGTTGGGGGCCAACCCAGTGAGCCGGATCATTCTTCGCTGGCGCGGTCGAACGTCCAGTGCGGGGGGAAGCTGGAGCCGACTGACATCGACTGCTGTGAGGAGGGGTACAAGAAACTCCGTGTAAGGTGCAGCGCTGCTGAGGCGCCTTCGCCTCGAACGCGACAGGGACGAGCGAAGGCTCTCACCAGGGTCACTGCCTCGCCACCTTCGATCCAGAGCGGCGCAGAACCGCCACGCTACACGACGCTAGCACGACCTCCTGTGCTCGTTGTTGGAAGGGGTAGTCCGAGCGGCTAGTTCGGCCGCCCACTCGCGTGCGGCAGCGGCTTGACGAGCCTGTAAAATCTGATAATCTGATTCCATGAAATTGACGACGATTACGGTTACGGAGGCAGCCCGCAACTTTGCCGATTGTGTCAACCGCGCCCACTATCAGAACACGTCCTTCGTGCTGCTGAAGAACGGTCGGCCCGTTGCCCGGCTTGAGCCAGATAGTGAAAAGCGCTGCACAGGGAGGGAGTTGGCGGACGCCCTGGCCGAGGTGGAGTTGGCGCCTGAAGAGGCTCGCGCCTGGCACGGTGATCTGCGAACCGCGCGCAAGGCCCTCCAAGCCCCGACTGACAAATGGCGATAATCCTCGACGCGGATGTGATCATCCGGGGCGAAAAGGGGGCATTCGATCTCAAGGCTTGGTTGGAGAGCCAGCCCAATGAACTGTTCGAGGTGGCCGCCATTACCGTTGCCGAGCTCTGGCACGGAGTCGAACGGGCTGACGGCGCGCACAAAGCGCGGCGCCTGCAATACCTGCGGGCACTGCTAGCGGCGCTCCCCGTCATTCCCTACACCGAGCAGACTGCTCGTGAGCATGCCCGGATTTGGGCGCAACTGGAAGCGGGTGGAAACATGATCGGTTCCTACGACGTCATCGTAGCCGCGACAGCGCTGGAGCGCGGGAGCGAGGTGGCGACCTTCAACAAACACCACTTCGATCGCGTGGTGGGACTGAGGGTCAGAGAACTCCAATGATCGACGACGAGGTGAGGTCCAGTTCAGTGATCAGTCATCTGGACGCCCTCCTGGCCCGCATGTTAGCCTCCGAGGTCATGCGAACATCTCTGCCGTTAGGGTTGGTTTCCACCTTGCTGCTTCCTTGGCTTGGTTGTCAGGCAGGAGCGGCGGAGACGGGGGTCTCACTGGAGGATTTTGAGGGAGGATACCAGGCGGCGCGATGGACGTTTTCCAACGGCGCCGAGTTTCCGGGCGCCAATGGGAGTTTCGATCGGGCGACGGAGGCGGCACACGAAGGACAGTTCGGAGGGAAGTTGACGTTCGATTTCACCGGCGGAGGCAACTACGTGGGGGCGATCTTGCGCATGCCGGAGAGTGGCGTGGGCGCAACAGGCGACTGGAACGGGTTGCGGCTTTGGCTAAAGCGTCCGGAGGGCAATGATCTGGTCTTTCGCTACAGCGATTCGGCTGGGCAGACGTTCCAGAAGTCAGTCGAGTGCCTTGCGGGCACTTGGGTGCGCGCCACAATTCCGTTTAGCGGATGGACCGGTCATTGGGGTGGGGCGGATGACGGCAAGGTGCGCGGAAAGCCCAAGATGCTGGCCTTGCTCGTTGATCGTGGGGCGCAGACAACGGGGGCGTTGCTGTTCGACGACCTGCGCTTGGTGATCACCCAGGAGGCGGTCGCGCGGGTGTCGTATCCGGCGTACCAGTTTGGGCCCGAAGAGGGATGGCGAACGCGGGCGGACGGCAACGGTGGAACCACCCGGTTGGACAGCAAGACGTGGGCGGTTGATTTCTCCCAGGGCGCCCGCTGGGTTTCCTTGGGAGTGCCCGACCATGTGTTGTTGGGGAACGTGGACAAGATTCGGCTGCGAGTGCGGGGTGACGCGAAGGGGCACCCGGTCCGTTTGGTGCTACGGACGCATTTCATGACGTTCCAGAAGACCATCGGGGAATTCTCCGGGGGCGGCGAGCAGGAGTTGGTGACCGACGCGCCGCCGGGCCCGGGCTGGGAATGGCATGGGGGCGAGAACGACGGCAAGATTCACGGTCCGCTGCGGTTGGTCGAAATTGGGCTGGGAGGAGGGAATAGCACCGCGCCCTGCACGCTGGAACTGCGCGAAGTCATGGTGGACGTGTCCTGCCCGGAGCAGAAACGGTGTGTGTTGACGGCCGAAGGCCGAGGCGCGGGGGACGACGCCTGTTTTCTGGTGCATGTGCGAGCGTTGAGCGATGAACCACTCGGTGGGGAACTCCAATGGGTGTTGCGCGACTGGGACGGCAACGAGGTCGGGCGGGGGACGCAGGCGGTGGCTGTGCCGACGAAGAGCGAGCCTGTGGAGTTGAAGCTGCGCATCAAGGAAGCGGAAAGGGCGCGGCGACGGTTTCTCGAGGCCGAACTCAACCTCGACATTCCCGGCCAGGAGGTGGCCCCGGTGCGGGCGGCGTGGGTGGTTGGGTTGGCCGAGAAAGGTGATGCGGCGCTGGAACTGGAATCTCCGTTTGGGATGGGAGTGTATCTCAACCGGTATGGAGGCGATGTCGAAGGGCTGGCGCTGATGGAGCGCGCGGCGCAAATGGCGCGCGACGCGGGTGTAAAGTGGTCGCGCGAGGACTTCTCCTGGGGCCGCATCGAACGGCAGCGCGGGCAATTCGACTGGGCCTATTACGACAACCTCGTGGCCTGCGCCCGGCGCAACGGGATCACCGTATATGCCATCGTCGGTTACTGGACTGGCTGGACCAAGCCCTATACCTCGGAAGGAATCGACGATTATGTCCATTTTCTGAAGGAAATGGTTCGGCATTACCAGAAGGAGATCAAGCAGTGGGAGATCTGGAACGAGCCGAACATCTTTTTCTGGCAGGGACCGAAGGATCTGTACGCCGAACTGTTGACCAAGAGCTATGCGGCCATCAAAGAAATTGATCCGGGCGCTCAAGTGCTTGGGCTCTCGACTGCCGGGATCGACCACAAGTTTATCAGCCGGATGCTCGAGATGCGGGCCCCATTCGACATCCTCACCATCCATCCCTACCGTACGCACCTGAACGACCTGGCATTTATCGAGGACCTGAAAAAGGCGTCCGACCAGGTGAGACTGACCGATGGCAAGCGGCGTCCGGTCTGGCTGACCGAAATGGGCTGGGCTACGCACACACCCCACAACACGCTGCGCCAGGATTTCGCCGCGAACACTCTGCGCGCGCAGGCCGAACTGATCGCCCGCAGCTACCTGTGCGCGATTGTTTCCGGGGTGGAGCCCCGGACCTTCTGGTACGATTTCCGCAACGACGGCGACGATCCGATCTACTTCGAGCACCAGTTGGGCATCGTCTATAGCGACTTCAGCCCGAAACCGGCCTACATTGCCTACGCAACGCTGACGCGGGTGCTGCGGGGCAAGTGGTTGGTCGGGCCGGTGCCGGCACCGCAAGGCGTTCTGGCCTTCAATTTCAAGCCTGCGCGGGGAGGTTCAGGCGAGACTATCGCCCTATGGAGTCCGCAGGCGGATGCCTTGGTGGAGATTCCCACCACAGCGCGACGGGTCACCCGCGTCAACGGGGTTGGCGAACAGAGCGAACTCGAAGTCCAGGCCGGCAGGCTGAGCGTCGAGTTGAAGAAGGGCGCGCCTGTGTATTTGCTCTATCCGTGAGGCGGATCTGGCAGACGAACTCCTGTGCTGGTGGAATGGCCGGATCAGGTGGTTTGTTTGGCGTTTAAGTTGAAAAAGTCAACACCGACCCTCTTAAGGGCATAGTTACACTCGCGCAGGTAATCGCCGTAAGACATCATCCAATGAAATCCCTTCATTTGCTCCATCAGTAAATCGGAATCCCCGTGGATGCGCATATCGATTTGGGATCGACAGATATCCAGGAATGGATTCGCCGCGATGGTTCCGGTGAAGCCGATCCATTTCTTGCTGGCGAAATCAGGAACCAGGTTCGTGCAAACCTGGCCGATCTTCATTTCCACTTTGGGCGCCGCGCCGTAGTCGGACTCGAAATGCGTTAGAATCTTGGCGGGTTCGGCAGTCTGGCCATCCATTTTGCGCGGCGCGGTGCAGTGGGCCAGGGTAACCACATTACCGTGGGGATAAGTGGGATCGTTGAGAAACACTGGGAGTCCGGAAATGGCGTGCAGCAGTACTCCCGAAGGAATGACGACAAAGTCCGACTCGCAGTAGGCCTGGTAGCCCGCGTCATTGAGGAGGCTCAAAGGAAGACACGCTGTGGTTTCAGACATGGGCATGATGGTGCCCATGCAGGAATTGATCGTCATGGCCTCGGTCTTGAACTCATCCATCACGTCCTTGAAGACCTCGGTTAGGACAAAAGCGTTCTCAACGAACTGGCGCGTGGTGTGCAGAGAAACGCCGGACTCTTTTAGGAACCTGGCCGCCTTATCCTTGCAGTCGCTAACGAGGGCTTCGTTGGCCCGGGCCGCCTTGATGCGGGGAGCGAGGTCTTTGTAGGGATAATCCACCAAGTCCATCTTCCATTGTTCCCTGGCAATGCCGGGAGCTTTTTGCCCGCCCTGGCCCCACCCTGAGGCCCCGCCAATACACACTATGCGCTTGCCCAGGGTGGTCTTCAAGCCACTTAACGCCCGCAGTCGCCAAAGCAGTTCCGCATGCTCATCGACGACCACATCCTGCGGTGTCCAGCCGGGCTGGCCATATTCATCCACCGTTTTGCGCAGGAAACGCGGCGAGACAATCTCATACCACAAATAGGCCGGACCCGGGCTGTGCCGGAGAAACATCAGGTTCGATTTGCCGGGAACGGTCAGGATTTCCAGCAAATTGCCGCCGCCGCCAGCGCCATAGATCAACATCACGTCGAAGTCGCCCTTGGCCGCCGCTGTCGCTTGTTGATCATTCTTAACCAATGCCACCGGGTTGAATTCCACCGGAAAATCGGCCTGCTTCCTAAGTTTCTCCAATTCACCGGTAACCCAGTTTTTTTCCGCGAGCGCGTCCTCCTCCTTTTGAATCCCACCCCAACTGCGCCAACTGGTGGCTTCCCGGCGCTGGGGGATCTCGTAGGTCAACACGGGTTGGACTTTAAGGGATTGGCGGACGATTGGACGGCGCTGCGGCGCATACTCGGCTGCCTCGGCCGTCTTCGACGAGGCCAGCATCAAACCGCCAATGGTCAAGGCGCTCGCGCTGGCCAGGAAATCGCGGCGGTTGACCGAGAAGGGATTGATGGCGGGGGGGGCCTTGGCAATCGGGGTCCGATGATGGGGACAAGTGCAGCAACTGCTGAAATGGTGGTGTTCGTTCATAAGTTAATCACTCCAACGATGTTCATACATTTCTGTTAACTCATAGCTCGTTCAGGATTTAGTTGAACCATGGATGGGTTTCACGGCGGCGTCAACCGGGAAAAAAACGGGCGAGAGGGAGCCCCCGCTCATCCTCCCCTGGCGCTCGCGACCGCCGCAGGGTTTATTCGGAATCGTCGTACGACATGGGTTTGCGACACAGATTTGCTTGATACGGAGTCGCAGCCGCGATAATGTTCGACAGCGACTTGGTTCGGGGTTGGCGATTATTGAGAGCCGGTACCCTTCCGGCGGATGCGCTCTGTGGAAGCAGGGCCTCCATTCGATCAGGTTGCGGGCTTGTGGGTAATTGCAGGCCAATAGGTTGCGCGCGTAGCTCAATTGGATAGAGTGACGGCCTCCGGAGCCGAAGGTTGTGGGTTCAACTCCCGCCGCGCGCACCATTTTACAGTCGTCCGATGTAGCGCCGCAAACTAAGCACAAGGGATTTATGGCAGACCCGCAACGACCGCCGAAACAGTATTATAACCCCCCGGCCGAAAAGACCTACGAGATCCCGGATGAGTTGATTGGCGGGCACATGAAAGCGGTGCTCGTGCTGGAGGACGATGAGGGGTTGACGACATTTCTTACCGAGAGTCTTGAAGGCTACTCTTGCTCTGTGACTGTCGCGACCAATGGCGTCGAGGGCCTGCGCAAGGTCATGGCCCAGGATTATGATGTCATCCTGTGCGACATGGTGATGCCGAACCTGTCCGGGGATATGTTCTACCTGGCGGTGGAGCGTGTCCGCCCACACCTGTGCAAACGTTTTATCTTCATGACGGGCCACAGGGAGGACCAGAATTGGGGCTTGTTCGCGCGCGAGAAGGGATGCCTCATCCTCTATAAACCGTTCAAGTTCGAGGTTTTGCTTGAGTCCATTCAGATGGTCGTCGCCAAGACGGGCGCCTGACAGGCTGGAAATTACTTCTTCCATTTTTCGAGTTGGCTCATAGACTTTTCCTCCGAGCGAGCTGGCTGGGCCTAATGTTCCCCGCCAACTGGCGTCGAATAATTAATCTCAATCTCAATTTCTATGGCTGAAGACAAGTCGGTGGTCAAACCAGCGAAAGCTCCCTCGCTGACGCCCCTCAAGCTGGCAAACCGGCTGGCGGCAACGCCCCGCCCCGCCCCCAAGCACGCGGTGACCATCCACAACCCCCGCGGGGAGAGCGTGCTGCTCGCCGATCCCCGTGCCACACGGGCGCTGGTAGCGTTGATGGACGTCCATGCCGTGAACGGTGGCGCGGCCTGCCATTGGGGGGGGCCTGCGGCCTTCGCTGAAATCATTGCGGCCATCCACGGCGTGATGTTCTCCGTCCAGGGGTGTGAATGGCACGAGGCGTACAATTTTGTGAACGATGCCGGTCACGCCGAGAACGGCATTTACGCTCTGCGCGCCAATTACGGGTTTGACGGGTTGACGTTCGACGATCTCAAGGGCTTCCGCAGCCTGCAAAGCAAGCTGACCGGTCACGGGGAATCGCATCTGAACCCAGAGGGGGTCCTCCTGAGCAACGGTCCTTTGGGGTCGGCGCTGCCCCAGGCGCAGGGCCTGGCGATGGCGGACAAAGTGGCCGGCAACAACCGGGTGACCCTCGTCGTGGTTTCGGATGGAGCGGCGATGGAAGGGGAGGCGAAGGAGGCGTTTGCGGCCATCCCAGGCTTGGCGGCCAAGGGCCGGATGAACCCGCTGGTGATGGTGATTTCGGACAATGACACCAAGCTTTCCGGGCGGATCAGCAAAGATTCCTTCAGTATGGCGCCGACCATGGCGGCGATGAGCGTCCTGGGATGGAACGTTCTGCCTGTCGCACAAGGAAATGATCTGGCCGCCGTCTATGGAGCGCTGGAGACGGGGTTGGCGCTGGCGAAGGGGAACCCGAACCAGCCGGTTTGCCTGTGGCTGAAGACCGTCAAGGGATTTGGCGTGAAGGCCACGGAGCAGAGCGCCTCCGGCGGACACGGCTTCCCGCTCGCCAATGGTGAGAAGATCATCGAGTTCGTGGATGAGATTTATGGCGGCCAGACTCCGCGCGACTTTGCTGACTGGGCGCGCGCGTTGCGCCTGGATTGGGAGGGCAAGGAGGCTGCCAAGAAGGCCAAGGCAGCCGCAAGCCCGGCGGCCCCGGCGGCGGCAAAGAAGGACAAGGTGCAGACCGGGCTGGCGAAAGGGGCGGTCAGGGCGGCACAGGCCGGCTACCCGGTGTATTCGATTTCGTGCGATGTTCAAGGCTCAACCGGGATCAGTCTCTTCCAGAAGAGCTTTCCCGACCGGTTCGTCGAAGTGGGGATCGCCGAGGCGAACATGATCAGCGTGGCGGCCGGGTTCGCCAAGAAGGGCTTCATCCCGATTGTGGACACCTTCGCGCAGTTCGGCGTGACCAAGGGCAACCTGCCTCTGACGATGGCCGCGCTTTCGCAGGCGCCCGTCATCGCCATTTTTTCCCACGCCGGCCTCCAGGATGCCGCGGATGGAGCGTCGCACCAGGCGACGACCTATCTGGCGGTCACCAGCCCAATTCCGCATACAGTCGTGATCGCGTGTTCGTGTTCCGACGAAGCCGAATCGTTGATGTATCAGGCCATCGAGCGTTGCGCCCAGGCCCGTTCCCGGGGTGAGGACGGAGAATCGGTTTTGTTCTTCGTGGGGCGCGAGAATTACCCGCTGACCTGGGTGTCGGATGCGAAGTTCGAATGGGGCAAGGCTCAAGTGCTTGCCGAGGGCACGGATGTGGTGCTGATCGGGTGCGGCACCCTTGTCAGCAAGGCGATCGAAGCGGGGAAGGCGCTTGATGGACAGGGGATTCGGGCGACGGTCATCAACAACGCCTTTATCAACCGCGTGGATTTGGGGACGATAGGGGCGGCTGTGGCCGCTTGCGGGGGGCGCGTGGTGACCATCGAAGACCACCAACTTGTGGGCGGCATGGGCGCCCAGGTTTCCCACGCGCTTTGTTGCGCGGGCATCGTCCATTCCATGAAGTCCCTCGCAATCCAAGGCGAGTTTGGTCAGTCGGCCTACTTGGCCGAGGAACTGTATCAGAAGCACGGATTGACCGCCGCCGCGATGGTAGAGGCCGCGAAAGCGTTGCTGGCGACCCGCTGATCTGGCACCTTCCGCTCGGGTGACGGGATGGGCGACAACCGAGTGAGCTGGGGCGCGCCGGTCCTCAGCGCGCCGTCGGCTTCTGCCCGGTTGTCAGAAGCCCAAACTTGCTGCACATTGCGGTGTGGACCAACTTGTATGAGTGGCGGACAGAAATACTTGCAGGGGCAACTGCTCCTGGACGGCGGCAATCTGAATGGGTCCTTTTTCCATCGCACCGTCGTCCTGATCTGCCAGCACAGCGCGGAGGGGGCCTTTGGACTGGTGCTCAACCGCGTGACGGAGAACAAGGTCGGCGATGTGCTGGTGGCGGACCTGCCGGAATCCATGCGCGATCAAACGCTCTTCGCTGGGGGGCCAGTCCAGCCGAACGCCTTCAGCTTCCTTCTCTCGGACGATTACCTTCCCGATGCGAACGTTCTCCCCAACCTGAATGTGAGCCATTCCCTCGATGAGTTGATCGAACTAAGCGGGTCGTTCGCCGCCGGGCGCAGGGTGAAGCTTTTTGCCGGGTACGCGGGCTGGAGCGCTGGCCAACTCGAGGACGAGATGCGACGCCAGGCATGGCTGACCCATCCCGCCACGCTGGACTTGGTGTTTCACGCGGAGCCCGATCGGCTCTGGGGACTGATTCTGAAGCAAAAGGGAGGCCAATACCGCCTCCTGGCTGACTCTCCCGAAGATCTGTCGTGGAACTGAACTGACGCCCGGCAGGGCCCGCTAGACCCGCTTGGCCAGTTCGGCCTGACTGGCGGCGAAGACCTCCCTGTGCAGCGAGTTGCCGTTGCTGTCCATGGTGACAACCACCGGGAAGTCCTCGACTTCAAATTCCCAGATGGCTTCCGGCGAGCCGAACTTCTCCAGGAAATAGACGTTCCGCACGGATTTGATGCATTCCGCCAGGACCTGGGCGGCGCCGCCGATGGCGTGGAAATAGACGCAGCCATTTTCGCGGCATGCATCGAGAGTGCGGTCGCCCATGCCGCCTTTGCCGATGACCCCGCGCAGCCCAAACTGCTTGATGATTCCGGCCTGGTAAGGCTCTTCCCGGATTGACGTGGTGGGGCCGGCGGCGACCACTCGCCAGCCACCCTCCTCCTTGAGGACCACGGGGCCGCAGTGGTAGATGATCCCGTCCCGCAGGCTGACCCCATCGGGCAGAGCGCCCCCTTTGGCCAGGTATTTGTGCACCGCGTCACGGCCGGTGAACATCGTGCCGGTGATCTCGACCGCGTCGCCCACTTTGAGCGCGCGGATCTTGTCCTCAGAGAAAGGAGTGGTGAGCTTGATCATAAGATTCTTTGATTGAAAAGGAATGGGAGTTAATAGAGCCAGCGTTCGATGCGTCCCGTGGTGTCCAACATCACACCCTGTCGGCGGAACGCCCAACACATGTAGCTGACGCTGACGAAATACGACGCGGGCACGCGGTTGACCGCGCCGATTTTCACCCCCAGCAAGGTGGTTTTTCCGCCGAAGCCCATGGGCCCGATCCCCAACTCGTTGGCGGTCTTCAGAATGTCCTGTTCCAGGCTGTCCAGGGCGGGGTTTGGGTTGCGATCGGGGAGGGTCCGCAGGAGCTGTTCCTTGGAGAGTCCGTATCCCGTGGCGCGGTCACCTCCAATACAGACGCCCAGAACGCCCGGGCCACACCCTTTGCCTTGCGCCTGGAGGACGGCGTCGAGCACCACTTTCCGGCACCCGTCCAGATCGCGATCCGCCTTCAATTTCTCGACCGGCAGAGAGTATTGCGCGCCGACGTTCTCGCAACCGCCGCCTTTG
>ORJL011495976.1_pt1 | contig 10739 bp, 9 predicted proteins | sample 1779941 | NCBI WGS metagenome assembly ORJL01 (sample SAMEA104232317, study PRJEB22302) | groundwater metagenome | biome: forest; feature: aquifer; material: groundwater | place: USA | collected 2011-08-07 | depth 5.8 m | reverse complement strand
GCCAACAATCTATCAAGACTCGACGAGTGCTTTGGCGACTCAGGCTCTCGGGTGATATGCTTTTGAATTCCTCCCAAGGGGTGGCAATGACAACGACATCGGCTCCTCGAAGACAATCCTCTACGGACCCTGCAAACACTGAGAAAGCTGCCGACGACGGCGCCAAAAATAAAAACTACCAGCGTAGCAAGCAGCGGGAAAAAAATAGGGTCATCGCTTATGCCGTCAAGAGTCCAGTAAGCTGAGGCTCATAGAGAGCCTCAAGAAGGCCTCAACTTTAGAGGACCCTCAGTTGCGTTTTATCAACCAATATCAGAGGACGAACTAAAAACCTTGCGCCAGTAATTGAGCAGATCTTCAAGGGTTTGCTCAAGTGGAATCGTACTTTGCCAGCCCGTATCGGCTTTGAATTTTCTACAGTCCCCGAACATTGCGGGAATCTCTAGACCCCTTTTCCGGCCTAAATCCTGTATCACCTCAATCGGCTTGCGAGAGTGCTGCAGAAGAAAAGTGAGGATCTCCCTAATGCTCACAGACTTCTCAGAACAAATATTATAAACTTCCCCTATCTTACCGTTCCCCAAAGCAAGCCCATAGGCTCGAACCACATCCCGTACATCCAGGAAGTCTCTCATGACTTCCAGATTTCCCACATAGAGCTTTGCTTCTTTCCTGCCGAACTCAATCTCTACTATCTGCTTTGCGAAACTCGAACAGGCAAACTGCTCCGATTGACCAGGGCCCGTATGATTGAAAGGACGAACTCGAACAATCTTTAAACCGAAACCATAAAAATATTGGAAAGATAACAGATCTGCTGCGGCCTTGCTGCTCGAGTAAGAATCCATAGGTTTCAGGGGACAATCCTCATTGACCGGCTTCCCCTCCTTAAATGCAAGTCCATATTCTTGGGCCGATCCTACAAAAAGGATCTTAGGACTGAAAGTGCTCTTCCTAACAGCTTCATAGAGACTCAGTGTTCCATGAAAATTGACCCGAAACACCCTTTCAGGATTGGTATCGGCTTGGGGCAAAAAACTTACCCCTGCCAAGTGAAAGATCTGGTCCGGTCTTACCTCTTGAAGGATCTCTCCCAGTCTCCGTGTATTACAGATGTCACATGGAAAGAACGATATCTTATCCCCCAAGTTTTCTTCCAGCAGCCGTCGGCCTTCGATTTCGGCGACACCAAAGACCTCAAAACCGCTTCGGATCAAGTCCTCAACCAGATGAGATCCTACAAAACCACTAACTCCGGTAATCAAGGCGCGCATTATGCAAAGGACCCTTTCAGCCTCTTGATATCCTCGTCCACCATCATGTGGACAAGCTCGGAAAACGAAACCTTAGGTTTCCACCCCAACATTCGTCTAGCCTTGGAGGCATCACCAACAAGGTGATCTACCTCGGCGGGCCGTAGCAATTTTGGATCGATAACCACGTAATCCTTCCAATCGAGCCCCGCATGAGAAAAAGCCAACTCTACTAGCTCTCTTACAGTCCGGCTTCTTCCCGTAGCAACCACAAAGTCGTCCGGTTTCTCCTGCTGTAACATCAGCCACATCGCCTCCACATAATCTCCGGCAAAACCCCAATCACGGCTGACATCTAAATTCCCAAGAAGGAGTTTCTCCTGCAACCCCATCTTGATCCGCGCCACACCGTAAGTGACTTTTCTTGTTACAAACTCTTTGCCTCTACGAGGAGACTCATGGTTAAAGCAGATTCCAGAAACTGCAAAGAGGTCGTAGCTTTCGCGGTAGTTCACAGTGATCCAATGGCCATAAACTTTAGAAATAGCATAAGGACTCCGGGGATAAAATGGGGTTCTCTCGTTTTGAGGAGTCTCCCTCGCTTTCCCAAACATCTCGCTGCTAGAGGCCTGATAAAATTTTATCTTTTTATCTACAAGCCGAATGGCTTCGAGCAAACGCGTCACACCCAAAGCGGTAAATTCGGCTGTCAAAACGGGTTGCTGCCAAGAGGTGGGAACAAAAGACTGGGCACCAAAGTTATAGACCTCATTGGGTTGGACCTCCTCCAGTACACGGATGAGCGAAAGCTGATCCAAAAGATCAGCTTGGACCAGAGTAATCCGGTCCTTTATGGGACTGATCCGCTCGAAGTTTTCCGTGCTTGACCGCCGCACCATACCGTATACCGAATAGCCTTTATCCAAAAGAAACTCGGCCAAGTAGGAGCCATCCTGTCCGGTAATCCCCGTAATGAGAGCCCTTTTTAAGTCATCCATGGGAGATGCCTTCCTTCTCTACCGGGATCGTTGCAACATTTAACCCCCGTTTAAAACACTCTCATAAACTCTTAAGGTCCTCTTAGCAGTTTCCCTCCAGCTAAAGAGTTTAGCCCGTTGGAGCCCTTTTTGCCTCAGATCCTCTTGAAGGGAACAATCACTCGCAATGCGTATTAGGGCCTCCGCTATCTCTTTAACCTCTAATGGGTTCACCAAAATCGCTGCGTTGCCAGTAACCTCAGGCAGGGAAGAATTGTTTGAAGTAATGACCGGAGTGCCGCACGCCATAGCCTCTAGAGACGGTAGACCAAAGCCCTCGTAAAGTGAAGGATACACAAAGGCTAAAGCGCCTGAGTAAAGCGAAGGGAGATACGCCTCCTCAACGCACCCCAGGATGCGGATGTCCTCTTTAAAAGTGGAGCGTTCCCATGTTTTGTAAAGATCCTCATTAAGCCATCCCTGCCTCCCTGCTAAAACCAAAGGATAAGAGCACGGATAAGAGGAGCGGAAGAATTCGTAGGCTTTTAACAAACGGACCAAGTTCTTCCTTGGTTCAAGAGTCCCGACGTAAAGGAAATAATTATTGTACGTGATGCCGTAATGGGAAACAATAGGCTCGGCATCCTGGGAGCGTACCAGCTTAAAATTTCGCTATGGGCAAGCAGCGTCACGACCACCTACCCGCTTGCAACTTCGCGGACGACTGCCATAAAGGATTCGGCGCATGCGGCCGACCGTTGAGGAAAACTTTCTCGAGCTTCGATCTCGAATTCCGCGTGCGGCCCCGGCAGAGTATCATGCCATACCGCCTTGAGCTTTTCAGCCAAGTCCTCAAGGTTTCTGGGATCAAAGAACACAGATTGCGGGGCACATTGCTCCCGGTGAGCCGGGATATCGGATAGGAGGAGTTTCTTACCGATGGACCGTCCCTCATCTACGCTCAGGCCGAGGCCCTCAAAGAGAGAAGGATTTAGCACACAAACGCTCTGCCGCATCAGTTGAAATACGTGATCCCGAGGCACTAACCCAAGAAGCTTTATCTGATCTCCTATTCTCCAGTCAGAAACCTTCCTTAAAAGGTCGGTAAAATAGTCCGGATGGCGGTAATCTCCTTGATACCCGCTGCACACGACAAAAACCTCTATGCCCCGGTCTTTGAGCAGCTTGACAGCCTCAAATGCAAGCTCGTGGTTTTTATGCTTCCAGAATTGATTTGGCAGATAGACAAACTTCTCTGGCAATTGGTACAGACGGGTGATGGACTGTGGCTGGATCTCATAAACCGACTGCGGAATGTAGCTGGCGGTCTTTAGCACCTTCGCTTTGTGCGCGTATTTTGGAAAAAAGGAATCGAAATCTTTCTTGACGGCGTCGCTCGTCACAATGATGCGCGTCGAGAGCCTCGCCGTTTGGGAAAATACCCAATCCCGCATGAGCCGCTCCTGCAAACTAAACATCTCGGGCATGTGGACGTGTTGGAAGTCGTAGACCCACGAAAGCGTGGGAATTCCATCGTATCGGCATTGCATACACAGCCCAAACACGGCATCTATCTTGTGCCGCCGAAGGATTCTCGCACCTAGCAAATCACGCGAAAATGTCCGCTTCATGGCACAGTCTATCCCCCAGGAAATTGTCCATCTTCGAAACGTTGGAATCGGAAGAACCTCGTCTGCCATTGGGCTCAGGTCCTCTAGCGCACGTGACTTGTTTCCCGGCGCCAAAAGACAGATCTTGACACGGTCCTCGTAACTCTGCCTGAGGGCGTGAAGAAGGACGCTGAGATAAGAAATCCCGGCCTGCCACTCATCTCCTCCTGTCAAGCGGAAACCTATCTTCATACCAGGGCACCGAGATGTGCAAAAAAGTCGGGCAAGGCAATCCTCACATCTGAATGCTGTTAACTAACGGTGGTATCATTCGTCGTGATCCCTCTTAGCTCCGCAGCACGCGCTCGTAAAAGCCAACTAGCCTCTGGCTCATAGCCTGGACGCTCAATTCTTGCTGGGCCCGTCGCAACCCCTCTTGTATAAGGCGAGCACGCTCCTCATGAAAGATAGCTGTCTGTAATGCTTCCGCTAGCGCGGATACATCCCCTTCTGGAACAATCAAGCCTGCGGGACCCACAACCTCGGGAATAGCGCCTGAGTCGGAAGCGACCACAGGGACGCCGCAGGCCATTGCTTCCGCTATCACCCGCCCGTATTGTTCCTTCCATTGACCCGTTGTCAGAGACGGGAGAGCAAGTACATCCATACAATTGATGTATTTTGGCAATTCTTCTGCAGGCTTGGCATCCAGCAGGTGCACGCGGCCAGCCAGGCTGGGAAGCTCGGACCATAACTCAATCTCCCCTCGCATCGGCCCGCTTCCTATAATCAAACAGTGAACGTTGGCAGAAAGCTGTTTCACAGCTGCTAACAACCACGCCAAACCTTTTTCGGGGATTAGACGACCGACGTATCCGACAATATAATCATAATCCAGCTTCAGATCATGCTTCAGTCCGACCTTATCCATCGGTTTGAACAATTCCGTCGAGATCCCCCAAAAGATCTGTTCCATGGGGCGACTCTTTGGAAATCCTGCCTGCCTTAAATGGCTTAGCGCCTCGCTATTGGCGGCAGCGCCTCCCGCTATCTGCGTCCATGCTGTTTTCCATATAAGCCGTCCAAACAAACCCAATTTGGGTGGAGTATTTTCAAACGCGTAGAAGAGCACTTTTGATTTTAGGGAAGCAGGAAAGCGCAGCCAGGCAACCCGATGAAGAGAATACGAGAGCGGTTCATCCCACACATGGAGAATATCTGCCTGGTGATCCTTCATAACTTGCCGCAGGGCTTCACTCTCAAAACCTAAGTTATATCTCCTAGGATCAACGAGCGGCAAAGGCACCAAGCAATATCCGTCGGAATGGCTTCCTCGATTCACTTCTAACCAACCGGACGGATGATAGACTCTGTCTACTACGACCCGCTCGGGGGCAACAACGGTTAATTCGACACTCCCGTTCTCTGCTAGGGCACGATAAATTGCCAGTGCATTCTGCAACATCCCTGAGTGGTAGACTATAAGAACCTTCACAATCGAACCAACCTCATAATCCAAGGTGTCATCGATATATTGCGCCGCCGGACGCCGCGACATTCCTGCGGGAAGCCCAGGCGCATAGTCTCTAAGACTTTGCTAATAAACCCATCCGTCTTCGCACGGTCCCGCCCACACCTCTCATAGTCAATGCAGGCGAAATGCTCAGCGCTTTCAGCAGACCTTTCACATACAAGAAATACTGTATCACACGGCCTCGTCCTAGCTTTCTTGCAATGGCAGATTCGCGGAAACAGAGTGCGATTCTACCCCGTGTGCGCTCCTTGGCCGTCAACTGTTCCCAAAAAAGACGCAGGAACAGAGATTGTTCGCGCAACTGCATGTGTTCTGCTTTTATCGTCTTACAGTCAGGATGTAGAACAGAATAGGCAAGCTCGGTTTGGATGATCAATGGCATTTCCCCAGCTAAGGCTAGTCGCACCTGGAATTCGGTATCCATCACATAATCTAGGTCCTCTCGGAACAGGCCGTACTTAGAAAAGAGTTCTCGCCGCCAGAAATTAGCAGGCTGGGGTACGCCCCATGGGGCGCAGACCAGAGTTACGCGATTTTTCGGTGGTGGCTCCGGAAGCCATGTATATGCAGTACCGTCCGGACGGGCGTATCTACAGGATCCGGTCAACCAATTCGTTTGAGGAAATTGAGCAAAATGGTCTGCAACCTTGGCCAGCGTACCCGGCAGGTATTGGTCATCACTACAAAGGTAGGCAACGATTTCGCCCGAAGCCTGCCGCAGTCCTTTATTGATAGCGTCCGTTTGTCCTCGATCTGGTTCGCTACACCAAAAAGCCAAACGATCAGCGTACTTGCGAATCACCTCAACAGATTCGTCCGTGGAGCCCCCGTCAATAATTATATATTCAAGATGAGAATAATCTTGATCCAAGACGGAGCGGATAGTCTGCTCTATGAAGGCTCCCTGATTCAGCGAGGGAGTAATCACAGAAATAACCGGGTGTACTGAATCTTTATTCATACATTGAACCAATGGACGCTTGACCGCTCCTGATGATGAGCATTAAGGCAGTACTCCAACCTTTGGATTTGGCAGGGACACCCTTTGGCCTTTTTTCTTCACCTCGTCTAGACTGGAGGATAAAAAGCACATGTGCGTGCAATGACACCTCGCGTTTTGAATATCTTCTATAGCGCTGGTCCACCGAGGGTCTTCTAAAACACGCCGAAAATCATAATTAATATCCCGAATGTTGGTGACACTAGGCAAAATTTCACACGGATAGAGATTGCCGAAGAAATCGAGAACGATGAAGTCTGCCCCCCCAATGCAGGGCACAACTTGCTTGCGCTGACGGATGGTCTCCAATGCAAGTTCATGTAGCTCCAACTGACCAGATTCACGAATGTCCGTTAACGGACGCACTGAGTCAACCAATGCCTGGTACATTTCGTCGCTCACAGGATGGCACAAATTCTCGTCGTAGTGGCCGCGAATAGCTTCAAACGTAAATCCGGCAAGAGGAAACTGCTCCTTGACCAGAGAAAAGACCTGCGAAAATTGCTCATAGTTATCGGCGAAGACCGTCGTGTTCACCTGGAGGCTCAAGCGGGGAAAGAAAAGATAGTACAAGAATTCAAGCCTATCGTAGGCTTCCTTCACATTAGCAAACAACCCTGGTACGCGGCGGATCTCGTCATGCGTTTCCGGCAGCCCGTCCAACGAGAGCGATATCTTCAAAGATGTTCGCGTTTTCTCCAGGATGCTTTGGACCTTGCGTGAAATAATGTCAGGATAGGCACCATTGGTCGGGATGGTAATGAGCTCTGGCTTCGAGATCTTATCCAACGATGCGCACACTTGGTCGAGATCTTTTCTGAGAAAGGGCTCCCCACCTCCCAACACAATGTTCCTGACTCTGCCCAACGACGTGAAAAACTTTTCGATCTCATTTAGGGATAGATTCTTTTGGACGTCTTTGTTCAATTGATGCAAAACAAAACACTGCTTGCATTGTGCGTTGCAGATATTGGTTACTTGAAAGATGATGTGATTGACATACCTCTGGTCCTGTTCTCCTCGCTCACGATGGTTGCTCCCTAGTTTTTCTAGCACCGATACGTAAGAGCGAAACAGCTTTCTTAAGAGCCTCCGGTTCCACGGTTGCACACGCCCCTGCGGTTTTGTTAAGCCAACCCCCCCCGGGCGAAGCGCTAAAATTGCCGCGTTAACAGATAGAATCTCGGTTTCATCGACTATCCGGCGCTCACGTATACTCCTACGCAGACTCACCACCCTCATTAGATGAAGTAAATGCCAGCCGAGGACCTTAAGGGCAATAATTGGATAAGATAAAAGTCGGAAAAAGAACCCCGGCAACATCACCGCAACGGTGGCAAACGAGAAGTTCTTCCAAAGAGTCAAAAAGCTATTCCGATGATACAGGTAATCTACATATCCGGGCGAAAGCCGGCGTGCAGTAGTGTGATAACGATGGTAGGCGACCGCCTTAGGGTTATAGACCACCAGATACCCGCAGAAGTTCATGCGAATTCCCAAGTCTAGATCCTCTGCGAGATAAAAATATGCGGGATCAAAACGACCCGCCTTTTCAAAGGCCTCACGCCGCATAATCATGGCGGCGCTGCAGGCGTACAGAATCCTCATGGGTCGCTCAATGACACCCTTGACCTCAGATAAGTCAACATCAAAGAAAAGGTCTCCCCCAAAACCGTCATTGCTCAGAAAGCCACCAATCCCGTTTAGCCTATCAGGGTACTGCCAATAGCGGAGCTGAGACCCTACGGCACCGATGGATGAGCTGAAGGATATAAAATCGACCATTTCTTTGAGCCAGTCAGGCGTGATAACGACGTCATCATCAAGGGTCACAATGAATGGGGTATTCCCCAACGCGATGGCACGGTTGCGGTTTTTGGACGGACCACTTCGCGTGGAGCTCCTGATCATGTGAACCCAAGGAAACTCGCGTTCCACCATTGTAGCCGTATCGTCCGTCGAGCAATCATCGACGACATAGCACTGGTAGTCCGAAAATATCTGCTTCTCGATGGAAGCTAGAGCTTCCCGCAATACCGGAGCGTTGTTTCTGGTCGTTACTACAATGTCAACCAAATGCTCACTCATGGCAACTTCCTGCCGGTTATTTCAGCTCTTCCTCCGTGGTTGGTTCCATCCTGCTGTCAATTTCTCTTGCAGTCCGAATCGACTCACATGCACCTGATGAAAATTATCGGGTTAACTTTCGTCAATTTTGCTGACATCCCACGGAAGGGAGGGGCATATAACGCCGGGCCAAGATTCCGCGTACTCCCCGCCAACACCTCCAGTCCGCTCGATTATGAGACCTAATATATCATCCTGTTGGAATAAGACAGCGACAAAAGGTACCTCAGCGCTAACAGTCAAGGTATAGCTCCCCTCATTCAGCAAGTCTTTGGGAACGTGGCACCGGCTGATATATCTACCCGGCTGCCGGGGATTCGTTTCCCAGGCATTGCGGTAATTGTCTCGCGTAAGGAATACCGTGGTTCCATCAGCAGTCGCGACCTTAACCACGATCCGCATGGGCGGAAGATTAACAAGCACATCGTACACTACCTCAATGAGGAAATCCGATTCGGAAGCAATAGTGTTTGTGAGACATCCTTCCTCCGTACAAATACGTACGGCACGCAGGCGAATCTTATCGTTACCTGGCGCTTGCTCACGGTTTTCCCAAACCCGTTCAGCCCCCTTGCCAGTATTCGTAGCTAAATAAGCTGTGACCACACTGTCGGCATTTCCGATCATCTGAGTTGTCCCCTCATGCAACCAGATCCCACGGCGACAGAGCCGATTGACCGCAGCCATACTGTGGCTCACAAACAGCACCGTCCGTCCTTGGTTCGCTACCGCTCCCATCTTGCCCAAGCATTTTTTTTGAAAGCCCACATCACCAACCGCCAATAATTCGTCGACAAGCAAAATCTCAGTTTCTACATGTGCGGCTACCGCAAAGGCGAGGCGCACATACATACCGCTCGAGTAGTGCTTGACGGGGGTATCGATGAATTTCTCCACTTCGGCAAAGGCAACGATCTCGTCGAACTTGCGGTTGACCTCTTTTCTCTTCATGCCGAGGATGGCCCCGTTTAGATAAATATTCTCTCGGCCGGTGAGTTCTGGGTGGAAGCCGGTACCTACCTCAAGCAAGGAGCTCACCCGTCCATAGATTTCAGCATACCCTTCTGTGGGATTGGTGATACGAGATAAAATCTTTAGTAAGGTAGTTTTCCCCGCTCCATTTCGGCCGATGATTCCAACCGCTTCGCCCTGTTCGACCTCGAACGAAACACCTTTCAGCGCCCAGACTTCGTTCTCACGGTCGCGAGATGACAAGGGTTGTTCGCCATTGTTGCCAAGGGCAGCAAGCGGATTCCTGAAAAATTTCATAAAGGTATCACGGAGGGTGGGATAGCTTTCCCTCTCGCCAATGTGGTAAAGCTTGGATAGCCCTTCTGCTCGAATAACAATGTCACTCATAGCTTAAATCACGTCGGCAAATGTTTTTTCCATACGTCTGAAATAATACAAGCCACTTATTAAAAGGAGCGTTACCACCGCTACGGAGACTAACAGCAAGGGTCGTGGCGATTGCGCTTTCCCCAGCAGGGCCCAGCGGAAACCCTCGACAACACCCACCATTGGATTAAGACTGTAAAGGAACCGCCACGATTCTGGTACCAAACTGGTCGGATAGGCGACAGGGCTAATAAAAAACCACACCTGAGTGAGAAAAGGTATCGTGTAGCGCACATCCCTGTATTGCACGTTTAAGGTTGAAAGCCACAAGCCTACCCCTAGTGCTGCAAGCAGCGCTAATAGGACGAAGAAGGGGAGGATCCAAAGGTTATGCGGCACAATTCCGTAAAACACCATCATCCCTAGCAAAACGATGAAGGCAAATGCGAAATCAACCAAACCTGCCAACACCGCCGAGAGCGGAATGATCAGCCGAGGAAAATAAATCTTAGTGATGAGTTTTTCGTTGGCTATCAGGCTATGACTCGACTCCGTCAAGGCGTGGGCAAAGAGCTGCCACGGGAGAAGAGCGGAGAAAGCAAAAATGGGATAGGGAAGTCCGTCGGAAGGAATTTTCGCCAAAAGACCAAAGAAGATGCTAAAGACCACCATGACCGTAAGGGGCTGGATGATGGCCCAAGCAGCGCCCAGTACGGTCTGCTTATAACGGACTTTAATGTCTCGCCAGGTGAGGAAATAAAGGAGTTCCCGATACTCCCAGAGGGCATGGAAGTCAAGGGAAACCCACCCCGAAGCAGCTTTGATCACCAGGGGAGATGTCTGTGCTTTTTGAACCTGTAAACTCATCCAGCTCTCTCCGCTTTAACAAACTTCGCCCTG
>ORJL010546857.1_pt1 | contig 10739 bp, 9 predicted proteins | sample 1779941 | NCBI WGS metagenome assembly ORJL01 (sample SAMEA104232317, study PRJEB22302) | groundwater metagenome | biome: forest; feature: aquifer; material: groundwater | place: USA | collected 2011-08-07 | depth 5.8 m | reverse complement strand
TGCGGCGGGGGGGGGGCGCCCCCCCCCCCCCCCGCCACTACACCGTCGGCGGGCAGGCGGCCCTCTCCCCTGAGGGGAGAGGGGGATTCCCTTCCTGTGAAGTTCACCTGCTTCATCATCGGCGAGATATTAAAGGGCCTGAACTTTGCCCATACGCGCGCCGATAAGCAGGGGAGATCGCTCGGCATAATCCACCGCGACATTAGCCCGCAGAACGTCCTTATCTCGTTCAATGGCGAGATCAAGGTGGCCGATTTCGGTATCGCCAAGGGGAACCATCGTTCTTTTGAAACGGTTGTTACGCAGGTGAAAGGCAAATATGCCTATATGTCGCCTGAACAGGCAAAAGGGGAACAGATAGATGCGCGGACAGACCTCTACTCGGTTGGCATCATCCTCTATGAAATTTTGACCGGCAAAAGGCTGCACGAATCAAATAGCGACCTAAAGACGATCGAAGACGTGAAGAAGTCAACATTGCCGGAGGGCTGGGAGAACGATGTCCCAATGGGGATCCGGCCGATCGTCAGAAAGTCTCTTCACCGCGAGGCAAACGAACGATATCAGTCTGCATCAGAATTCTTGAGCGACCTTAATCGTTATGTCGTTGCGAACAGGCTTGTCACACACGGGCTGGAATTCTCGTTATTGCTCAAGGCGACCTTTAAGGACGAATATGAAAGATATTTGAATGACGATGACACGCCCTTTAAAGATGTCATCGAGGGACTGAAACAAGAAACAATGGCATTAAGCGCGGCCTCAAAGACGATCCCCGAATTCAATGGCCGCATTGCGAGGCTTAAAAGATATAAATGGCACGCTGCTGCAGCGGCCGCGATAGTTGCGATTTTTATAACACTGCCCCTAGTTGCAGGCCGTATTTTTTGGCCTGTTCAGAATACCTCAAAGGCGGCTTTATCTGCCACAGATGTCGCATCCCCCAATGCAAGTGAGTGGGTAAAGCCGCCGCCTGTAGTTTCACCGATGCCGCAGATAGAGATGGCAGCCATGACCCTGCCGGGAAATGGCAAAGGCGTGGCTGCCATCACACCTCCTCCAAAGGAGGCACCCGCGAAAGAGATCGTTACGCCACATCAACCAAAGGTCGTTAATAGAGACGGCATCTTGAATATCCAGGCCAGGCCGTGGGGCTATGTCTATGTCCCGGGAAAGATAAGCCGGCAGGAAACCCCGGTTAGAGGCGTAAAATTAAAGTCCGGAGAATATGTGGTCAAGGTGAACTTTGAGCCGGAGGATAAATGGGTTCAGCAGAAGGTAACCATTGCCGATAACTCCCAGACCAATTGCCTTGCAGATTTCGGGAGCAAGTCTGTACTTACGTGTAAATCAGTGAAGTAAGCGGAGGAGTAACAGCCTTTAGGCTGCGCTAGTTGGATTAAATTGGCGCACCCTAAAGGGTGCTACTCCAAATAGTTTTGGCTGCAATTTTTCCTTGAGGAATTATTACATCGCCTGTAGTATGCCCCGCCATGGGAGATGAACACCCAAAGGTAATAGAGTCCCAGAACAAGTCGTATCAGATCGTCAAGCCGCTTGGCGAAGGCGGCACGAGCGTCGTCTATCTTGCCAACGACGGCAAACGCGAAGTCGCGTTGAAGATCCTTGGCGAAGAGGTAGACCCCGCCTTCAAGGACCGATATGTCCAGATACTGAAGAACGAGTTCGAGGTGCTGACCAAACTGCGCCATCCGAACATAGCGGAGGTCTATGATTTTGAGTTTGCCCCCGCCATGGGAAAATATTTCTTCACGACGGAATATATCAAGGGGACGGATGTCTATAACTACACCGAAGGCCTTGACCTGAGCGCGAAAGAGGATCTCTTTATACAGATGCTCGTGGCGCTGGAGTACGTTCACAGGTGCGGCGTCATCCACTGCGACATCAAATGCGGCAACGCGCTTGTCACACAGGTGAAAAAGACACCGGTCCTAAAGCTCGTTGATTTCGGCTTTGCGACAAGGCGCCTTGCAAGCGGGGGAGCGGTCGTTGGGACGGCGCATTACCTGGCGCCGGAGCTTTTATCTGCCGAACGAAAAGAGGTCGACCATAGGATCGATGTCTATGCCGCCGGCATCCTCTATTACAGGCTCTTGCACCGAACCTATCCATATGAAGCAACGTCCGTCAGCAATATTTTGAGGTGGCACAAAGAGAAGAGCCCGCTGCCTTTTTCAGACAACGTCCCCGAATATGCAAGACAACTGATCACCAAGATGGTCGCGACATACCCCACCGACCGCGTGGCAAGCTGTGCCAAGGCAATCGAGTTCATCAACCTTCGTACAGAGGGGAGATATAGGAAGGTCGCGGAGAAGATCGGCGGACTGCAATTCAAAGAGGGGCCTCTGGTCGGAAGGATGGAACTGCTTGAAAAGGCTCAGATGCTCATTGAAGAGGTAAAGAGCGGCAAGTCCCCGTCCGAGGCCGGATTCGCGATAACCGGGCTTCAGGGGATCGGTAAGAGCAGGTTGCTTCGGGAGGTGAAATACAGGGCGGAATTGAACGAGATTCCCATCAAAGAATTCACCTGTGTCGGCGGGCAGGACAATGTCCTCGAAATGAGCAGGTTTTTCAAAGAGGTGGATAATTCAACGCTCATGAGCGCAGAAAAGGCGGAGGATAAGCGTGCCCTTGCCTATGTCAACTGGATCAACGAGGTCATTGCAAAGTTCAAAAAGAGCGGGCTTATATTAATGATAGACGATGTCCAGTTCGCGGATTCAACGTTCATTAAATTTATGTCTCTCATTGAAGACAGGGCGAAGGTCAAGAGGGCTGAGGGGGATATTCCGCTTCTTTTGATAGTTGGATCAAGGCCAAGGTCGGAGCTGCCCGATATCGTCGGGCGCTGGTTTGATAAGAGCGCCCTTGCCAAGATCGAGCTTGCTATTTTCAGCGGCGCCGATATCGAAAATTACATGGGGAACGTTGGCATCTCCAACGCCAAGAAGTTCGTTGACGCCGCGCTCTCTTTTTCGGGAGGCATCCCGGGGCTCGTTGAGGCATATTGCCAGTTTTTGCTCTCTCCCGGTGGAATGGTGCATCCGCCCACAGGTCTTGTGCAGAGCTATCTTGACCGCGCCAAAAAACTTTCCAAAGAGGCCAGAGAGGTCTTGAATTTCGTGGCGGTATCAAAGAGGAACCTGACGACAGACAATATTGCCCAGATACTCTCCGTGCAGAACGATGAGATATTAAAGAACGTCCAGGAACTGATAAGTAACGGGTTCGTAACGATGAAGTACCCTGTCATGGACGTGAACGCCGCGAACAAGGCGATCTCTCAGGTGATAAAGACGAACATGGACCCTGAAAGGTTGAAGATCGTTTCGTTGTCCTTAGGGAAGTGGCTTGAAATAACCGATAAAACGGCGTTTGCGGAGATGGCGGAATATTTCGACGAGGCCGGCGCGAGCGACTATGCCGAGTGTTATGCCGAGTCCGCCGGAAAATATTACGAAGAGAGGTTCAATAATTCCGAGGCGGCAAAATATTACGCCCTTGCCTTGCGCCACGTGAAGGACGAGGCAAAGAAGAAGAACATGATCAGGGCGGTGTCGAAGATGAACGTCCTGATGGGGAGCTATAAAGACGCGATAGAGAAGATGGAGGCGATGATAAATGCGGGCGACAAGACGCTTGAGAACTACCGTCTTCTTGGAATGGCGTACGCAAAGATGCGCCAGTTCGATCGCGCGTTGAAGTGGTATGAAGAGGGCCTTACGAGCATGACAGATGAGACCGCGATAACCGAATCGGTCCTGTTTAAGAACAGCCTTGGGAATGTCTATTTCTATTCCGGTGACCTTGAAAGATCGGAGAAATATTTTACCGAGGCGATAGCGGACGCGACGGTCTGCCTGCTGTTGAACAATAACCTGGGTCTGATCTTGAGCTCGAAGGGCGAGTATGAGCAGGCGATCAGGTTCTATGACGGACGAAAGCGCTTTTTGGCCGCGAAGCAGAACAAAAGGGTGCTCTCGCTGTGCTACGCGGATTGCGGCTATATCCACATGAGCCATAACCACCTGCCCGAGGCCGCAAAGGACCTGGAAGAGAGCTTCAGATTGGCATCGGATACCGGCGATTGGTATAATATTCTGGTCATCACCGGCAACCTGGTCAGGTGTTATCAGCAGATGGCGGAGTATTCAAAAGCTCTCGACTATGCCCTGAAGGGCCTTGAGGCCGAGGCGAACGTCGGTTCGATCGAGGATATCGCGCAGAACCATTTAACCATCGGTATCTTGTATGAAACCATCGGGATATTTGACCTGGCGCTGCAGCACATCAATATGGCAAAGGACCGTTTCATTGGGATAGGGAACATGAACATGATCGGCTGGTGCCACCTCGCGACCGGATTTGTAAAGAAAGATCTTGAAAAATTCGATGACGCGGCGGGGGAATTTGACGCCGCAAAAAAGATAGCCGGCGAGAACAAGTTGACAGACCTTGGCAACTGGGCGGATTGTTCCAAGGCGGACGTATTGGAAGAATACGGCAAGGGAAAAGAGGCGGCTTCCATTCTGAACAAGGTCCCCAAGACGCAATCCGCGGAATTCGAGTTGCGAAGGAGGATACTGGAGCTGAAACTCGGGCTGGTGCCGGAAAGCGAAAAGCCGCAGTCGTTCGAGAGATTGATCGAAGAATGCAAGGGCTTTCCCGAACTAAAGTGGGAGGCAATGGCGGCGTTCGCGACCTTTCTGGAACAGAAGGGGAAGACCGAAGAGGCGAACAAATACTTTAAACAGGCCTATGAGGTGATCACTTCTATCGCGGAGAATTTGGGCGAGGCATATAAGGACTCATACAAGGCGCAGCGCTATCGTCTGAAGATCGTTCAAAGGTTCGAGCCGCTATTCAACGTAAAGTCGGCAAAGCCTTCCGGTCCAGTCATGCCGTCCAAAAAGACCATGGAAGAGAAGACCTCGGCGATAAGGTAACTGTCATTCTGACCCGCCAACGCTTTAGTGGCGGGGAAGAATCCAGCGAAGCGCGGTTGAACGCACTGGATCCTTCGCCTTCGGCTAGGGATGACGCGCACGATATGGTTTCGAGAGGAGGCGAGTATATAATATCATGAAAACAAAGATAATGAAAGTTTACCGAGGCAAGCAACCGTTAATAAAATATGCAGTTTTGGTATTTCCATTTATTGGATTAATATTCCTTGGTGCAGGAATATATCTGATTCAACACGACATTGCGGCTCAAGGCTGGGACGATGTCCCCGCGATCGTGACCCTATCCAAATTACATGCCATGGGTTCGGCAGCTGATTTTGACCGGAAATATGAGGCAAGGATAGAGTATGTGTATAATTACAAGGGACGGGAATATATTGGGAACGATCGCCTTTCCGGTAGCACAAACAAAATGACAATAATGGTCAACGAACACCCCGTAAATGGCACGGTTGCGGTCAAGGTAGATCCAAAAGAACCTGAAGAATCAAGGTTAAAGGCAGACATAGATCCGTTTAGTAACGTGATATGCGCAGGTTTTGGGGCGATCTTTACAATAGGTGGATTTGTCTTGGCCTACTTTATATTCTTTAGGGAGTTGGTAGAAGTAAAAGATGCAGGCGTTCGTGGCAACTCTAAAGACCGCCAAGATGTGGTTGTGATAGTAGAAAAAGATGATGAGGACGACGAATAACGGGTTTTTATTTATACCATTCGCTCTTCGGCTGATAACTGGTCAGGAATTTTGAACGCTCGGTGCCTCGTTCAATAGCGAGGCCGATGAGCCGGTCGAGAAGGTCCGGATATTTGATCCCACTCGCCTCAAAGAGCTTTGGGTACATGCTGATCGAGGTGAAACCGGGGATAGTGTTCGCCTCGTTAAAGAATATCGCATCCTTCGTGACGAGAAAGTCGATCCGCGCCATTCCGCTCAGATCTAACGCCTTGAAAGCCTTGATGGCGATCTGTTTTATCTCCTCCGCTGTCTTGGGGTGTATGTCGGCCGGGACGACCGTCTTGGACCTTCCGTCCACATATTTCGCGTCGTAGTCATAGAATTCGTTCGACGAAACGACCTCGCCCGGGCACGAGGCAACGGGATCGTCGTTTCCCAGAACGCTTATCTCTATCTCACGCGCATCAACGATCCCCTTTTCGATCAATATCCTCCGGTCATATCTTGAGGCGTCCGTTAGTGATGCCTTCAACTCGCCTCTATTGTGCGCCTTTGATATCCCGACACTTGAACCTGAATTGGCCGGCTTGACGAAACAGGGGTAGGGGAGGTTTTTCTCTATCTCCTTGATGACGTCATCGGCCGAGGCGGCCACATCGCGCGTCAAGAACCAGAGCGACGAGGCGGTATTGATGCCCGCTTGCCTCACAATGTCCTTTTGAACGATCTTGTCCATCCCAACGCTTGAGCCCATGGTGCCGGCGCCGACATAGGCGATCCCCGCAAGGTCCAGAAGACCCTGAACGGTGCCGTCCTCGCCATAGGTGCCGTGCAGGACAATGAATACGGTGTCAAGCGGAGTGAGTCGTCCGTCCTTGACGTGAAATAACCCCTTGCGCGACGGTTCCGGGAGTATCGCAACTTCATTCTCCGGATAGGGGGCCTTTTTGGACTTCAGGACGTCCAATATGTCGTCGCTTGAGAACCATTTGCCCGACGGGGTTATCCCGATCGGGACGATATCATATTTATTCTTATCCAGTGCCGCGATGATGGATGTGGCGGAGACAAGGCTCACCTCATGTTCGCCGCTTCTGCCGCCAAAAAGGACGCCGATGTTCAATTTCTTTTGCATATGGAACGTTTGTCATTGCGAGCCCCGCTTGGCGGGGCGTGGCAATCTCCTTTTCGCAATATCTTTAGTTTTAAATTGACCAAATGTAAAGAGTTGATTAGAGGTGGCGTAGTTGCCCGATTCATCGGGCAAACTGGGAGTAGCAGGCTTTAGCCTGCGCCAGTTGCTTTGAAACACTTGGCGCACCCTAAAGGGTGCTACTCCACGTTGGCCTGATAAATCAGGCAACTACAATAACTATGACGCTCAGGAAGGCACACATCGAGAAGATATCCAAGGCGATTTGCGGCTATCTGGCCGCCCAGAAGATGCTCTTAGCCTCGGAAGAGGCGGTTTTGGGAAGGATATCAGGTTTTTTGAACGCCAATATGGAGGCGGAGCGTGAGCTTGAAGATGAGGCGCACAAGCTGCTCGATAAGAATCGAAAGATAATGGGACAGGACATCGACGAGCAAAAGGCCTTCATGTTGATCAAGAGGCAACTGGCCAAACAGAAGAACTTTGTTCTGTAGTTGCCCGATTCATCGGGCTAGTCGTGTAGCGCAGGACTTTAGTCCTGCCAATATTGGCAGACCTGAAGGTCTGCGCTACACATTGAAGCCCCATAAATGGGGCAACCACATATTTATTATGAGGCTGACCGACGACCGAATAAGTTTTTTATCCCATCACATGATCAGCGCCATGGTGCGCGAAAAACTGATCAAGACCGACGACGAAGCTCATTCCGCGCAGGAGATCAAAAAGATAATGACACTCTTTCTCAAGCATGAGGAGGGCATTGACCAGAAGGTTCGCACAAAGATAGCCACTATCAAACGCGGTATCCCCGAATATTCCCGCGAATGGGATGTCCTGTATGAGCAGTATTATAATGAAGAGATGGATAAATTGAAATAAATTAGAGGCATTTGGAGTAGCAGGCTTTAGCCTGCGCCAATTCAATATTCGAATTTTCATCCCAATGTTTGATATCGTCATAATAGGTGCCGGCCCTGCCGGGCTTTCGGCCGCCATTCATGCAAAGAGATTTGATCTGAACTGTGTTGTCTTGGAACGCGGCACGGTTGGCGGGCAGGCCCTCTCGGCCAGATGGATAGAGAACTATCCCGGATTTCCAAATGGCATAACCGGCCGCGATCTGATGGGGCTCTTTGTTAAGCAGGCGGAAGAGGTGGGTGTGAGGATAGAGAAGTGCGAGGTGAGCCGTGTGTCATTGCGAGGAGCCACGACGAACGTCGGGGCGACGAAGCAATCCCCTGAAAGCAATTGCGTGCAGGGGATTGCTTCGCGACCGAAGGTCGCTCGCAATGACAATGTTTACGAACTCGTGACCTCAGGAGGAGTTGTTGAGGCCAATTCTATCATCCTCGCCACCGGCCTCGAACCAATTCGACTCCCTCTCCCCTTGGGGGAGAGGGCCGGGGGTGAGGGGGTTCTTTACTATCCTGATCCTAATGAAGTTCCCCATGAAGGGAAAAATGTTGTAGTCATCGGCGGCGGCGACTCGGCCTTTGACGAGGCGCTCTCTTTTTCCAAAAAAGCCGCACATGTGACGATCGCCATGCGTTCTGATAAGCCAAAAGCCTGGGACGAATTGATTCGTCAGGCAAAGGATGCCGACATCGAGATAATGGCCGGCTTAAGCGAAGAATGTATCGCAAAACTAAAGGCAGATATAACCATTGCCTGTTGCGGCAAGTGGCAGAATTTGAATATTTTAGATGAGCCTTTACGAATGACATCTTTACCGGTCGCCAGTCACCAGCCACTAGCCACATTGCAGTTGGCCGGCGACATCGCCCATCCGAACATCCGCCACATTGCCGCCGCAGTGGGGGATGGGGTGACGGCGGTGGAGGAGATCAGCAGGGGGGTATGATATCTGTTCCGAGTTCCAGTTCCACCCAAGGGCGTAGTTGACAACTGAAGTAATAATGTTATAAGATAAAAACATCAAGAAGGAGAGATCATTATATGTATAAAAAGATAAAGAAGATCTATAAATATACCGTGATTTTCGAACCGGTTGAAGAGGGTGGCTACGTTGTGCATGTTCCCGTTTTACCTGGTTGCACCACGCAAGGCGAGACGTTCGAAGATGCAAAAGAAATGGCAAAAGATGCCATTAAGGCATATATTTCCGTCCTTCAGGAAGATGGGGAGCCGATACCAGTAGAGAGCGAAGAGACCATCGAATCTAAAATATTAGTCCCGATTTACGCAAAGGCTTGAGAGCAATGAGCAATCGCTTACCAGCACTTAAAGGCAGGGAAGTTGTTAAGGCGTTGAAACGGGCCGGTTTTGAGGAACGCCACGGGACACTTTTTAGCATCATTCATCAATCAGGCCTTTCGATCGAGGATTTTAAAGAACTGATATAAATATTCATCCTGAGCCTGTCGAAGGATGGGCCTGACCGTCAAAATTTTGGCGGTATTTATCGCATTGGGAAAACCAGCCTGTCCCCTTTTCGAAGAAAACCTTTGTAATTTCAGCCGGCATGGGTTATGGTCTTATCCGCCGGTTTGGCATGGGGATTGCAAAGGCCTGTCATTGCGAGCGAAGCGAAGCAATCTCCTTGATCCAACCATTCCCCCCTTTTGTAAAGGGGGGTGAGGGGGGATTTGGGAGATTGCCGCGCCCCTTCGGGGCTTCCGCCAAACGACTGGCGGACAGGCGCAATGACAAAAGAAAGGGTACTTATGACCAAGAAACACACAACACTCATCATCGCGGCGCTGTTCATGGCCGCGGCAGTATCGTTCGGCTGTAGCGACAGCGGCACAGGCGATGACCAGACGCTAAAGTATAGCATCGGCGCCGAAGGGGGCGCGTGCAAGGAGGACGGCACATGTAATTCGTCCGGCCTTTCCTGTAACGAGGAGACAAAGACCTGCCTGAAGGTGATCGTCACCTGCGAAGGCGGGGATATCTGTCCCGTGGGGTATGAGTGCATAAATGATAAGTGCGTTGCAAAAGACACCACGGTTTGCGCCCCCGCCTGTTCAGCCGGACAGGAATGTAAAGATAACAAGTGCGTGGCAGTTGGCCCCAAGGCGGGAGAAGATGGCGGGGCATGCCTTGCGGAGGATAAATGTTCAAGTGATGAGCTTGAATGTAAAAATAATATTTGTTCAACGAAGCCGTGTCCGGTTGGGATGGTTTTGATCAAGGGCGGGAAGTTTCAAATGGGATCAGATAAAGTTACTATTAACGGAACAACTACAGATTGCAGCAAAGCAGGCCAATTTTGTTCCGACGAATATCCTCAACACGACGTAACGGTTTCGGATTTTTGTATGGATGAGAACGAGTTCACGAACGGGGATAGAAAAACACTCACGGCCACGGCCGCATTTACAGGATTCATATGGCCAGATGTATATTCTGATACAACATTTAACACTGATACCCAGCCCTTGATATGGGTTAAGTGGACCGAGGCGAAGGCGATATGCGAGAAGCAGGGGAAGAGTCTGCCGACAGAGGCGGAGTGGGAGTATACAGCAAGGGGAGGAACGAAAGCGGAATATGGCATAAAAGATGGAGTGGCTCCTACCAAAGACAATGCCTGCTGGAGCTGTGAAAATAACGCCTGCAAAAAATCGACAACATGTAATGTGAAGTCATATTCTCCGAATGCATTCGGGCTATATGATATGAGCGGAAATGTCTGGGAGTGGGTGGAGGATTATTATAATGCGTATCCGGGCGCGGGTGAAACTTATTGGAAAGATATTAAAAAAGACACATATCGTGTCTTGCGCGGTGGTTCGTGGGGCCTTACTGATCCGGTCAACCTCCGCGCGGCCGATCGCTACAACAACGAACCCGACGTTCGTGGCGGCAGCATCGGCTTCCGTTGTGTGTCTGCCCCCCAGGACTCCACAGAATAATGTAAACTTTTAGTCTTTTTTCTTTTACACTTTTT
>ORJL011353918.1_pt1 | contig 10742 bp, 15 predicted proteins | sample 1779941 | NCBI WGS metagenome assembly ORJL01 (sample SAMEA104232317, study PRJEB22302) | groundwater metagenome | biome: forest; feature: aquifer; material: groundwater | place: USA | collected 2011-08-07 | depth 5.8 m | reverse complement strand
TGTGTCTTGTGAAATTAATTCAGTGTAGCCTCCAATTATTACAGGAGTTGCTCCTTGTTGGTCAGGGCACATGTTGTCTTTTCCCATTGCTTGCAGGCATTTGACTCTTAATGCGTGGCATACTGCACTGGCTTGGCTATTTTGAAAGTTATTTTTGAGATACACTTTGAATTCTTTTGATGTTCCTTTTTTTACTTTCCAATCTGTTCCCAAAGTAAATGTTACTACTTTTCCTAATTGCTCAACAAATTCTTTTTCTTGCTGTGATAGCAAATTAAATTGTGTTTCAACTCCTGTTATTCCGCGTGTGAGTGATGTTTTGATGAAGTAAATCATAAGCCCTAAGAATGTTATTGCGATAATTAAAACTATGATTGCAGTTATTGGCAACTCTAGGCCTTTTTTGTTTTTGAATAGCATTTTACACCTCTTTAATATAATATATTGTATTGCTGTATTTAGGGGTTTATAAATTTTTCTTGAACTAAATTAAGTAAAATGCTAAAAATAGTTATTTTGTGTTATTTTTTCTGCCCAAGCCTATCTGCCACATAGTTAAATACAGCAGGATCAATTGCAGGGAAGATATCTATATAGTGTCCGCAATTTTCTCCATCTTCTTTTTTTGGCCCATTTTGCAAATCTTTTAGTTCATAGTATGGGTTTTCTCTTAAAATTTTTTTGACTTTATCAACCAGCTCTTCTGCGCCTTTGCAGTGGTCTTCTAAATATCCGCTACAGTGAGTTTCAAATATTATAATCCCATCTCTAAAATCATAGCTGCCAACAATTATTTTCCCGTGGTATTCTGCAGGGTGCATGATTTTTGTTGTTGATTGCTGGTTTAAAATAATTGTTGAATTGTAAAAGAATCATCAATATATATAGTTCAAAGACTGGAAAGTAGGTTTATAAATAAAAAACAGTTATTTGTGCAATGCGAGATGATATTGTTCACAAAATTGATCCTTCTTTAATTTGCGTTAGTGCGTTTAAGAATAATTTAGATGGTGGTGTTTACAAAGTTTTGCGTCAAGGAACTTTTTATGTTCTTAAATTTGGCGAGTATTGTGGCAGGTCTGCTCCTAGCGCAATTGCAATAGAAGCAGAAGCATTGAATCGAGCAAAAACTATTGAAGGAATAACTCATCGTGTTTCTTATTGCCAAAAAGGTTATTATGAATGGCTTTTAAAAGAGTATTTTGAAGGCCAAAAGCTTTATGATTTTAGAGAATATGGCAAGTTAGATGCTAAATTATTTGATGGTATTGCAAATACAGTAACGCAGCTGCATTCTTTAGGAATTGCTTATTTAGATATTAGTGAATTTAACATAATTATTTCTGATGGTGCAAAGTCTGCAAAAATAATTGATTTGGATTCTGCTTGTTTTGCAGATGTTATTTTGCCAGAATATTTTGAAAAGTATAAACGCAGAGATATTGCAAATTTAGAATTAATTGCGAATTGTTATTTTCAATAATTCTCTATTTTCTATCACACAAAACCTTTTAAACGTATCATCAAAACTATTTTTTGGTGATATTATGAAACAAAATCCTTTTGAAATTGCGCAAAAACAATTTGATGATTGTGCAGATATTTTAAAGCTGGATAAATCTGCAATTGCAGCTCTTAGAGTTCCAATGCTAGAATTGCATGTTTCTTTGCCTGTAAAAATGGATGATGGCAGCATTAAAGTTTTTCAAGGTTTTCGAGTGCAGTATAATAATGCAAGAGGCCCAACTAAGGGAGGAATTAGGTTTCACCCAGAAGAAACAATTGATACTGTAAGAGCGCTTTCTGCTTGGATGACTTGGAAATGTGCACTATTAGATCTTCCGCTAGGCGGTGCCAAAGGAGGAGTTATTTGTGATCCTAAAAAATTATCAAAAGGCGAGCTTGAACGCTTAAGCCGTGCATACATTTGCGCAGTATTCAAATTTGTGGGCCCAAATCAAGACGTGCCTGCGCCTGATGTGTATACAGATCCTCAAATTATGGCCTGGATGATGGATGAGTATTCAAGGCTTGCAGGAAAAAATGAGTTTGGCGTAATTACTGGAAAGCCTTTAGCAATTGGTGGCTCAAAAGGGCGAGGCGATGCAACAGCAAGAGGCGGCTGGTATGCAATTTGCGAGGCTGCCAAAAAACTAGATATTAATCTTAAAAATGCATCTGTTGCAATTCAAGGTTTTGGCAATGCCGGGCACCACGCAGCAATTCTTGGCAAAACTTTGTTTGGCTGCAAGATTGTTGCGCTAAGTGATAGTCAAGGCGGAATTTTTAATGAAAAAGGACTTGATCCTCAAGCAGTGTTTGAGCACAAAGAAAAAACAGGCTCAGTTGTTGGTTTTTTGGGAGCAAAACAAATTTCAAATAATGAACTCCTTGAACTCAAAGTTGACATTTTAATTCCTGCAGCACTAGAAAGTGTTATAACTGAAAATAATGCTTCAAAAATTAAAGCAAGAATTGTGGCAGAGCTTGCCAATGGCCCAACTACTCCAAAAGCAGATGAAATTCTTCATAACAACCAAGTGCACGTAATTCCTGACTTTTTGTGCAATGCTGGAGGAGTTACTGTTTCTTATTTTGAAATGGTGCAGAATTTTTACATGTATTATTGGGATGAAAAAGAAGTGCACGAAAAATTAAGCAAAAAAATAATTGAGGCATACAACTCTGTTTTTGAGACATCAAAAAAGTTAAGCATTAACATGCGAAAATCAGCCTATGTTGTTGCAGTTTCTCGTGTTGTTGAAGCAATGAAATTAAGGGGTTGGGTTTAAAGTAGTTTCTTCACATACATTTCTATTTGTTTATCATATTCAAAGCCGCACCTAATTGCAGTCACGTCATATGTTGTTTTGCCGTGTTCTTTTACTTTTTGCCATTTGTTTTTGTGGTGCGGCAAAACTCTTGCTTTTGGAATTTCATTTTCTTGCGCCCAATCACAAACAAGTGTTAAAAGCATTCTTTGTGATTTTAATGGCGCTAATTTTTCTTTTTGTCCTGCAACTCCTTGTATTTGAGAAACAAGAACTGCGCCAGGCTCAAATTCAAATGATATGCTAGAAATTGGCAAATTATTGTGGCATAATACAAATGTGTAAGGCGCATCGTAAAACATTTGATTTCCAAATCTCCAGCTATACGCAAGCCCTGCATCGCGTGTTATTTTGTATGGCGCAATATCTAAATTTTGCGCGGTTTGTTTTTTGAATTTTGTTAAAAGAGCAACAGTTTGCTCGAGTGCTAAATCTTGTTCCAATAAAAATTCGTCAAGTGCAGTGCTGATTTTTTTTCGGCAAATACTTGCTTTTAGCGCGAGTACATTAATTTCATGTTCAATATCAATTCCAATTGGCAGCATTCGTCTCATTTTTTTTCACTCTTTATTTGTTTTACGTATTTTTTTGAAGAAGAATCATATTTGAATTTGCAGTTTTTTGCTGTAACGTCATAAGTCATTTTGCCGTTTGATTGTACTTCAGTCCAACTGCTTTGCACATAAGGCGTTAGTTTTACTTTTGAAATTTCATTTTGTGCTGCGAATTCGCACACCAAAGTAAGCAGCATTCGCGCCCATTTTATTGGTTTTAATTTTTCTTTTTGGCCTTTTACTCCTTGTATTTGGCGAACCAAAATTGCATCAGTGTCTGCTTCAAATGAAATGCTTGCAAGAGGACTTTTTTCTTCTTTGTGGCATAAAACAAACGTGTATGGTGCATCATAATATCTGCAAGAAGGCTCATTTCCAAACCTGATGTTAAATTTTTTGCTATACCCGCATCCAAAATCTCGTGTTATGTAATATTTGCTTAAATCTAAATTTTTTGCGTCTTTTTTTTTAAAATCAGAAATCATTTTTTCATTTAAGCATTTGCACAAGTCTTTTTTGTCAACAAATTCTTTTAATGCTTTTGCAACTAGCGCATAATTTTTTTGGTTTGACAGTATAAATACATCTTGGCGTATCCATGTTGGCAGCAAAAGAACGTCTTCAAGATTAGCGTTTTTTTCTTGTTCTGGCAAATTTGTGCAGCTCATTTATTGCATTAATTTGTTGGTTTTTTAAACTTAGGTGTTTATTTTTGTTTAGGGGTGATTTGTTTTCTGTAAACTTGTTTTTCTTTATCATATTTGAATTTGCAGTTTTTAGCAGTAATATCGTATAAAAAGTTACCATTTATTTTTAATGTTCTGTTCACAATTTCGTTAAAGCAGATATTTGCAGCTGTTCCTTGTTCATTAATTTCTAAAATACTTACGCTATGCAGTCTGTTGTTGCACACAAATGTTTCTTCTTCTCCAACTTCTAGGCCTTTAATTTCGGTTGATTCCTCTATTCCTTCATACCGTTTTAATTGTATTTGCGCAACATATGCCCCAGTTTGATTTTTTACTATGTTTGTTAGCTCTAAATCTACTTTAGTTGAGATATTATGTGCTGTGTGCTCATCATGCAGCCTTTCCCACTTGTTGCTTTTTTTAGGCTGTACTTGGACTTCTTTTATTCCATTTTCTTGCGCCCAATCACAAACAAGTGTTAGAAGCATTCTTTCCCATTTTATTTTTTTTAGATTTTCTTTTTCTCCAAAAACTCCTTGTATTTGATAGACTTTAATTGCGCCTTCTTCTGGGTGAAAAGATATTGTTGCAATGCTCACGCTATCATAGCATAAAACAAATGAATATTGCCCGTCATGGTATATTCCGCCAAATCTTTGGCTATATCCTATGCCGCCATCTTTTAAAATTGTATATTTGTCTAAATCTTTATTTGTTGCGTGCTCGGTTTTTACAAACGCTTTAATTTTTTCGCGCACAATATCTTGGGGCACTGCGCAATTTTTTGCAAATGTTTCAAACTCTAAAACAAGTGTGTCTATGTTGCCTTCTTTTAGAACTTGTTTTGCTTTTTGTTCATGTTCTAATTTTTGAATGTTTTTTATTGAATTATCCTCGTTTATTAGTTTGCCAAAAGGGATAGTTTTTGGTGCAGGTTTTGTTTCTATGCCTGTTGGATGTGCGCAGTACTCTGGCGCAGATCTAGTAAGGTATTCATTCATAGGGTATAGAAATGGATAATTGCGCAGTCTTTCTTTTAATGTTTCTTTAAAAGCAGGATTTTTTAATTTTTCTTGCAAGCTTTTGAATTCAGTTGGGTCTTTTATTTGTTTTTTATGTGGTTCTAATACTTTCTCGGCTATTTCTTTATGTTCTTGCATAGGGAGTGGGTATTTTTGAGGTTTATCTGCAAATTGTTCTAAGAATGCTTTGCATTCTGGGCTTTCGAGCCAACGTTTAATCACTGGGTTTTCCCAAATTGACTGTTTTTGTGTTTTATTATCTCCTGCTGGCAATTTTGCGTAATATTGGTTAATTGTGTGCAAGCTCGCATAATGCTTGTCAATTTGCTCGTTTGAACTTGGTTTTTCCATCTATTTTTGTAATTTCTTGATATTTTTAAATGTGTTGGTTTGTAGCCACTAATTAGTGATTAATTAATTTTGAGGAGGCATTCACGCCATACAGAAACTTGACTTTTGTAGTTCACTTATATGTTGTGATGCAAAAGTAAAGGTTTCTAAACTTTTGCTAAATTCTCAATGGATCGCAAAAGTTTAGAGAAACCTTTATAAATATTCAACTATTGTCTGCTCTTATGGCAAGAATACGAAAAGCAATAGCATACAGAAGACTCGAACGCCCATATACGAGATATAGCAAGTACAAGAAGGTTTGTTATGTAAGGGCAAGGCCTGTTTGCAAAGTTGTTAATTTTGATTTAGGTGATCCAAAATTAAATTACGAGTATGAATTGGTTCTTATCGCAAAGTCAGATTTGCAAATTCGTGACAACGCAATTGAGTCTGCAAGGCAAACAAGCAACAGATTGCTTGAAAAAACAATAGGAAAATCAGGCTATGCAATGAAAGTTAGAATTTATCCTCATCATATTTTGCGTGAAAATCCTTTAGCGTCAGGTGCTGGTGCTGACCGTATGAGTACAGGTATGGCGCACAATTATGGCAAGCCAATGGGCATTGCAGCACAAGTTCATGCAGGAAAGCCTTTATTTTCATTAAAAGTTAACAAGGATAATTTGGCTGTTGCGAGGCACGCTTTGAAGCGCGCATCATACAAGCTTCCTTGCGCGTGTGCAATTGTTACTCAAAAAATATCCCCTGCACAAGTATTAAAGCCTGCAGTTACTGCTTAAATTCATTTAACTAAAGAGGTGATTTTATGCCAAAGGCAAAAGTTAACAATAGTTCTGTGAAAACTGCAGAGGATGCAGTTCGTGATTTGAAGAATTGGCTTTTTGTGTTTGCAAAAGAGTATGATTTGCCAAAAGAAGCACTAGATACTTTGCACAAAAAAATTGATGAACTCGCAGTAAAAATTGGAAACATCGAGTGCAAGTAAATTTGTGTAAACAAAAATAAAAAGTATTAAATACTATTTTTTATTATTTTATTATAAAAAATGAGGTTAATTTAAACTATGCAAAAAGCGCGTGTTAATTTTACCTTAGTGATATTTTTATTGGTGCTTGCGGTTGCAATTGTTGGGTTTTTGATTAATTTTTATGGCGCATCAGGAATGGTTGCATCCTCAGAAGTGTTATCTTCTCAAATTAATCAAATGAATATCCAAAAAATAGTTATTAATAAAAACCAAGCAACAAGCGAGAATTCGCGAGTTGTTGAAAAAAGAAAATTAGTTTTGTTTAATAAAATGCCGCCAAAATTAAAATCAGTTGATGTGCACGACCCAGGGATTACTAAGATATAGTAGTTTATTGGAGAACAAAATCAAAAGTTTTTTTAAATTAAATAAAAAGAAAAAAATAGTTTTATTTTAATTTCTTCTTAAATTCTTCAATCATATTTGTCTCTGCAGGATCAATGTTATTTTTAATTCCCAAGTGATATGACGTTAAATCGCCTAAAAATATTGCAGTAATTATTTTAACAAGTAACGATTCGCCTTTGAGCATTATTTCGGTTATCGGTGTTCCTTGTTTTTTTATTATTTCTTTTGTTAATTCTATTCTTTTTTGCATTCGAACACCGTCTGATTCATCTCGCAAAATTACTGCGTGAAATCCTGTTTTTTGTGTGTTGTATGCCATCATTTCATTGTGGTTTAATTCTGAAAAAACATTCCAAAACGCGTGTTGTTTTGAATTTTCATTTATTGCTTGCTTCCATCTCAGTGCTGCTGATTCAAATTGAGGTGATGCGTAAATTAGTGGTATTTTGCCAAATAATTGTTGTGATAATTCTTCTGATTTTTTTCGCAAATCTTGGTTGTGCAGTGAATCAATTATTTTTAAAATTTCATCACGTGATAATTTTATTATTTTTGAATTGTGCAAAACAACAAGAATTGGAAATAGTAAGTATGCAAGAGCGCTTCTTGGAGGCATTCCTTGCGGAATTGTGATTATTTTTGCATCTGTTGCTATTTGCTTTAGTTTTCCGCCAGATGTTACGCAAACTATTTTAGCTCTTTTTTTGTTTGCTTCTTTGAATGCACTTAATGTTTCTTCTGTGTTTCCAGAATATGAGCTAACAAATACTAGTGTTTTGTCATTTACAAATGCAGGAATTGTGTATTCTTTGTTTACAAATACGGGAATTTTTGTTTCACGCAACAATGTTTGCACTATATTAGCTCCAATTCCGCTTCCGCCCATTCCAGTAATTAGAATATTGGTAATTTCGCCTTCAACTTTTTCGCCTTGTGCTAGCTTTATCGCATCACGAATTTGGTGCGGCAAATCTTCAATTAATTGCAAGTAGTCCATAAAGAAAATTGTTTGAATCAGGTATATTAATTTTTCGTCTAAAATTTTTAGATTTGTAACAATTCCAATGCTTTTGAAACATCTTTTGAATGAACAACAAAAAGCGTGTCAGTCCAGCAGGATAATAGCTCAACAATATTTACCCCATTCTCAGAAAGCAGTGATGTTAAGAACGCTGCCACCCCTATTGTTTCTTCAATTTCTTTTAATGAGCGCAGCGTTATTAGCGCAAGATTGTTTGTTTTTTTAATTAGCAAATCTTTTATTTTTCGCTCAATTATTTGTTCATACTTTTCTTGTGTGATTATGATGTGATGGTCTGAGCCTTCGATAACGTAAATTACTCCGAATTCTTTTCGAATGTTTTGCATTTCTTCATAAATATCAAAATTTGTTGTTTTTTGAACTACAAACACGCTGATTCTATTTTTAAACTCAAGACTCGAGTGTGATAGTAATTCTTTTATTTCGCGTTCAGCAGTTATATCTTTTTTTAGCAGTTCTTTGAATCTTCTTGCCGCGATAAGTATTGCTTCTTTTGATGTTTTTTTCTCAATGTCTAGTTCTTTTGCAATCAATCGTGCAAGTGCCGAGTAATTGATTAATCCTTTTTTGAGGCAGCTTTGCACACTGGGATGTTCTTTGATGTATTCATTAGTTAACTCTGTTGTTGTTTTTTCCACAATAACAACAAAATAAATGGTATTTATAAACTTTACTATGCTGTTCTATTTAGAACAAGTATGTTTAATCTCGTCTAGTATTGGTCACTAAATATATATTTTTCTTTGTTTTAGTTTGTGTTATCAGTCTTGCGGACTTTAAGCGCGGAGATTAATGTGATGAAAAAACAAACAATCAATGTTATTCCTGCAAACATTGTAAAAAAAATGTGGGATTTGGAGGAAGCAATTGAGTATTGCAAAGCGCAAGGGTTTAGCGTGCATGATTTAGCAAAATCTGCAATATCAGAAGGAGCATGGCCTTTTGCTGAGAAAATACATAAAGTTGACTCAGATGTGTTCAAAGGAATATCTGGCAGTTGTTATGAAAACGGCTGCGCAAAAGCACTCTGGGGTGCAGATGGTGGAAGTGCAACACATTACTATTGTGCACAAGCATATCCAAAGTTCACAGGAAAACCATTAGTCTGGACTAAGAAAACAGCAGAAGCCGCGTATCTTCACTATTTAGACCAAGGATGGCACACATATCTCGCAGAACTTGCAACAGAGTCTGGAATAAAACCAGACTGGAAAAAATTAGAACATCAATTAAAAGATGTGAAGATTGCGCAAGCAGTGGCTAACGTTAAGTCAACTCTTGAAACTGCCAAATCAAGAGTAGAAAACTTCAGGATTTAATTTTTCTGACTTGCCTGAAAGAAATGTTTAATTAGATTAAGTCACAGCCATTTGTCTTTGTTCATTAACAATAGGTGTTGGCAAGGGAATGCATTTTTCAATATTGTGTGGCAGTCTAAGAATCATCCAAACAAACATATTGTTGTTTTTTTGGGTGACAGTTAATTCTGCATCATTTAGCTTTGCTAATTCTTCCTTTGTGATTCCAACTTGTCCAAGAAATTCAGAAGCATTCATTATTTCAATGCCAATAACATTTCCTTTAGTGTCAAAATCAACAGTAAAATCTCCAAGCTCTGCATTCCCATCACTTTTTTTGTTGATTTTTCGGACATTAAGAATGTCTGACTTTTCATTATAATCCCAAGTGAACTGTTTGGTTTTTTGTTCAATCATCTTGTTTTCCTCTTTGTTTTGTGTCTATATAAAGTCTTTGTCTTTTGACAACACTAATTCTAAATTTGTTATTGAGTATTTTAACAGTTCGAATATTTATTTTATTATGCTCGAATAAGTCAATTACTATTTTTAATTCACGTTTTTTGCTTAAAAAACAGTATAGTTTGTATACTTTTGGGCGATCTTCAACAATGCGGGTTAGTTTAGTATCAACATTGATAAGTGATTGTTTAATTTTTTCAAGTGATGTGTTGTTTTCTTCGCAACGCATTGAAACGTGAGGTTCATCTGCTGTGATGTTTGATTCTTGAAAATTTTTGACAAATTTTTTGAAATCATTTATGTTCATTTAGCATAAATCATGATTTGTGCGTTTATAATCAATGCGTGTACGGTTGTCCAGTGTCCTGTGAAACTAAACTTCAACAAATTCTGTCTTTAATTGCCGCATAGAAAGAAGTGATTTTATTTTCTCAACGCCTTTTCTTGAAATTACATTCTTAACTAAATTATAATACGCGTCTTGGTCTTTTACTCTAACTTTTAGCACCATTTCCCAGTCGCCAGTAATTATATCCACACTTTCAATTTCTGGGTGTTTTGATAGCTCTTTTCCAATTTTTTCAGGATTGCCATACTCGTTTGGCGATAAACTAATTAACACAAATGTGCAAAATCCTTCATTTATTTTTTTGTAGTCAAATACTGCTTTGTATGCTTTTATCTCGCCTTCTTCTTCCATTTTTTTGATGTTGTAATGTATTGTTGTTGAAGGCTCGTGCAGCTCTTTTGCAATTCGCGCAATTTGCGGTGTGCAGTGCCCTTTTTTGAACAATTCTATCAATCTTGGCCTTATTTCTTTCATAAAGTTGTATAATATTCAACTATTTATAAATATTTTGTCATTTATTTGAATATTATTCAGTTATGTTTATAAGCGCGTGAATCTGTAATTCGCTAAATAAATTGTATGGAGGAATTAAAATGAAAAATGCACAAAGTGCTGGTTGCCTTTATAGGCATTAAGCGTCTTGGAATAATTGGCGGGCTTGGGCCGCAAACTAGCTGTAAATTTTGTTTGAACATCAATCAAAAATTTATTAGGTTCTCAAACAGACAGCCAGATATTGTTCTTGAAAACGTACCTATTTCAAAGT
>ORJL010845177.1_pt1 | contig 10742 bp, 9 predicted proteins | sample 1779941 | NCBI WGS metagenome assembly ORJL01 (sample SAMEA104232317, study PRJEB22302) | groundwater metagenome | biome: forest; feature: aquifer; material: groundwater | place: USA | collected 2011-08-07 | depth 5.8 m | reverse complement strand
CGCGACGGCACCCAGCGCGAAGGCATCTCGCTTTCGTGCGAGGACAAAGTCAAAATCGCCCGCAAGCTGGATGACCTCGGGGTCGAATTCATCGAAGGCGGCTGGCCCGGCTCCAACCCCAAAGACGCTGAGTTCTTTCAGCGCGTGCAGGGCATGAAATTCAAAAACGCTACGGTCACCGCTTTCGGCTCTACCTGCCGCGTGGGCGGCGACCCGGCGGACGACCCCAATATTGGAGCCTTGCTGGATTCGCGTACCAGCGTCTGCACGGTGGTGGGCAAAACATCCATGCTGCACGTCACCGAGGTGCTGCGCACCACCCCCTCCGAAAATCTGCGCCTCATCGAGCAGAGCATTGCCCACCTCGTCGAGCAGGGCCGCCGCGTAATTTACGACGCCGAGCACTTCTTCGACGGCTACAAGCTGGATAAAATCTACGCCCTCGAAACCCTGCGCGCCGCGGCGCGCGGCGGGGCGGAAATGGTCGTGCTGTGCGACACCAACGGCGGCGCGATGCCGTGGGAAATTGCCCAGATGGTCCGCGCCGTCAAACGCGACCGGGGCGGACTGCTGGGCATTCACACTCACAACGATAGCGAGTGCGCGGTAGCCAATTCGCTGGCCGCCGTGCGCGAAGGGTGTGTGCAGGTGCAAGGCACGATCAACGGTTACGGCGAGCGGTGCGGCAACGCCAATCTCGTTTCGATCATGGCCGATCTCGAGTTGAAGATGGGGCACAAGTGCGTGCCGAACGGCAACATCAAACTGTTAACGGACGTCTCGCATTTCGTCGCCGAAGTTGCCAACCTGTCGCCCGACGAGCATTTGGCCTACGTGGGCAAGTCGGCCTTTGCTCACAAGGGCGGCATACACGTGGCCGCCGTGCGGCGCAATTTGGATTCGTATCAGCACATTAACCCGGAGCTGGTGGGCAACGAAATGCGGGTGGTGGTGTCGGAGCTTTCGGGCAAGGGCAATTTGCTGAGCAAAGCCGAAGAGTACGGGCTGGACATGGACGGCGGCGCCGAAGTGACCGAGGTGCTCAACGAAATCAAAGCCCTCGAAGCGCAGGGCTTCTCGTTCGAGGCCGCCGAGGCCTCGGTGGCGATGATGATGAAACGCCAGCGGGCCGGCTACGCGCCGCCGTTCCAATTGGTGGATTTCAGCGTCAACGTGGAACACCGCATGGGCCGTGGCACCTTTGCCGAGGCCACGGTGAAGGTGAAGGTGGACGGTGAGATCATCCACACGGTGGCCGAGGGCAACGGGCCGGTGAATGCCCTCGATGCCGCCCTGCGCAAAGCCCTCACGCCCGTGTTCCCGGCCTTGGGCCGCTTCCAACTGGCCGACTACAAAGTGCGCATCCTCGACGGCGAGAACGGCACCGCCGCCCTCACCCGCGTGCTCATCGACACCCAAAACGGCACCAAGCGCTGGAGCACCGTGGGCGCAAGCACCAATATCATCGAGGCCAGTTGGCGCGCGCTGGCGGACAGCGTGGAGTATGGGTTGTCTATTGTAAATTGACAGGATGACAAGATGAAGGGGTGACAAGGTGATCAGGCGCAGAAGATCGTTCCGTCACCTTGTCACCGTGCCACCTTGTCAGGTTAGACGTGAAAGCTAGAATAGTCGTATTAGCCGGCGACGGCATTGGCCCCGAAGTAACCGGCGAAGCCGTGCGCGTGCTGCAAACCATCGCCCAACAGTTTGGGCACGAGTTCACCTTCACCGAGCGGCTCATGGGCGGCTGCTCCATCGACCGATACGGCGTGGCCCTCACCGACGAAACGCTCGCCGACTGCAAAGCCTCCGACGCGGTGCTGCTCGGCGCGGTGGGCGGGCCGAAGTGGGACGACCCGATGGCAAAGGTGCGCCCGGAGCAGGGCACCCTTGCTTTGCGAAAGGGGCTGGGCGTGTTCGCCAACTTGCGCCCCGTCAAGCCGCACCCGGCGCTGTTTGACGCCTCGCCGCTCAAGCCCGAGCGCCTCGCGGGCGTGGATGTGCTGGTGCTGCGCGAACTCACCGGCGGCTTGTACTTCGGCTCCAAGAGCCGCGAGCAAACCGCAAGCGGCGTGCGCGCCGTGGACACGCTGGAGTATTACGATTACGAAATTCAGCGCGTGGTCGAACTGGCGTTCCGCCTCGCCGCGGGCCGGCGGGGCAAAGTGACCTCGGTGGACAAAGCCAACATACTCGAGTCGTCGCGCCTGTGGCGGCAAACGGCCGCCGCCATCGGGGCCGCGCACCCCGAGGTGGCCCTCGAACACATGCTGGTGGATACGGCCTCCATGCGATTGATCGCCTCGCCCGCCAGTTTTGATGTGCTGGTGACGGAAAACATGTTTGGCGACATTCTCACCGATGAGGCCTCGGTGCTGGCGGGGTCCATGGGCATGCTGCCCTCGGCTTCGCTCGGCAGCGGCGGCCCCGGTGTGTATGAGCCCATTCACGGCTCGGCTCCCGACATTGCCGGAAGGGGCATCGCCAACCCCGTGGGCGCCATCCTCAGCGCCGCGCTGCTGCTGCGCCACTCGCTCCGCCTCGAGCGCGAAGCCGTTGCCATTGAAGCCGCCGTGGACGCCGCCATTGCCGGTGGCTGTCGCACCGCCGATCTGGGTGGCAAGTTGACCACGAGGCAAATGGCGGATGAAATCATCAGCCGATTGTAGATTGTTGATTGCTGATTTCTGATTGACCAATCAACAATCAAAAATCGGCAATGGAGGAATATTCTATGGGCATGGAATCAAAATACGTCTGGATGAACGGCGAGTTGGTGGAGTTTGAAAAAGCTACCGTTCACTTTCTCACCCCGGCCCTGCACTACGGCGTGGGCGTGTTCGAGGGCATTCGCAGCTACGCCACCGAGCGCGGCCCGGCGATATTCCGGCTGAAAGAGCACGCCGAGCGTTTGCTCGACTCGGCGCTGGTATTGGGCTTCCGCGAACTGCCGTACACTGCTGCCGAAATTGCCGAGGCCATCAAACTCGTCGTAGCCGCCAACGGCTTCGAGGAGTGCTATATCCGTCCGTTGATCTATCTCACCGATGGCGGCTGGAATCTCACGGTGGATGCCGGCAAAGCCGGCCTGGGCATCGCGGCGTGGGAGTGGAACAACTATCTGGGCGCCGAAGCGCTGGAGCGCGGCATCCGCGCCAACATCACCTCCTTCACCCGCCACCACCCCAATGTGATGATGACCAAGGCCAAGATCACCGGCAATTACGCCAACAGTGTGCTGGCCAAAACCGAGTCCGTGCGGCTGGGCTTCGACGAGGCCATCCTGCTCGACCCGCAGGGGTATGTGGCCGAATGCACTGGCGAGAATTTGTTCATGGTGCGGCGCGACAGGCTCTACACCATCCCCACCGCCCCGGTGCTGGAGGGCATCACCCGCGATGCGGTTATCACGCTGGCGCGCGATCTGGGCTATGAGCTGAGCGAAACGCCCATTTCCCGCGATCAGTTGTACGTGGCCGACGAGGTGTTCGTGTGCGGCACGGCGGCGGAGTGCATCGCCCTGCGTGAAATAGACTTCCGGCTGATTGGCTCAGGGAAGATGGGGCCGGTGACGCGGGCCATTCAGCAAGCCTATCAGGCTGCCATTCACGGCCAACACCCCCGCTCGGCAGAGTGGCTGGACTACGTGAACACGGCCGCCCCCGCGGCCCTGCCCGTGCGCCAAACCGCAGAGGCCTAATCTAACCGCGGAGCGCGCAGAGTGCGCAGAGAAAACTATAGTGACTCTGCAATCTCTGCGCGCTCCGCGGTTCAATCATAAGTGAGAGTTTCCTTTCAGGGCGAGCGCGGGGCGTATTCCGAAGCGGCGGCCATTGCCTATTATGGTGAAAGCATCGAGCCTGTGCCATGCGCCACGTTCGACGAGGTGTTTGCCGGAGTCGAAGGCGGCGCAGTCGAGCGCGGGGTCATCCCTATCGAAAACTCGCTGGCCGGGAGCATCCACCGCAACTACGACCTCTTGCTGCGCCACACCCTGCACATCGTCGGCGAAAAAATTTTCCGCGTGCGGCACTGCCTCATCGCCCAGCCGGGTGCGTCCATTGGCGACGTGCAAATCGTCACCTCGCACCCGCAGGCGCTGGCCCAGTGCGAGCACTACGTCGCGCACCTCGGGGCGGCGATTGAACCGGCCTACGACACCGCCGGAGCCGTGAAACTGCTCAAAGAGTCCGGGCGGCGTGACACCGCCGCCATTGCCTCGCGCCGCGCCGCCGAAGTGTACGGTATGGAAATTCTGGCCGAGGGCATTGAGGACGACGAGGCTAACTTCACGCGCTTCCTCGTCATCAGCCGCGAGCCGTTGCCCGCGAACTCTGCCTCCGTCGCACCCAGCAAAACGTCGGTGGTTTTCAGCCTGCGCAACACCCCCGGCGCGCTGTTCAAAGCCCTCAGCGTGTTTGCCCTGCGCGACCTCGACCTCACTAAAATCGAATCGCGACCCATCCCCGGCAGAACGTGGGATTACTCTTTCTATCTCGACTTCGTTGGCAACACCGCCGAGCCGGTCACCGCGCGCGCCATTGAACACCTGCGCGAGATTGCGACGACGCTGCGCGTGCTGGGGTCGTATCCGAGGGATTTGGGGACCGACCAGGGATCACTAACCACCAGCCACTGACCGCTACCCCGCATCCAATTCCTCTTTCACAGTGCGGTACAGCGTCTCGGCGCGCAGTTCGTTGAGCGTGAGGCAGGCGCAGCCCAAATGCTCGGCCAGGCTCCTGGCCAGCCCCTGATCGAACGCGGCGTGTTCCATGTTGATCACCACACTGCGAATCTTCTCGTCGCGGATCAATTCGGCGGCGCGGTAGGCTTCCTCTTGCGGCGGCAAGTCGGTCATGGACACGTTGCCCGCGCCGTCGGTGAGCAGAATCATCAGCGGCATCACATCGGGGTGCAGGCGCTTTTCCTGGGCGAGGATTTTGTACGACATCGTCAGCCCGGCTGAGAGCGGCGTTTTGCCGCCCACGGGGATATCGGCCATGGCCTTTTGCGCCAGCAGCACCGAGTTGGTGGGGGGCAGGATGAGGCGCGACTGGTTTTTCTGGAATACGATGAGGCCCACCCGGTCGCGCCGCTGATAGGCGTCGGTGAGCAGCGACATGATGGCCCCTTTGGTGGCGCTCATGCGCTCGGCCACCGCCATGCTCCACGAGGCATCCACCACAAACAGAATCAGGTTGGCCGCTTTGCGGACGCGGACTTTGCGCTGGAAGTCTTCGGGCTTAACGGCAAACGCCACCCGCGCGGTTTTACGCTGCTCCCCCCGCTGCACTTGCAGGGGCGCGGCGGCGCGCAGGGTGGCGTCGAAGGCGAGGTCGTTGGTTTTGCCGTGGGCGGGCCGGGCCTGAATGTAGCGGCCCCGCTTGCGGTCGGTGCGGGTGCGGCTGCGCTTGCCGCCCTGGTTGCGAGTGAGCTTGTCGAGCGGGGTGTTCAAACTGCGCGGGGTGAACTCTTCGCCGGCTTTGACCTTTTGCCCACCCTCCCACCAGTACGAGTCGCGGGTGTCGAACACGGATTGGGGGGCGGCCTCGGCTTGCCCCAGATCGGGCCTGTCCTCCGAGGAGGTCTGGTTAGCTACCCCTTGTTTTTTTTTACCGGCGACTTTTCTTCCGACGGGTTGGGCGTGCCCTCGGCGTTGCCAAACTCGGAGCGGATTTGCTCCATGCGCTCTTCGAGGTCGTACACGCTCACTTCCGTCTTTTGGAACGGCCCGTGCTTGATGCGGTGCGGCAGGGCCAGCTCGGCGGCCAGCACAATATCTTCGTCGTTGATGGCCGTGCGCCCGCCGAAGGCGGCCTGGGCGCGAGCCGCGCGCAGAATCACGAGGTCGGCGCGGTGGCCGTCCACGCCCATGGAAGTGGTGAGGGCAGCAATGCCCTCCAGGTCGCGTTTGGAATAGGTGACGCTTTCGACGATAATCCGCGCCTGCTCAATCTCGTCGGTTAATTCCGTTTCTCTGGCTTCCCAGGTCCGTCGGAACGCATCAGAGTCATTTTCGTATTGCAGGTTGCGCTCCATAATCGCCACGCGGTCGGGGGCGTTGGTAAGGCCGTGAATGTCCACTGCCAGCGCAAAGCGGTCGAGTAGTTGCGGGCGCAGGTCGCCTTCTTCGGGGTTCATGGTGCCCACGAGGATGAAGCGGGCCGGGTGGGCAAAGGAGATGCCTTCGCGCTCCACCACGTTGATCCCCATGGCCGCCGAGTCCAGCAGCACATCCACCACGTGATCGTCCAGCAGGTTCACTTCGTCCACGTACAGCAGGCCGCGATTGGCCGCCGCCAGCACGCCCGCCTCAAAATGGCGCTCGCCCCTTTGGATGGCTTTTTCGATGTCCAATGTGCCCACCACCCGGTCTTCGGTGGCGCTGACGGGCAGGTTCACAAACGAGGTGCGGCGGGTGGTCACGGGCAGGGGGTCGTTGGCGGCTGCCCGTTCGTGGCACTCGGTGCACCACGTGGTCGGGCGGTCGGGATCGCAACTAAAGCGGCAACCTTCGACCACGCGCACTTCGGGCAACAACGCGGCCAGCGCGCGGGCCGCCGTCGATTTGGCGGTGCCGCGCTCGCCGCGAATCAACACGCCGCCGAGGCGCGGATTCACTGCGTTCAAAATCAATGCGCGTTTCATACGCTCCTGCCCGACGATGGCAGTAAAAGGAAAGATGGGTGGCATGCAAACTCCGGGTGGGTAGGGTGGGACGCTGAGGATTATACCGCAAACGATCTGATTTGCGGTCTGGGCGCGATGGACGTAGTATTGTATCTCGCTGGCCGTCACGCGCCGAGGGGCATTGAAGCAGATTCCTATTTGTGGCAGGGCAACGGCCGGCGCAGGCCGGGCCTTCGGGCGCGAAAGAGCTGACCACGCTGCTCAATGGCTGCTTCGGGCAACTCATCGACCTCATCGCTGCGCGCGGCGGCGACGTGGTGAAGTTTTCCGGTGATGCCCTGCTCCATCGTAAAGCCGTTTCATTTGTTGATGCCCCGGCTGCTTGACTCTGCCCCTCGCAAAAGATAGAATATCGCCCATGTCCCGTTGGCCCGGAAAATACGTCATAGGACTCACCGGCAACATTGCCACCGGCAAGAGCGTGGTGCGCAAGATGCTGGAACATCTCGGCGCGTTTGGCGTCGACGCCGACGGCCTGTCGCATCGCGCCATGGACAGAAGCGGCCCGGCCTATGCCCAGGTGGCGCAGACTTTCGGCGAGCTAATTGTGGGCGACGACGGGCAGATCGATCGGGAAATGCTGGGCGGCATTGTGTTTGCCAACCCCAAAGCGCTGGCCAAGCTCGAAGCCATCGTGCACCCTTACGTGCGGCAGGCGGTGAATATATTAGCCGCCCGCGCCCAACAGCCGGTGATTGTGGTCGAGGCCATCAAACTGCTTGAGAGCGAGATCGCCGGGTGGTGCGATTCGGTTTGGGTGGTGGATGTGCCCGCACAGACCCAGATTGCCCGCCTGATGCACAAGCGCGGCCTCACCGCCGAGCAGGCGCAACTGCGCATCGCCGCCCAGCCTTCTCAGAACGACAAAATCGCCAAAGCCGACGTGGTCATCGACAATAGCCAGTCGTTTGAGGAAACCTGGTCTCAGGTGCAATCGCACTGGCTACGGCTGGTGCCCGGCCAGGTTGTGCCCGACCTCGACGACACGGTGGCCATGACTCCCATGGCGCCGCAGATGACACTGGGGGCGGCTCCCACTGTCATGGTGCGCCGCGGCAAGCCTGCCGACGCGGCGGCCATTGCCACCTTTATCAATCAAAGCACTCAAAACGCTCTCTCTCTCACCCGCGCCGACGTGATGGCGGCTTTCGGCGAAAAGGCATTTGTGCTGGCGCAGGTGAACGACTCGTTGGGCGCGCTGGCCGGGTGGCAGGTGGAAAACCTGGTGACCCGCGTGGACGATATGTACGTGCTGGATAATGTGCCGCCCGATTTGATATTCAAGCCGTTGCTCGAGTCCATCGAAACCGCCTCGCGCGAACTGCAGAGCGAGGCCGCGTTTCTGTTCGTTCCCCCGGCGCTCAAGGGCGGGGCGGCGGCGGCGCTGGCGCAGGCCGGGTACGAGGAAACCAGCGCCGACAACCTCACCATCACCGCCTGGCGCGATGCCGTGCGCGAGTCGCAACCGGCAGGCGCGCTGGTGTTTTTCAAGAAACTGCGTGAGGGCCGCGTGATGCGGCCCGTTTAGGAGTTGCGATGAACCGAGTGATTGACTGGACCAAGACTCACCCCAAGCTCACCGCGTGGCTGGCGCTGGGGGCAGGCATGTCGGCCATTATTGCCTACGAGGCCCGCGACGTGGGGCTGCTGCCGACGCAATGGCTGGCCCTCATTGTGGCCACTGTGTTGGTGGCCGGGGCCTGCGTGTGGATTATCGGCTGGGATGACGGGGACGAGCCGGACGAACCGCAGAAATAAGCTGACCAGGGAAAACAAAAAGCAGCAGGCTATTGGCGCCTGCCGCTTTTCTTGTTTGTGTTTACCACCACGGCAAGAACGAGGTGCTAGTGCGGCCCGTCAGATTGTTGTAGGTTACGGCGATGTCAATGGCCACCGACTGACCGGGTTGGGCCTGGCCAAAGGGAATTTCCAGTTTGGTGATGCCCCGGTTATCGGTCGGCAGGGGCAAGTTGTAGGTTCGGTCGCCCGAGGCAAAGTGCGCCACCGCCCTCACCGTGGCTCCTTTGACGGCGATTCCGTGCTGGTCGCCCACAAACACGTAAAGCGTCTGCGAACCTGCGCTGCCGGTGACAGGCCGCGCCGGTGAAGCGCGAACCGTGAGTCGCGTGATCACCTTGAATTCGTTGGTCCGCGGAGCCGTCAAATCCGGGTCCAATTTGAAGGCCTTGAACGCCATCGTGCCCAGGGCCGTCAACTGCACCCGCTGTCGGGCGGGCAGTTCCGGGTGCCATTCCATGCGCGCCTGCTGAAACACCTGCACGATGCGCTGATTCTCGATGATGTACTCGCTGATGGGGTAGCCGAAAACCGCCACGCCGCCGTGCTCCCGGAAGTAATCCAAAAATGCGTTGCACACCGAGTGGCCGGTGGCTACAAAATACAGGCAGCGTGGATCGTTGGCTGCGGGGATCCGGTTGGCGGCCAGCGGCGGATCCGCCATGCCAAGCTCCTCGGCCAGTTTGCCAAGCTGCACCTGCGAGTCCGCCGGGTTCTGCGGATAATATTCGAAGCGCGAATTTTGGAAATACTGCACCAGCCGCCCGTTGTCATCCACAAACTCATCGGTAATCGGATACCCGAACACGACCAGCCCGCCGTTGGCGTCGAAGTGTGTGAGGAAGTTTCCCCGGACGGTGTGGCCGGTTTCGTCGAAATAGCGCTCGCCCTGCTGTTGCTGCGCAGGGGCGGCGGCCACGGCCACCAATAGCACCACTACGGCGGTTACCAAAATACCCGCCGACAGTCGTCCCTCATGGTGACTTGCTAATCTTGCCACTTGTCTATCCATCCTCCGCTTGGGGCGTATTATACGGGGTGACGAAAATCACGGCAAGTGCGTGATGTCAGGTGACAACACGGCGAAAGACATTCCGGTGGTTAGAACTGCCCCTCACGAATCCTCAAATAGCTCTCGTAGCGCCGGGCCTGCACCTCGCCGCGCGCCACTGCCGCCTGCACCGCACACCCGGCCTCGTGCTTGTGTGAGCAATCGCTGAACCCGCACTGCGAAACAAACGGCAGCAGGTCGGGAAAGTATCCGTCCAACTCGTACGGATCAATATCGTGCAGCGCCAGCGCGCGGATGCCCGGCGTGTCGGCCACCCAGCCGCCGCCTGCCAGCGGAATCAGTTCGGGGTGCACCGTGGTATGCCGCCCTTTTTGCGTGGCCTGGCTCACCCGGCGCACCGAGATGCCCAGCCCCGGCTGGATGGCGTTGAGCAAAGATGATTTGCCCACCCCGCTGGGGCCGGCCAGCGCCGACAACTTCCCCGCCAGCCGCGCTCGCAACGGCTCGATGCCCTCGCCCGTGGCGGCGCTGGTGAAAATCACCGTGTAGCCAATGGCCGCATATCCGCCAAAGAGCGCCCGGGCCGTTTCCGCCTGAACCAAATCGATTTTGTTGGCGCAAACGATTGCCGGAATGTGATTGGCCTCGGCCACCACCAAAAACCTGTCCAGCATTCCCAAATGGGGCGCGGGGTCGGCGCAGGCAAACACAAACACGGCCTGATCGGGATTCGCCAAAATGACCGATTCCCGATCCTCGCTCTCGCCGGAGCGCGCGGCCCGGCCTTTGGGCGACGGCCGGCGGCGCACCAGCGCCCCCGTGCGCGGCAGCACCGAGTCGATCATCCCGCTGCCGTCGGGCAGGCGCACAAACGCCACCCGGTCGCCCACCGTTGCCAGATCCGAATCGCGCGGGCCGCGTTTGAGCTTGCCGCGCACTTTGCACACCACCGGGCCGGACTCGTCCTGCACGGTGAAGAACCCCGACTGCGCTTTTGTAATCAGCCCGCCCGACGGTGAAGCGGCGATTTCAACAGAACTCATATAGCCACTATCTTGGCGCCGGCGTCACGGTGGGCGTCTCGGTGATGGTGGCCGTCAGGCCGATATCGGCTTCCCACGGATAGAGCCCGTCCACGCGACCGAAGAAGTACTGTGACACAATCCGGCGGAACACCGGCGCGGCCCATTCCGATCCTTCGCCCTTGTTCTGGAACATGACCACCACGGCAATGTCG
>ORJL010364185.1_pt1 | contig 10742 bp, 7 predicted proteins | sample 1779941 | NCBI WGS metagenome assembly ORJL01 (sample SAMEA104232317, study PRJEB22302) | groundwater metagenome | biome: forest; feature: aquifer; material: groundwater | place: USA | collected 2011-08-07 | depth 5.8 m | reverse complement strand
TGCTCATTCTGCGCGGGCGAGGTCGGTGATGACGGCGTAGTGTTCCGCCGACGATTGGAAGGCTGCGAGTTCATTCATACGCTGGAATTCGCGCACCAGCACTGCGCACTGAGATTTGCACCGGAACTGCTCAACGTCATAACCGCCGAACAGTGCCTTGATGTGATTGCCGCGAGGATCGACGCGGCCGAGCAGTCTAACCAGCCCGGAAGGGCGTGACAGGAAAGCGCCTAGTGGTGCCTGAGATGAACGACCGTGAATACATGCTCCACGCTTTCCGCGGCGACCTGGATGCAATTCGCCTAATCGACGATCTGCGCCTCATTGCCGGCGTGTGGGATGACCTGTATGACGGCGACAAGGGGCTGACGAAAGAGCAGATCAGCAAGGCGTTTTGGGCGGCCACGGTGTCGATACCATCGAACCCGTTTTACCTTCGGTTCGCGTCCGACCTGCGCCCGGTGATGGCGGTGGGCATCATCAACTGGCAGATCGCCAACGAGTATGAGCATGGCCTACACGAGGAGCGCGTTCTGGCGCACGTGCTGCGCTATTCGATCGCTGACGTGGCCACACTGATTGCCATGCTGATTGGCGGCCCCGAGTGGGTGGCAGTAGTCGGCCCGGAGCTGCGTCGGCGCTCGCAGAAAGACACGTTGCAACATTACCTTGGTGAATTGGAGGCGCGAAATGGACAGGCAACTGCGGCATAGATTCGAAGACAGGATCGAGCGTCGCCTGGAGGGGATGAAATACTGTCATTTTGACCTGGGCGGCAATGACGCGCCGCAGCCTGACCCGGCCATCGGACAGGCTGCGCAGGCCAACACCGCGATCAGCAAGGAAGCACTCGACTTCGCAAAGCGGCAGTACGAGGAGGGTAAACCGCGCCAGGCGATGATGGATCAGGTCGCCAACCAGGTCATCCAGAAGCAACTCGAACTGCAGGACAAGTCCTCCGCCCAGGCGGACGACTACCTTAACTACATGAAGGCCACGTTTCGGCCGGTGGAACAGGGGCTGGTCAACGACGCGCAGGCCTTCGACACCGAGGCGAAGCGCGAGGAACTGGCCGGGCGCGCCGGCGCCGACGTGCAACAGGCTGCAGGCGCGGCCGACGCCGCTACAGCGCGGGATCTTGCGCGTTATGGTATCAACCCGGCGGACGGCGCATACGCCGACGCAGCGGCAGGGTCCAGCCTGAACAAGACCGCTGCCACGGTCGGCGCGATGAACAAAGCACGCACGGACGCGCGCGCGGAAGGGCGGGCCTTCAAGTTCGACGTGGCCGGGCTTGGGCGCAACCTGCCCGGCGCCGGTGCCACGTCGACGGGACTCTCCATCAATGCGGGCAACGCGGCGGTGAGCAATGCTGGCGCGCCAGCAGCTAACGCGCGCGCCGACGCGGCCACCATGCAGTCCGGGTATGGCACAGCGATCACCGGCAACAACAGCGCCGGGAACCTGTACGGCAACATCTTCAATAGCCAGATACAGGCCTACAACGCCGACCAGCAGGTCTCTGCGGGCATTTCCAGCGGATTGGGAACGTTGGGGGGCATGGGCGCGTATAAGCTGATATTCGGTTCATCGAAGAAGTTCAAGAACAAGCGCGGCAACGTGGATGCCGAGAAAGTGGCTGACGACGTGAAGAAAATGCCAATCGATCGCTGGCGCTACAGGAAGGGCATTTCGGCGGATCAGGCGGATCACACCGGGCCATACGCTGAGGACTTCCAGCAGCGGTTCAAGGTCGGCGATGGCAAATCCATCCACGTGGCAGACGGCATCGGAGTCGCACTCGCCGCGGTCAAGGGTATGGCGAAGAAGGTGGACAGGCTCGATAAGCGCGTGGCGATGATCGCGCGGATGGGGGTGAAAAATGCCTAGATTAAATCTCGGTGGTTTTGCCGCAGGGCTAGCCTCCGGCGTGATGCAGGCGCAGAACATGGACACGCAGCAGAAGCGCATGGAGTTGGAGCAAAGACGCGACGTCCGGGAGGCAGAAACGCACTCGCGGAACGTGGCGCGGCAAGACCGGCAGGAAGGCGCGTACAAGCAACTCGCTGATCTGGTCGAAGAATACACCGGCCCCTACAAGCCGCCTGCGGAGCCGCCCTCCCCTGCGCGGGCAGCAATGAATGGTGTGAACCCGCCGGCTGAGTCTTTTTCTGTGTCTGCCCCTGCGCCCGTCGAATCTCGATCCCTGGACGACACCGAGCCCCAGCCTGCCGCTACGCCTACGCCGAGCGCAGCGGTAGAGCCCGGCCGGTTCGCCCAAATCAGGGGTGGACTTGGCGAAGCGACAGGACGCACCACGGCACCGCCGGTGAAGGGGCCGCAGTCCGATGCTGACCGCATCGGCTATGGGCTGTACCGACAGCCGGCGCTTTTCCAGAAACCTGAATTTTTAAATCGGGCGAGCAAGCTGTTCTTGGCCGCTGGCATGCCGAGCGGGGTGGCCTGGTTGGAACGTAGTTCCAAAGCCGAAGCCGAGGGCGGTGTCACTGCAATCAAGAAGCTGTTGGCCGGCGATCCGCGCGGCGCCGAGCAAGCGTTCAACTCGACAGGCACTCAACGCATCGTTCCCGGTTCGCTCAAGGACATCGGAGACGGAAGGTGGCAAGTCACGGACGATAGCGGCCAGACCAGAGTGATCGAGCCGCAGAGGATGCTGCGCGCGATCTTAAGCCCGCGCGATTTCTTCAGCATAGATCTCAAGGAAAAAGAACTCGCGTCCAAGGACCAGGAGCGCAAGGACACGGCTGAATATCGCGGCGCGGTTGTAGACGAGCACACGCGCCACAACAAGGCGATGGAAGGTATCCAGGGCCAACTCGCGAACTGGAAAGAGCAGCGCGGCACCGAGTCCCAGACCGCGATGGTTCAGAACATGGATTATCTGGTGAAAAACGGCGTGGCCAAGGATCCAGCGGAGGCCTTCACCAAGCTACGCACCGCGATGGAGAAGCCCGAGGACGACGCGGTCCTGTCCGTCGCCACTACGCTCCTGCGCGGTACCGGCTACATCGGCAAGGATGGTGCGAGCAAGGCCATGCGGGACGCGCAGAGCATGGTGCGCGGGCTGAAGGGAGGTAGCCCTGCGGCGGGCACGTTCAAATCCGCCGATGATGTCAAGGCGGCGCTCCGGGCGGGCCAAATCGATCGCAGCACCGCGATCAAGGAACTCGGGGCATTCGGTTACGCACCGCAATGAACGCCGCCGAATTCCTCGATGCGGAAGCCGAAGCGAGGCCGCAACCGCCTGCCAGCACCGCACGAGGCAGGGCGTCCGATTTCCTCGATGAACCCGTAGCGCGCACGCGTCCGCCTGTTGGCGCCGCGCGCGCCAAGGCGTCTGATTTTCTGGATAGCCCTGCCCCCGACGCACCCGGGCCGATCCAGCGAACAATGGCAGCGCTTGGCGACGCGGTCAAAGCGCTCAAGGACAGCAACACCGAGGCATGGGCGCGCCGCGGACAGGCGCCCGCGCAGCAACCGCTTCTCGACGCATCCGAGCTCGAGCGCCCGGCGCGGATGGTGATGACGCCAGCCGGCCAGTCCGTGCTGGAAAACACGCCGCAGCCTACGGGTGGTGGATTGGAGGAGCCGCCCAACACGGCGCCTACACTCCGGGAACAGTGGGCCTCCACGCTCAAGCCGGAAAATCCGAAACCGGTAACAGGACGCGACCCATACGCCGCAGCGAACGCCTACGCCAGCGACATGAAAACTAAGCAGGCGCGCACGGGTACCGCGCTGGAGCTTGGCGAGATGGCGCGCGCGGACGCTGCCAACGAACTCGCGAGCACGGATTTCTGGCGCAACGTCGGCACTTCGGTCAAGACGCTTCCCTCGCAGTGGAAGCAGGTGATGGGCGGCTTTCTCCAGGCTGTTGGAGAGGGCATGCCTCAGGAGCATCCGCAGGAGCGCACCGCGCCGCTGCGCGCACTGGCCGGCGAACTCACGCGCATGGGCGCGGATTTCTACCAGCAGGGCGAATTCGAGACGCAGCAGGAAGCCAAAGGAATGAAGCCCGGCCTGGGCGCGCAAGCCGTTGGAGGCGCAATTCAATCGGTCGGCATGATGGTCCCCGCGCTACTGTCCGGCACGATCACCAAGAACCCGGCAACGGTCATCGGAATCATGTCCGGGACCACCGGCGCGCAATCCTACGGCAAGGGGCGCGACGAAGGACTGTCGCCCGCCCAAGCGGCGACCTACGCGCTGTTGCAGGCGACAATCGAGGGAGGCACAGAGTACGTCCCGATCAAGGCACTGTTCAGCGGCACCAGCAAGCCCGCGCTCTCGCACTTCCTCAATTTCCTGTCTCGCGAGGTCCCGCAAGAGTTGCTCGCCACGGGTTTGCAAGACGCGGTCGACAAGGTGAGCATCCGGCCGGACATGACGTGGCAGGAATTTTCCGACGACATGCTGCTGACGATCCTCTCCACCCCGCTCGCCGCGGGCGCGCAGGTGGGTATGACCAGGGTGATGGCCGGGCAAACGGTACCACCACAAGCGCGAATGGAAGTGCTGCAGCACTGGATCCGGGAACAGGACGCGGCGCAGCCGGGGACGAACAAAACCACGGCAGCCAGTTTCCTCGATGCGCCGGCAGCCGATCAAACTGGCGACGTTCAGGCTCAGCGCGCGGCGACGGTACCGCAGAGCCTCCACGTGGAACAAGATGGTTCAGATAACTATGCTGGTGATAAGGCGCCGCAGGTCGGAGATCAGAGATCCGTTGTTTCAGTCTATCCAGTAGACGAGGAGTCCGCCCATCGTGACCCCGCTCCAGTGCCGGTATCTCGGGCCCAACTTGCCGATGAAACGCCTGTAGGGGCTGTATCAGCGTCCGCCGCCAGCCTGGACGAGGCTGCTCACGAAGCGGCAACTTCGCCGGAAAACGATCTGACGGAACCAACGCCAGCACAAATCGAGGCGGGCAACTACAGGAAGGGGCATGTGAACGTCGCCGGCCTCGACATCTCGATCGAGAATCCGGAGGGAAGCGAGCGCAGCGGCACCGATGCAGGCGGCGCGCCATGGTCCGTAACCATGTCAGCACATTACGGTTATTTCAAAGGCACCGTAGGCAAGGACAAGGATCACGTCGATGTCTATGTCGCACCCGGTACACCCGAGAACTATTCCGGTCCCGCTTTCGTGGTCGATCAGCGCAATCCGGAGACCGGCAAATTCGACGAGCACAAGATCATCTTGGGCGTACCCGACGCGAAGGCGGCGAAGCAGCTCTATGATGCGCATTTCGACGACGGCCGCGGACCGGCCCGCCGAGGCGCAATATCGCGCACGTCGATCGACGACCTCAAGACCTGGCTCCGTTCGGGCAACACGCGCCAGCCATTCCATGACGCGGGCTTGCGCGCTCGAACAGCGCACGAGGGGAAGCTGGCAGAAGCGCTCGCCGCCGGCACGCTGCCCGCTCATTCCAAGACCGAAGCCGAGAAGATTGCGGCCGGCGCCGCTGAACGTACCGGCGATCCTCATCAAGTCGTCGAGCATCCCAGCGAACCGGAAAAGTACGCCGTGGTCCCCGAGTCCTTTGCAGGCACCGCCGCCGGCCGCGCCGCGCTTGCCAAGCTTTCGCCTTCCGCGCCTGGTGTATCCGAGACCGCCCTGCCGGGCGAGCACGCAGCGGCGGCCGTACTCAACCCGCTCTATACCGGTGGCAAGAGCGCGGGCGCAGACCTCGCCGCGGCGAGACCCGACGCCATCCGGCAGACCATCCGCGAGCTGCTGAAGGTACCCATCAATGAAGGGGGTGTGACGGTGCGCAAGGCTGCCGGCATCTACAAGGTCAAGCCGCAAACGATCCGCATCCGCAACCAGAACGACATCGGTGTTATCGCTCACGAGGTTGGCCACCACCTGTCCGAGACCAACCAGGACGTGCGCACAATCATGGCGCAGCACGAGGCCGAACTGTCCAGCATCACCCCTTACGCGGCGCAGCAGAAAAAGAAAGCCGGCAGGCGCGAGGAAGGATTCGCCGAGTTCATCCGCTTCTCCCTCGCCGAGCCGGCGCAGGCACGCGCCAAGGCGCCGGGGTTCCACGCCGCTTTCGAGCAGTACATCGACAAGACGGGCGATTACCGGGCCATCCTGTCACAGATCCAGGGTGCGATCGATCAGTGGAAGGGTCTCTCGCCGGCCGATCGCATCTTCGCCAAGGTCGGTACGGCGCCGCAGTCGCCGATCGATCGCCTGAAGGTTGCCTTCTCCAAGGACCGGCTGATTTTCGAAGCCCTGGACAACTGGCACCCGCTGAAGCGCATGGTTGCCGACCTCGCGCCCGGCATCGATGCCTCCAAAGACCCTTTCAAGGTTGCGCACCTGCTGGCCGGCGACGCCGCGATCATCGAGGACTGGCTGATCCACGGTAGCATCCCTTTCGACTACGGCAAGCGCGCCGATCCGAAGAACTACGGCAAGCCCCTGTATGAAATCTTGAAGCCGGTATCGGGTGAACTTCGGGAGTTCAATACGTACCTCATCGCCAGGCGCGCGCAGGAGCTGACGAAATCGGGACGGGAGAACCTGTTCACCCCGGACGAAATCCGCGAGGGCCTCAAGCTGGCGACGCCCGAATTCAGAAAAGCGGCCGAGGAGATCTACGCTTACAACGACCGGCTGCTGGATTACGCCGTCGAGGGTGGGCTGCTCTCGATCGACGTGGCCGAAAAGTTCCGGCAATTCTCGGCCTATATCCCTTTCTACCGCGAGGGTGAGGTTTCCGGAGCCCGGCGCCGGGGTGAGATTTTCAAGCGCCTGCGCGGCGGCACGGACAACCTGCGCGATCCCATCATGAACCTGATCGACAACACGGCGACCATCGTTCACGCGACAAACCGCAATGCCGTGCTGATCAAGGCGCGGGCGCTGGCGCGATCGGTGCCAGGCGGCGGCCGGTGGATGGAGGACGTACCCATGCCCGAGCGGGCGGTGCGCATCGCCACCCAGCAGATCATTGACGAGTTGAACGCCCAGGGTGTTCAAATCGACCAGGCGACGGCGCAGAACTTGGCGCACCTGCAGACGTTCTTCGTCAAGGACACCACAGGCGACGACCGCGAGCATATCGTGGTGGTGAAGGTCGAGGGCACCCCGAAGGCCGTTCAGATCAACGATGAAATGCTCTGGCAGTCGCTGGAAGCCTTCAACCCTGCGGACCTTGACCTGGTGGTCAGGCTGCTCGCCATCCCCTCGGACCTGCTGCGAGCCGGGGTAACGCTATCGCCCGAGTTCATGGCGCGAAATTTCATGCGCGACACCCTATCCGGCTTCATCCAGTCCAAGCGCGGCCTGTTTCCCATGGTGGGGACCATCGGCGGGTTCAAGGAAGTGGCCACCAGGTCGGACGTGGCGAAACTCTACCGCAGCTTCGGAGGTTCGTATGCCGACCTGTGGAAGGGCGACAGCGAGCAGACGCGGAAGATCCTGCTTCGCATGGCCACGCGCGGCGGATTCGACCCACGGACCATCCTCACCCCGAGCGGGATGATCGACGTGCTTCACCGCCTGGGCTCCCTTTCGGAAGCCGGAACCCGGGTGGCGGAGTTCAAGAAAAGCATGAAGCCCGGCGACGTGGACAGCCTGATCGATGCAGCCTACGACGCCCGCGAGGTTTCCGTGGATTTCGGAATGCGCGGGCACAGCCGGGCGCTGCGGATTCTCACGCGCATCACACCATTCATGAACCCGGCGATGCAAGGGCTGTACAAGGCCGGGCGCACGGGAGCGGGCAATTTCTCCCGGACGATGATGCGCGGCGCAATGCTCGCCGCGTTCAGCGTCGCATTGTTCCTGCTCAATCGGGACGAGGACTGGTATGACGGTATCGAGCCATGGGAGAAGAATATTTATTGGATCTTCGATGTGGGACTGCGCGACGACAAGGGCCAGGTGATACCGCTGCGCGTGCCCAAGCCATTCGAATGGGGCGCCATCTTCGGTTCCGTGCCCGAGGCGCTGACCAAAGTCGCGATCGACGAGAACGGCCTGCGCTTCGCCAAGCGCCTGGTGGGCATCTTCAACGACGTTTTCCTGTTCCGGACCATCCCGACCGCGCTCTTGGTGCCCGCCGAGCTGTGGGCGAACAAGAACACGTTCACCGGACGGCAAATCGTTCAGGAGTCGAAGGAGAAGCTGGACCAGGCGCTACAGTACGGGCAGCAGACCAGCCTGACGGCGCGCAAGGCCGGCGAACTGACCGACACCAGCCCGGCCAAGATCGATCACACGGTACGCGGCTTCCTGGGCACGATGGGCACGCACGTCATGGCCATGTCAGACCTCGCCATCAGAGCCCAGGGCGGTGAAGTTGAACCGCCTGATTCGAGCGTGCGCAACTGGCCGGTGATTAAGGCATTCGTCCATGATCCGGACAACCCGAACACCCGGTACTTGCAGGAATTCTATGACGTCCTGAAAAAGGCGCGCACGGCCGAGGCGTCGATCCGCCGGCTCGATGGGGAGAAGGCCGACGCCTACGGCGAAAAGCACAAGTCCGAGATTGAGTCAGCCACATCGATGAACCGGGCAGCGCGCGACATCGCGAAACTGCGCAAGGAGAGCGAGGGCGTGGCCGAGAGCCGGGACTACTCGGGGAAGGAAAAGCGGGAGCTGATCAACGAGAACAACGCCCGGATTAAGGCCATCGCCAAGGGGATTGCCCAAGAACAGGTGCGACAGTGACCCGAACGGTGAAGAAGAAACCGGCAAAGCGCGCGCGGGTATCACGTCAAACCATTCGCACAACTCGCACACTAGAAAAAAGGCGGGCGGCGTTTTTGAGGGCCTTGGCCGAGACAGCGAACGTCTCCTATGCCTGCAAACAGTCCAAAGTGCCACGGCGCACCGCGTACCAATGGCGTACCGATGTGCCGAAGTTTGCGGACGCCTGGGCTGAAGCGGTCGAACTCGGCACAGATGCCCTGGAGGATGAAGCTGTACGGCGGGCGCATGCCGGAACAGACAAACCGGTGTTCTACAAGGGGGCGGTTTGCGGGGCGATCCGCGAATACTCAGACACGCTCTTGATCTTCATGCTGAAGGCGCGCCGTCCGGAGAAATTCAAGGAACGCTCCGAGGTTGAGCACAGAGTGGACGCGATCAAGGATCTGTTGGCGGCGATAGATGGGAAGTCCACGGGGCTGCCCTTTCGAGGCAGTTGATCGGATTTGGAGGTTACATGGCAGTGAGAAAAGCAGGAACGGGCCGAGCGAAAGCCGGGACGAGCAAGGTGCGCGCGGCGCAGCGCAAGGCTCTGTTCGTCGAGGCGTACATCACCAACGGCGGGAACGCCGCCAAAGCGGCGATTGCCGCTGGCTATTCGAAAAAGAGCGCGAGGTTCACGGCACGTGATCTGATCGCAGACCCCCACGTTTCCCTACAAATTCAACTGCGGCAAAAAGAGGTGCTGAAGAAGGCGAAACTGACCTCCGGAGAGGCCATGGCCAGTCTCGCCCGCGACCTTCGCTTTGATCCAGCCAGGCTATACAACGCCGATGGCTCACTGAAATCCATCCTCAAAATGGATGAGGATACTCGGCTGGCCTTGCGCGGCCTGGAAATCACGTTTATCCGCGACGGCAAAGGAAAGGTAATCAGGCGCACGGCGAAGGTGAAGTTCCCCGAAAAGACAGCCGCACGCGAGCAGGCCATGAAGCATTTCGGCCTGTACGAGAAGGATAACGACCAGCTTGGGAACGCAATCGCCCGGGCAATCATCGTCCCGGCCAAGCGGCCTGCTGGACATGGGAGCAATTGAGGCATGGGCGCCCCGGTATCGGTGAAGGATTTGCTCGACGAGAGCGGTAAATTCAAACTGCTGGAGGATCTGCCAAAGCGGGTACGATCCACGCTGCTGCGAGTGAAAACTGACGGCGACGGCCGAATCTACAGCTTCGCGTTCAAGCCGAACTCGATGACGCTACGCGCGCCCGCAACGCGGTGCAATGCGTCGGCTTTTAAGCGCTCTATTGAAGCGACGATGAGAGAGGTTGCGCAGGTGGCGTTTTCCGATCCGCGCAAATTGTTCGACGACAAGGGCAGGATGAAGCCGATGGCTGACCTGGACGATGACATTGCGGCGGCAGTGGAGTCGTTCGAGGTTGTAGAGGAATTCGAGGGCACTGGCGAGGCGCGCGGGCTGATTGGACTCAGGAAGAAAATCACACTGCGTGACAAGAACGCTGCGCTTGAATTGGCGATGATGTATCTCGGTATGTACGACGAGGACAACAAGCAGATGGGGAAGGCCATCACCCGGGCCAAGAAACCGACCGGGCGCGGGCCTTACACCAGGAGGCCGAGCAGACCGTAGAATGCGGCATGCTCAAGAAAATCGTCTCAGGAGGGCAAACTGGTGTCGACCGCGGCGCTTTGGACGCGGCGCTCGCCGCCGGCTTTCCGTGCGGTGGCTGGTGTCCTGAAGGCCGGATTGCCGAGGATGGCAGGATCCCTGATCGCTACCCCGTGGCCGAACTCGCCGGCGCCGGCTATCGGCAGCGCACCAGGCAGAACGTCATCGACTCGGACGGGACGCTGGTGATTTGCTTCGGTGCGCCCGCTGGCGGCACGCGGGAAACGATACGATTCTGCGACCGATTCAAGAAGCCGGTGCTTGTGATCAACGCCGCCTCGACCGACCCGGCCGCGGCCGCAGCGCTCGCGGCTGAGTTCGTCAAAGCGCATTCGATTGCAGTGCTGAACGT
>ORJL011155558.1_pt1 | contig 10743 bp, 7 predicted proteins | sample 1779941 | NCBI WGS metagenome assembly ORJL01 (sample SAMEA104232317, study PRJEB22302) | groundwater metagenome | biome: forest; feature: aquifer; material: groundwater | place: USA | collected 2011-08-07 | depth 5.8 m | reverse complement strand
TCGCCCCTCGCCCCTCGCCCCTCGGCCCTCGCCCCTCGGCCCTCGCCCCTCGCTCCTCTCCCCTCGAGGACCACCATGCCCGACAAGCGCGTCCCGCTCTCGAAGGCGCTCGACGGCGTCCGCGACGGCTGCACGCTGGGCATCGGCGGGATGACGCTCTACCGCCGCCCCATGCGGCTCGTCCTCGAGCTGCTCCGACGAGAGCCGCGCGACCTGACCCTCCTCGCCTTCACGGCGGGGCTCGAGAGCGACCTCCTGGTGGGCGCGGGGTGCGTCGCCCGCACGCGCACCTGCTACTTTGGTCTGGAGGCGTTCGGCCTCGCGCCGATGTTCACAGCCCTCGCGACCGCGGGGCACGTCCAGGTCGTCGAGGAGACCGAGGGGACCCTCGCTGCGGGGCTGCGCGCGAGCCTCGCGGGCGTCGGGTTCATGCCGATCCGCGGCGTCCGAGGGACCGACGTGATGAAGGTCCGCCCCGACCTGCGGACGGTGACGTGCCCCTACACCGGCGAGGAGCTGCTCGCCGTCCCCGCGATCCGCCCCGACGTCGCGCTGATCCACGCGCAGCAGTGCGACCCGGAGGGGAACGCCGTCCTCGTCGGGAATCTCGGCGTCGACGTCGAGCTCGCGGCCCTCGCGGAGCTGACCGTCGTGAGCGCCGAGGCGATCGTCCCGACGGAGAGGCTCCCCGAGCGGGGTGTGAACCTCGTCGGCCTCGCCGTCCATCGCGTCGTCGAGGCGCCGCGCGGGGCGTGGCCGACCTCCTGCTACCCGCACTACCCGTTCGATGGCGAGGCGATCCTGCGCTACGGAAAGGCGTGTCGCGACCAGACCGTTCTGGAGCTCGTGAAGGAATGGCAGGGACCTGGGCAGTTGTAAGAGGGATGGTCGTCGACCCGGTGACGACCGCGCCGCTCGCCGCGGGCGGGTTCCTCTTCTGCGTGATGGCGAGGTGAGATGGCAGACTTCACGCCCGCCGAGGTGATGATCGTCGCGATGGCGCGCGAGGTGGTGGACGGCGAATTGCTCGCGCAGGGGATCGCCACGCCGCTCGTCGCGTGCGCGTACCAGCTCGCGAAGCGGACGCACGCGCCGGGCGCGTACATCGCGTACGCGATCGGGAACTGCGTGTCGCTGCGAACGGGGCCTGTCGGGCTCGCGGGTGTGGAGCGCCTGACGCTCGGGGGGGCCCTCTCCGCCTGGGGGTTCGCGACGGCGGCGTGCGAGATCCTGCCGCTCCTCGCCCCGCGCGAATTCTTCCGCCCCGCGCAGGTCGACTCGCGTGGGTGGTTCAACAACGTCTGCCTGGGGCCGTACGAGAGGCCGATGCTGCGGCTCCCCGGAGTTGGCGGGATCCCCGAGGTGACCTCGCACTCCCCGCGCGTCTACCTCTATGTCCCGAGGCACACGAAGGACGTCTTCGTCCCGGCGCTCTCGTTCGCGAGCGGCGTCGGCGCGGGGGCCGCGTCGGAGGTCGAGGCGCGGCGACGAGCGGGGATCACTGGGCCGGGCGTGCGCAAGGTGGTCACCGACCTCTGCGTGTTCGACGTCGACGCCGGGCTGCTGCGCGTCGCGAGCGTCCACCCGGGGCAGACGATCGACGCCGTGCGGGACGCGACGGGCTTCCCCCTGCGCGTCGCGAGCCCGCTCGCCACGACGGAGGCGCCGACTCCCACCGAGCTGCGCCTCATTCGCGAAGAAATCGATCCGCTTGGGACGCGCGACCTGGAGATGCTTTCCGGCCGCGACCGGATCGAGGCGCTCCGTCGGATCCTCGCCGCGGAGAAGGGGGCCTAGCACTACGACGCAAGTTCCGTGCCCAGCCCCGAAGGGGCGTGTCAAGATAGCCAGGGCCGAAGGCCCTGGAATCATGGTTTCCCTGATGTGGCGGAGCCCTGAAAGGGCGATCCAGGCGCGTGGGGCGCCCTTTCAGGGCTCCCCCGCGGACGGGGATGTCTCTCCCAGGGACTTCGTCCCTGGCTGTCTTGGTGCGCCCCTTCGGGGCGAGACAGCGAAGCTGCGTTGTGGTGCTAGAGCCACCCCGGGCGGGTCCCATCCCGGAGGTCGCAGGGGCTCTCAATTGCCTTCCGGGCTATGGCTTCCCAATCCAGTAGCCCGCACGGACGGCCACGAGCGCCAGTGACCGGCGATGTGCGTGGATGTTCCGCTCGGTGCCAGCCGGGGTCGTCACCCGCAGATCGACCTCGACCCGGTCCCCCACCTCACGCAGCAGATCGATCGACCGATCTTCGGAGGGGACATCTGCGCCGTCGACTTGGAAGATCCACTCTCCGACCTCCGGCCTCTCCCCCTCGGCGGGGCCCACGACCCGGGTGACCTCCCAACCATGGCGCGTCCTGATTTCCTGGGCGGCTGCGAGAAACGGGATGATGGAAGACCCATCGCGGTCCTGGATCGCGGACAGCCTGTCACAGCCATGCGCGACAAGCCCTGCGTCGAGGACCGCGCGCGCGAGACCCGCCGAGAACGTCTTCCACTCGGGGGTCGCCGGCACATCGCGGGCCCAGCAGAGCATCGAGACCTCCGCATCCTCCCGGAAGGCATCGACGGCCCCAGGAATGCCGGACCCCGTCGCCTGCTTGAACTCCGCCATCGCTGCCCAGAACTCGATCTGCACGCGGAGGCGTCCCGGAAGGGAAGTGGAGTCGAGGGCCCGTTGGTAGAAGGATCGCGCACCCGGCCAATCGCCCAGGAGGGCGCGCGCATTTCCGCGGTAGGCGAGGAGGTCCGGCTCGTCGGGCACGGGTCGGAGCTCGAGGGATGCCTCGTTCGGCACGGAGATCGCGATCCCGGACAATTCCGCGTGGGAGGGTGTGCCGAGCGTGGACTGGATCGGCTCGTCCGCGGTCCAGAGAGGTCCGCCCAGGAGGAACCAGCAATCCCCGTCGGGCAGCGGGAGGTCCAGACGCCGGTGGCGCTCCCACCCCGGGGACGAGCTGCCCCACTGGGTGCGCAGGCAGAAGCGATCTTCCCTCGAGGACGCCAGGAGGTCGAACCTGCCGTCCAGCGGCCACAAGAGACCTCCCAGGGTCTGTGCGCTCCAGTCCGTGCAGGCCCCGCGGAGGAGTGCCTCGGTCTTCGCGAAGCACTGCGACCCCGCCACGCTGACGCCGAAGCCCCAGCGGTCCAGGACGTGCTGCGCGCGGGGCCAACCCGACTCTCTTGGACAGGACTGCGGACAGATCAAGACCTCCACCCGATTCATGGGCCCGAGAGTCGTCTCCTGCAAGTCGCCTTCGAGGCGCACCAGCTCCGAATGAATCCGGATGGGCACGCCCACCCACTCGGGAGCGCCAGGCTCCGTACAGATGCTCCAACCACCTTGCTGTGGTCGCGCCGCGGTCGGTCGCCCTGCGACGAGCGAGTCGCCGACGCCACTCGGATCGAGCCTGACGGTCTTCCACTTCGCCGCCTGCTGTCGCAAGGCGTTTTCTTCCAGGTGGAATCCCTGCTCCCTCGTGACCATGGAGCTTGCCCGGGCGAGCTCCGCCCCGGCTGCAGCCGCCTCCCGATACAGCCGCAGGGCCTCCTCGAGATGAGCGCGATCGGGGACTTGATCCGCCCATGCGAGGAGGGTGTCCGCCAGTGCGAGCTTCCTCCGGACCGGGTCCGTCCAGGGCAGCCTGTCGTCCCGGTATACCGCGACCGCATCTTCCCAGGCGGAGCGGGAACGGAGAAACTCGGGAATGACCCACACGGGATCGGCTGGAGCGCCGGCATTGACCCCTCGTGGACCGGGTCTCCCGCCCCACGCAACCCTCAGCAGGCCCCTCGGCACGTCCACCGCGATCCATGTCGTCTGCCCGTTTCCGCGCGCATCGAGACGGAGGGGCTCGGTGAGAAGCATCCGGGCGTCTCCACCGTCCGAGGCAAGGGGGAGGCGCACGCACGCACCTCGATCCCCATGTGGCAGCATCACGACGGGTCGTACGCCATTGCCCGCCTTCGTCAGACACGCGTAGCAACGGTTCCGGCCAATGCCGACCGTCACCCCCTGGACGCAGTGTTGAGGGAGTCGATCCATCAGACGCGCTGGACCCAGCGTCCAACGATCGCCGTGCCTGGCGACCGGAACCTGGTAGGAACCCACGTCCAGCGATTGGACGTGGAACCGCCCGCCGAGCAGCACGTCTGTCTCGGTTCTCAGAATCACCGAGGGCTCGTTTCCCCATGGAAAGAAGTGGATGGTCCCATTCACCCAGAGGGGGACTCCATCGCGCTCCAGGGTAGCGAGGGTCTTGGACTCCAAGGATCGGGGATTCGCGAATCGAACCAGGGAGAGGCGGAAGTCCTGGTACTCGCCGAGGAGAAGGACGCCTTCCGCGCGACCGTCCCCGTCGACATCGAGGAGCTCGAGGCGGGGCACGCTTTCCGTGGGCCGCGAGCCGAGGAGGATGGCGCCACCGTCCGCCCCGCGCCCGAGGCAGTGGAGCCCCCACCAGCCGGTCGACATGCTCGCCACGGCCTCGCTGACTCCGTCACCGTCGATGTCGCCGGTGGAGATCTGATGGACCGCACCGGGGAGGACCGGGCCGGGGAGGACAATCAGGTCGTCTCCGCGAATGACAAAGAACGCGCTGCCCCCATCCGCGGTGGGAACGGCCAGCAGCAGCGCTGGCGCGCCATCCGTCTGTGGCCAGGGAACGGCATGGTAGATCTGATCGGCGGGCGCAGGAACGGGGATCCGTGCGCTGTGCAGGATCTGAATCTCTTCCGGGGTGAGCCGGAGGCGTGTCAGGGAACCGTCGCCCCTCAGGAGCAGCAGCGTCTCGCTCCCCGACGCGCCGGCAGGGAAGGTCCCGATCCAGCGCAGGTCATGCCCCTCGAAAGGGTAGTCCTGCGCACCACCACAGCTCCGGATCAGGTCGACCAGGTCGGGATCGGCAACCTCCTCCGCCGCGGCCAGGTCTCCCGCCTCGACGCAACTCACGGCGAGGATGCGCCTCGCTTCGGGCGAGAGCGAATTTCGGATCGGCTCGAGCAGCTTGCGCGCCAGGGGGAGGTTGTCGAGGTCCGCTGCGAGGCGTCCGAGCCCCTCGAGGGCCCGCTCCCGCGCCGCCGGGTCGCGCCCCTCGCGCCAGACGCCCACGTAGGTGCGGATGGCATCCATCGGGCGCGCGGGCAGTCCCTTCGCCGCGAGTGCGCGGTCCCGCTCTTCCGCGGCCCGTGCGATGAGGAGGCCAACGGCCTCCGGCGGCTCCGACGTCTCCGTCGCCAGGGTCTCGTAGGCGGCGGTGCGGAGGAGATCCTCGACCGCCTTCCTCACGCGCGGGTCCTCGACGGTCGTCGGTCCGAACGCCCGCGCGCGCGCAACCCGAGCGTCGGGGAACCGTCGCCTCGCCTCGGCGACCAGCGCGTCCCAACCGCCCGGATCGCCCTCATGATCGTGGCTGAACCGATCCAGGTCGGCGATGAGGGTGCGGTCCTCGGACAGGAGAACCTCCCTCTCGCGCATCGCCGAGTCGAGCAGCTCCCGCGCACGCCATCGGGCCCGCGCATCGGGTCCGACGGTCACGCCCCACGTGAGTGCCCCGCCGAGGAACGCGATGGCGCACGCCACCAGGAGACCGCGCCGATGTCGGTGCAGCTTCTTCCTGATCCAGTACCCTGGCGTGAGGCGGCTGGCGGTGACGGGCTCCCCGTCCAGCCATCGGCGCAGGTCCTCTGCGAGGGCGCCTGCGTCGTGGTAGCGTCGCTGCGGCTCCTTCTCGAGGCACCGCATGACGATCGCCTCGAGGTCCGGCGCGGTGCGCGGGTTCCGTCGTCGCAGTGGGACGGGTTCGCTTGCGAGGACCTGGGCGAGGATCTCCGTCTTCTCGCGGCCCTCGAAGGGATGGGACCCTGTCAGCCCTTCGTACAGGATGACGCCCATTGCGTGCACGTCCGTCCACGGTCCGATGCGGTCCGTTGCGCCCAGCGCCTGCTCGGGCGCCATGTAGGCGACGGTCCCCATGACCTGCCCTTCCTCTGTGATTCCCTGCGACGCGTCGAGGTCGCGGACGAGGCCGAAGTCCCCGAGCAGGGGCTCTCCATCCTGGTCCACGAAGACGTTCTCGGGCTTCACATCGCGGTGGATGACGCCGTGTGCGTGCGCGTGCGCGAGGCCGAGGGCGACGCGCTGGACCATCGAGGCGACCTCGCGAGGCGTCCTCGCCTGCGCGCGCAGCCACTGCCGGAGGGTCGCTCCCTCGACGAGGTCCATCGAGAAGTACCAGCGGCCGGCTTCGTGGCCGAGCTCGTGCACCTGGACGAGGTGGGGGTGTCGGCCGAGCTTTGCGAGGGCGTTGGCCTCCCGGCGAAAGCGCTCGGTGCGTTCCGCCGCCTCGGAGGGAGGGACCTGGCCCATGTCGAAGACCTTGAGCGCGACGATGCGGCCGAGTCGCGTGTCGCGCGCGCGGTAGACGCTCCCCATGCCTCCGCGGCCCAGCGGCGCGAGCACCTCGTAGGGGCCGATCCGCGAGACTGGCGGATCGCCGCCTGCGGCCCCTGCGACGACCGTCGGCGTTTCGGGACCGGGCGGCGGGTGCAGCTCCGCGAGGAGTTCGCGGGCGACGGCCCGCGCCACGTCCTTCGGAAGCGAAGGGGGATGCGTGCCCGAGGTCACGTCGTCAGGCATCGCAGCACCTCCGCAGGTACGGTCTGTCATGGCCTACCTGGCCCTGCTTCTCATTTGTTCGATCCACCGCAGCGTCTCGTCGCACTCCGTTTCATGGCCGGGAAAACGCGTCTCGACCACCTTGACCCAGTCCTCCATCGTGCTCAGGAGGTTTTCGTCGCGCGGGTCGTTCCGCAGACACCGCTCCACATCCTCTCTCACCATCTTCAGGATCACGAGCTCCGGTCCGTCGGGATTCAGGATCGACATGTACTCCCTCGCGCGTCCGTGATAGAGGGGCCCGTCTCCGGGGTTTGCTTCGATGACGAGCGTGTAGTCCCGCACGGACGCGAGGAAGTCCCCTCTTGCGTGGTTCGCCTGCGCGCGGAGCGAGAGCGCGGCCCGCGCAAGCGGGTCGGTGCGCGAGGCTGTCGCGCCGAGCGCACGGGTGCAAGCATCGATGCACCGTCCCAGGTCCGACTCGACTCGGGCATCGGTCCAGAGGGCCTGTTGTCCCCGGGCGAGCACCTCCGCTTCCATCCAGGCGATGTGCGCCGCTCGCAGCTCCGCCCAGACCGCCTTGGACTCCCCGAGGCACGCCTTCGCTTCTTCGAGGTCGGGGGCCAGCCCCAGGGCGTCATGACAGACCTCCTCCAGTGAGTCCAACTCCCTCCTCAATTCGGCGTCGATCCGGGTCGCGGAGTCGGCCTCCTTCCAGAAGTACTTTTCGGTCGTGGAGACTGCGTCCTCCAGGAGGGGAGCCGCCTTCTTCGCAATGAGCTCCCGGGCCCGGGCGAGGGCCTCCTCCCGTCTGGCTCGGTCCCTGCGGACATTGAAGACGCTGAGGAACACGAAGAGGACCAGGAGGGACGCGGCCGCCAGGATTGGCCTGCGATGGCGGCGGAGCTTCTTGCGCATCCAGTAGGCCGGCGTCAGGCGGGTGGCGCTGACGGGCTCCCCGTCGAGCCAGCGTGCGAGGTCCGCCGCGATGGCGCCCGCATCGGGGTAGCGCCGCGCGGGGTCCTTCTCGAGGCACCGCATGACGACCGCCTCGAGGTCCGGCGCGGTGCGCGGGTTCCGTCGCCGCAGGGGGCCGGGTTCGCTTGCGAGGACTTGCGCGAGGATCTCCGACTTCTCGCATCCCTCGAAGGGGTGGGCCCCCGTCAGGCCCTCGTACAGGATGACGCCGAGTGCGTGCACGTCCGTCCAGGGCCCGATGCGGTCCATCGCGCCCAGCGCCTGCTCGGGCGCCATGTACGCGACGGTCCCCATGACCTGTCCCTCCTCCGTGATCCCGTGCGAGGCGTCGAGGTCGCGAACGAGGCCGAAGTCCCCGAGCTGGGGCTCTCCATCCTGCCCCACGAAAACGTTTTCGGGCTTCACGTCGCGGTGGATCACGCCGTGCGCGTGCGCGTGCGCGAGGCCGAGCGCGACGCGCTGGACCATCGAGGCGACCTCGCGGGGCGTCCTCGCCTCGGCGCTGAGCCACTTTCGGAGGGTCGCCCCCTCGACCAGGTCCATCGAAAAGTACCAGCGGCCGGCCTCGCTGCCCAGCTCATGCACCTGCACGAGGTGGGGGTGCCTGCCGAGCTTCGCGAGCGCATTGGCCTCCCGTCGGAAGCGCTCGGTGCGCTCCGTCGCCTCGGAGGGAGGGACCTGGCTCATGTCGAAGACCTTGAGCGCGACGATGCGGCCGAGTCGCGTGTCGCGCGCTCGGTAGACGCTACCCATGCCTCCGCGGCCCAGCGGCGCGAGCACCTCGTAGGGGCCGATCCGCGAAACTGACAGGTCGCCGCCTGTGGCCCCTGCGACGACCGTCGGCGTGTCGGGGCTGATCGGCGGGTGCAGGTCCGCGAGGAGTTCGCGGGCGACGGCCCGCGCCAGGTCACTGGGAAGCGAGGGGGGATGCGTGCCCGAGGTCACATCGTCAGGCATCGCAGCACCTCGTCGACCTCCTCGCCCACCGGGGCGGCGCCGGGGGAGCAGGCGCGGACCTGGGTCTCGACCTCCTGGAGCAGACGGTGCCGCAGCCGCGTCGCCCGCGTCCAGAGGTCCCCGGGCGAGATCCCGAGCCCCTCGGCGAGCGTCTGGGCGGGGGGGCGATCGAGGGCCAGGACCCACTCCCGCAGGAGCCGCAGCGACAGCGAGTCGCCCAAGTCCGCGAGCGTCCTTTCCACCTCTGCAATCGCGCTCGCGAGGACCTGGCGCGCCCATTCCTCCTCGAACGTGGCCTCCGGATCCCGCGCCGACGCATCGGCGAGGCAGGCCTCGACCTCTTTCGCATCGAGGAAGGGGAGCGGCAGGCGATCGGGCCGTGCGCCCTCCTGGTCCCGGAGCCGGAGTCTCCGGTGGCGGAGGCAGCCTTTCAGGTATCCGCGCAGGCTGCCGCGGGCCCGGTCATATCCCCGCAGCAGATCGCTCTGCAGTCCCTCCAGGAAGAGGTCCTGCACAAGGTCGCTCGCCTCTTCCGTGGGGCTGCCCGTGCGTCGGAGCCATGCGTACATCGGACGCCAGTAGGCGCGAAAGAAGGCCTCCCACGCCGCGCGGAACTCGGGGGCCTCGGGCCGACCGGCAAGGTCAAGGAAGGAGAGGTGCGTGGTCGGAAAGCGGGCCCCTGCCGCATGGGTCGATTCCGACATGGGCCTACTCTCCGACCAAGGCAAGCGTCGCGTCAAGGACGGCAAGGGCCCCCGGATGGGAGATGGCCCAAGCCATCACGGATGACTCACCGGGCCGCTTGACACCCAGATTAGGGCGGGGTCCGAGCGCGGAAACACTTGGTTCACGGCCATCCACGAGGGTTCTGGGCGGAGGGCGCTGGTGCCCATCCCGTTGCACCCAAGATCAAGCAAGCCGCGGCCCCGCTTGTTCGCTTGCCTGGCGGGCCGGCCTCGACATGGGCCTTCGATACTCGGGAGCCCGGGATCGCGCGTCTACGCGAGCCCTACAGGGTTGCTGTCGTGAAGAACACGGACGGGCGGAGCCCGAAGAACTCCGCGAGGACCACGATCCGGGCCTTCGGGACATGGCGCTTGCCCGCGAGGATCTCGGAGACGGTCTGCGGGGCGATGCCCGTTGCGCGGGACACGTCGGCCTGCGTTACCCCCTTCCGCTCGATGAGGAAGGCGAGCATCTCCGCGTTCCCGATCGAGTCGGTGTCGATCCCGTGGTGTTTCATCTCGTACTGCTCCACCAGGTCGGAGAGCACGTCGAGGTATCCCTCCTCGTCCGGGTCGCGATGCTTGCGCGTCGCCAGCTCCTCCAGGACCGCGGTCGCGAGGCGGAGGTCGGCGTCCGAGCGGAGCGGGAGGAGCGGGAACCGCTTCACCAGCTCGAAGTAGGTATCGCGCGGCTTGCGCGCGCCGATGATCCGCGTGCCCATGGGAGCCTCAGCAGCAGTCCTTCTTCCACGTCCCGAGGTCGTATTCCTTGTGCGTCAGGACGTGCTTCACGAACACCCGGCCGGGGACCATGACCACGATCAGGCGGTACTTGTTCCCGCCGATGTCGAACACGAAGCAGCGCCCAACCTGGTCGGCACTCCCGAACGCCCGCCGCACGTCCGCGAGAGTCACCCATTCCGCGGCTTTCGCGGCTTTCAGCCAGTCGCGGAGGGGCTTCTCTGCGTCCCTGTACTTCGTCCAGAACGCCGCGAGCGTCGCCAGCGTGAAAACGCGCATGATGGCGTCTCCCCATTTGGCAGCTCCCGCCGCTCACCTGGCGAGACGCTTTCGTCACCGCGCACAAGCACGGGCAAGTCACTCCGCCCACGCAAGGCAGCATATTCACAAACACGCGAACACGTCAAGCCGCATCTTCTATCGGCACGCCGCCTGCCTGGGCTCGAGGGGTTCGCAATCAGCCCCTCGACGGGTCGCCCGTCGGCCCAGCAAGCACCAGCCCGCCGCGGGGGTCGCGGAAGACAACCCACCAACTCGACGCGAGGTCCTCTCGCGCCCACCTCACGAGGAGGCGCACGCGCTGGCCGTCAAGGACGGCAAGGGCCCCCGGACGGGACAGGTCCCAAGCCAGTCCGGATGACTCACCGGGCCCCAGGTCCCAGACTTCCACGACGGCAGGAATCGGCGGGGGGGGCGCCCCCCCCCCCCCCCCCCTCCCCCCCGCGG
>ORJL010931504.1_pt1 | contig 10743 bp, 6 predicted proteins | sample 1779941 | NCBI WGS metagenome assembly ORJL01 (sample SAMEA104232317, study PRJEB22302) | groundwater metagenome | biome: forest; feature: aquifer; material: groundwater | place: USA | collected 2011-08-07 | depth 5.8 m | reverse complement strand
TGCGCTTGCAGCGGGCAGGCCGCCACGAGCGTCAGGAGCAACAGGTAAACCCGAACCTGTTTGAGAACGCAGGGGAGGCGTCGGGTGAGAGCACCCGGCCTACAACCGCCGCGCAGAATCCCAATGCCCGGTGGCGCAGGTTCCCAAACCTGCTGTGTCGCCGACTTCAAAGTCGGCAGGCCGTGTGACCTCGCTGCTGTGTTCGTACGTTCGAGCGCCTTATCCCCTTCGCGTGCCTCGGAGATTCGAAAATCTGCGAAACAGCAGATTCGGAGGTTCGCGCTACGGGACGCCGACGGTCGGCTCCATCGACCGGGTCCCCCGGCCTCGTTAGTCTCTGGACAACCTCCGGTCTCCCCTGCCGATCCCTGGATCGCAATTTGGTTTAGATTCATCATATGTATCATGAGTTCGATCCCAGAGTGGCAAAACCGATGCGCATAGTTGTTACGCCGGTGTAACTTGTGCCGGAAAAGATGATCGTGACGCGTCGTATCCGGGTGTGGGGCGGACCTCCGGTCTGCCGGTTGGCCGGGCCTCTGGCCCGGACTGGCAGCCGCGCCAAGGACAGGGAGCCGGAGGCTCCCTGAACCGGCAGACCGGAGGTCTGCCCCACACCTGAACAGTTAGCCGAAACGAGTCTCCCCTTGGCAAAAACAAAACGGGCACTCCGGCCCATGCCGGAGTGCCCGTCTGAAAACCAGTCCAGGACTACTTCTTGACGCCGAGAATCGCGTCCTTGGCGGCCTTGGCGATGCGGAACTTCACCACTTTCTTGGCTGGGATCTTGATGCTGGCGCCAGTCGCCGGGTTGCGCCCGATGCGCGCCTTGCGGTTAACCAACACGAGTTTACCCAGTCCTGGCAGGGTAAAGCTGTTCTTGGCGTGCTTGTACGCCAGTTCCACGATGCTCGCCAGGATTTCGACGGCTTGCTTCTTGGTGAGGCCGTGTTTCTCCGCCAGTGTTGCGGCGATTTCTGATTTTGAGAGTGCTTTTGCCATAGTATTTTTGTTGTACGGGTTGCTGCCGTGGCTTGCATTTAAGCCTTAAGAGCGACCCATGCAAAGGAAAAACCGCGATTTTATTGGAGATTCTTCACCGACGCCCCTAACTTCCTTCCTGGCGGGATCGAAAAATACTCGTAGGAATTCTTCCAGGTGAACTCGCCGCCGGGCTCAATCACCATCGCGATGAAGGGCTCCATCGCCAGAACGGTCCGGATCGACCACAGCGCGTTGTCCGAGAGCGGACGGTCCCCGGTAATCCTCACTCCCACGCCGGCGTGGTGGTTCTCGATGCGGATCTCGTTGTCCCTGGGATTATCGCTAAACCCTTGCACACCAGTATGAACAAGATCGCGGTCTTCGAGCGTTTTCAGATAAACGACCCGGTTGCCTCGAATCTCGGCGAGGTCCTTGTTGGGAGGGCGGCGTGACTGGATCTGGTAAGGCACCGCGATGGTAAAATCCGGTCCCGGCGGTTGTCCGTCGAGCACGAGGAAATTGTGGTTGTACACCGTAGTCCGGATCGTCCGACGCCCCGTGTTCTTCAGAGTGTGCGCCAAAACCATCTCCGGCTTTCCTCTGGTGAGCCGAACGGTCTTCCGGTAGAGGTAACCATAGCCAGAAGACAAGTCGGCCAGCTCGTGCGCAAACTCAACCGAGCCGCGCAGCCTCTTGACCGTCCATTTTCCCGGGTCCACCATCTCGTAGAGCTTGGCGAACGAGTAGTCCTGATCGTCCTTCCGAAGCACCCCAACGCCGATCTTGATGAAGGTGCCGCCAGCCTTTGCCTCGTCCCATCCCAGCGCGGTCCCCCGTGTCTGGAACTCCTCCGCGGGCCCCGTCGCGGCGGAACAAGGTCCTGCGACAATCTCGGAGCCCAGGTAGATGAAATCGTGGACCTTCGGGTCCAGCCTATGAAACCAGGGCCCGTAGAAATCGTGCCCCTGATACTCAAGACTGAATATCATTCCCGACCAATCGAACCGGGTTGCGCGATAATAGCCCTTGCCGGCATCGGGCAGGTAGAGCTTGACGCGGATCTGGCCGTTTGAGATCTCGGCCTGTGGAACCTCGGCTGCGGACAGGAGGCCAGTGGCCAACCCGAGGCAAGTCAGAATAGGAGGCTTGGTCATAACGAGCTGAGCGAACGACGAACCTGATTCTCCCCCGAAAGGCAGGATACGGCAACCCGAAAAACCTCGACACACCATCGAGTCCGAGCGGGTGCGCGGGTAGCAGCCCGGAATCTCCGCCAATTGCGGCCTCCCCGATCTGGAGTTCAGGAAGAACGATGGAATGTTCTCCTTCCAAGGCTCCTTGGCGCTACCAGCGCTCTCGCCCGTTACGTCGTGGCCCTCTTCGACTTCTTACGGACGTTGCGAGCCGCAGGCGGAAAACGCATTCAGAGCAAGCCTGGACGCTTACCCGGTGGTTTATAGTTTGGGTGCCAGTAGAGCTGCCACAGCCTATCCAGCGGCACCAGTTCGGTGTGACCGTCGAAGAAGGCCACGTTGACCGCGCCAGGAAGCGGTTGGCTTGCCGACCACTGTGTGGAAGGGATAGCCGGTGGTCGGCGACCATGTCGAGGGATGGCTACGGCTGACATGGCGAAGGTAAACTTCCTCCTGTCCGTCCTATCCGTAGGAAGCAAACCAGTTCCAAGCCAACTAGTTGGTTCGTCCTCGGCCGTAGGCGCAGCCCGCCAGAACACGCCGTCCGCCAACACGGGTGTCTGCGACGCTTGGACGATCTCCGTTTCATTCCTGTATCCAACTCCGCCATCGCCGCGGCTCTTATACGCACGGTCCATGAGAATCTGATCCTCCAGCAGCCACCAATTGAGGGCGTAGCTCCCAGCTCGAAATCTAGGCAGCGCGCTTCCTGCGAAATCCTTCCAGAACTTTCGGACCTCTTCGACCCAATTTGTGTCGTGCCATGCGGCATCAATCCTCCCCATTGTGTTTGTTAAAAGGTAGCTTGCCGGTCCGTCGGCGCGCATCGGGGCCTGCGGACACAACCAGCCTTCCTCTGGGCGGCCCACGTGCCCGGCGAACCAGGCCCAAACCGAGTCTTTACGGAGGCTGCTGCTGGTGTCCTCGTCCAAGGCCATCCTGTAGCTCAGCAAGATCTGTCGCTCGTTGCTCACACACCGGGCGCTTCCCGCCTTCTGCTTCGCCCGGGACAGAGCAGGAAGCAGCAGGCTGGCGAGTATCCCGATGATCGCCATCACCACGAGGAGTTCAATCAGCGTAAATGCGTGGCCTGCTGGCCACCCATCCGGCTGCTCTTCGTTGATTCCATATCGAGTCGAAATCCGCCTGGCGTGCGTGTTCCGCTTCGGCTTCCACAGTGGGGCGTGCATAGTGACGTTCTGGGATTGAGGCCTTGTCTGTGATTTCATAATGCATCTCTCTTTCCTAAAGATGTTCCGTCTGTGGAAATAATAAGCATGTTCCATGCCGGTCTTTCGCGCCATTCGGCCCAATCCTCCACCTACAAATGGAAACCCCAGAGAGCCTATCGAAGGTCTGCCGCTTCATGCTAAAGACCTGTCCCCCAACATCTTCGGCGACTCAGGCTCGGCCTTTCACCAGGGATTCGATATCACGGAGCATTTGCTGCTTGGCGTCCGCAGGCAGGCGAGTCAAGCCGAACGAGTCTCCCCAGCCGTTGGTTACTCCAACGGCCGCCCCGGCCTTTCGGGCGAGGTCCACCTGGGCGGCCCACAGCGATTTGTAGAGCCACGCGCACGGGAGCCATGCCTTCGCACCCAGGGCAGCCCGGTAGCGGTTGGGAGGCCTGCGATAGAGTTCGTGGCCGAGCAACCGGTCATAGCAGTGGTCCCCACCCTCCCCGTCACCCCAAAGGCAGAAGTTAGCCATCGAGCAGTCGCTGGCGAACAAAGCCTTTTCCGGGCCGAAGCCACGCACCACGGCGCGGAGCTTCCGCATCAGTTCGATGCCGCCTTGTGCGAGAGGGCCGCCGTGGTCTTTGTGGTAATCGTAGCCCCAGGCGGTGAACGTCTCGTCGAGCACAATCGCATCGGGGTTAAACAACTCCATGATCCATTGCGCCTGCCGCACAAGATGGTCGCGCCACTGGGGCGAGGTGTGCGACATTCTCCAGGTCTTCTTGATCACGTCTGGCCCTTCCCAGCCGAAGGCGACCGGGCTACCGGCTGCATCCACCAGGACGGAATCCTTCATTTGCTCAAACAGCGGAGATCCCTCATCGAGGATCGTGTAGTGCATATAGATCGCTGGATGAACACCCGCACGGCGTGTCGCATCGACCCGGGCCTTGATCTTCTCGATGGACATCGGCACCGCCCCGGCGGAATCGGTCGGCATGGCCCGCCATTCCTTGCGGTCGGGATGAATGAAGTCGCCATAGGATAGGTAGTAGCCGTGCTGCGTAGCCATGCCAACGTGGAACTCCCGGAAATGTTGCAGGTCGAGATCATAGCCGCCACCGCGATGACCATCCGCTTCGCTCGAGGAGAGGAAGTCATAGTAATGCACGCGCACGTCCCGTGGCCAGGCGATCGCGGGAAGATCCTCGTGATGGCCGTAGCGATGAAACGCAGTCCACGCCTCAGCGGCGTTGCCAGGGTGGAGCAGGAGATACGCTCGCAGAACTTGTGTCTGCCCGGGGCCGAGGCGCACGCGCCGGCCCATACGCCAAGCGCGGGAGGACGTCCCTTGCAGCGCCTCGAAGAAGAGCGGCTCCACCGACGAACCGAACAGCGCAACGCGGCAGGGCGCCCCATCGGCAAAGATGTCCACCACCGGCACAAGCAACGGAGCGCGCGTGTCCGAATGGCGGGGGTCGCTCGCCGGCACCTCCAGATAATGACACAAGAAACCGGCAGACCCGATCGTCTGCCGGCAATCCTTCAAACGCTGGCGTGGGTCCCCATCCGCGTCGCGCAGGCCGGCGGCGGAAAGCGGCACGTACAACTGCTGATCAGCCAGATCACGGCCCGGACGCACGCCCGTGAGGAAACCGACAAGTGCCTCGCAGGGAAGGTCGCCCATATTCTGCACAGTCAGAGATCCTTCCAGAAGGTCCTCTGTTGAACCGCCGACGGAGCCGCGCACTTGATGAGCCAACGAAAGCTGAATCGGTCCGCATTTCCGCGCCGACGCGTCACAGCCCAGCGATATCTCGGCGCCAGGCTTGCCCTGTTCGATCATCTGACAAAAACCATCGAACAGTCCCACCCCCTCTTGGGGATTGCTCATGGGTTGGCCGTTGACCACAACCCGATCGAAGAGCACGGACCCCTCCTGCCTGTGCCATGCGATCTTCAGCCGAGCCGTGCGTTCGCTATCACTGCCGAATGCATGTTCCGCTCCCAAACCCGCACCGGCCATTGCCGCCCCACCGAGCGAGATAAACTGACGTCGATTCATATTGGTGTTTCCTCCCGGGGGGTGTTACCGCGATTTCCCTTCCGCAATGCACCAGAGCTGACGGTCTGTCCGCAGGTAGAGAGCACCGTCCGAAACCGCCAGAGAAGCGTTCATCGGTTCGCCACCGATTGAGTTGGTGGCCAGGCACTCGAACTTTGGACCGGCTCGAAGCACGAACACATCGCCATTCTGGTTCGGGGCGTAGAGCCGGTCTCCCGCGAGCACGATGGAGGAGTAGGAAGAATTCCGGGAGCCCGTGCCGGTAAGCCGCTCATCCCAGACGGTCTGCCCGGTCCTCAGGTCGAGGCACTGGCAGAAGCCCATCATAGAGACCTGGTAGATGCGGCCCTGGAAAACCACTCCCGAACCGATGCACGCCTTGCTGCTGGCCGGCACCTGATTCCAGAGCCGATGCGTAGCGGTCACATCGCCAAGTCCACCGGGGCGCACGACCAGCGCACTGTTCTTCAACCCGCTGCCCATTACCACCACGAGACCGTCCCCAAAGAAGGGCGAGCTGTACGCGCCTGTGTTTGGACCTGCGCAAGTCCAAAGCGGCTTGCCGGTCTCCGGGGCGAAGGCCGTCACCCGGAGCGGGTAGGTCACGACCACTTCATCCCGCCCAGGTGCCTTGACCACCAGAGGCGTGGCGCAGGAACCCGAGACGTCGGTCACCTTAGGCGAGCCCATGCTTTTCCATTCCTTGAGATCGCCCCCCAAGTCCTCCCACTTCGTGTCCTCCGCGATGGGTTTGACGTCATATTGCCAGACGGTTTTGCCCGTCCGCTTGTCCAGGGCGATAAGAAAGCTCCGCAGGCCCGGCCCGAAATTCAGCAGGCACAGGTCCTTGTAGATCACAGGCGACGAGGCGTAGCCCCACCCGTGGGACTGGCGACCGAGATCGCGCCGCCACAATTCGCGGCCGGCCAAGTCGTAGCAAAAGACCCCCGCGGAACCGAACCACGCGATGACCCGTTTGCCATCGCAAACTGGCGAGGAGGTGCAGGGCGGGTTGGCGTCGCCACCAGAATCCCTCTCCGTCCAGATTGTGCCTTTCTGCCAGAGGAGCTTTCCGTCGCGCCGGTCAAAGCACATGACAGTGCGGCGGGATTCTTTCTCGATGGCCTGGGTAACGAACACACGGTTGCCCCAAACGATCGGCGTCGAGTTCCCTCTCTCCGGCAGCGTGGTCCGCCACCGCACGTTCTGGTTGGTGCTCCAGTGCAGCGGCAGTTTCGTCTCCTGACAAATCCCGGTGCCATCGGGTCCGCGCCACGTCGGCCAATTCCCAGCCAGAGCGCTCATGGTTGACGCCGCTATCATCAAGAAAGCGGCCAGCAGGTGACCAGTCAGGGTTGCCCGCTTTCGGTTCGATTTGTCAGACTCTGTCATATTGGTTCCGTTCAATGTCCATCCTCTCAATACGCAGCCCTCACGGTCGTGGCGCCCTCGATTGGTTGGAATGTGATCGTCTCCTTCTCGGCATCGAACACCGTGTGTGGCCCCCCGTTGACGGTCACAGAGCGGATGCGTTTGCCCTCAGGGTGACGCAGGCGGAGCACGATCGCATGGGGCTTCGACCGCGCAGGCGGATCAATCACCGCTTCGATGCTTCCGGTGCTGGCCGACGAGACAATCCGGTAACCGATCGGACCGAAAAAGGTGGGGGCGTTCTTGACCGCAATGATCATGCCGTTCTTGAACCAGTTGCTGGTCACGAAGGGGGCCAGCCAGAGGTCATCGCCCCGTTCGGTCACCAGCATGGTACGGGAGGTGTGCAGAAAATATCCGGTCTCGTGCGTCTTGTTGTAGCAGTAATTTGAGAAGTGCTCGAAGATGGAGAGCGCCGTGCCGTCAATCAGCGAGGCGAGCGTATTGAAATAGCTGCGAACAAACGGCTTCACGTCGTCGCGCAAGGCATACACCTCGGCGTTGCGCGCGTAGTAGGGTTGGACCTTGGCAAACCCTCCCATATCGAACCACGCCTCCTGGTTGCGTGCGGCGGGGTATCCCCCCCAGCCCTCGCTCAGGAATTGAACGTCTTCCATGTGATCGAGCATCCACCCGGTCTCAGGGGCGCTCGGCGGCAACGCACCGAGGGCGGGCATGTGGTGGCTCCCCAGCTCGACGTCATAGGCCCAGCTCCGGTTGCCATCCTGGCCAGGATAGTAGTCACCCATGGGGCCCGGCGTGTACACGGAGCCAGGATAATAGGGCACCCAGGTCCCGTTTCGTAACGGCACCACCGGGGCGAGGGCCTGCGACGCCTTGAAAGCGCGCACCAGATCGACTCGGAGTTGCCGGGCGGCGGCTAGCACACGAGCCGCGTCTGGATGACCGGCGCGGTCAAGGGCGCGTCCGGTCCCCTCCAGCCCGGCGAGGAAGTAACTATTGGCGTAGAAGTAGTAGGCGTAAGCATTCCAATCCGCCTCGACGCCCGGTGGCATAAGCCCGTACTCAGGCACTGGATCGCCGCTGGAACGAGTCCGGCGCGTCTTCTCCAGTTGTGCCATCACCCACCGGCATAGGCCGGCCGGTCTCTCGGCCACCGATTTGAACCACACATCCGGCCGGGCCAGCCGCGCGTACTCCCCGAGAGCCCATAGGTGCCAGCCATTCCCCATCAACGTGTAGCCGGTGGTCATGAAGCCCTCAGGGCGGTAGCGTTTGAAGAAATACTCAAAGGCGCGCTGGGCAAAATCGAAATGCCCGAAATACTCCATCCCTCGGATCACCGAGTTGCCTTCACTATCGAGCGCGAAGCGATACCGATCCGAGGCGATCCAGGGCGCCACGAGCCGGCCCTGTTGTTCGTTCCGCGCCGCGATCAAAACGTGAACCTGGTTGGCACGGATGACGTCGGCAATCCAAGGATCAGGCAGCTCGATCTGCATCCCAGGAGCCATGACCTGTTCCCAATAATTCTTGAAGCGATCGAACAGTTCCGGACCTCCGGTGAGTTCGGACTGGGCTTCCGGTGGAAGGAACCATGCTGGCAAGTAGATGAAGCAGCGGCCGCTCGCGCCGGCAGGCAAATGGGCGGCCAGCCGAACACGATTGCCGTCCAGACGCCACGCGCCGGTCGGGCATTCCGCACCGTCGAAGACGGCCAGCAGTCTGCTGCCCGCCGAGACGGTCGTTCGAGAACCGTTGGTCCCGAAGGCCGGGGCGTTGGTGGGGGAGGCACTCACCGAGAACGCGAACGAGGCCGTGGCATCGACGGCGGCTCCGGTCTTGTTCTCGAGGGTCAACTCAACGACCCCCAGCGGCTTGGAGTTCAGCCACTGCGAAGCGCCCGGAGGATTCTCGCGCGCGAACGGAACCACATAGATTCGCTGGCGATACTCAACGCCATCGTTGGAGGTCGTGATGACCGGCGCGGGGAGCCATCCGCCTTCCAAGCGGCGAACGGACTTCCGGGCGGGACCAAACAAGTCGGCTAGATACTGCGCGGCTCCCTGCCGAACCAGCCGGGCGTCACACCAATTCGCAGCGTCGTAGGCGATCCCGTCACCCGCATCACCCAGACGGAGTGTCAACGTCCGGGCACCGGCAAGACTGACACTCAGGGCCTTGGGATCGTCGCTCTCACGCATCACACCGCTGTTAAACACCCGACGCGCGTCCACGAACACCTCGAACACCACGCTTCCAGGTGTGCCACCCCCCTGCCATTGCAGTCCAACTTCCGCCTCGAACCGTTCGTATCCCTCGCTGACATCCACGACGATTTCTCCCGGCGCGTGATGGCCGAGCCCGTGGGTGTAGTCCCGATCGTGGACCTTCAGCGCCAGGGCGGTAGCGGGATCCGCATGCGCGGCGCGGTTAAGACCAAGCCGGCCCCAGCCTTGGGACTGGGCCAGGATGCGCCGGTTGCCAAAGATGGGGACGAGTGCGTAGTTGGGCGAACCAACGCGGTCGTCGTCGGTGAAATCCTCATAGAGGTGAAGGGAGCCATCCGCTTCCGTAACAAACTTGGCATTGTCGCACGCCAACGAGAGCATCAGACGCCCGGCGTCCAGCCCTGGATTATAATGGGTAACTCGCATGGCCCTTTCCCGCGTCTGGTCAGGCATCGCCCGCACCTCCTCCAGGATGGTTTTCTTCAAGGCCACGCCACGGCGATACTCGGCTGGATCGACTGCTGCATCGGATCGAAAGACAAACAGACCCGCATGCGCCACATAGACGGGTCCGCGTTGGAGCACATCTTCGATCGCCACAGCGAAGCCGCCGGCCGGTCCCCGGAATCGGATAGCCCCTCGATCCCCCTTTCCTTCGAGAGCGGCAGGCACGGTGGCATGGCGTACGGAAAGGCTCATCGCCTTGCGCCGATCCCAGGTCCGATGCAGGACGGTCCGGCCACCCTCCAGAATCTGCGCGTTGTACGTCTCGACCTCCGCCTCCCCATCGACCCCAGGCGGGTCCCTCAGGATCGTGATCTCAGTCTGGGTCACGCGCGATGTGGTGAGTGCTGAGAGTCCTCTGACGAGCACCGCTTCGCTGCCTGCGGGAATGATCCATCGGACCTTCTGGCAAAGCGTGCCGGGATGCGTGGGCGTGAAACGCCAACCGTTGCCCTCCAGATCCAACGAGCCCTCCATCGGTTTCCATTCGCCTTGCCATCGAGTCGCGCCCGTCCAGATCTGGACTGCCGCGCCCGCGGGCGTTGGCGCCTTAAAACCGGGGCCGAAATCGACGCCAAGGGAACGGATGGGGCGACCTTCGTTCCAGTGCAGACCGATGCAGGCCCGAGCGTCGCTCGCGCGCGGCACGCGCCAGGAGCCATCGGCCTCGGGTACGAGGTCGGTCGCGAGGAACAGGTCTTCAGCCGCGATTTCCTGGAGACGGCCGGCCCGCACCCCCGCGGTCCGCTGCGGATCAGAGGTGCAGACGCAGGCGAAAGGCGCGGCGTCGAACCACTCGTTCGTTGCGCCATCTGAAGCCGCCAAGACGGGTAGGCAACCCACCTCCACAAGGAGCGCCAGCGCTGCCGCCAAGGCGGCAAGGCCACAGGTCCGATCCGCTGCCGCGGAGCCGCAGCCTGGAGTTCGGATGTTTTTCGAGGGTATCGGAGCAATTGGAGCCGCACAACCGAGCATCCAACCGAGAATCCCAACGGGATTCCGTACCACAGCCCAGGGTTGGGGCGCCGCGCCTTCCCTGGGGACGCCGCCCCCATACCTGGCCCAACCCCACCGAGGTTGCGTCTGAACGGTTTCATAGGAGTATTTCACAGATGGAACCTGTCGATCTTCGCCCTGGGATTTTACTGGAAGAGCTCCGGATTCTTCCGCCAATCCTTGTCCTTGTTGTGGCCCAT
>ORJL010750136.1_pt1 | contig 10743 bp, 9 predicted proteins | sample 1779941 | NCBI WGS metagenome assembly ORJL01 (sample SAMEA104232317, study PRJEB22302) | groundwater metagenome | biome: forest; feature: aquifer; material: groundwater | place: USA | collected 2011-08-07 | depth 5.8 m | reverse complement strand
TCTCTAACTGATGAAAAAATTAAAGGAATGAGAAATTTTGCAAATAAGGTGTGGAATATAGGCCGATTCATATATATGAATCGAGAAGGAGATAAACGTCATCCTGAAGCGAGTGAAACGAGCGATAGGATCTACTCAAAAAAAGATTCTATCGACCAAGTCAAACTTGGTCTCCAGAATGACAAGCTTATTAATGATTTAAAAGCTGAATTTGAAATCGTGAAAAAATCATATTTTAAAAATATGGATTCTTACAAATTTTCTTTTGCATTTGACGGAGTTTATGAATTTTTATGGCACAGATTTGCAGATCATTATATAGAGGCCTTGAAAGAAGACCTTATAGCTGGTAATATTAAGGCTAAAGAATTACTATTTAAGATATATATAGAGAATCTGAAATTCCTTCATCCTTTTATTCCATTTGTAACAGAAGCTGTATGGAAAGCATTTTACGGAAGAGAAAAAAGTATATTAAGTGAAAAATATTAATCTATGAAAAGAACATATCAACCAAAGAAAAAAAAACGACTGAGAAAATTTGGTTTTTTAAAAAGAATGGCTTCGTTTGGGGGAATAAAAGTCATAAAGAGAAGAAGATTAAAAGGTAGAAAAAAATTAGCTTTATAATTTATTTATGATAAAACCAGGATTATTTAATTCAATATTTGTAATACCAATATTAAATATATTGGTTTTGTTCTACTTTGTATTTGAATTTTTGCACATTCCATATTCTTTTGGTTTTGCAATAATTGCATTAACCGCCCTTGTCAGAATAGTTCTTCAACCTTTTTTCAACCAGCAAATGCAAACGTCTAAAAAAATGACAGAAATAAAACCTCAAATGGACGCTCTTACAAAAAAATATAAAAACGACAAAAAGACACTACAGCAAGAGCAGCTTAAACTATATCAGCAAGCAGGAATAAATCCAGCGGCAGGTTGTCTTTTTATGATTGTTCAAATTCCTGTCTTTATCGCGCTCTATCAAGCTCTTCTTTTATTTTTACAAAACACTAATCAGGCTAAGGTGATAGCAGATGTTAACAAGATTTTATATTTCCCAGGAATTAGTATAACTTCTTTTAACCCTTGGTTTTTCGGATTTAATTTGGCAGTTGCACCAAATGTGGCTAACAACCCTTTTTATTATATTATTCCTGTGATAACTGCGATACTGCAGTATTTGCAGGTAAAAGTTTCTACGCCTCCAAGCACACCTGCTCTTGCTAAAACAGATGGTAAAAGCACAGGGGCGGAAGATTTTCAAAAAGCAATGACTACACAAATGAAATATGTATTTCCTATTCTTATTGGTTGGTTTGCATTTACCCTACCTGTTGGCTTATCGCTTTATTGGAATGTGTTTTCTTTGTTTAGTATAATTCAATATCGAAATTTAAATAAAATAAAAGTTGATAAAAATGGATAAAGTTAAAGTAATAAAAAGCGAGGCATTAGAGCTTCTTTCAAAAATAATCGACAAACCAGATCTTGAGGTCGTAGAAGACAATGGGTCTTTTATGATAATAATAAAAACAGAAGAAGATGCCCCTATAGTTATCGGTAGACATGGAGAGACAATTAAATCCATTCAAAAACTACTTGAAGTGATTCTTTATAAGAAACTTGGCGAATCTGTTGAGATATTAGTTAATGTAAACGATTACCGAGAAAAACAAAAGGAGAGAATTCAGGAAATTGCAGATAAATACGCAGCAAAAACAAAAGAGACCGGGGAGCAATCATATATAAGAGACTTTTCCTCTTATGAGAGAAAGTTAGCGCATGAATATATCACAGAAACCTACCCAGACCTCACTACATTTTCTGAAGGCGAAGGAAGAGAAAGAAAACTGGTGATAGACCTCAAGGAGAATAGAGAAACAAAAGACAGTGAGTAATCTCTAAATTCTAATCTCTAATCTCTAAACAATATCAAAACTCAAATGTTCAAAGTTCAAAACTTTTTGTATTTAGAATTTAGAAATTAGAGATTTTACGCCTAAAAAAGGCGCATTTGGTATAATAAAGATACTGAATACTGTCTACTGTATACTTCATACTGTATTAGTATTCCTAAACTAGTTTAATATTCTTCATTTAATTAAACTAATATCATATCTTTAGAATTTTTTATGTGTCCGAAGGGACGCGAAATTATAAGTTTATTGTTATACTAAAAATATGATAGATGATTCAGAAGTCCCAACACCAAGACCTGAAGATCCTGGAAGTGGCGCTCAATATGACGAACATGGAAGAAGACAAGAGGAATCTCGAGATAGGCCTGTTGATTTTGGAGATGTTCCACAACACTCAAGGAGAGAAGCAGAATACCTTAATAAACTACAACAATTAACAAAAGAAAATCCAGGGGTGACTAAATGGAATGAGGATTTCCTTGGAAATTGGGAATATTATTTTAGCGAACATTTTGAACCTAAGGATGTAAGTATAATTAACGCTTTATTTTCTGTTGAATCATTTGATGAATACGTTGGTCTAGTTAAAGATAGGATTATTGGAAAAATGCGAGAAAGCGATATTTCAGCATCTAAAGAAGAAGTATCAAAAAAAGTTTCTGAAGCTTTAGAAAAAGAGGTAGTACTGAAGATAAGTGAACTTTATATATCAGTTGATAAAAATAGACCTGATGAGACATTTGAAGATCTTATTAATGCTAATTTTATGAAATCTGTAAAAACAAGTTATGAAATTATAAAAAATAAATTAACACAATTAGAGAAAAAACTAGCTAGAATCTCAAAAACAGGTGAGCTTCCTGAAAACTTAAAAAATCTACTATTTTTTAAAAAAGTATCAGTTGAAGAACTTAAAGAAGTAGAAGTGTCTCATAAAAAAGGTGATAAAGACATTGTATCATCAAGTTATTCAACACGACCATATCCAATTGCTGTCAGTAAAGAGTCTTCAATTAGCGACTTTGTTCATTATGTAGAAAGCCAAGCTGATCACTATATGAATTTAAGAAAATACTTACATAATGCTACTGTAATATTTAAAAGAGGAAAGGGAGAACATGGATTTTATGCAGGCCTTGCAGAATATGCAAAACAACTTTCTAATTCAGATATTGATAGTTTTATGCTCCTACCGGACAGCGATCTTTTTATGGCTGCTCACAATCTTTATATAAAACATCTTACTAATTTTTTTGCAAGACATGATTGGATACACCAACCAGGAACTTTTTCAACAGATTTTTTTGAAGTTAATACAGAAGTAGAAGAAAGTGTTATGGAAGATCTTAAAAAGATATTTCCTAACATAAAAAATAACGAGGATTGGAGATTACAAAGAGCATTAAAGCTTGGTGTTGGAATATCAAGAGCGGTAACACTAAGTGAAGTTGAGATTGCTGCATATGCTGATCCAGCAGTCAAAGCAGGTAAAACACCTAAGGACGTAACTTTTGAGTCATATTATATTTCAGATAGTGCTGCTCTTACTGCTTTCAGACCATCTTCAAATATCGAAAGATTTTGGCCACCAGATATCGCTCGAGGGCCATTACTTTTTTCTCCTGTTTCTGGTTTTACAAAAGACAGAACATGGGATCATAATAAATTGTGGAAAAAGATGAAGCAATGGCAAGAAAGCTATATTAATGGTAACGATTTTGAAGGAAGTAAAAAAGAAGAAATGCTTATGATTGACGCATTGCAAAATATAGGAAAAGTTGGAGCGCTTGAATTTAGAAGTGGATGGAGATTCCAAAGAGGTTATGAATCGTGGTTAAAATTTATTGGGAAGACAGGGAATGTAGATATGCTCGAGTCTTGGAAGCAGATTGAAAATATTGGATATTTGATTTTAAAAAATTTTGGTGAAGATAAAATTATTCATGGAGATAAAGATTTTTTAACTGGTGGTAAAGACGGTAGTAGAATTGCAGAAAGAGATGCATTTTTTGAGTATTTAAATGAAAAGTATATAAATTTTAATCCTATGACAGGAGAGGTTAATACAAGTCTTTCTACAGAAATTGCCGAAATTCGAAATAAGAATAAAGGCATTAGTAATGAAAAACTTTATAAGTATCTTTTAAGTAAGGCTTATTTTGGATCTTTAAGAAATAGAATCCCTACATATTTTATAAGACTAGATAGAACGAGATTTACTAAAGATGGAATTCGCGCATATGAAGAAATTAGAAGGAATTTTGGTGAGGGGTGGGATAATGTAAGAATGGATAGCGCAATGAGAAGTCTTTCAGATGTTGAAACAGGATTGCGAATTGATGTAAGTGGACAGATGAAGAAACAATTAGCTAGCACTCCAGATGGGAAAAATTTAGCTAACCCAAATATAAAATATATTTTAAACGAACAATACATTAGAAGTTATTTAGGAGAAATGTTAAAAGACTCAGGTAATGTAAGTTCACAAATTGAGGATGCTGTTAAGCTTTATAAATATATAAATGAAAAATATTTAAATAACAGTGATTTTGCCAATGAAAAGATAAATATGTTAAATGATGGCAAATTCCCATATACTCTTGCAGTTGAAGAGCATGATAGATCCTTTGTTGCATATCGTGGGTCAGGCGATACCCCATTGTATAGAGCACTAAATGATACTGCACAAATTGAACAAAAAGTTTCAGAGCAAGTCGCATCGTATATAGAATCATTAAGAGATATATCTATTGATCCCAAACATGATATGGGACCGCTAATTAAAACATTGTCTGAAATGCGTACACAAATATCAATACTTCATGGAGATGCAACAGCTTGGAAACAAACAAGCTATTTAGTAGGAATGACAATAAATTATTTTAGAAAAGATTCTCAAGGAAAAGGAATTTTAGGCTTTGTTAATATGGATAGAAAGAATTCAATTGCAGCTGAGGTTGTTGGAACTCATAGAGGTGTTTGGGAATGGGAAAATCCAGAGATTCACAAATTTATTGTTGAATGTGAAAGACAAGGAATCATTCCAAAAGACCATCATGAATTAAAAACACCTCAAGAGTATGAGGAAAAAAGCTTTTTTGGAATAAAATACAAAAAAATTAAAGAAAATGCTGAGGTTATTACAGGTCAAGACGCAAGAAAGAAATTTGGCGCAACATATGGAGATATAACAAAAGACATAATGTTCAGATATTTACCTATAATCTTTTTATTTTACATTTGGAGAATGTTATCAGCTGCTGCAAAAGAGGAAAGTGGCAATAAACAATAGTATTATTTTATAAATTATGATTAAATGGTTTTTATGAAATACGTTTACAAAATATTATTTTATTTCTTTGTGTTTTTTTTAATATTTGGAAGCTTTTCGAAAGTTAACGCACAGGGATTACAGGAAGTGTTCAATGGTCAGCATGTCCCAGGGGTTACATGTGGAGATGCTTCTATTGAGGAAATTAATCAATGTTGTGATATGAATATAAACTCAAACATTGAAGTAAAAGATCCACATTTTTGGTGCTTGCCTCTTGGAGGACCTTGTGTAAGTAGTTTACCTAAAAGTGCATTTGAAGGATTTTATAAAACTAGCGATTCTGCCAATAAGATAAAAGAATTAACAGAACTTGCAAAAGAAGGAAATGGTTGTGTTGTAGGGGAGGCAAGTAATCCAGGAAGTCCTGATTGTAAATGTAAAGCGACAGCTTTGTCTAATTTTTGTAATAAGTATTTTGATGAAGGATCATCAGAAAAAGTAAGTTGTTTGAGATGTGTTTCAGGCAATAATGGAGTTTGGACAAGCTTTGGTTGTTTTGGAACTAGTGTTTCGAGCTTTACAAGTAGTATTTTTTCAATTCTTTTAAGCTTCGCTGGGTTTGCAACTTTAATATGTATAATAATATCTGCCTTTATGTTACAAACATCATCAGGAAATCCTGAAAGAATTAAAAAAGCAAGGCAAATGCTGACTTCTTGTATCGCAGGCTTATTACTTATTATCTTTTCAATATTTATATTAAGATTAGTTGGAGTTTTTATTCTTAAAATCCCTGGACTATCCTAATTTTTTTAAGGTTTTAGGGTTGTTGTCCTTTAGTTAGCCATTCTTTTATAGGCCCTGGTATAAATCGATTTGTTTTTGCATACATGCCAAGACTACCAAACATTGAAATTTTATTTATTCCACCCATTGCTGCTGCTCCTGTCCCAGTTACTCCAGAAAAGAATAAACCAGCACCAACACCAAGACCAGCACCTTTAATTCCAAGAGCTTCACGTGTTTTTTTTATAATATTTGGAATTATAAATAATATTCCTATGCCAAGAATTATTGAAAAATCTGCAGCAGACATACTTGTTGACAAAAACGGAGGAGACCAAATTTTATCAGATTCTACTGAAACATGAATTATATTTGATGAAACCATAATCAATATTGCTGTAATAGGAAAAGCAGAAAGGTCTGCAAGTAAATTTTTAATCCAAATACCAAAGAAATTCTTTCCAGGAACTGCATTCAACATCAAAATTATAGGAGAAAAAATTACAAATAGAATAATTCTTATATAGGCCATTAATAATGAAATTAAGATTCTAAAAAAAACTAGTAAACCTGTTGTAATTAAAATTACTATAGAAAGAAGATAACCAGCAAGATTTCCTAGAATACTTGTTATTGCTAAAGGGACAATAGCGGTAAGTCCTAAAGCTAATAGTCCTCCTATTACAGGAACTGATATAGCTGCTTCTCCAAGACCTAGATATTTATCAATTCCTTTAAACAAAGGAATTTTTAAAATTAGAATATAACTTGCCCAAGTTACTATAAATCTCAATGCGAAAGACAATTGACTTGGAAGAAGAGAAAATAGAGCATTACCAATGCCACTTCCTGGTCCGCTTCCTATTATTTCACCACGTCCTAAAATTTCACCAAATAAAGAACCTGATCCTCCAGATATAAATCTATCAACAATATCTGATCGACTTAAAATTGAAGTGCTTAATACTATTACGACGTACATTAGATCAATTAAGAAACCAGCAATGGCAAATGAGAAAACAATAAGTAAAAGTGTTACTACAATTCTTGGAAGCGAATTTTCAAGCGTTATAACTGTTTGGGGATTAATTTTTACCCTAAACATTATTAAAAATCCAATAACTGTTATTACAAGTACTAAAATAGTTAATGCAACGTCTCTGAAAATTTTCCAGATATTTGCAATTGGCTTTAATGCAGCAAATCCAATTCCTTCGGCGGCGTAGGTATTTGGAACAAAACCTGCCTTTTGTAATCCTGAATAAACCCAATATACACCAGATGCTGGAGGGGATTGGTATGGTGCAATAATACCTTTAGTTATTGAGCCAAAAAAGCTTGAATAAAAATTAATATCTCCATCAATAGGACTATCTGTACATGCTTCTCCTATAAGGAAACAATAAGAATTTCTATATAGACTTAAAATTTGTTTTCCTTCCTTAGTTTTATTTTCTTTAAGTTTTTCGAGATCTTTGTAAATGTAACTTCTTGACTTATCAAGAGATTTTTTTGGATCTACCGTAGTTTTATCTTTGTTAGTAAAATAGACAAAAAAAGTAAGAATTAAAGATAGTGTTGCAATAACTAAAAAAATATTTCTTACGATTTTTAATCCCTTATTTATTTTGTTCAATATTTGTTTCATATTTTTATTTTAAAGCATTTTTATCTACAAGATCCGGGTCTAAACTCCGCTAATCTAAATTGGTCATTAATTCTTACATGAAAATGTGTGTCATGCTTAGGTAATGCGACAGGTTGAAATGCTAATCCTTTGGAATTAGCATACTCTTTCCAAGCATTTCTTATAGTAACACCTCTTTGATTTGTAGATGATACACCAAAAATTATTATTTTAATTACTCCTGTATCTATAAACATCTTACCAAGATCAATGTTTGCTTCAATAGGGCCGTTTATGTATCCAGCAAGAGGACTGCCTGTGGTACGAATATCCACATCAACTCCGTTTCCATGACTTGAATGTCCTTCACATGTAGGACAGTTTTGGGGTTTTTTAACACCACTCAAATCGCTAATTTCTAGTTTACTGTTTGGATATTTTTCATTCCATCTTTTAGCTACAGTATAAATCACACCAACCAAAGTCTTACTTCCTAACTTATGAGAATCACATCTATTCCAACCTCCAAAAATATATTCTCCATTTGGAGCAGTAGGCATCATATAATAACTATTAGCGTTTGCTACTCCTATATTTGAAGGATCTAAAATACTATTTAAAGAACCACTTTCAGTAGTTTGATCGGGTGTGGTCGTTGAATCTTCTCCTATACTAATATCTGTGTTATAACTAGAAAAAATTTTAATAAATTTAGAAAAAGTTTCAGCGTCTTTCTTAGCTCTATTATTACTTATATTTTCTTCTTCTGGCATAACTTCATCATCTAACTCAAGATCTTGAACAATATATTCTTCTTGTTTTTTAAGGTATGTTGAGCAATTTTCATCTGCTGTAACAAAAAGAGATGGATCCTTTTCGTATATATCAAGAGCGTCTTTTTCTGTTAAATATTTTTTAAATTCTACATCAGCTTGTGGAGTTTTCTTTTGAACACAAAATAAATTCGTAATATTTGAGTATCCAATATCAAAGTCTTCTCCTGTGATAATACTTCCTTGACCTGCACTTACATCTGTCGATAGTTTATTAAGTCTTTTGATTTGGTCATCTGAGAGTAGAGATGTGTTGGATTGTTTTGTGATTCTTGAAGCTTCTCTTATTTTTTCGGTTCTTGATAAAATCCTTACTCCACTGGTTTCTATTTTTTCTGCGCCTTGGTCGGTACTTTTTGATTCCTGCCCTTTTTTTAATTGATTAGAAAGGATTGCCGCTATTATTGCAACAATAATAAGTACGACAACAGAAATTATGATATAAAGCCGAGTGTTGCGCATGATATTAGTATACAAAAGATTAGTATTCTGTATACGGTATACAGTATTAATAATACAAATTCTAAATTCTAATCTCTAAACTCTAGACAATATCGAAACTAAAAAATACTAAATACAAAAATAAGGTTTTGAATATTTTAAGTTTTCTTATTTTGTATTTGTTTAGGATTTAGAAATTAGAGATTAGAGATTACCTAACATTACGATTTATACATATTCCATACTGCTTCTAAGTATCTTAGGGTGGAGGAGGGAGGATTATTTAGGCGACCGCAGCCTGCGTTATAACAAATTACTGCTCTCCGAACCTGTTCATAAGTCCAGTTTAAATCTGTTGTCCTGCTGTTTCGTTTTAACTTCCAAGCTGCAGCATATACAGAATCTCTCATATTGGCGATATATGGAGTATGAGTATAACCTCCAAATTTATTTACAGCAGATGCGTAACTTAACCAAACATCTGGTAAAAATTGCATAGGTCCGCTTGCACCTTTACTATTTTTAAAACAACCATGTCCTAAAGGAATTCCATTTCCAGGTTGAGAATATTCAATTATTTTTTCATTTGGTAAACTTACAAGAGGAGAACATTCCCTAGTCATAACACCTCTTAAAATTTTAGGAGGAGTACCAATTTTTGTGCCAGCTTCATTAAAAATACTATCCAATGTAATATTGTCAGAGTTAATTTCTTGCTGACCGCTTTGTTCGATTGTGCCAGATACACTACTACTTTCCTCTGGATCTGATCCAATACTGATTTTGCTATTAAAAGAAGAAAAGATTTTAATTAGTTTACTTAAAGTTTCAACGTCTTTTTGTTGTTTATTAATTTTTGTATTACTAACATTTTGCCGATCTTCATTAATAATTTTGTTTTCTTCTTCAAGAATGGTATTTTGTACGCTTTTATTAACTTCTTTTAAAAGATTGTTTAAATCAGTAAATTCATTGTTTTCCAGAAATTTACTCAGTTCCGCATCTGCTTTTGAGGTTTTTTTATAAACATAATATTGGCCTGTAAGATCTGAGTAACCTAACTCAAAATCTTTTGTGATATATGGCATTTTGGATTGAAGCTCAAAGTTTTTATCAGCTTCTTCGCTTGTCAAAATAGGTATGTTTTTAGCTTCATTTAGCATTTGGGAAGTATTTATTTTGACTTTTGTTTCTTCGATTTTTGGTTTTTTTACATTTTCTTGTATATTATTTGTTTTATTTCCAGAGTTAGCTAAAAAGACAGATATCGATATTAATCCTATTAGGACAATAAGCGAGAAAAATATGGCGATTTTAATTCTATTCATGACCTTGACTTTCGTATATAATTAAGTAAAAATAATACACAAATATGCCTCAAAAAAATTATACGCCATTGAACATAAATAAGCTTGGAAATCAAAAGAAAAACAAACTTAACACAATTCTTATAGTAATAGCCATAATTACTGCAATAACAATTGCTTTTGTATTAGTTTTACTCATTCAGCAAAGGTCACAAGTAACAGAGCAGAAAAATACAAATCAAGTAGTTCCAACAGAAATTGAAGCGCCAACAGTTAGTCCAACAATTGAACCAGAGCCAACACAAGCTGCAACTCCAGAAGCCACACCAATTGCATCTCCATCAGCAAAAATATGATTTATGCTCCATTGTTTTTTCTCATTCAAGTAATAGCTTTATATATTTTTTCAAGAGCTGTCATAAAAAATATGTATTCTTTTTTGGGTATTTTTATTAAATCCCAAAAATTAGTTTTTTTATTAGTTTCAATTTTGTATTTTCCAGGAACTATAATTCATGAAATGTCTCACTTTTTTGCAGCAATAATT
>ORJL011779320.1_pt1 | contig 10744 bp, 10 predicted proteins | sample 1779941 | NCBI WGS metagenome assembly ORJL01 (sample SAMEA104232317, study PRJEB22302) | groundwater metagenome | biome: forest; feature: aquifer; material: groundwater | place: USA | collected 2011-08-07 | depth 5.8 m | reverse complement strand
GCTCCGCGTGCGGCGGCAGTACCAGCATCCCGGCAGCGCCGTCATCCTCGGTCAAAGCTGACTTCTCGCTCTATACGGGCAACGGCGTGATGGTGACGATGACCGACAAATCTGTCGGCGCCATCAGCAAGAACATCGCCTGGGGCGATGACAAGACCGGTACGGACCTCGTCCACATCTACGAGAAGACGGGTGATTACACCATCACCCTCACCGTGACCAACCAGTCAGGAGCCACGGACACCAAGAGCTCTGCCGCCCATGTGACGCTGGCCGAGTTTAATCTGGGCAGCCTGACTTCAGTAAGTTCGGGTACGGGCGATGGGTTACTTCCGTCTGACTCAGGTGCCACCTGTACCTTGGCACCGGTCCCCGTAGCTGGAAGACTTCGGTACAGGGCGCAAATGACGCCTGGCGGCTCGCAGGTGCAGTACTACCTGCTGAGGTACGAAGACGTCCAGATAGGCAACATTGGCTGCGGGTCAAATCGGCCCTCCAGCAGTTGTCCGCGTGGAATCGGACCGCAAATCATTTCGGAGTCTCAGGACGTCTTCTGGGAGGTGAATCCCGATCGATACTGTCTGGCGGTACGGAGCATCTCGCCCGCCCCTGTCGGCCGACGGATTTCCGGGCCTGTTGACTTGATTGCTCCGTACATACCTTAGTCAAGTTAGCCAAGACAAGTCAGCGCACTAGTTGCGGCCAAGGTCCTTGTGGGAACCCAAGCCCCGCAGGCAGGCTGCTTGCTACCTGATCTCACGGCTAGAGTCCCGCTCGAAGACTCGGCAGTCCATCGGTCAAGCCAAAGCAAGTCAGGTCGCGCTGGGAACACATGTTTGAAGATACAGAGTGCAACGACGCCTGCCTGGGCCATGGACTTCATCGAGCCGCGAATGCGATGTGGATCGCCGGTCAGATAGGCAAGCCGGAACTGCAGACCTAACTCATCTCTGGAAATCTCAGGGCCGTCTGCGCCGTTACTGCCAGAGGTCGGGAGTGAGAAACTCGAAATGCGGGTTCAACAGTAACGCCAGCGTCCTTTCCTCGGCCTCAGTTGAAGTCACGAACTGAGAACTGACAAACGACCTCCACGGAGGAGGTCGTCTCTTGGTATTCCTAAAGAATCGGGCGGTAACATTCTGTTTCACTTGGTCGGGATGTCGGCATTTGAACCGCCTCTCAGAAGGTGATCCTTGACGACGATGCAGCTATCGTCGTGCCTTCCGTAAGAAATATGCTCCGAAACCAGCGCTGGCAAGGATACAGAACGTCAAGAGCCATGCAGTCTGGGGCGATATGACGTTGCGGAATAGAATGAGCGTCAACACCGCCAAGATTGCGGAGGCGATTGATACGACACCATTCACGATGTAGTAAGTGCGATTCGTTCCTTTTGGGTCCATTTGAGTAGGGTTAATGGGTGAGATAAGGTGATTCATGAAACCGTCGCGTTCCATATGGAAATTGAGCTTGCTCGCGGCGCTGTGGTCTGCTCTTGTCGCTTGCCAAGGAAGGGGCGGACCTTCCACGGCGTTGACTCCAACAACACCAACTGCAACGCCTCAGCCGACGACAGGGCCTCAACTCACCATCAATAACAATCCAGCAAGTGAGTACGTCGCGTCGTTCACTGCCGCGGATGGCGCGGTGCTAGACATCTGGAATGCGTCTGAGAGCGCGACAGGAGGAGCCGCGTTTCGGATCAGGGACGCGAAGGGACTCACTGCAGCCATTCAGATTGATGCTCAGGGTCGCCCGGTGTTCTTGGAGGATTCGGCAGGTACCAAACTCTGGATATCGAACTATGGCCCGGACGGCGAGGTGGATGCGACCCTAGTCAACAGGCTCGGGGAGTCTTGGCGCGGTGTTCTCAAGATCCCTGGCCTTGCTGAATCTTCCCCGATTGGTGGTCGAACAATCTTCAGGAGAGGGGCGACACCCAACGCTCTGCTCAACGATCTGCTCCAGTTCGGCAGCCGCTCGTGCTCCACAGTCACGGAGGTCATTGGACTGATGACCGACCTGTACTGCTACTACGGCACATGGGCGGCAATGGTCGCGGCTCCACCCGCAGGAGCGATAGCACTACTGACGTGCGCGGGCAAGGGTATCGTTGAAGATCTGGTTTATGGGGCTTTCTGCGCTCTCCTGAGTAAGGCCGCAGAAGCCGTCAACGCTCCAAACACGCGTACTATTCCGATTGGCAATTCGCCGAATCCCGTGCCATCTCGACCGACCATTCCAGTCACCAGTTACCCCGCGCCAACCGCGCGCGATGATTTCTTCTCCGCTCGTCGTGGCGAGTTGCTTCAGGTGCCTGCACCCGGTGTCTTAGCAAACGACTCGGTTCCGGCCGGGGTCATAGTTGATGCGGAGTTTGTCGACTTTCCAAACACAATCTCTTTGACTAATACCAAAGGCGGCGGGTTCACGGTCGACCTTTCAAAGACGCCGCAACTTACCGGACAATTGAGAATGGGGTATCTGGTCTTCGTCGGACCGCAGCGCTCTTCGGCTAGGGCGACCGTGACAATCACGATTCAATAGTTACTGTGCTTCATGCGGGTGTTCAACCGTAACTTCAGCCCTTTCTCATCAGCACGGGGTGCAGGGAGTGCCAAGGGTCGGATTCAAACATGTTCAGTTGCAGTCAACTCGTGACTCCGACGATCCGACATTTGGTAAACCATCGCAGCGAGCACGACCTGCTTACATGTCGGATTGATCCGTTCGAATCACGCTGTCCCAATCCCTATCATCTGAGTGCGCGAACGAATTGAATCGCGCGCGAACATGATTGAGCCAGACCAGATATCTACCTTGTGGGCCAGCTGGGGCGTAATAGAAGCATCCAAAGTGAACGAGGAGAACCTCACCAAGCGACGCGTCGTCCAATCGCTCATGCCGAACGAACTCAATGAATTGACTCAACTCCGCATTCACTAAGTCGACCTGTTCTGGAGACCTACCGTCAAGGTAGTCGTCGATGGCTGCGTCTTCATCTCGATACTCTTCGAGAAAATCTTGATGAAAATAGCAACCAAGAAACTGCCCCAATTGTGGAAACTCGTTTTCGAGATTGTGATCTACATTGTCTGTGCTTAAGGTCATGGGACGGGAAAACCTGTCTTAATAAAATATCCAATTGGCGACTCGGGAGCCCGAAGGAGAATAAGACGGACTCTTGATGTCGGCCTCGGCGTCTGATCGCCTCTACGAAGCACGAAGCCTACGACCGTTCGAACCGCAACCGCTCTGAGTACAAATATCCTCTTTTCTCCTCTCAGCCAATCTTCGATCTCACTTTGACTTGAGAGGATTGCCGAGGCGATCGCGTGCTCGGCCGCCGCTCTGCTGACAAAACTGGAAACCGCATCGAGCTTGCGGTTCCTGCGCAGACGCAAACGGTCGTGCAGCCCTTGTTTGCCACCTTCAATGTGACGCTCCAGGAGGTGTCGATGTGCTAGTAAATCTTCGTGGGCGGTCAAGCCGCCACCTGGAGCCAGTAGTGTATGTAGCTGAAACCGCGCTTTTGCCTGGCTTGTTGGCCGGCGGCAATAGTCATCCCGTTTTGCCTCGTCGTGCAGAGCGTCCATCTCCATGGACGCTAGGACCGCCTGATCGACGTCAGCTTCGCCTGCAATTACGGCTTTTGCCTTCGTTGGAAAAACAGCTACGTCGAACTTCTTGAGCGGCTTGGAGACGATGGCTAAACTCTGTTCGAGTCCCACTAAGGTAACCAGTCGGTCGTCTCTGAGCCGTTCAAGGTCTGAAACATTGGCAGAGGACGCGGTGATCTTATTCCCGCTGCGAATGGTGACTCTGCCACCGCTCTCGATGATTCCGACGCCCAGTGTGTAACAGGCTAGAACCAGGCGTCTGGCCTCATGCAGCAGAGCAGGAACCAACTCATGGCGGCCCTTTGCCAGCGACTCGAGGATCTGACTCTCGCACGAACGGAATTGCTCTCTGGTTGCAGCTAGCTCGTCGTCCGACAAGGCGCCTCCAAGGCAAACGTATCCCACGCGATCGCCATCGTTGTCCAACTGTAACTTCAGTTCCGTATTCTCATCTTGAGCTGACGTGACAAATCCTAAATGCGAATCTGGTCTCAGACGTAGACGGGAAGCGAAGATTCTGAAGCGGACGGAGAGTTCAATGGTTGCAATTCTGGTGGAGTTGCGGAGAATTGAGCGGGCTTCCGACTTCGGACGGTCCTATCGGGTCCGAACCACCGGAACCGGCCGATAGAACGGTGTTCGAATGGTGAGCGACCAAGGCGACGATGCGGGTTAGCCGAAATTTGCCAGGCATTGCGGCTCTTCGATATCGCACTATGTGGTGCGCCCAGAGGGAATAGACTTCCGACCCAGCGCTTCGAAGATACTGTTTGCCCTGAACAGAGTGCCCTGGCTAACTACTCGCACTTCGAATCAAGAATCGACCTCTGCGAAGTCAGTCGTTAGCTTGTATGTTGGGGAATTTCAATGACTTCGAAGGTTCTATTTGGTGGGGCTGACCGCTCGGTCCTCGAGGTCAATTGCTCGATAGGCAAGCAGGCATGATTTCGAACTCCAACACCAATAGAGTTCTCCGAAAAGCCATTTTGAGCAGGTTGACACATGTGGACAGTACTGTATACTGTCGACATGACACCTACGGACAAAAAGGACCTCGAAGGCTTGCGATTTATTCGCAACCAAGTCGTTCATTTTGGAACCACACCCTCTTTGCGCGAAATCGGTAAGGCAATTGGCTACAGCTCACCCCGATCAGTCCAGCTGATGCTCGAGCGGTTGGAGCGCCGAAAGCTCCTCAAGAGGGTGGACGGAGTGATTCGGCTCTCACCAGGTGCCGTGAAGATCGCAGCGTCTTCCGACCGCGTCGTCGACGTGCCGTTAGTCGGTTCAGTTGCTTGCGGACTCCCATCTCTTGCCGAACAGGATCCGGAGGCTCTCATTCCGGTATCGACAAAAATTGCGCGACCGGGCGGGGTCTATTTTCTCCTCCGCGCCAGGGGAACATCCATGAATCGGGCAGGCATTCAGCCTAATGACCTTGTGCTCGTTCGCCAGCAGTCGACCGCCAACAATGGCGAAAAGGTAGTGGCGTTAATCAACGACGACGCCACGATCAAGCGGTTCTATCGCGAGCGTGATGTGATTCTCCTTCGTCCTGATTCGACGGACAAATCGCACAAGCCCATCGTGATGTCAGAGGAATTTTCGATCCAGGGAGTAGTGGCCGCCACACTACCTCCTGACACTTACTGAACCATTAACCCGCAGAAATCCGTACCACGGCGGAGCCTGCACCACATCGCACATGACAGCCAAGAAGTCGCCCGCGCCTAGGGTCAGAGTCAAATCACCAGTTATCGAGGTAACGCGCAAAGTAAAAGACTTGACGCGGCTACTTCTCTTTGTGCGCGCGGGCGGGCGGTGTGAGTTTGATGGTTGCAATAAGTACCTGTTGGAAAACCCTCTCACGTTGACTGAGGGCAACTTCGCGCAGATGGCTCACGTCGTGGCGTTTCGCGCAGCGGGGCCCCGCGGACAAGACGGCGAACGGCCGCTCGACATCAATCGAATCGAGAATTTGCTGTTGTTGTGCCACGCGGACCATAAGGAAATTGATGATCATCCGGCTCGCTACACGCGCAAGGCCCTCGAAGCCTATAAGGCCGCTCATGAGAGTCGTATTCGACATGTCACATCGCTCGGTCCCAATAGAAAAACGGCCGTCTTAGTTTTCAAAGCCAGGATTGGCGATCACACGGTCAGTGTTCCGTTCGATCAGGTCATCGAGGCCACTTCGCCGCGGTTCCCGACCAGCACGCACCCTCCGACGATAGATTTGACCGAAATCCCTGTCGCAGATGGTGCGTTTCTCAAGACTGCAATGGGGACAATCAAGCATCGGCTTAACGTGTTGTTCGGTCCTGAGGGCGAAGCGACAACTGCCGGCCATCTGTCCGTATTTGCCCTCGGACCCATTCCCTTACTTATCTGCCTCGGCCGCAATCTGTCCAACAAGGTGCCGAGCGACCTATTTCAGCGGCATCGCGATACGGAGAATTGGACCTGGAAGGGCAACGGAAAAGCGGCCGAATATCAGATTCGTCTGCTCAAGTCCGGGAAGAAGGATCGGGTTGCGGTCGTGATGTCATTGAGCGGCAGGCTTCGCCTGAAGGACTTGCCGACTGAAGCGATCAAGGGATCGACCGTTTACGAACTTACCCTGAAAGGACAAGTCCCGAATCCGACCTTCCTCCGGCAGAGGCAAGACCTTGAGCGATTTCGTCTAGCCTTTCAGAGGCTCATTGCGACGATTCTGGACAAGCACGGGTTGGTGCCGACAATCGATTTGTTTCCGGCGATTCCCGCCCCCGTCGCGGTTCTGTGCGGCCGCGAGCTACTACCCAAGGTTCATCCAAAATTAAGAATCTTCGACTTTGACAAAGCCCAGAGCGGCTTCCGTTTCAAGCTAGAAGTGTAAAGGAACCCAAATGACAGACCAAGAATATCTACAGAAAGTTTTGCAGGCTCAGAATCTGGCCGATGACAGCGCCGAATTGAAGGCGCTTCAGAGTCACCGTGCCGAGGTTGAAAAACTGCTTCGCGACGGGTTTCCTAAGTGCGCACCCACGATTCGATACGGTGGTTCAATCGCGAAGGGAACGTTAATCAAAGAAAACTACGACCTTGATATCGTCTGCTACTTTCCATCGGACGATACCACGGCGGGCGATACCCTTGAGGACATCTACAACAATGTCGCCTCGGTCTTAAGCAAATCCTACGACGTCCAGCGCAAACGATCGGCTTTGCGTTTGCGAGACCGATCGAAGGTGGACTTCCATATTGATGTCGTCCCGGGGCGATTCACGGATGACACAAAGACAGACTGTTTCCTTCACCAGGAAGCCGGCGACAAGAGCCGTCTCAAGACGAATCTCCAGGTGCATATCGACCATGTGCGGAAAAGCGGTGTCCTTGATGCACTCCGACTCTTGAAGTTATGGAAGACGCGCAAGGCGTTGGGAGTGAAGCAGTTCGCCTTCGAACTCCTGGCAATCAAGCTGCTTAAGGGTACGACAAAATCTCTACCGGATCAGGTTAAGCATGTCCTGACAGAGATTAGCAGCCGCGCCGATGCAATCGCGATTGAAGATCCTGCCAATCCAGCGGGCAATGACCTCTCCGACCTCCTGAACGCAACTGTATGGGCAGAGTTAAAGTCAGCAGCCAGCACCACTCTTTCCCTCTTGACCAGCAGTGGGTGGGAAGGCGTCTTCGGCAAACTTCCCGGTACTGGTAGCACATCCGATAAGTTGAAGTCGGCCGCCGTTAGTGCACCATCAACGAAGCCCTGGCTTGCATGAATGGCGAGCTAGTAAAGCTTGAGAGGGAGGTGAATGCTGTATATCCAGATTTGCGTTTGGTAGTCGAGGACGGTCAGCCGTTCTTGCGGGGCACGTTTCCGATTCTCTATGAAGGCGAAGCGCTCGACCGATACCAGATTGAGATTTCCTTTCCGGAAGGCATCAGGAAGCTGCCGAGTATTCGCGAAACGGGTAATCGCATCCCGCGAATCAGCGACCGCCATATCAATCCAAAGGGAGACATCTGTACGGAGGTGCCTGAGATAATTTTACTCAAGGGTAACTACAGCCTCCTGTCCTATCTAGGTCGCGAAGTTCGCAATTTCTTTCTCTACCAAGCTTTAACCGAACGTGGCGAGAAGTGGCCGCATGACGAGTGGAATCATGGCAAGCCCGGTTTGCTACTCGCATACGGTGAACTCCTTGGCGTGTCAGGCGAAGATGTCATTCGTCGATACCTGACGTGCCTGAGCTTCCAAAATATCAAGGGACATTTTTTATGCCCTTGCGGTAGCGGAGAGAAGCTAAGAAAATGCCACGCCACCGATGTGCAGCAGCTTCGAGCAAAAATTCCGCACGACATTGCCAAGAGCGCACTCAAACGACTGAACGACACGAAGCTCTAGACGGTATGAGCGCGGGCTTCTATGTCCGCCGGTTCAAAGGCTGTCACAACAGCATCGGCGAGTTGGTGTGGCGACAAAGGAGCCGTTCGCTTTCCGTGCTCGCTGTCCTTCGTCCAAACAGACCGAAACGGCTCTCGGAGCGAATAACCCACGACGCCCGTGTGAGTGAGCACCACGGATTCGAAGACGGCGTGGAGTAGTTCAGCCTGCCTCTGGGGTGAGAGCTCTTCGAACAGTTCTTGCACATGCGCGGCGGCATATAGCGTTGCGGCGACATGTTCCTGGAGCTGACTCCGGTGTTCGGGTGAGACGACAAGGCGCTTCGCCACTATGCCAATCTCCCTCCTGACTGCCGCAATCTGTTCGTTGTATACCTGTGGTGTGATGTTGCCGTCGACGAACTCCTTCGTCAGCCCCATCTCCTGCTTGAGCAGTTGCGCACGGTCGCGTTCGAGACTCGCGTGTGCGCCCGCCTCGGACTTGGCGCGTTGTTCCAGAATCTCGTCCGCGGCCCGTTGGATGTCGGCCAGAACGCCCTTGTCGAGCGTCAGTTCGCGACAGATTGCCGCGATTGCGCTATGTGCCGTGTCAGCGTTGCAGAACCGGGCGGGGCAGAGTTCTTTGTAATGCATCCGTCGACAACAACGATAGTAGGAGAACACGCCGTGACGCTCGGCCGTCATCGTGCCACGACAGGAGCTGCATACCGCGACCGCCTTTAGTGGAAACTCGGTCGATGCCAGTCGCAGTCTGGGTTCCACATACCGCCGTCGGATGACGCGTTGAACGCGCTCGAACAGATCCTCGGGAACCAGAGACTGATGTGCGCCTGGGTACTCTTCACCCATCCAGCGAACGCGCCCGATATAGAAGGGGTTGGATAACATGATTCGGACCAGAGACTGGCAAACGGGCCCGCCGGCCTTGCTGACTAGACCCTCCTGGCGTAGATGGGCGGCTAGCGCACGGATGCCCCAATTGCCTGTCGAATAGAGCTCGAATGCGAGTCTCACCTTTGGGGCCAAGATGGGATCGAACTGGACCTGAGGGGGCCGCCCCTCCGTTCGAGCTACCGCTTTGTATCCGAGGGGAGGCCGGTGCGGCCACCCACCCTTCATGACGCGCTGGCGCATACCTTTCTTAACCTCTTCGCCGAGGTTCGCCGAATAGAACTGGGCGATGGAGGCCATGATGTTCTCCACGAGCTGGCCTGATACGGTGTCATCAACATTTTCGACGACGGACGCCAAGCGAATGCCCCGGCTTTTGAGTAAAGCGCGGATGGTGGCGTGGTCGTAAACGTTGCGGGCTAACCGGTCGACCTTGTGCACGATGAGGACATCGATCCTGGGCTCGCTGCTGCGAATAGCGCTGAGCAACTCTCTGAGCGCCGGCCGCTCGGCGGTCTTCGCGGATACGCCCGGCTCTAGGAACTCAGTGACCACGGTCCAATTGCGATGTTTGGCGTAGTCGCGCATCGCTTGTAGTTGGGCTGGGATGGAGAGGTCTTTGTCTGCCTGTTTCTCGGTCGAGACGCGGGCATATAGGACAGCATTCATGGGTGTTGCGAGTTAATTTCGGCGCAGCGAAAAAGCCTTGTTGCCTGGACCGTTCGCGAAGGTTGGACTACACAGTGAAGTCGACGCTTTGGAGGGCTCCTCCCAAGTCCCGGGCGAGGAGAACAGGCGGATTGCCAAGACAATCTCCAAGAATGACGATGACTTCGCCGCAGAAACCGGGCGAGCCGCTGACGAAGGCGAACTTGGCTCCGTAGGCCACTTGCGAAAACTCACGACCCTTCTCAGCTTCAAGTCCCCAGCATTCCCTTACGAGTGGCAGTGCGGCGACTTCGTCCCATTCAGCCAGGGACAACGGCTTTGGATTTGATTTCATGTTGTTGGGTTAATGGTGAAGCTCGTTTCCGAGCGTACTGATCTTGGCGTACCGATACCCAGTAGGCAAAGGCTCCCGTACGCGCACGATCACGGGGATCCCTCTGGAGATATCCACAAGGTCACGTAAGAGAAAACGCCTGGCTCATTGCGAGTCAGGCGTTTGGTTGTCACGTCGCGATCGCAGCCTGAGCCTCGTACTCGGCATAGGCCTGAAGCACCAGGTCACGGACCGAGTCCTGTGCCTGCTGGTCCGATACCGGACGCAGGAGCGCGAAGCTCCGGCGTTCGCCATTGACGGAATAGGTGCGGGATGGGAACGTGACGTTCCTGCCGACCCCCGTCCGTCGTTCCCAGACGGCGAAGCCGAGCAACCTGAGCCCGGTCAACTCTCCATGCGTGAAATGCACTTCGGCATCCGCCAGCTTGCCGCTGGGCGTGCCCTTATCGTTCGGCAGAATCTTGACGATCATCGATTGTTCCTCCTTGGGTTGTTGTGATTGACGACAGCGGTATTGCCCGGAAGCCCGTGGGGCCGTAGCGCACTTGCTCAGATGAGCAAGCCGCCTTCTCGAAAAGACCAGTAGCGGTCGGCGTGGCCGACGATGATGTGATCGAGCAGTTCGACGCCGATGATGCCGCCCGCCTCGACCAGTCGCCTGGTCAGAGCCCAATCGTCTGGACTCGGCGTCGGATCCCCTGAGGGGTGGTTGTGCCCGAGCACGATGCCTGCGGCGTTAGCCATGAGTGCGGTCTTGAACACCTCGCGCGGATGGACGCAGGATCTGTCCAGGGTGCCCCTGGAGAGTTCGTGATAGGCGAGGATCTGCATCTTCGTCGTG
>ORJL011058360.1_pt1 | contig 10744 bp, 6 predicted proteins | sample 1779941 | NCBI WGS metagenome assembly ORJL01 (sample SAMEA104232317, study PRJEB22302) | groundwater metagenome | biome: forest; feature: aquifer; material: groundwater | place: USA | collected 2011-08-07 | depth 5.8 m | reverse complement strand
AGGGCCGCTGACCAATGGAGTGAACGTCGGGACGCTCGCACTAGGCGCCATGGATTTTTGGTCGTTCACCGCGAAGGCTGGCGAGAACATCATCCTCCGGCTTGCCTCCACCGAGTTCATTGGCCGGATGGAGTTGTTCGGGCCGGACGGGGTTTCATTGGCGGCCATCGCTGGAACGGACGTGGCCATTCCCTATCCCGGGGCGCCGTCCTTTGCGGTAACGAACGGCGGCACCTTTACGGTCGTGGTCAGCGGCCGCAATTGGGGCGAGGCCGGAGAGTACCGGTTGAGTTTGGCTCAACCCTCCAAGCCTTGGACCGTTCCCGCCGGGAAGGAAGGAGGGCCGCTCACGAATGGGGTTAACGTCGGGACGCTCGCGCTGGGGGCCATGGATTTTTGGTCGTTCACCGCGAAGGCGGGCGAGAGCATTATCCTGCGGTTCGCGTCAACCGATTTCGTTGGGAGGCTGGAGTTGTTCGGGCCGGACGGAGTACCATTGGCGTTTACCGCTGGAGCAGACGTCACCATTCCCGATACTGGAGCGCCTTCCCTCGCCGTAACGAACAGCGGCACTTTTACAGTCCTGGTCAGCGGCTACAATTGGGGCGAGGCCGGATCCTACCGGCTGAGTCTTGCTCAACCCTCCAAACCTTGGACCGTTCCCGTCGGGAAGGCGGGGGGGCCGCTCACCAATGGGTTGAACGTCGGGACGCTCGCTCCGGGTGCCATGGATTTCTGGTCGTTCACCGCGAAGGCGGGCGAGAGCATTCTCCTACGGATGGCGTCCGCCGATTTCAATGGGCGGTTGGAGTTGTTCGGGCCAGACGGCGTCTCATTGGCGTTTGCGACTGGAGCGGACGTGGCCATTCCGGTCCCTTGGGCGCAAGCCTTGACGCTGACGAACGGCGGCACCTTTACAGTCCTGGTCAGCGGCCACAATCTGGGCGGGGCCGGTTCCTACCGGCTGAGTCTGGCTCAACCCTCCAAGCCTTGGCCCGTCCCGACCGGGAAGGAGGGGGGGCCGCTAACGAATGGGGTCAACGTCGGGACGCTCGCGCTGGGTGGTATGGATCTGTGGTCGTTCACCGCGAAGGCGGGCGAGAACGTTCTCCTCCGGTTCGCGTCCACTCATTTCACTGGCCGATTGGAGTTGTTCGGGCCGGACGGTGTTTCACTGGCTTATACCGCTGGAGCGGACAATGCCATCCCCAACACCGGCGCGCCAGCGTTTACGGTAACGAGCGGCGGCACCTTTACTGTGGTGGTCAGCAGCTACAATTGGGGTGGCGCCGGACCGTACCGGCTGAGTTTGGCTCAACCCTCGAAGCCTTGGACCGTTCCCGCCGGGACCTGGGGAGGGCTACTGGCGAATGGGGTCAACGTCGGAACGCTCGCGCTGGGTGGTATGGACTTGTGGTCGTTCGCCGCCGTGGCTGGCGAGAATGTTCTCCTGCGGTTCGCGTCCACCAATTTCAATGGCCGTATGGAGTTGTTCGGGCCGGACGGCGTTTCATTGGGGTTTGACTTAGGAGCGGACGTGGCCATTCCCTGCGCTTGCGGGGCATCCTTTGCGGTAACAAACAGCGGTACCTTTAAGGTCGTGGTCAGCAGCTACAATTGGGGCGACGCGGGCCCGTACCGGTTGGTTTTGGCGCAACCCTCCAAGCCTTGGACCGTTCCCGCCGGACACACGGGAGGACCGCTGGCCAGCGAGTTGAACGCTGGAACGTTTGCGCTGGGGGGTATGGATTTCTGGTCGTTCACCGCAAAGGCCGGCGAGAATATTCGCCTGCGCTTCGCGTCCGCCGAATTCCAGGGCCGGCTGGAGTTGTTCGGGCCGGACGGGGCGTCATTGGGGTATGGCACTGGCGCGGACGTGTCAGTTCCCTCTACTGACGCGCCATCGTTTGTGGTAACCAACAGCGCCAGCTTCACGGTCGTGGTGAGCAGCTACAATCGGGGCGACGCCGGATCGTACTGGCTGCGACTCGCGCACCTTCCAGAGTCCTTTGTCGTGCCCACGGGGGATGAGGGAGGCGGGCTGCCGGATTCCGTTGCCGGCGGCTGGATCGGCTTCGGGGATCAGGATACGTGGAAATTCACCGCCTGCAAAGACGAAGGCTTTCTCGTCAGGCTTGCCCCCTCGGCGAACCTTTACGCGCGACTCGATCTCTACGGGCCTGAGGGAAACCTGCTGGCTTCCGCGGCAAGCCGCGATGAAATCCTCATCCCGCAAACCGCGACAAACTGCGGGACATTCTCCGTCGTGGTAACGAGCTATTTATCCATGCGCACAGGCGCTTACCAACTCTCCGTCGATGGTCATTCGAATGCCCTGATACTCTGCCCTCCGCGTGTCACCAACTCGCAAGTCAACCTCACTGGGGCGGGCGGGATTGCCGGTGCGGCGTTCGTCCTCTATACCACCACGAACATCACGGTGCCTCCGGTTGTCTGGACTCCGTTTGCCACCAATCGGTTCGACCAACTCGGTGTGCTGGACGTAAATCACGCTTTTGATTCCGATCCTCCGCGATACTTTCGCGCGCTGATGCCCTAGCTAACCGCAACTTGCGGTGGCTTTTGAGCAGGAAATGGTGGGACATGGTGGTCTGCTGTCGTGAACATGCGCCCGGTGGTACAGGGGGGAAGCGATCCGAAGGTGAGGCTTGTGCAACAGGGCGGCCAATTCAGCCTGCATCTCACCCTCGGCCCGGGACTGAAGCTGGCCGACACCGCGCTCGTCACGACCGCGCTGCTCAGGAGGGCGAAGATTCCAGGGCTTGCCTACGAGAACGCGGACGGGGCGTCGCTCGAGGTTGACACCGACTACTTCGGCAAGAAGCGCAGCAAAGCGCATCCAACGCCCGGGCCACTCGAGAATCCTGTCGCAGGCCCAATCGCCGTGAAGGTCTGGTAGCACCAGCGTGCATCGCCATTTGACGACGTGGCGCCGCGTCAACCCGCACCACGAAACCTAGCCGGCCGGCGATTCATCAATTGCCGTTGGGACTTCCGACGGCTTGAAGCACGTCTTGAAATCCCACTTACCAAACCCACGGTGCGCGTTCACGGCTTTGACCCACTCCACCATGTACCGGCGCTTCGTCTGGTCTTTTGGCGTGTCCTGCCCCTTAGTCTCCAAGACGAGGCTCGTTCCGTTCGTGAGCCGAATCAGATAGTCAGGCCGGAATTTGTGAAAAACTCCGCCGAAGATGTAGGCGATTTCAAACCCCAGGTGATCATTCTTCGCCCAGGCTGCCACTGCAGGGCTGTGGTCGAGTTCGTAAGCCGCCTGTGCCTCCCAGGTGGAATCCGCTACGCAAAGGCTGATATGAGATCGGTTGGCGGCCACAACCGGTTTGCCGGTGTACCACGGCAGCATGTCGGCGGTGGACCGAATTGGCCGATTGCTTTCAAAGACGGGCTCCAGCGTCACCGTGTTCCCGCAACGGATTTCATCGAAGACGTGTTGCACAATTCGCTGCATGTTCAAGGTGAGCATCACGCGCCGTTTCAATTCGTCTTGGTAGAACAGCGGCGGGTCAATCTGAAGCCTTGATGATGTGATAAACTTCTCCACCAGCCCGATCACCTGGGCCAGCAGGTTCTCTTTGACGCCTTTCCAGCCCGGTTGCATCTGCTCGAAAACATCGCGGGCGATCTCGAAGATAATCTTCTGGAAGCGGAACCGCTCCGCAATCTTCAGCAGGTCGATCTCCGTCATCACGGCCAGGTTCGGCTTGCCCGCAACGACCGCAGCCAGCTCGGCGTTCTCGATCTTGTCTGTCGCGTTCAGTTGCAGCGGTGAGGCTCTCTTCAAATCCAGCTCCAGCTTGGGCCCGTAAATGTGGTCGATGCGCAGGATGTTTGGCCAGGAGATCAGGAAACCGATCTTCTCCCGCGCCGGCTCAATTCGCGTCTTCGGCGGCGGCGGCGGCAGCGGGCCATCGGCGTCGCCTTCATGCGGCAGGAACGTGAAAGGGATTCCGAAGATGTTCACGTATTCCGGCTCGAACAACTCCACCTCCTCCCCCGTGACAGGGTGCGGCATCTTCTTCACCTCGTAGCTGGTCCGCCGCAACCCTCGCCCCACCACCTGTTCGCAGAGCAACTGGCTGGAAAATGCCCGCAAGCCCATAACGTGCGTCACCGTCTTCGCGTCCCAGCCTTCCGAGAGCATCCCAACGGAGATCACGTTTTGGATCTTCTCACCCGGTTCCCCAACCTTGCCCACGGTATCGACCGTCTTCCTCAGCAGTTCTGCCTGCTCCGCTTTCGTCAGCTTTTTCTGTGTTAGCTCATCCTCTTCTTCGTCCGTCCCGCCTTCCGCCTCAACTGCCGTTGCTTCCTCCACGCCTGTTGCGTAGCGAGCCAATCCTTCCCCAGCAGGAGATAAGCGTTCATCACCAAATCCGGCAGGGGCTCAAATTCCTCCGCGCTCCGGCTCAGGTCGTCGCGGACGTGCTCATAAATGTGGTAGAGCTTCGACCTGTAGTCTCTGGCGCTGGGCATACCGTCATCGCGCACGACGACGCGAGGGGTCTTTACCAACCCGGCTTCAATCGCGTCGTTCAAGCCGAAGTCGCTCACGATCCAGCCGAACAACGCCTCCTCGGAACTCTGCTTGCCGCTGGGGGAAAACGGCGTCGCGGAAAAATCAAAACAGCGCAGAATCCGCCGCGTCTTGTGGATGCGATCCAGTCCGCCGACCCACTTGGTTGCCTCCTCAATCAGTTGCCGGTCGATCTTTGCCGACTTTGACTCCGGGTTCACGCGCCAGGCATGGTGCGCCTCGTCGTTGATGACCACGAGGTTGTTCGCCTTGGCCAAGTCGCCCAGCACCTCGCGAACGTACGCCTCGTCACTCTTCGCGCCGCGTTTATCCACGCTGCGCCGTTTGCGAACCTTGTCGTCGGTTTCCCAATTCAGGACGTGCCAGTTGCGAACCATCACCTTGCCCTGCCGCAACTGTTCCCGCAGCCCCGGCGGTAAGACGTCGAACTCCTCGTAGTAGTTGCCCGGCCTCCCTGGAATGAGCACCTGCAATCGGTTCTTCACCGTCAGACCCGGCGCAAGGACGAAAACGTGTTTGGAGAAACGGTCGTCCTGCGGATACGTGACTTTGTTCAGTACCTGCCAGGCAATGAGCATGGCCATCACCACCGTCTTCCCGGAACCGGTGGCCATCTTGCTGCAAACCCGCTGGAATGCACCCCCGTCCGACGGGATGGCGATGCCCACCCGTTCGGCCGCCGAAGCCTCCGTCAACCAGATCAGCGTCTCCATCGCCTCGAGCTGGCAGAAGAAGAAGCGCTGCCGCTCCCACCGCTCCGAGGCATTCCAATGCTCCAGGAGGCGGCGCGTGATGCCTGTGACCCCCGGGTAGCCTGCTGCCCGCCACTTCCCCACTCGAGGCCGGATCTGGTTCACGATCTCGATCGGGATGAACCGTCCGGGATCATCGAAGGACCGCGAGCTTTCCGAGGCGATGATATAACCCGCGGGTCGCCGCCCAGGCTGGAGCGAAAACTTCTGCGTCTCCCGGTGATAGAGCCAATGCTGCTTCGGCTCTGCGTAGGGGGAGTTGATGATGAGATGGGTGAGGCCGGAGGTCATCGTCGCTTCACCCGCTGTGCCCCGGGACGACGGGCCAGTGTTCGGCCCCCTTGGTCAAATGCTGAGAGCTTGGGCGCAAATGTTTGGAGTTCACGGCTGCAAATGTCAGAGGTTGCTCTCCGAATCATGACGCCAGCTTGATGATCTTGCGTTGGAAGTCGTCGGAAGCGTCGAGGGAGGCAACCATCTCCCCGCCCACGTTCGACAAGCGCGCCAAGTCCGCCCGTGGGATTTCCTGTTGGTCGGCAAACACCAGCAACGAGTCGAAGTCCACTTTCGCCCGCAGCCAGTGCTCCAGGATGATGGTCACGAGCCGGGCCTTGTCCCGCGTGGCGATGCCAAAGAGGAACAGCGGCGCGCGCTTGCCCTCGATGCGGAAATCAATGGGATAACTGTCCGCTTCCGCCTGGTTCGACAGCACGTAATCGGACTGAATCTTCTCCGCCGCAACCAGGCTGTAGAGCGACTCCTTTAGGTCTTCGTAGAAGGTGCTAGCCACGCGGGCGCGGTTCAGGAATGTCAAATCATACACGCGCGTCAGCGCCTGCCCGAAGCGCATCACGCTCCCGCCCAAGGAATCCAACGACGAGTCGAGCACGAGTTGGCCTTGCTCCTCGCGCAGTCCGGACCCGGCCAGCACTTGCTCGAAGAGCTTCCCGCGCGTGCCCTCCCGAAACTTGCCCAGGTCGCTCTCGTAGCTCAGGTGCATCAGCGTGTGGCCGTAGTCGGTCAACCGTACTCCGCCGGCCGAAGTCTCTTCCAGATAGACTTGGAAAGTGTCTCCGTCGGTGAAGGTGAACGGGGTAACGATTTGCACATGGCCATGCCGTGTCTGGCGAAGCCGCACTTCGCCGCAGAGGAATCGGCAAAGCTGTTCCTGTAGTCTGGTTAGATCAAAGCTCATCCGAAAAGCTCCCTTTGATCGGCCTGGGTTTCCAGGCCGGTGATGTTGCAGTCGCAAACCAACTGGTGCAGGGCGCCATCGCAGGTCCGATATGTCTCAGCCTTCTTCGCGAAACCTTCGGGTTTCAAGTTCGCCTGTACGTAGCGCTCGGTCGCCAGGTGGATATGGCACACATCTTCCAGGCGGTCGCCTTCCAGATGGTTGGGATGGCTGTGACTGGAGCCGTTGTAGCGAACCAAGATCAGGTTCTCGTCCCCGCCGGGCAACCATTGCAGGCCGCAGGAGAAGTCATCCGGCACGGTCTTGTTCTGCCGCACGAACAGTCGGAACCGCTCCTCGCCGTCCCTGCTCTCCACCTGATACTCCCGCTTGTCGTGGTTGGCGTCCACGACGGTTCGCGCCGTAGGATTGGTGATGCGCTTGGGCATTTCCAGAAGCAGGGAGATGCGTGTGTCGGTTAAGGATTCGAAGGCCATAGCGTTACACCAGTTCGATGATTTTGAGCGACTCGATCCCCCGGTCGTCCACGATCTTCACCGCCACGCGGCTGTGCTTGCCCAGTTTGAACGGCAACGACAAGGTGCCTCGGTACGCCTCAATTAATTCCTCGTCAATCTCCGCCTTCAGGTTCTTGGCGAGTTTCGCCCAGCCCTCCTTCTCGCCGGCCATGGGGAAGAAGACCTGGCGCGGGAAGAGGCTCCGCCCGTCGTAGTCCGTGTCCAACATCCAAAGGGCAATCTGGGTGGCCCCACCCGAGTCAATCTGACCGGTCTTCGTGTTGTAGTAGTCGAAACCATGGACCTCGACCTCCCATTGTCCTTGGTGTTCTCCGCGTTTGATCAGTCGAAGCGTCACGTCCGGCTGGCCGATGAGCCAGAAGCTTTCGTTGCTGACGCGCTTCTTTTTCAAGTCCTCCGTGAGCAGGTCTGCGTTCATCTGCGCCTTCAGCGTGGTGACGCCTGGCCAGTTCAACTCGTCAATGTCCTTTGCGGCTTCCGGGTCGAACTGAAACGCCGCGAAAACAACCAACTGTGGGCGTGGCACCAACCTCCGCGCTTCCTCCAGAGCTTGTTCCACTTGGCGCTGCTCCAGCGGAGCGTGCTCGGGGCCGAAGGAGATCACCACCCGCTGCCGCTCCGACGCGGCGCCCTCGCGCAATTCCACCATGCCGTAGTTGTTGGGCTTCGTCTCGGCGTCCGCGTGCAACCAACGCGTGCCGGAGAGCGGTTCGACGCGGGAGAAGCAGATCATCTGCCCGCCCTTGCCGCGAATCCCAGCCCGCAGAAGTTCGCTCCGCCATTCGTCCTGTCGGACGGTCTCGCCGGAACGGGACACCGAGTCGTCCGCTGGCATCGACGCGGCACTTTCCTCCCCTGCCGATTCCGCCAGCGATTTCACCATCGGGGCGGGCACGGCTTCAACCGTGAAGGGGCCGGCCACGCGCACCCGTGAGTTGTCCACGAGCGGCTGGTCGTAAAGTGTCTCCTGGTCCGCCGGTTCGTTGTTGGCAATGCTCTTCAGCGTGACGTGCGGAACGGTTTTGTAGCGAAGGCCGCTGTCCACGCCTTCGGCTTCGTGGGCAAGCTGGTAGTAATCGAACACCGCCGTCATCAACCGCTGCTTGGCCAGGGTGAGGGCGACGCGGGAGGTGTCGCACGTCATCCAACGGCGGCCCCACTGCTCGGCTACGTAAGCTGTCGTGCCACTGCCGCAAGTGATATCCAATACGAGATCGCCTGGGTCGGTGGTCATGAGGAGGCAGCGCTGAACGACCTTCGTGTTAGTCTGCACAACGTAAACCTTCGACTCGGTGAACTGTCCGGTCAGGGTGTCCGTCCAGATGTTGTTCAGGTCCCGCCAAGGGAAGTCTTCCGCAAACCGAATGTAGCGGAGGCTGTTCTCCGAAACGTGGAGACGATTACTCTGAGCAAGACGTTCCATTCCTTTCGGATAGTTCGCCTTCCAGTGAGAGTTCGGCGGCGGCGAGTAAGTCTTGGTTCGAAACCTGAAAGGCTGTGGCTCGCTCGCTGGCCCTTGGGAAATCATGTTATCAGGGCGATAGAGGCTGGCACCTTCAGGGATCCGCTCCTCCTCAATTTCCTCTTGGGTCAGGGCGCGAGTACTACCGTCTTGCATCTGAATCCAGCGATGACCGTCGTCGCCGATCTTGCGCTTCAAAGGCAAGAACAGCCTGCGATACCTGAGCTTTGCCCGCTCCCGCGCATACCAAACGATGTAGTCACCAGCGCGAGGAATTGAGGAGCTTTCAAAGCCGGAAGTCGTCGCAAAGGAAACCACGCTCACAAAGTTCTGCGTGCCGAACACCTCATCCATCACTTCCCGAACATGATGCATGTTCTCATCCGAAATCTGCACAAACACGGAGCCGGATTCATGGAGGAGTTCACGGGCCAATAGGAGGCGGTCGCGCAGGTAACTCAGATAGGAGTGGATCCCCAGTTCCCAGGTGTCGCGAAAGGCCTTGACCATCTCCGGCTCAGCGGTCAGATCTTCATCGCTGCCATCCTTTACGTCGCGCTTATTGACGAAGGGTTGGAAGTTGGAGCCGTATTTGATGCCGTAGGGTGGGTCGAAATAGACCATCTGCACGTGGCCGGCCAAGCCCTCCTTCTCGAGTAGCGAGTTCATCACCAGCAGGCTGTCGCCAGCGATGAAACGGTTGCTCCAGTTGTGGGCGTGGCGGTAGAACTCGATGGCCTCGCGCAACGGCGGGTTCTCGGTCTTGGAATTGAAGAGGGAAAGCTGCTCGTAATCGCTGCCGTTCTTCTTCCGCACCGCCTCAATGATGCTGCGCGGGTCAATCCGCTCGTGGACGTGCAGGGAGACGGCGGGCACCTCGAAGCTGGTTCGCTCCGCCTTGCCCGCCCATTGCAGCGTGGGGTCTAGATGCGGGTCGTAGGCGTAGGTCTTCATCCCCTCGACGGCATCCGACTTCGCATCGACGAGGCCCACCGGCGGATTGTTGGTTCGCTGCTTGCCCTTGTGCTCGTATTGCTCGATCGGCTTTGTTTTCGTGTCGTTCGTCTTCCGTGCCATAGCCCGTGCGCTTCTCTCGTCCACCCTTCGTGGACCGTCAGGGAGAGGTGACGATTGGTAGAGTAACCGGGTCGAGGAGGGGGCACAACAGGAAGTTTTGGCCTCTGTACAGAATATAGTTACATACGTAACAATATTATGTAATCGATGATCGAGACGCCAGTGAGAGGACGACATGGCCTTCTGAGGGTGATCGGGGAGGCGCAGGGGGCTTCCGCTGCGGTTCGCGCGGGCTGACGCGGGTGCATGTCACATCCATCTTGGCTGGATCCACCCGAAAAAGTGACATGCAGTTCCCCTCCCATACTTGTGAGTCCTTAACTTGAGGGCCTGAGGGAATTCCCGAGCGGCAGTCGGCCCCCTCGCTCCGGCCCAAGGTGCGCCGCAGAGGCGGTCAGAGGGGACAGACTCATGCGCGCCCCTTACCGCGCCTGTTAGCGGCCCGCATTCCACTTGCCAACCCCGAATCCGGAGTGGATAAACACGGCGGCTTCTGTTCAAGTGAGTCCGTTGAGTGACGGTATTGATTTGCGATTATGGATGATTGTACGGATGGCAAGACGGGCGGGACGCTCAAGACGCTTCCCGGTGACGATGTGCGCCAGATCATGTGGCGGTTCGCGGATCGCTATGACCTGGCGATGCTGATCCAGTCAGCGCGGGCGGTCGCCCGGGGACCCGTAGCCCGCCTGGTCGCGGCAGGCGCCCGGAACTCCCACGAGTGGACCCCGGAGAAGGCCCAGTTGCTCCAGGCCTTCGACGACTCGGGCATCACCTCCGCGTTCATGGACCCCGGGCAAGGCGGGTTCATCGAAGGCCCGAAGAACCTCGCGCTGGCGCTAGTCGCCTTCGAACTCTCCTGGGTGGATGCGGGCGCCGCCACAAGCAGCCTTGCCGGCAACCTGGGCCTGGCTCCGATCCACGAGTGCGGCACACCCGAGCAGCGCGAGTTCTACATGAGCCGCTCCACCCCGGCCAAGCCCGGCGAGGATCGCAAACCGTGGCGGGGGGCTTTCGCTCTCACCGAGCCAATCCCCTACGCCGGGGTCGAGACAGGGATGCTCGGCGGCAAGGTGCGGGTCGCGGAATGGGAACCGGGCAAGGAACCGGTCCTCCATGTGGACAAGCGCGGGCGCTTCATCACCAACATGGGCTTTGCAAATT
>ORJL010241833.1_pt1 | contig 10744 bp, 12 predicted proteins | sample 1779941 | NCBI WGS metagenome assembly ORJL01 (sample SAMEA104232317, study PRJEB22302) | groundwater metagenome | biome: forest; feature: aquifer; material: groundwater | place: USA | collected 2011-08-07 | depth 5.8 m | reverse complement strand
GAAATTGCTCATTTTTGAAACACGCCGAAAGATCCAACAAAGTTCTTTACCGTCGACTTTTGAAAATCAGTTTATTTATACGAAAAATATTTATAAACCCTATAATTTTGTTAGTGGTGATTTTTTTGATTATCTTTGGATTCCCGAGAGACAAATTTTTTATGGAGTCATGCTTGATGTTATGGGTCATGGCTTAGCAACAGCCTGATCAATTGTGTTTACCACTGAAGCAAGGTGCTTCCTTCATATTTTTAAGTGATGGCTTATTTGATAATTTAGAAGAAAACGATAAGCAAGGCCACACTGATATTGAGAAAGTTTTTGTTAGATTAAAACAGATCGTTGACTGGGGAACATTAACTGATGATGCCACTGCAATGGGAGTATTGATTAAATCCATGATTCCCGAATTTTCTAATGATAGGGGAATGAAGGTTGACAATGCGCGATAGAATATTAGAATTAAAATTTAAAGAACTTAGAGAGTTCTGTTATGTACGTAATAGTGTTGCTGAATACATACATGCAGCTTTAGGCAATTTGTCCGAATCCCACTCTATTTTGATGGAGGTTGCCGTTAATGAAGCAGTAAATAATGCTTTGAAACATAGAACTTGTGCCAAAACAACTAAGCTGATAACCCTAAAACTTTTTATCTTGAATGATCGACAATTGATTGTAAAAATAAATGATGGTGGAGAAGGCTTCCCAGGTAATCAGATGTTAGCAGAGCTACCGGTTAAGCAATGTTTTATTAGTAAAGAAGCTTTAAAGGAAAGTGGCCGGGGGATAATGATCATGGAATCGGCGACTGATGGCTTAAGTTATAATCCTAAAGGAAACGAAGTAACATTAATTAAAAATCTCAGACACTAACGCGCAAGACGCAATGCATAATTCATAATGCATAATGCATAATTCATAATTTAGGAATGAAATGAAGCTTATGATTGTATCTTTGAAGACAAAGCTATATGGGGGGGTTTTTAGGGGTAATTCTTTTGTTTGGAGCGGCTATCGCAACTAATCTTGTTTTACAGTCAGATATTGCTAGTGCAGTTAAAGACATGATGAATGGGTCACGACAATTAAGTTTGGGTCAAGAATTAGAAATAGATGTGCATAGTGCAGATGATAATGCTTTGTGCTACATTTTGGCACCAGAAGATGGTGCGCAGGGGCCGTTGATCAAAGCTCAAAAGAATGATCTTAAAGCAATAGAGGATAACTTTGCAGAATTGAAAAAAGCTCATTTAACTCAAGAAGAGCAACAAAGCTTAGATGAATTCCCAAAGCTTTGGCAACTTTATTTAAAAAATAATGATAAGGCTTTTTCCTTACTGCAAAATGGTCAAGTAGAAGTTCAAGGACGTTTGATAGCACTGTGAGGGATGTACGAACAATTAAACAAATAGTCTAACGATTTAGCAGGAGAAATTTAGTAAACAGAGAATTCATTAATGTAAGTATTCTGAAAAAGGAATAGGAGGTAATCATGGAACTGCAAAAATCGATTAAAGAAGATGGAATAGTCAATCCCAAGGTTAAAGAGGCAACTGTGATTTTGTTTATATTTACTGGTATATTAGTCGTACTTGGATCCTTAGGATTTGGTCGTTTCAGTATGGCGCTTATTCTACCGTCCATGCAAAAAGGTTTAGGGTTTAACCACTCCCAAATGGGTATTATTGTAACAGCTGCTTTTTTAGGTTATTTATCCTTTAGCCTTGGATCAGGTATTGCATCGGCACGTTGGGGATCGAGTAAGATAATTACCTTTTCTCTTTATCTAACAGGATTTAGTATGGTTTTTACTGGGTTGGGTTCAGGATTTTTGTGGCCTTTGATTTGGTTGGCTTTAGCTGGAGTCGGAATGGCTGGAGCTAACATACCAGTAATGGCGATGACTGTAGCGTGGGTGCCTGCTGAACATCGGGGCTTAGCCTCGGGGCTTTTAGTTTCAGGTTCAGGCTTTGGTCTGTTAATCAATGGTTTTTTACTGCCTAGGTTGATATCTGCTCCGGGTGGTCAAGGTTGGCGTACAGCTTGGATTTGGTTAGGTATAGCTGTAATAGTTATTGGAATCTGGACCAACTTTAAACTAAAGGATCGACTAGGTAATTCGAGAGGTATTACGCAAGAACCAACTAATCTTATTACAGAGTCGATATGGAAAAAGATAGTTAAGATATTTAAGGAAAAACCGGTTTTGCGAAGATTAGCTGTGATATATTTTGCCTTTGGTTTTTCCTACGTGATCTTTACGACCTTTTTCGGAGCCTATTTAACCGAAACTCGAGGCTGGTCTACTGTGGATGCTGGACGATTATGGTCCTGGATTGGAATTTTTAGTTTGCCGAGTGGGTTTATTTGGGGCTGGGTTTCAGACCGGATAGGACGCCGATGGGGACTTTTTACTGTTTATATTATACACGGTAGTTGTCTTATTGCTTTTGCGACTTTGCCGTGGGAGGGAACGATCGCCGTAGCTGCCTTGATTTACGGTCTGAGTATTTTTAGTGTGCCAGCAATTATGAATGCTGCTTGTGGAGATGAAGTAGGAGCTCAGTTAGCTCCTACAGCTTTTGGAGCTGTTACAGTTGCCTTTGGCCTCGGTCAGATGGCCGCGCCAGTAGTGGCAGGAGCAATGTTAGATTTGGGCTGGGGTATGGTTCAGAATCTTTGGCTTTCTGCCTTAATCGCATTTCTTGGGGCTTTAGTTGCGGCTTTCCTTCATAAGCCAATTTTTAAGCGCGTTACAATTTGATCACTAACATCAGAGTTTTTATTTTTGCTAAGCTGGATAAACTAAAGTTGAGGTGATAATATTATGCCGAGACACAATGGTAATAAAGAACGAAAAGAAGAACTTAATAAAATTGAATTGACTCTCCGAAATGTCGAGAAAGCTGAAGAGTTCCTAGCTGAGAACGCTGACGAACTTACTCCACATCAAATTAAAGACATAGAAAAACATTTGAATTCCAAGAAAAAGTTTGTGGCAGAATCTGAAGGAACTATTAAGTAACCAAGGGGGGGCGAAAACGCTCCTCTTTTTTTGACATATCAGAAAGTATAAGTTTGTGCATAAGTGCAACTAAGGCTTACGCCAAAGGACTGAGGCGGAGCCGAAGTTTTTCTTACCCCTAGCCGATCGGCAACGAAAAACGGTTTGCTTAAACGGGACTATACCATAACCCCCAATGAATTGGGGCGATCTATGATCGTTTTTACCCCTACGACCAAAGCTGAAGAGCTTTTTGGTCAAAAAAGAAATAAAATTTGTAACCAGAGTGAATTAGAAGACATCAAGAATTCGGTGCTAGGTTTACTTAAGGAGGTACGGACGTTTCGTCTCCAGCAAGCGGTCAATCTCTTTTTGGAGAAAATCTCTCATGTAAGTATCCAGGCAGAATTTTGTCTCTACATCCTTGGACTTTTGATTCTGTATCTCAATGTACTCGGCAAAAAGCGGAAACAGATGATTGAGCACTTGATGAATGTTTCGAATCGTTCGGAGATACAGTTAACTATGTTTGTCGGCACAGTGATGGGAACGGCTGTTCAAACCGTTGGTCATGAACTTTGGCCTGAAATTACTAAACTTATCGCGGGAGGAACAGCAACGGTTATTAGAGGATAAAATCCGGGAACAATCAAAAAAGATACTTATGGAGTTTAACATTGCTTTGAAAGAAGACCTCCAACAATTGGAGCAGCGCCTGCAAAAGTTGGAGCAGCGGGACTAAGAAGTAAGGAGCCTGAAAAGAATCAGGCTCCTTGTTAATAGTAAGGGGCGTTCTTGGGTTTCTTCAAATTCTGTCAGTTTTTTCGTATCCGGCTCCCCTGAAGTAGCTGACCGGAATTCTGTGATTCCCTTTCCTAAAGTTTTCCCTAGTTCAGGAAGTTTTCCAGGACCAAAAATGATCAAGGCGATAACTAAGACAATGATTAAAGCAGTTTGATTTTTCCGATGGGATAAGAAGACGCAGCGACGACAAACCGGGCAAGCGTCTTCTTTTCGTTTTCCTACCATCGGTATATAGGGAAATTAGGTATCGGGCCGGATCTTTCCGGATGGACATAAATAAATAAGTGTTGAATATAGTTTAACGGCAGTATATCACTGCTCTTTTCCTTACGTGAAAGGTCGCTCGGTAACGCTACTGGCTGCGAACCTGAGCTGTACTGGTGATTCTGCTCTAATCTGCAGCAGAATCAAGGGTTTGCTGGATAACTGATCAAGGAGATTTCGAGGAAGAAGATGGGGGGGCTGACTAGTGAAGAACAAGAATTTCTCTGGTGGCTTGGACTTGAGCGATTTATTAAAGAGCCTTGGGGGGTTGTTGGAAACATTAAAAAAAGTGGATGACCATGGTAGTGGTGAAATTAACAAAATCGGTCAATTCGGCTCAACGGATCCCAAACGTTTAAAGGGGACGTATCATTTCAAAGTCAGGATTGGCGAGTTGGGCGATTCCAGCAATCAATCCTTTGGTAGACTTCGGCAAGGTGTCAGCAGGGTTGAATACGGTGAGAGTTGTGAACCGATTGTGGACGTGTTTGATGAGGGTGATCACATCCAAGTTATCTCTGAATTACCTGGTGTTGAAGAGAATCAACTGCAGGTGCAAATCGTGGATGGTTACCTTCAACTCCGAGCTTCCGGGGCACGAAATTACAGTGTGAATATACCTTTACCCTGCCCGGTGGATGAAAAAACGATAATTTCTCTTGTTAAGAACGGCATTGTGGAAATTACTCTTCGTAAAATAACGTGAAGAGTCACGGAGGTTTTGCCAGTGAGATCAGATGCAGTGAAAGAAGATATGCTGTTAAAGGTTAGCGAGGCTTTAACCAAAGATATGGGCAGGGGCATTGCCAGGATAGACCCGGCGGATATGCAGGTCATTGGCGTCCATGTCGGGGATGTGATTATGATCAGCGGGCAAAAGGAAGCGGCAGCCAGGGTCATGCCTGTCTATGCGGATCGCCGGGGTAAACAGCTGATCCAAATAGACGGCATCCTCAGGGAAAATACGGGCGCTGCCCTTGGTGATAAAGTTTCCGTCTCCAGGGTAGAGGCCTCCATGGCCCAGGAGGTCGTGTTACGACCTCTGGGTAGCCGATTGGCCTTAAATAGTGAGCATATTATGCATGCCGTTCAGGGTGTGCCCTTCAAGCAGGGGAACAAAATAAGGATTACGCTGCTTGGCCTGAAGGCTCAGGAGTGCGTGATCGTTAATACGATCCCGGATGGTGTGGTTTTGGCGGGAAAGGATACCAGGATAACCATCCAAAATACTGGTGACGTCTCACCAGGAGCAGGCATGTCGGTTCGTTACGAAGACATTGGAGGCCTGCCAAAGGAATTGCAGCGCATCAGGGAAATGATCGAACTTCCTCTAAAATACCCCGCTCTGTTTGACCACCTTGGAATAGATCCTCCGCGCGGTGTATTATTGTGCGGTCCGCCGGGTACCGGTAAAACTTTAATAGCCCGGGCCGTGGCAAGTGAGGCCAACGCTCATTTCATTCTTGTTAACGGGCCGGAAATTATTAATAAGTATTACGGCGAAAGCGAGGCTACGCTCCGGGAAATTTTTGAAACTGCGGCCAGGCGGGAGCCTAGCATAATATTCTTGGATGAAATTGACGCAATTGCTCCTAAAAGACAAAATGTTACCGGCGAGGTGGAAAAGCGGGTAGTGGCCCAACTGCTGGCCCTTATGGACGGGTTGCATGATCGGGGGCGGATTATTGTTATCGGGGCCACCAATATACCGGATGCCCTAGACGATGCGTTACGCAGGCCTGGCCGCTTTGATCGGGAGATAACCATCGGGGTGCCGGACCGGGAAGGGAGATTGGAAATTTTACAAATCCACTCCCGCGGTATGCCGCTGACCAAAGAAGTAGACATGGCCAAAATTTCCGAGGTCACTAACGGTTTTGTCGGGGCCGATTTGCGGGCTCTTTGCCGTGAGGCAGCAATGCGGGCTTTAAGGAGGCTCTTGCCAGAAATAGATTATCGTTCAGATAATTTATCTCCCGAATTGTTAAATAGCATCGAAGTAAGCATGGAAGATTTTTTAGCTGCCCTCAAGGAAGTTGAACCCTCCGCCACTAGGGAATTAACGGTGGAGGTACCCAGGGTCAGCTGGGAGGATGTGGGGGGACTTAAGGAAGTCAAAAGACAGTTGCATGAGGCCATCGAATGGCCCTTCACATATGAGCAGTTATTTAAATCCGCCAAAATTGACCTGCCCAGAGGGATATTGCTGCAAGGACCTCCGGGAACCGGTAAAACACTGCTGGCCAAGGCCATTGCCAACGAAATTAATGCTAATTTTATCTCTATCAAAGGGCCAGCTTTGTTATCCAAATGGGTGGGGGATTCGGAAAGGGCTTTACGTGAAGTGTTTAAAAAGGCTAGGCAGGTTGCCCCCTGTATTATTTTCTTTGATGAGATCGATGCTCTGGTTTCCCATCGGGGTACAGGTGGGCAGATTTCCGAAAGAATGTTAAGTCAGCTGCTGACTGAAATGGATGGGGTTGAAGAATTGCAGCGGGTGGTGGTGCTGGCGGCCACTAATCGGGTAGATATGATTGATCCAGCCCTGTTGCGTCCCGGCAGATTTGACCAGATCATTCACATGGATTTGCCTAGTGAGGAAGATCGGAGTGAGATTATCGCGGTACACCTGCAAGGTCTTTCCCTGGCCGAAGATATTGATTGCCGCGATCTGGCAGCAAAAACGGCAGGTTTTTCAGGAGCAGAGTTAAAAAATTTATGCCAACGGGCGGCGATGCTGGCTGTTCGGGAATTAATTCAGTCATGGAGTGACCACAGGGAAGGGTCACTCGAAATAGATGGAGAGGATTGCTGTAGGACATATAGCAATGAATTAGCAAACGATCTAAAAATTTTCGGTAGGCACTTTAACTTGGCTCTGTTAGAGATGGAAAGAAGAGGACTTCACGCCTAACTACCGGCCACTATTATCCTGCTTTTTACTATAAGTAGCATAAAAGCGATATTAGTAACTGTACTTCGAAGGAGGTGAACTTACTCATGGTGATGGCGTTGGAACCCAAAAAACAAAAGAGTGATGATACACTGGCTGCACTGGTGGATCGACTGCTGGACAAGGGCTTGGTGATCAATGCCGACATCTTGGTTTCCGTCGCGGGCGTAGAACTTTTGGGCATCAAGATCCGGGCCGCTCTGGCATCCTTTGAAACCGCTGCCAACTACGGACTGGAGTTTCCATCGGGAACGAATTATGAAACCGCTGCCTGGAAGGATGCCACGATAGGGAAAGAAACTTGTCCACAATGTGAAAAAAGAGTGCACACTAAGGAACTTCTGGAAGAGGGCTGTCCTTGGTGCGGTTGGGTATCGGCCAAAGCGAAGAAACTGACTGAGCAAGTACTCTTGCCAATCCAACCTTAGATGAGGATGATGCTATATATGGAAAAGGATGTTACCTGCGAAGAAAATGATATGCTTCTCCGGTTCTTAAACGGCCTGGATAACCGAAGCAAGGCTATGTTCTGGCATTTTTGGCTAAAGAGGCATGCCGAGTTGGCTGAACTCAGGGATACGGCTGCCCTAGAGTCCGATATGGACGCACTCATGCATATCAAAGAAATACTCAATCCCCGGGCGCAAGATTTTTTCAGTGAAGAGATTCTTGTGTTCCATCGGTCCAAATTTGATCCGGAAACCGGTGAAAAAGTGTTGTTTCACTGGTGGCTAGATCTTGATCTCTTATCAACCAGGGAACGGAAGAATCAGATTATCGATCTGTTTCAAGACGACAAATCAGTTATGTTGGTGGCTGAAGTGCCTGATATACTCGTTGATTCCGCCGAGATTAACTTTTGCAATGGTATTCTGACAGTGAGGCTGCAGCAGGTAAATCCAGAGACCCGACCCGGATTGCCTAGTGTATCCCCAAAAAACAGTGTAGAGAAACATCCCTATCGGCAAGCTTTCGGCAGAGCTTCTACTCCAGTGGATAGCGAAAAAGGTTCATGGGGGGCGCACGGGGAGGATTCTCCTGCAGACATCTTCGATGAGGGGGATCGCCTGGTTGTTATTATGGACTTACCGGAGGCAGAGGAAATCAGCATACAGATTACTTTGTCCGGGTACGTCCTACTGATATTAACCTCAGGCCGGGGCGGAAAGCTGCGGCGGCAGGTGGCTTTACCCTGTTTCGTCAAGCGAGTCTGGCAGCAGAATTACCATAATGGTATCCTCCAGGTTGAACTTGTAAAGCGAGGTGACAGCCATGCTTGATATTAGTGAAGATAACTTAAAGCATGGTGTACTCGGACTGGTCATGGCCTTGGTAGAGATCATCAGGGACGCTTTAAAGACGCAGGCGTTCTTGCGCATGGAAGACGGCACCCTCACCGAAAAAGAAATTGAGCGTCTCGGCCTAGCCTTTATGGAACTTGACCGGGCCATTGAGGAAATAAAATGGGAGCAAGGAGTTACTGAATCAGTAAAAAGCATCAGAGATGGTCTGGACCGGATCGTAGATGACGTGGTGGATCGGATTATCAATCCTAAACGCTGGGCGGAGGAAGAAGCGCGGACGAGGTGATTCCAATGAAAGGTGAAGATATGTTAAGAGAAGGCCTGAAAAGGCTTGTCCTACGGGAGCTCATGGAGTTGGGATTTGAAGATTTGGTCGGAGAAGTGCTAAGGGAGGCCTTGACCGAGACCATTCATTCTACTTTAACCGGACTGGCCAGTGGGAACAGATGTGCACCACTGCAGAATATAGGGGAAATGGGAGATGCGGGGGATGTTGAGACTCCGGAAGATGTTAGGATTCCGGAGGACATTGGGAGTGCAGTGCCCGGTGACCAGCCGGACTTCGATTCCGTTGCCGTAGCCATTTATCTGTACGGGGTTGCTGAAAGCCGGGAAAATACCCGGTTTGGCCCGGTCGGAATCAGTGATACCGAAGTTTATACCATACCTAGTGACGGCTTGCTTGCCATTGTCCAGGACTGTTTACCCGAACCCTATGTGTCACAAGACGAGGAACAAGTCAAGCACTGGCTTTTTACCCAACAAAAGGTACTGGATTTGGCTCAGGAAAGATTTGGCACTGTTCTGCCCATGGGGTTTAATACCATCATTCACGCTGAGGGAGAGCAACCGGTTGAGACCGTCAGACACTGGCTTGCGGGAGAGTCCACAAGGTTACGGCAAATTTTTGAACTTGTCCGGGGTAAGAACGAGTACGGGATCCAGGTTCTTGTAGAGGACGAGACGCTGAAACGTTCTCTGCTCAATGAAAACCAGGAGTTTCAGAAGGCGAAACAAGAAGTAGAGTCGAAACCCGAGGGGGTCCGCTACATGTACCGGCAAAGATTGGAAAAGGTCGCTCAAGAAGCGATCGAGGAAGCAGGTGAACGATATTTCCAAGAAGTCTACGAAGTAGTATCCGCGATCAGCGACGATGTATTGGTCGGAAAGCTTAAAAAACAGGAGGATAGCCTGCACATGATCGTCAACCTTACCTGCCTGGTAGCAGAGGAGAACGCTGAGGAGTTGGGTCGTGTGATGGGTGAAATCAACGCTCGTGAGGGATTTCAGGTGCGTTTTACCGGCCCCTGGCCACCGTACAGCTTCATGGAGGGACTTAGCATTCCTTATGCTAAGAGTACCATGGTATGAGCAATGTAATGAAACCCTTGGCACCTACGTGTCATAGGGAGGCCACCGTAAATGACCTCATAGACCGGCTACTGGAAAAGGGCTTGCTTCTTAAAACTGATCTGATCATCGGGGTAGCAGGTATCCCCCTGTTGGGTGTGAATTTACACCTGGCATTGGCGGGGATGTCAACCATGCTTAGGTACGGCTTTATGCGCGATTGGGATGAGGCAACACGCGCTTGGGAGAGTGAGCAGCGCCGCAAGAAGGGAGACGTTAACCTAGCCCTGCAGCAAATGGAGGTGATCCAGTGGTCGGGCTTCGCCGCCCACTGGTATGAACAAGGTATTTATGCCGCGTGGCGACCGGGCACTATGTATCTTACTAACCTTAGACTGTTGTTATTGCGACCTGAACCCCATGAATTGCTGCTTGAGGTACCTTATCACGAAGTAGAAAAGCTGGAGCTTCAGCAAAGCACCAGCTTCACTGGCGTAGAACGGGAGGAACTACAGCTTTTTCGGCGGTCAGGTGATGTGCACAGAATTCATGTTGCCGATCTGCACCGGATGCTAGATCTTCTTTCTCAAAACATGGATCTTAACATGAACTTAATGCCCATCGATAAGCCCCTGAAACTACCGCCTAGCTGGTTCAAAGTTTGGCATCAGACCGACAGTAGAACGGGCGGTCTGTGGCGGTCCGGGGAGTTTTACGTTAAGGGGGGCAGACTGCTTTGGTGTGCCGGCCGTAAAGAACGCCCGCTATTTTCTCTCTGGCCACCGGATCTGCTGAATTGTAATCTGGAGCATGTCGATCTTGGTTTGGGGTTAAACAACAAACCGGTTCTTCAGCTCCACCACTTGGCCCGGCATGACTCGGAAACTGCTCATTTTTCCGGCTCCGAGGAAGTGCTTTCTTTTTGGATGAATATCCTGCAGACCTTACAAGGCGACGATCTTGAAGTTTGCCCCGGTTGCGGAGCGCCTGGATCGGCCAGGCGGTTACTGGAAGAAGGCTGCGGCAGGGGCGGGGGGGGAAGGGCCAGAAAAAAGCGAGAGG
>ORJL011766519.1_pt1 | contig 10745 bp, 9 predicted proteins | sample 1779941 | NCBI WGS metagenome assembly ORJL01 (sample SAMEA104232317, study PRJEB22302) | groundwater metagenome | biome: forest; feature: aquifer; material: groundwater | place: USA | collected 2011-08-07 | depth 5.8 m | reverse complement strand
CCGATGGCGACCCGCCGCGCCGTGGCGGTGGCCCGGCGGGCCAGCAAGCAGCTGGTCATCCTCGTGCGGACGCGGGACGTGGCGGACGTGGACGACCTGATCGCCCTGGGGGCGAACGCGGTCATCCCCGAGGAGTTCGAGACGTCGGTGGAGATCTTCTCCCGGGTCCTGCGCGAGTACCACGTCCCCGATCACGTCGTCTTGCAGCAGGAGGAGCTGATTCGCAGCGGGACGTACCGGATCCTGCGGGAGCGCGTACCCACAAAGGAAGGCGGGTTGCTGTCGGAGTTCGAAACGTTCCTGCGTCAGAAGGTGATCGAGGTCTTCTATGTTACCCCGGACTCGCCGTGGGCGGGACGGCCTCTGGGGGAGCTTCCGGTCGGAAACGGCGCCGGGATCGTCCTTCTCGCGATCCTTCGGGAAGAGCGCGCTATCGTACAGTCGTCCCCTGAGGAGACGATCGAGGCGGGGGACAAGCTCGTCTTCTTCGGGGGGCATGCCCCCCTGGCGACTACCCTCGAAGAATTGTCCCGGGGGAGTCGCTGAAGGGATTGCCCCCGCTCATGCCTCATCGATGCCGAGGGGTGCCCCCGTGGCGACCGCGCTCGATGAGCTGGCAAAGGGATCACGCCGACAAGGTTCCTCCGGTGATAAGATCATGATGTTCCCACTCTAATGAATGGGAGGGCATTAATGTCTTCTTCCCACTCCGCCTTGCAAAAGTACGAGCGCGCCCTGAACCGGTATTTCCAGACCCCCGCCTCCGAGCGGAAGACCGGGGACAGGGAGAAAATCCTCAAGATCCTAGGGGTCGAGAACCCGCAGGAATTTCTTGGCATGCACATCCCGCTCTGGGAAGCGAAGCTCGACGAGCTCCTCGACCCGACGAGCACCGACATGCTCCCGATCAGCATCGCCCACTCCTACGTCAACTGGGTGCGCGGCGCGATCCGGATGATGCCGGCCGAGGCGCGGGTGAAGATCTTCTCCTCCAAGTTCAAGGCGACCGGATTGAAAAAAGCGATCCTGAATCTGCTCCACGAGGTGACGGGGAAGCCGCACCGCGACTTCGAGGTCACCGAGGTCCTGCTGATCGAGAAAGTCCACAAGGACACGCTCTTCACGGTCCGGACGCCGGACGGGAAGGAATGTGACCTCTACCTGTCCCGCTTCGGGTGCATCGGCGAATACATCTACAGCGGCCTGCCCAAGTTGGTGGGTCTGCCCGCCCTTCCGACCGTCTACCTCGTGACGCCGCAGGGCGAGGAGGTGCTCCTCAAGCCGAAGGAGGAGGGGGCCAACATCTACCACGACGATTCGGTGACCCTCGCCCGGATCAACCGCGATGGCGGGTGGTGGGTGGCGGGCGCGGCCCGTCAGGACGCCTTGGGGGACTGCATCGGGACGGCGCTGCGTTACGGGCACTACGTCGCCACACCGAAGAAGGAAGTGGTGATGATCGACAACATCGAACTGTTCCACCTGGAGGAGACCGACGTCCGCATCTTCGAGCCGATCTACGAGTTCCTACCGAAGAAGGCGTATCCGGACGATCGGGCGAAGCGGGAGCGGCTTCAGGACAAGATGCGTCAGGAGTACGAAGCGGCCTATGCCGGCCAGAGAACGGTGATCCGGAAGGAGTGGGCCGAGATCGAGCGGTACCTGATCGAGATGCGGCGCAACATCCACGCCTACGCGGGCGAGGTGTTCGAGATGGTGATGACCCGCGTCAAGGCCCAGGTGTTTTCCGCGAAGTAGTGCGGGTCCGCGCGAGGAACGCGCGCTCGACGAGGTAAAACCCCGCCGGCAGCGCAGTAGCCATGGCGAGCACCTTCACCCCGAGCCGGACCGGCGGCGAGGCGATGCCCAGCAGGTTGAGCGCGAAATCCGCGAGAAGCGCCCCCCCGAACATCGACGCAAGGACCCCCGCGAAAAGAGCGATTCCCAGCAGCGGGCGCGATCCTGGCCGTATCCGTTGGTTGTCCCTCATTCCGCGATCCGGGCGTGGCATTTATGGTGTCCCTGTTTTTTCTTTCGCTGCCTCCTGGCGATCGTCCGCTGTGCCGCCTCCTCGTTCCTGCGACGGTCCTCCGCGGTCTCAAGGAGCAGTTTCGGCACCTCGGTCGGCTTTCCCTTGTCGTCCAGCGCTACCATCAGGAAATAGGACGAATTCGTGTGGGTCCTCTTTCCCGTGCGCAGATCTTCCGCCTCGACGCGGACTCCTACCTCCATCGAGGTGCGCCCCACGTAGTTCATGGAGGCGTGAAGGGTGACGAGATTGCCGACGAAGACGGGATCGTAGAATTCGAAGTGATCCACCGCGGCGGTGACGCAGTTCCTGCCGGAGTGCCGGATGGCCACCACGCCGGCGGCCGAGTCGGCAAGTTTCATGATATTCCCCCCGTGGACGTTCCCCGAGGTGTTCGCGTCCTGGGGCGTCATCCCATGGGCCATCACCAGCCGGGTCGCTGAAACGGGCTTTGCATTCGCGGCCATCGCATCCTCCTCTTCGCACATCGGCGCCTCGGAGAATGGTACCCTGAATCCATCATGAAATACGACTTGCCGCTGTTCGGGCCGCCGCCGGCGAGACCCGATGGCGGCCCCGACGGATCACTCCGGGAGGGGGCTCTGACGGCGGATGATCGGGCCGTTGAAAAATGCGGGCAAGGTTGGAATCATCGGCGCAGGGCCTGCCGGGACGTTGTTCGCACTTCATCTGCTGCGGATGGGCTCGGGAAAAGGCCTTACGTTCGATATCACCATTTTCGACAACAAGCTGTTTACGGATACCGGCGCACGAGGATGCAACATGTGCGCGGGTGCGATCGGCAATACTCTTATCGACCGCCTGAAGAATCTGGGTGTTTCGATATCGAAAGGGGTATTAAGGGACAAGGTCACCGGATACGTCATGCACCTGAAGGGGGAGATGGCGTTGATAGATGTCGACCCCTCCGTCAGCATTTACACGGTGTTCCGTTCCGCCGGCCCCGTTTCCTCCGCGGAGAAGATCCGGGGTTTCGACCAGGATCTTCTGGAGTGCGCGATAAACAAGGGCGTGCGGTTTGTCCATCAGAGGGTGCAAAAGGTAAACGAAGGATCGGCGGAGAAAATATCCCTTATCTACGGGGAAGACGGGCGGGAGTGGGAGGGGGACCTTATCGTCGGGGCGTTTGGAGTGAATTCAAGGATCGGCGAGAATCTGACGACCGGCTACAAGCCCCCGAGGTGCTGGTCGGCATGCCAGACGGAAATAGAAGTACCTGGAAATCTTCCGGAAAGGATCATCCAAAACAAAATACACATATTCGGTACGGATAATCCGAAAATAAAATATATTGCGTTTACCCCCAAAGGGAACTTCATTACGGTAACTGCAATCGGTGAAAACGTGAAAATGGTGGAACTCGAGAAGGAGATGAGGGAAGATTCGATTGCTTCGTATCTTCCTTCTGGATACAGATTCAAGTGCCATTGCCACCCGAAGATTCCCATAACTATTGCCGGAAATCCGTTTTCTGACAGATTCGTGATCATTGGAGACGCCGCGGCGTCAAGATATTTGAAAAACGGGATCGAATCGGCTTTTTATACCGGGAAATGGGCCGCCTCTACCGCATTGCAGCATGGCCTTTCTTCCGATGATTTCAAAAGAAATTATTACAGTGCCTGCCGCAGAAAATTTTCTCGTGACAACGTATATGGCAAGATTCTCTTCGGTCTGTACGGCTCCTTTTGTAAGAGCGAAAGAATTTCAAGGATAAGCACGGATATTTTGCGGAAAGAACAGAAGAAGGACTATGACGCAAAATTTCTCTCTTCGATTATTTGGCACCTTTTCACCGGAGATGCTCCGTACGCGCATATTCTTCGAGAAGCCTTCCGCTGGAAGTTTTTTGTAACTATTCTCAAGGAATTCTTCAGGGGTGGCAATGCCGGGCGAATATAAGTTGGTCGATGGGTCCGTTGTGGCGATCATTGGAGGGGGACCCGCCGGGTGCTCCTGCGCCATCAAATTGCGGCAGCTGGCGGAGGAAAGGGGGATCGCCCTGCGGATTGTGCTATTTGAAAGTAAGGATTTCGATCTTCACTACAATCAATGCGTTGGCGTATTGTCCCCACCGATTGAGAAAGTATTTACACAAGAGCTTTCAATATCCATACCTAAGGAATTGATCAAGCGAAAAATCATGGGGTACTTTATAAGCAGTGGGAAGAGCGATATATTGCTTCAATCGAACGATGAGGAAGATCCAACGTATGCAGTAAGAAGGGTGAAATTCGATAAATTCCTCTTGGATGAAGTTAAAAAACGTGGCATCAAGGTAATTCATAGCAGGGTAACGGATATCGAATTTATTGATAGGTACTCCGGATGCGAGGTAAAGGTATACTCGGAAAGCGGCACGATAACCGCTGATGTGGTCGTAGGCGCTTTCGGGCTTGATGGGGGTTCTCTTCACATGTTGGAAGATTCGACAAGGGGCAGGGAACGGTATGTCAGACCAAGAATGGTCATGCATACATTTATCACAAAAATTCATCCGGATTCTCCGGAATTCATCAATGACAAACTCGGTGATATCATCCATGTGTTTCTACTTTCTTCGCTTCCGAAGATCGAGTTCGGGGCGATTACGCCGAAGGGGGACCACATAATCATCAACATCGCAGGGGAACATGTGACATCCGTGGAACTTGAAAACTTTTTACGGCATCCATCCGTGGCGAAATTTCTTCCCCCGTCACGGAAACATATCGGTCAGTCGGTGTACTACAAGGGGCATTTTCCTACCTCTCCCGCACGGAATCCGTACGGGGACAGATACATCACCGTCGGCGACTCGACGGGATGGTTACGGCCTTTTAAAGGGAAAGGGATCACAACGGCCGTAATGACAGGGATTTATGCCGCAACGGCCATGATAAATTATGGAATATCAAAAAAAAGTTTTTATGCTTATGCAGCGGAGTGCGAATATCTAATAAGAGACTATCCGTACGGGTCACTGGTAAGGTTTTGTTCAAATCTTGCCGTTAAGACAAATTATTATAATTTCCTTATAGAATATGCAAAAAAGGAAGAAAGACTTTCAAGGATATTCTATGATTCCGTATCAGGGCACCGTAGCTATAAAGATATACTTTTAGAGAAGGGTAACTTCCGTCTTTTTTCCAAATTGGGGGTACATTTCATAGGAAATATTATTGGCAGGTAGTTGTGCGAGGTGTCGCTATTCCTGCCGCTTCTGCACCATCGGTCGCTCTTGTCGGTAGAGGTCCAGCGGGCGGCTTTTCGGGAACTGTCGATCTACTTCCGTGAGGACCGCGTCCGCTTCGGCGAAACGATCCTGGCGATCAAGCAGTTCGGCCAGGAAGACAAGACCTTTTTCCTGGATGGGCGCCGACCGGTCTTGCGCAAGGCACGCCCGCTGGGCGGCTTCCGCTTCCCTCCATCGTGACCCACAGCGGGAGGTCCAGAGGTCCCGTGGCCGTCTCGTCTCGTGGGACGTGACCGGGGAAATCTCCTCCATCAAAGGCGTGCTGGGGAAGAAGGGGTACCCATTCTGATGTTCAAGCCGAAACGGACTGAAACCCCCGTGCAAACAATCGGCTTTGTCGGGGTGAAAAGGGTGTATTCCAAGGACGATGTTGACGCGGGAAACCCCTTGCAGTATGATATTTTTCCTCTCGGGGGCGCCCTTAGCTCAGTTGGATAGAGCACTTGACTACGAATCAAGTGGCCAGAGGTTCAAGTCCTCTAGGGCGCGCCATTTAAAATCGTACATTTGCGGCGGAGGATGCCACACCGTTGCGCCTCCATGTCGATCAAACCTACTTCCTCAACTCTGCCAGAAGATCCATCTGCACATCCTGGATCTCCATCATCCGTCGCCATTGATGCACCAGCAGGTGGTCCACTTTCTCGTGCAGGTTGCGTATTTCCAGTTCCGCCTTCAGATTCACTCGATAGTCGTGCTCGGCCCGGAGGCGGTCCTTGGCCTCCTGGCGGTTCTGGCTCATCATGATGACCGGTGCCTGAATCGCCGCCAGACAGGAAAGGACCAGGTTGAGCAGGATGTATGGAAACGGATCGAACGGTTTGGTAAGCAGCGCCGCCGTGTTGATCCCGATCCAGCAGGCCATCACCGTCGCAAACAGGATGATGAACCTCCAGCTTCCGCCAAACTCCGCCATCCGGTCCGACAGTTGGTCACCGAAGCTCGTCTTCGTGTCAAATTCCTCGTTCAGGTTCCGGGATAAAAGTTCCTGTTGCTCGATGCTCTTCGCCACCTGGTGCTCGAGCGAAGTCACCTCGCTCACTTCCTTCGACATGATTTCCCGGATATGTTTCGCTCGGAACGCGTTGAGGTCCGGAAAACAGATGAAGCCATCCTCCGACCAGTCGGGGTGTTCTTTGCGGATCAATTCCTTGATCGACTCCCGCACGATTTCCGCGTGCAACACCTCGTTGTAATGTTTCGGCTGCTTGCAAACCTGACAAATCACCTTTTCCTTCGGGTTCCTCGGCATCGGTTTGTCCTCCACGATGATCGAAAATGTTCCCCATCCGAAGATTCAATGCCTACAGGATACCCGATATGCTTATCGGCTTTACGCCGGCAAATGCCATGATCGGCCCGATACCGTTGCGTCTTAGGTAGCCACGACGCGATTTTGAATTGGAATCAGGGTAAAGGGAGCGTTACCTTCCGCAGGGTGCCCGGATTTTTATTTCCGCGACAGGAACCTGATCGCTTTCCTGCAGAATCTTATTCGAAACCCCTTGTCGGTATCATGGGAATCCCCCGGAACCTCGGGGGTTCCGGAGAGGGAGTTCATGGTTTGCCGGGGGGCTCCCAACCCCATGCCATCTTTTCCGCAGGAGGTGACCAGCATGAGGACAGTGAGCATCCGGCGTAGCGACGGGGACTCCGTGACGCTGGACGGTTCTGCCATCGAGAGCCTGAAAGCCGAACTGCGCGGGTCGTTGCTTTTCCCGGGAGACGACGGCTACGACACGGCACGCACCGTGTGGAACGCCATGATCGACCGGCGGCCCGCCCTGGCAGTCCATTGCGCGGGGGTGAATGACATCAAGCGTGCGGTAGACTTTGCCCGCGCCCATGGTCTGCTGATCTCCGTCAAGGGAGGAGGGCACAATATCGCAGGCAGCGCCGTGTGCGACGGGGGGCTGCTGATCGACCTTTCCGGCATGCGCTCGGTCCGCATCGATCCGGAGGCACGTGTCGCACATGTTGAGCCCGGAGCGACCCTCGGGGATTTCGATTCCGAGGCGCAGGCTTTTGGACTTGCCACGCCGCTCGGCATCAACTCCACTACCGGTGTTGCCGGTCTCACGCTCGGCGGGGGTTTCGGATGGTTCTCGCGCAAACATGGCATGACGATCGATAACCTTCTGGCAGTGGACGTAATCACCGCCGACGGCCGTTTTGTGAGGGCAAACGGGCGAGAGAACGCCGATTTGTTCTGGGCCCTACGGGGAGGCAGCGGGAATTTCGGTATCGTCACGCGATTCGAATTCCAGCTTCACCCGCTTGGCCCCGGCGTCCTGACCGGCTTGGTCGCGTATCCCCTGAAAGAGGCAGCCTCGGCGCTCAAGCAGTACCGTCAGTTCGCCAAGGAACAGAGCGATGAGACCACGGTCTGGGCGGTACTGCGCAAAGCCCCACCGCTTCCGTTTCTTCCACCGGAGACGCACGGCACCGAGGTCATCGTATTTGCGCTCTTTCATGCAGGCGACCAGGAATCCGGGCGAAAGGCCGTCGAACCGGTGCGGCATTTCGGGAAGGCGCTCGGGGAATTCATCGGCGCGCAGGCGTATCGGTCATGGCAACAAGCCTTTGATCCGTTGCTGACCCCGGGCGCGCGCAACTATTGGAAGTCGCACAATTTCGCGGATCTTAGCGATGGAGCCATCGAGACGGTCATCAAGTACGTCGGTAACCTCCCGTCGCCGCACTGCGAAATCTTTTTCGGTCAGATAGGCGGAGCCACGATGCGGCCTGCCGCCGACTCCGCGGCGTACCACCATCGCAACACCATGTATGTGTGCAACGTCCATGGTCGCTGGGATACCCCGGCGGAAGACCGGAAAGGAATGGAGTGGGCGCGGGGGTTCTTCCGCGACACGGCGCCGCACGCCACGGGCGGGGTGTACGTCAATTTCCTTGCCGACGACGAGCCGGACCGGATCAAGGCGGCCTATGGTCCGAACTACCATAGGCTGGCTGAGATCAAGAAAAAATACGACCCGCAGAATCTGTTCCGGATCAATCAGAATATCCGTCCCTCTCAATAAGAGTGTATTTCTTCCCATTGGTGCCCGGTCAGGTCCGGGAAGACTTCCAGGGAGGCGGAACCTACTCCGACGGGACCGCCGTTGCCAGCGCCGGTCGAACTCCCATCCGGTCCGGACGGCTTCTCGCGCCGGCGGCGACGGAGGCGAAAACTTCTGCGGCATGAAGGACCAGATCGACTTCACTGTACCCATCGGCCTCCTCCGGGCCCTTCCTGATCGGGGATCGGCCCCTTGGCATCCGGCCTCGGTACAAGCCCGCACGGCGGGAGGGCCGATACCGGTGTCAACAGAGCTACCTGTCCAGAACCGCTCTTGTTTTCCTTAACAGATCTTTTGGAGAGACAGGCTTCATGATGAAATCCAATTCCTTATCGAGGACGCCCTTTTTTTGGATGAGATTCGCCGAATAGCCGCTTAAGAAGATCGCCTTGATGTCAGGATTTATATTTTTAATGTTTTTGTAAACTTCCTTGCCGTTTTTTTTCGGCATTATGACATCGAGGAGTAAAAGCCGTATATCCTCTTTGTTCTCCATGAACCTCCTTATCGCATCCTCCCCGTCCGCCGCCTGGATGACCGTATACCCGAATTTTTCAAGAACGCTCCTTGTCAGTTCCCTGACCGCATGATCATCTTCCGCTACGAGGATTGTCTCTGTTCCTCCTGCCGGATATGCGGTGGGATTTGGACCGGTTGTCTCTTGAACCTCCCCTTTGGTCAGCGGCAGATAGATCTTGAATGTTGTTCCTCTCCCAGGTTCGCTATAGATATTGATATACCCGTTGTGCTGTTTGACGATTCCATAAACCATCGAAAGCCCAAGGCCAGTGCCTTTGCCGGGCTCCTTGGTCGTGAAGAATGGCTCGAATGCCTTTTTTCTCGTATCTTCATCCATCCCTACGCCTGAATCGGACACTGACAACAAGACGTACATCCCGGGGTCTCCGTAACCATGCCCTCTTGCGTACTCCTTGTCCAGATGGAAGATCTTCGTCTCCATGATCAACTGCCCCCCATGCGGCATGGCGTCCCTCGCATTGATCGCAAGGTTCAACAGGGCCTGCTCCATCTGTCCTCTGTCCACCAGCACAGTTGGTTTTTCGATCGAAAGCATTGAAATCAATTCGATATCCTCGCCGATGGTCCTCTGAAAAATATTTTCGACACCTTTGATGATTTCATTCAGGTCATGAGGCGCCGGGTCGATAATTTGTTTTCTGCTGAAGGCAAGCAGGCTCTGCGTCAGGCGGGCTGCCTTTTCTCCCGCAAGAAGGATCTCTTTTAAATGGATTCTGCCGGGATCGTCTTCCTTCATGTTTGCTTCAATAAGGGATCCATATCCGAGAATGACATTGAGTATGTTGTTGAAGTCATGGGCGATGCCGCCCGCAAGCTGGCCGATTCCCTCCATCTTCTGGGAGTGCCTCAACTGGTCCTCGAGCGTCTTCCGTTCGGTGATGTCCCGCACGATTCCCAGAATGGTGTTGATATTCCCCGCGGCATCCTTGACGGGAACCAGATGAGCGTCTATCCATCGATCCCGGCCCGGCAGGGGAATGCGCATCTCTTCGTTCATGTCTTCCCCCGTATCGAGGATCTTTCGAATCGACATCCTTTGTCGTTCGGCGATATGGGCGGGAAACAGGTCTTCCAACGGGCGCCCGATGATTTCCTCCGGCTTGCGACCGAAGGAGCGTGCGCCGTAGTTGTTGATATATTGATGACACCCGTCTCTGTCGAGGATGACGATCATGTCATGCGCCGCTTCCGCCAATGTCCGGTAGCGTTCCTCGCTTTCCCACAGCGTCTTCTCCGTCCGCCTGCGCTCCCGTCTCAATTCCGCCTCTTTCATCTCGCGCTCGATGGCGGGGACGAGCCTCTTGAGATTGCCTTTGAATACGTAGTCGTTGGCGCCCTGTTTCATGGCCGCAACGGCCATGTCCTCCCCGATGGTTCCGGAGGCGAAGATGAACGGGAGGTCAAGATTTTTTTCCCTCGCCAGCTTCAGGGCGTCGGTCCCGCAGAGGTGGGGCATGGTGTAGTCGGAGACGACGAGGTCCCATTGCCGATGAGCGAGCGCGTCGATCAACGCTTCGGCCGTATCGACTCGCTCAAAGGTCACATCGTAACCTCCGCGCCGCAATTCCCGCACCAACAACAGCGCATCGGCTTCCGAGTCCTCGACGATCAGGACGCGCAACGGATTTCCCAATGGATGCCTCCTTTGATCCGCTGGCCGGCCGGTTCGCCGGGACGCAAGGCGATTCGTCTCCGGCCACTCATGGTTTTTGCCCTTGGGGCGGCTCGTTCGTGGCCAGCCAGTAGACCCCCAGGCGCGCCACCGTTTCGGCGAATTCGGCGAAATCCAGGGGCTTGCGCACGAAGCTGTTGGCGCCGTTCTCGTAGCTGCGCAACCGGT
>ORJL010592247.1_pt1 | contig 10748 bp, 10 predicted proteins | sample 1779941 | NCBI WGS metagenome assembly ORJL01 (sample SAMEA104232317, study PRJEB22302) | groundwater metagenome | biome: forest; feature: aquifer; material: groundwater | place: USA | collected 2011-08-07 | depth 5.8 m | reverse complement strand
CTTCTCTCTCTCTTCCTGGCTCATCTGCGCCCGTATCCGGGCCTGTGTCTGCTCCCCATTGAAATTGCCTCTCTTTTCGACTCTCTGCAGCACGGTTTGCCGCGGAGCGGTCGTGATCCATATTTCGTCCATCAGCGGCATCCAGTTGGCCTCGATCAGGGCGGCGGCCTCGACGACCACCACCTTCGCACCCCGCTTCCGGTGCTCCTCGATCAACTCCTTAACCCTCTGGTACAGGCGCGGGTGGGTGACTCCATTGATGCGCCTCAGCGATTCCGGCGAATTGAATACAATCTCTCCCAGCCTGGCGCGGTCTATCTCTTCATCGGCCTTCAGGATGCCGCGGCCGAAAGCCTTGACCAGTTCTTCGTAGACCACCGTTCCCTTCTTCAATGCATCGTGCCCGAGCCTGTCAGCGTCTATTACCGCTGCCCCAAGAGAAGCCAGCATCTGGCAAACAGTGGTCTTCCCCGTACCAATGCCTCCGGTCAGTCCAATGACAATCATGATGTTTGGCAGTCTACCAACTATCGGCGCTTCTAGTCAACATTTGCCCCTGCACACCGCGTATTGTATACTTTTTCCGCGCAAGATGACCCAAGTATTGTATACGACTGGAGTTCACTTATGAAGAAACCGGGATTCCGGTGGATGAGTCCTGATAAGATTCGCGCCCTGATGAACGTGGCCCAGGGCTTGGAGAAAGCCGACCTGGTAGTCACCAACGGCGACCTGGTCAACGTCTACACCGGAGAAATCCAGCGCAACTACAGCGTGGCCGTAAAGCACGACCGGGTTGCCTGGGTAGGCACAAACCCCAACCACACCATAGGACCGAACACCAGGGTAATCGACGCCACCGGCAAGACCATCATCCCCGGGCTGATAGATTCCCACACCCACATGATGTCAGTCAACTACCCCCCCGAAACCATCAAGTACGCCATGGTCCACGGCGCCACCACCATCATCACGGAAACCCAGGAGGTCGCCTTTCCTCTGGGCGTTCGCGGCGCCCGGTACTTCATGAACTACCTCATGAACCAGCCCATCAAGTTCTTCTTCACCGCGGCTCCCCTGGTGACCCTGGGCAAAGACGCCGAGCCCCACTTTTTTAGAGAGAAAGAGATGGGATGGATGCTGCGGCATGATCGCGTGGTGGGACTGGGAGAAACTTACTGGCTCCCTGTCATCAAGGGAGAGCAGCGCATTATGGACCTCTTCGCTCAAACGCTGTCGGCCGGCAAGAGGCTTGAAGGGCATGCCGCCGGCGCCAGGAACGACAAACTCGTTTCGTACTTCGCCTCGGGGGTAACTTCCTGCCACGAGTCCACCACCATGGAAGAAGCCATCGAGAAGCTCCGGCTGGGCGTGAACAATATGATAAGAGAGGGCCAGGTCCGCAGGGAACTGCCAGCGATAGGCAAGATACAGGAACTCAATATCGATTTCCGTTTGCTGTCGCTGGTGAGCGACGGCGCCAGCGCCAACATCTTGCTTGAAAAAGGCTACATGGACCACATCGTTGAAGAAGCGATCCGCAACGGCCTCAAACCCGTCACAGCCATCCAGGCGGCGACCCTGAATCCGGCGGCGCACTTCGGGCTCGATGACTTCATCGGAGGCATTGCCCCGGCCAGATTCGCGGACATCCTCGTGGTCCCCGCCATCGATCATATCAGGCCTGACGTAGTGATAAGCAACGGGAAGGTAGTAGCCGAGTCCGGAACATTACTGGAAGAGTTCCCCGCCAGGAAGTGGCCCCGTTCTCTCATGCGGTCGCTTCACTTCCCCCGCCGGTTCACTGCCGCTGACTTTGCCATACCAGCCCCCATCAGTGAAGGCAGGGTCAAGGCGAGAATCATCGACGACGTAACGGAACTGGTAACCAAAGAGCTCATTGCCGAGGTGGACGTCTCCGGCGGGTTGCTCAAACCTGACGCTGGCAAAGATATCATCAAAGTAGCAACCATCAACAGAGTCCAGGACCCGGGCAAGATTGCGGTCGGACTTCTTAAGGGTTTTGGAATGACCCGCGGGGCATTTTCCTCCAGCGGCGGGGGGGACTGCGGAAGCATCGTGCTGGTCGGAGCCAGCGACGAGGACATGGCCCTGGCAGCGAACCGGCTGGCCGACCTTTATGGCGGCGCCGTGGTCTGCGCTGAAAGCAAGGTCCTGGCAGAACTCCCTATGCCATTGGGAGGCGTCATGTCCACCCTGTCTATGGTTGACCTTCGCACCCGGCAGCGAGAAGTTCAGAGCGCCGTCGCCGGGCTGGGGTGCCGCTTCCCGCGGGCACACCTGGCGCTGGACGTGCTGACCAGCCCCGCCATCCCCCACCTCCGCATGTCGGACGTTGGGGTATTCAATGTCAGAGACAACAGACCGGTGGACGTTGTCGTCGCCTAGTGTCTTTTCATGGCATCGAATTTTGCCGCGGAATCGTGTATAATTCCAGGTGACGTTGGAAGATAGTTGATAGATAACAGAGCAACAGGAAGAGAAGTGGGTCAAATGGGCGGAAGTTTTTACGACTCGATTCGTGAGATTACGGCCATCCTCAGCAATGGCAAGAGCACGCGTGAAGAATTGCAGTCTGTTCTCAGAATCACCGTGAGGGCGCTGGACGCTGACGCGGGCATCGTCATGCTCCTGGACAAGCAGAAGGAAAACCTGCTGCGTGTGGCGACCTACGGCCTCACTGAGTGGTATCTGAGGAAAGGCATGGTGAGCGCCAAGAATGTCTGCCTTTCAGAAGTGCTCGCCGGTAAGACGGTAGCCATTCTTGAGGCCATTACCGACCCCCAGGTCAAGCATCCCGAGGTAGCCAGACAGGCCGGCATAGCCTCCATCCTCAGCAGTCCTTTGATGTACAAGGGCGAAGTGATGGGAGCCATACGAATCTATTCGCGCAAGCAGAGGGAGTTCCAGAAGAGAGATAAAGCTTTCCTGGTAACCGCCGCCAGCATTACCGCCGCGGAGTTGGAAAACGCCCGGTATCGGGAGACACTCATGAGCGAGTTTCCAGGTGGGGCTCCCGACTCCCTCGGGCTTAAGAAAGAACTCACCGGAATCACCTCTGAAATCAGAAAACCCAGCCAGTTCGGGCATCCCAGTGAAGAGGAATTGGCCAAGCTCATGGACTTCTACCGAATCGAGTGGATATATGAGCCGCGGTCATTCATCATTGAGAAAGACGGCAACCGCATCATCGAGATGTTCACCCCGGACTTCTATTTGCCAGAGCTTGACCTCTACGTCGAGGTTACCACGATGAAGCAGAGCCTGGCCACTGAGAAGAATCGGAAGATCCGCCGCCTCAGAGAACTTCATCCGGACATCAACATCAAACTCATAAACCGCAAAGACTACGGGCGGCTGCTGGCCAAGTACGGCTACGGGCCGCTCTCCGAAGCCAAGGTTAGAGGCGTCGGCAGCGTCCTCCTTTCTACAACTCAAATCCAGAAACGTGTCATGGAGCTGGGCCGGGAGATTTCTATAGATTACGCCGGCAAGAGACCGATGCTGGTGGGCGTTCTCAAAGGCGTGATATGTTTCTTTTCCGACGTCATGCGCCATATCTCCCTGCCGGTTTCCGTGGACTTCCTCGGTATTTCATACTTCGACGACGACAAGAGGGGGCCTGTCCGCATCACCAAAGACCTTGAAAGGCCGATAACCGGCAGGGACGTTCTGATCATCGAAGATATCGTGGACACAGGCATGACCCTGCACTACCTGATCAGCTACCTCCAGGCGCGTCACCCGGCCAGTATCACCGTGTGCACCCTCCTCGATAAGCGGGCCAGGAGACTGGTCGAGGTCCCGCTGAAATACGTGGGATTCGAAATTCCGGATGAATTCCTGGTAGGCTACGGGCTCGACTTCCACGGGGAGTACCGAAACCTGCCCTTCGTCGCCAGGCTTCAGCCGGAGGTGAAGGACACCTCACCCCTCGCCCTTCAATCGCCGGACGCCACCCCGTTGCAGGTCTGACACTCCTTACACCTGCGGTGGGATCTCCCCCTTTTCCAAAGGGGGATAAAGGGGGATTCGCTCGCTCTCACCCCATCTTGTGGTAAGTCTCCTGCAGCAGCAGGGCGTCTTCTTCCAGGTTGGGACTTTCGCAGATGACCAGACCTGAGCACCCGCTATCCGCCAGCGCATGAAGTATCTCGTGGTAATTCAGGTCGCTTTCCATCAAGTTCAGATGCTTCAACTCCCCCGACTTGCCGAAGGCTATGCCCGAAATGTGGATGTGCATGTCTTCCAGCGCCTGGGGACCGAGCCGCTTAGAAATCTTCTTGAGCAGACCCGACATTTCGTTGTAGGTATTGAAACCACCGGTCCGGGCGTGGCAGTGAGCAAAGTCGAAGCACGGCGAGACCTTCGCCAACCGGGCGGTCAGTTCCAGCAACTCGTCCACGCTCCCGAAAGCAGCCACCTTGCCGCTCACCTCTGGCCGCAGCACCACGTCAACGCCATCTTTGTCCAGTTCTTCCTGAATTGTCTTGATATTGGCTGCCACCACCTCCAACACCTTTTCAGGAGGGTCTTCCATGTAAAAGGCCGGGTGGAATACGATGCTCCGGGCGCCGCTCAGAGACCCGATCCTGGCCGACTGCAGGATGCGCTCCCGGCTGGCCTCCAGTTTCAGGGGGTCATGGCTGTTGAGGTTGATCCAGTAAGGGGAGTGAGCGGAAAGCCTAATGCCCAGGCGCCGCGCAGTTTCCTTAATGGAAACCGCGGCAGTCCTATTGACTTTGACGCCGTAAACAAACTCCAACTCCATGCCGCCCAGGCCCAACTCCCTGATCCGTTCGATGCCGGTGAGATAGGACGACTTCCTGGTGCTGAGAGGGATTCCAGCGGTACCAAAAAGGAGGCCCTTACCCCGGCGGCCCAATTAAGGCCCTTCCAGGACTATGGTGCCGCTCTTGCCGCCGCTTTTCCTGATGACCCGGATATTGTCCAGCGTCATTCCCCGGTCGACGGCCTTGCACATATCGTAGATAGTCAGCGCGGCCACCGATGCCGCCGTGAGAGCTTCCATCTCCACCCCGGTCTGCCCGGCGCACCTGACGGTGGCCGTTAGCTCAATGCTGCTCTGAGCCTCGAAGACCTTGAACTCAATCTTGACATCGGTGATCAACAGAGGGTGGCACAGTGGAATCAAATGGGGGGTCTGCTTGGCCGCCATGATGCCCGCCAGCCGGGCAACCCCCAGCACATCTCCCTTGGCCAGGCCGCCTTCCTGTATCAGCTTCAGGGTGGATGGCTGCATCTTGACCACGCCTTTGGCGGTTGCCTCCCGGTCAGTGGTCTTCTTTTCTGTTACGTCAACCATTTTCGCACGGCCGTGTTCGTCAACGTGGCTAAGCTTTTCCATGGCTATCCGCCCACCTCGGTCATTGACCGGTTCTTCGGAATCATCCCCTGGGCCAGATTATGGCCTTCCGGTTTACACATGGCGACCTTCTTGAACATCTCCGCCAGCTCTTCCCGGCTGGCGCCGCGCCGCAAGGGGTCTCTCAGGTTTACTTCCTGGTCCTGGAGAAGGCACGGCCTGAGCATGCCGGTGGCCGTCATCCGCAGCCTGTTGCAGGAAATGCAGAAGTGCTCCGTTACCGGACTGATGAATCCGACCGTGCCGTTGGCTTTGGGAAACCGGTAATACCTGGCCGGCCCGCCGCCGCCAGTCCCGTCCACTGCCTCCAGCGGACCCAGCACCGAAAGCCGTTGCTTTATCTCAGTGACGCTCACCAGCCTGCCGGCGGTCACTTCCTGCTCCCCGAAAGGCATCAGTTCAATGAACCGGACGTTCCAGCCCGGTCTAATGGTCTTCCTGCCGAAATCAACGATTTCGTCATCGTTTATTCCCTTTAGAACTACCATGTTGACCTTGACCGGCACCAGTCCGACTTCCCGGGCCGTCTTGATGCCTTCCAGCACCTTCCTGAGGCCCCCGCCCCGGGTGATCATCTTGAACTTGTCCGGCTTCAGGGAATCCAGGCTGATGTTGACCCTTCTCAACCCGGCCGCCTTCAGTTCGGCGGCGTACTTGCCCAGCAGGAGACCGTTGGTGGTCAGACAGAGGTCGTCTATTTCTTTGATGCGCGACAGCATCTTGACCAGGTCTACAATGCCCAGTCTTACCAGGGGTTCTCCCCCGGTGATGCGGACCTTGGTTATTCCCATGGAAGCCGCCGCGGCCACCAGTTCAAAAATCTCATCGAAGTTCAGAACATCGGGGCGGTCGGTGAGGTTGATTCCCTCCGGCGGCATGCAGTAGATGCAGCGCAGGTTGCACCGATCGGTAATCGAAAGACGGAGATAGTTGATAGGACGGTTAAAAGAGTCCGACAGGCCAGTCATGAAATCATCTCGGTTCGCAACCGCTTCAGGATAAGCCGGGCCTTTTGGGCCGCCCTGGCCCGGTGGCTTATCCGGTTCTTCTCTTCAGCGCGCAACTCGGCCATGGTCTTGCCCACTTCCGGCAGGAAGAACACCGGGTCATAGCCAAATCCGAGATTCCCGCGAGGTTCAAAAGCTATGAATCCGGGACACTCACCTTCGCAAGTGTGCATGCCACCCCTGACATCGGCGATAGCGATAACGCATCGGAACTTCGCGCCCCTCTTCCCCAGGGGAACATCCTTCAGCTTCTCCAATAGCAGAGCAATCCGGTCGTCATCGGAAGCCTGTTCCCCGGCAAAGCGCCGCGACCTGACCCCAGGTGCGCCCTGCAGGGCATCGACTTCCAGACCCGAGTCATCCGCCAGCGCCGCCAGCCCGGAGGCTTCAGCATACGCCCGCGCCTTCAGCCTGGCATTATCCTCCATGGTAGCACCGGTCTCGGCCACGTCCAGTTTGACTCCCACATCCCGTGGCATCACCAGTTGGTAAGAGATACCCTGGAACAATGCTGCCAACTCTCTGGCCTTCGCCTGGTTTTCAGTTGCCAGGAGCAATCTGGGAGGTCCGGCTGTAACTTTAGAGTTCCTCCATGCGGTCCTGCAGTTTCTTCATGACCATGGGCATGGTAGTATATTCCATTTCCTCAAGCGGGAGCCGGTGCGGCTCGAACGGGCCGTGGCGCCGCATATACTCGCCGGCGACGTTGGCCTGGGCCCGGGCCGGATCGAAAGCTGGATCGTCGAACATGTCTCTGGGCCCGACCAGCATGCCATCGGCAAGCTGAAAGCCGGCGCAGATGACCCTCGGCGGACCGTCGAACCGGGAAGGATTGCTGTCCTCAACCTTGACCGGCATCAACGGGCCATGGTGAGAGCCTCTCATCCATCCCTCGACCAGCGCCGGGAAAGCGAATGGCTCCAGAATCTCGCCTACCGCCGGGAAGGTCCCCTGAGACCTGACTATGCACACGGGGTCGTCCTTGCCCACATAGCGTCCCGCCATCATGGACAGTCGTTGAGTGGAAGAGACGGCGGCTATTTCACCGGTATCCCGGTGGTAGACGGACTTCACAGCATAGCGTGACGGGGCGCCCAGGAGCACCAGCATGTCATAGATTTCTTCAGGCGCGTTGAAGCTGACCTTTTTGTTGTTCTTTACGTCGTGGACTTCAAAAGTGAATCCATTGTGCATATTGGGAGCGATAACCAGGCCGATGGTATTGAAGGGGTCGGCAAACATCTTGTAGAGAGGCATGTTCCAGGAGCCGGAAGAGGTCTTGTCCGCCATGAAGATAAGCACCGTTTCCGCTTCCCGCTCTTCAAACTCCATCTCCGCCAGTCCCGGGCCCATGCCCTTGACATTCCCTGAAAAGGCCGTGGCCAGCAGGTCCTGACCGGCGCCGTGCAATTTCAGTTCCTTGGCCACCTTGGTCGCCTCAATAAAGATATCCCAGGCCATCTTATGAATACGCTTATCTTCGACGCCACGTTTGTGCGTCATGATCAGCTGAAGGTCGTCTCCACACCGGGTTACATGATAGTCCATGACGAGTCCGGACTTCTTTGCTTTGGCCATGCCTTCGTTGGCTTTCTCGAGGAGGCGGGGATGAGAACTGGAGTGCCCCACAAAACCGCCTATGTCCGCCTTGATGACTCCGAGGGTTACCTTCAATTCCGTGTCCTTTCTAGAGAGAATGTACGGTCTTCGAGGCAGAAGTCTAGCAATTCGGACAACCCTTTGTCAAGAAATATTGGACCCAAGCCCCACATCTTCAAACCCACCCGTACCCAAGTACGGCTAGCGCTGAACGCGGGCACCCACCACATCCACCCGCTTCAAGGCCTTCCTCATATCTTCCACCATCTGAGGCGTAATAAGCACTTTATGAGTGCATTTGATATGCTCGCCGGCGTGCTTGATGATCTCCTCGACCGTCTCGGCGCGGATCAGAAACGGGCAAGTCTCGTCGCCAGTGTCGGCGCAAGCCAGTTCGTATACCATTGTTGTCTTGCCTCTTTCTCTTCCGTATTTCCTGGGCAGCCGGACCTTTTTCGCTTGTCCCCATAATCTTATCAAGGAGGCCGTCAACAATTTATCAAATTGCCAGACAAATGATTAAAAAATCATGACATTTATGGCTGTACCTACCTAAGTAGATAGGGCCATGAAGAACCAAGCGATTATCACAAGACTATTCTCTTTGATGGCGATACGTTCTCGTGTCAATCTCGTGAAATCTTGTGGTTGCTGTTGTCCTCCTCTGCCGCCGTGGATTCCACGTGCGGCTTGACAACAATGGTCTCCTCCTGCTAATATCCTACCAAACCAGTAGGTTTACTATGATTAAATTTTCAACGCGTTCGCACTACGGACTCAGGGTCATGGTTGACCTGGCCAGGAACTACGGCCAGGAACCGCTGCCGCTGACGGACATCGCCAGGGCCGAAAACCTGTCTCTCGGCTACCTGGAACACCTGATGGTGCAACTTCGCACCGCCGGACTGGTCGAAGGCACCAAAGGCGTCAGAGGCGGCTACGCTCTGTCCGGCGACCCGGCCCGCGTCACCGTCGGCGCCGTCCTGAGGGCGCTGGAAGGCCCCATCGCCCCCATCACCTGCGCCTCCGAGAAGCTGGGGGAATTGCCATGCGACAAAGAAGGGGATTGCCCGTCCCACGAGGTCTGGCGCCGCGTCCGAGACTCGCTCGTGCAGGTTCTGGATTCAATGACCCTGGGAGACCTTGTTAAGCCCGGAAGAGAGGAGAAAGAAGAAAGAAGAAAGAATGCCCCCGTCCCCGTTCAGGGCTGAGGCTTTGGCTTCCCTCTTCTCTCTTCCTTCTTCCTTCTTCCTTCTAATTCAACTTAGGAGCCATTATGAAAAAGCTAGTCTATCTCGACCACGCCGCCACCACCCCGGTCCGCCCCGAGGTGCTGGAAGCCATGCTGCCCTACTTCTCTGAGAAATTCGGCAACGCCTCCAGCGTTTATGCTATCGCCCAGGAGTCGCGCAAAGCCGTTGACGCCGCCAGGAATACCGTCGCCGACATCCTCGGCTGCGCCCCCAGGGAAGTCATTTTCACCAGCGGGGGAACCGAATCGGACAACGCGGCCATCAAGGGCGGTGCCCTGGCCCTTAAGGACAAAGGTAACCACATCATCACCGCTGCCATCGAGCATCACGCCGTCTCCGAAAGCTGCCATTTTATGAAGCACCTGGGATTCGAGACCACCGTCGTGCCGGTGGACAACCACGGGACCCTCCGCCTCGATGCCCTGGAAGACGCCATCACCGACCGCACCGTCCTGGTGACCGTGATGCTGGCCAACAACGAGGTCGGCACCATCCAGCCCATGGCCGAAATAGCCCGCATCGTCAAGAACCATCCCAAGACGAAGGGCCGGACCGTAATTCTGCACACCGATGCCGTGCAGGCGGCGGGGTCCCTGGACCTAAATGTGGACAGGCTCGGCGTAGACATGCTCAGTCTTTCTTCGCACAAGTTCTACGGCCCCAAGGGCACCGGCATCCTCTATGTCCGCCGCACCGCCCCCTTCATTCCCTGGCAGAACGGGGGCGCCCAGGAAAGGAACCGCCGCGCCGGCACCGAGAACGTGGCCGGCATCGTCGGGACCGCCACCGCCCTGAAACTGGCCAATGATAGCCGCGAGCAGTACAACCGTCACTGTCAGGAATTGCGCGACAAGCTCATCAAAGGCGTCCTTTCCAGAATCGACCGTTCCTATCTCACCGGTCATCCCACCAACCGGCTGGCCAACAACGCCAGCTTCTGCTTCGAATACATCGAAGGAGAGTCCATTCTATTGAGCCTGGACTTCACCGGCATCGCCGCCTCCAGCGGCAGCGCCTGCACCTCCGCTTCGGTCGAGCCGTCGCACGTCCTCCTGGCCATGGGCGTTAAGGCCGAGGTTGCCCACGGCAGCATCCGGTTCACCCTGGGCAAAGACACCACCGAGGAACACATTGACCTCGTCCTTGAAGTATTGCCAGGCATAGTGGACCGCCTGCGGGCGATGTCGCCGCTGGCCCAGGCCGCGGCCAAACGCGGAGGCATCAATGTATAACCCCATTGTGGTGGACCATTTCAGCAACCCCCGCAACGTCGGGGTGATGGACGACGCCGACGCCCGGGGCGAAGTGGGCAACCCCGTCTGCGGCGACTACAGCACCCTCTACCTCAAGATAAGACAAGACCGCATTGTTGAAGCCAGATTCCAGACCTTCGGGTGCAGCGCCGCCATCGCCGCCAGCAGCATGCTCACCAAAATGATCACCGGCAAAACCCTCGATGAAGCCATGAGGGTCACCAACCTG
>ORJL010579528.1_pt1 | contig 10748 bp, 9 predicted proteins | sample 1779941 | NCBI WGS metagenome assembly ORJL01 (sample SAMEA104232317, study PRJEB22302) | groundwater metagenome | biome: forest; feature: aquifer; material: groundwater | place: USA | collected 2011-08-07 | depth 5.8 m | reverse complement strand
CTCGCCGGCAGCGTGAACGCGTTGGACGGCAGCATCAGCGAGACCTTCATCACGATCGCCCAGGCCACCGCCATGGCCAGGTTGGCGAGCGGCCCCGCAGCGGCGACCCAGAGCATGTCACGCTTCGGATTTCGCAGCGCGCGGAAATTGACCGGCACGGGCTTCGCCCAGCCGAACAGGATCCCCGCGCCGCCGAACAGTTTGCTCGCCACCAGGATCGCCAGGGGCACCAGGATCGTTCCCACCCAGTCGATGTGCCGTAACGGGTTCAGGCTGATTCGCCCGAGCTTCCACGCGGTGACGTCACCGAAGTGGCGCGCGACGTAGCCGTGCGCCGCCTCGTGCAGCGTGATGGCGAATATCACGGGAAGCGCGTAGATCGCGATGGTCTGGACGAGGTTGAGTTCCATGAGGAGCCGAATGCGGAACTGCGTATTTTATCAGACGCAGCCTGCCGGGCCCGTTTCGTCGCGAATTTGCCTGCGCCGGGGGAGGTTTCTCTCGCTACTGCCCGGGCGCAGGCGGCTTCCCCTTGCCGGCGCGAACGATCACCGCCTCCTCGCCCGTCAGGTCGATGATGGTCGTGGGCACGGTGCCGCAAGGACCCGAATCGAGTACGAGGTCGAGCTGGCGTTCGAGCCGCTCGCGGATTTCCTGGGCGTCGCTGAACGGTGCCGGCATGCCAGGCAGGATCGCGGTTGCGGACAGCAGGGGTTCGTCGAGCTCGGCGAGGAGCGCATGCGCCACCGGGTGGTCCGGCACGCGCAGTCCGATGGTCTTGCGACGCGCGTGCAGGATGCGGCGCGGCAACTCGCGCGTCGCCTCCAGAATGAACGTGTAGCTTCCGGGCGTCAGCGACTTCAGCAGCCGGAAGCGGGCATTGTTGACGCGCGCATGGATCGCGACATCGGACAGATCGCGGCACATGAGCGTCAGGTGGTGGCGCTCGTCGAAGCCGCGCAGGTGGCGCAGCCGCGTCATCGCATCCTTGTCGCCCGTGCGGCAGCCGAACGCGTAGCACGAGTCGGTCGGATACGCGATCAGCCCTCCGTCGCGCACGATGCCCGCGGCCCGGGCGATCAGGCGGTGCTGCGGATGGGTCGGATGAATCGCGAAGTACTGGGCCACGGCGCGTCAGTGTCGAAGAGCGGTGAATCGTCGACTCGCGCGAAGTCGCGTCCGCGACCTACAATTCCTGCCAGACCGGCTTCAGTCCTTCCGGGAGGGGAGGCATGCCTCCCAGCTCCGCCCGGCTTTCGCCGGGTGCGTGGAAATCGGACCCGCGCGAGGCGAGCATTCCGAATTCGCGCGCCAGCGCTGCAAATGCGGCGCACTGGTCGCGCGAGTGGCTGGAGGTCACGATCTCGATCCCCAGTCCGCCAGAATCCGCGAATTCCCCGAGAAACCGCCGCGCCTCTTCCCGGGAGAATCGATAGCGTCCCGGGTGCGCCACGACCGCAATCCCGCCCGCCCCCCTGATCCAACCGACCGCATCGGCGAGCGCGGCCCAGCGGTGAGGCACGTAGCCCGGCTTCCCGGAGACGAGGTAGTTGCGGAATACGCTCTTGAGATCGCGCGCATGGCCCTTTTCGACGAGGAAGCGCGCGAAATGCGTGCGGCCGACGAATTCGGGATTGCCGGCATGGGCCATCGCGCCCTCCAGGCTGCCCCGTATTCCGCACCTCTCCAGCTCCGATGCCATCGCCGCGGCGCGACGCGGGCGATCGGCTCGCACCGCCTGCAGTCCCTGCGCGAGCCGCGCGTCGCTGCGCTCTATCCCGAGGCCCACGACGTGGATGGCGAATTCGTTCCAGGAGACGGAGATCTCGACACCCGGTATGAAGCGCATTCCCAGATTGTGCGCCGCTTCGGCCGCCTCCTCCAATCCGCCGGTCTCGTCGTGATCGGTGAGCGCGAGCATCGTGACGCCGCGATCGCGCGCGCGCGCCGCCAGCTCGGCCGGAGCGAGCAATCCGTCGGAAGCGCGCGAATGGCAATGCAGATCGACGTTTTCCATGCGGCGGCGATCATAGCACGCTGCGCCGGTCGATCTCCCCGGCGCGGCGGGGGCGGGTATCGAGGCGTTCAGCCGGCCGCGGCAGCGGCCTTGGCGCACCACCCGGACCACATGGCGCGGTAGTGTTCCTCGAGCGCGCGCGTGAATCCCGCGGAGTCGCACAGCGGCGAGGCGGCGAGCCGCTCGAGCATTCCCGAGCGCAGCGCCTTCAGCCGATCGAGATCGCGGGCAAGGCGTACCGCCATGGCCACGTAGTCCTCGACATTCGCTGCGACCAGTTCGCCCAGCCCCCCCGCGTTGAGCAGGCTCGCTCCCGCCCTCCCGACAAACGTGGAACCGTAGAGGGACACGACGGGCACGCCCATCCAAAGCGTTTCGCAGGTGGTCGTGCCGCCGTTGACCGGAAACGGGTCCAGCGCGATGTCGACCTCGTGATGCGCGGCGTGAAATGCCGCCGTCGGCATCCAGCCGCGGAAATCCAGCCGTGCAGCATCGATATTGCAAGCGCCAAAACCGGCGCGCAGCCGCTCCCGCGCCATGCCTTCGGGGACCGTCGCGATCAGCAGCCGTGCGTTCGGCAGAGCGCGCAGGATCGCGCCCCACGCGGCTATCACCTCCGGATTGAGCTTGGAGATGTTGTTGAATGAACCGAAGGTGACGGAGCCGCGTTCCAACGCCGGTGTCGGCCGAACGTCGGGCGCGCCGCCCGGCGGCAGGTAACACCAGGTGCTGTGCGGCATGCGCACCAGCCGCTCGGTGTAGTAGCGGTCATCGGCGCCAACCGGATCGGCGTAGGCATCCGTGATCCGATAGTCCATGGCCGAGAGTCCCGTGGTGGCCGGGTACCCGAGATACGTGACCTGTACCGGAGCCGGTTTGCGCGCAAACACCATCAGGCGGTTTTTCGATGTGTGGCCGGCCAGATCGACCAGGATGTCGATGCCATCGTTTCGCACCTGCTCGGCAGCCTCGTCGTCCTCCATGTTGGCAATGTCGCGCCAATGGTCGGCGATTCCGCGCAGCCGCTTCGTCACCGCGTCTGCCGCCAGGTTGTTGTGGTAACAGAACACTTCGAAACCGGCGTGGTCGTGCGCGCGCAGAATGGGCTCGATGAAGTAACTCACCGCGTGGGCGCGAAAATCGGGCGACATATAGCCGATCCTGAGCCGGCGTTCGGGATCGGGGGTGTTGGCATGCGGCTTGCGGCATTCCGCGACCCGCGATTCAAAATGCGCGACGATTTCGCGATGCGCCTGCGATATCGATGCGGCGGTCTGCCCGGGGATATAGTTCGAAACATAGAGCAGGTTGCTGTAGGCGAGAATATCCTCCGGCCGCGCGGCAATCGCCGCATGGTAGTGATCGATCGCCTCGGCGAGGCGCCCCTGGTCCTTCAGCGCGTTCGCGAGATTGTTGTGGGCATCGAAATAGCCGGGGTTCAGTTCGAGCGCGCGGCGGTAGGCCTGCTCCGCCTCGACCGCGCGATTCTGCGCATGCAACACGTCGCCCATGCCGGAGTAAGGCTCCGGATAGCCGGGTCTGAGGGCGGCAGCCTGCCGGTACAGCGACAGCGCCAGATCCTTCTGGCCGCGTTCCTTGGCGACGATCCCGAGCGCGTTATGGGCTTCCGCGAGCCCCGGTTGAAGTTCGAGCGCGCGCGCCAGCGCCGTTTCCGCTTCGTCGATGCGGCGCAGCTCCAGGAACATCGCACCCAGGTTGAAGTGCACCAGCGCCAACCTTGGGTCGAGCGCAAGCGCGCTCTCGTAGCATTGCATTGCCTTGGCGAATTCCAGTTTTTTCCGATAGGCGTTGCCCAGGTTGAGGTGGGCATTGACGCACGCAGGGTCGCGAGCCAGGGCCTGCTCGTAGCAGAGTATCGCGGCGTCGGTGCGCCCGAGCGCGTCCCACGCGCTGCCGAGGGTATTCAGGTATTCAGGCTGAGGATCCCCCGAGACCGCGAGGCGCGCCAGATCCACTGCGGTCTCGTGCTGGCCTGCCAGATACGCAACCACGCCAGCGCCATGCAGGGCGACGTGATTCTGCGGGTCCTTCTCGAGCACTTCCCCGTATATCCTGCCGGCGCCCTCGAGATCACCGGCCTTCTGGCGCGATGACGCGAGCTGCAAAGCAGCAGAAACGTGTTCGCGCTCTGCCGAAGACTGACCGTGAAGCATGATTCCTCCTGATTGCGCAATGCAGGGCGCCGCCCGCCGGAGCAGGCGGGGCGCGGATCAGGAATGATTATGTCGGGTGCCGATCGGACCGAAGTGGCGAACAGACCGCGAGATGGCGCCCTTTTCCGCGGGCATGCCTCAGCCGCCCGTCCGGTCGGGAGCCAGCAGAAAATCATCGATGACAGCCGCGAGGCGCTCGGGCTGGTCGTGGTGCAGCATGTGCCCGGAGTCCGGTATCACACATTCGACGAGATTCCGGAAGCTGGCCATGCGCGCATCGCGGTCCTCCGCGGACATCCTGAGTGAAGACGCGTTCTGCGAGTCCTCCCCCCGGACCCACAGCACGGGCGCGCGCACGTTGCGCCAGCAGGCCTTGACCTCGTCCAGGCGGTACAGCACCGGATTGACCCGCTTGTGGGCCGGATCGCTGCGCAGGATCACGCGCCCATTCGGTGCGACGCTGCCCCAGTGCCGCGCAAGAAACATCGCCCGCGCAGGGTCGAGGCGCCTGTTGTTCGCGCACAGCCTCGCCGCCAGATCCTCGAACGAAGCGTAGTCGCGAAAGCGCGCCTCCTTCCCGATCTCGGCGAGCCAGCGGGCATAGCGGCGCGGCGCTTCCTCCGCACGCGCGTCGGTCAGGCCGAAGCCCTCCAGATTCACGAGGCGCGCAACCCGTTCGGGGCGTATGCCTGCATAGATCGACGCCACGTTGCCGCCCATGCTGTGCCCGGCGAGCAACACCGGTTCCTCGGGCTCGAAGTGCGCGAGCAGGTGATCCAGATCGGCGAAGTAATCCGGGAACCAATAACTGTCGCGGCCCTCCCACTCCGACAAGCCATAGCCGCGCCAGTCCGGTGCGATGACATGCCAGGGATGTCGGAACGAATCAACGAGGAACTGGAACGATGCGGAAACATCCATCCAGCCGTGCAGCAGGAACAGCTTGCGGTTTCCCGGATCGCCCCAGCACCGGCAGTGGTACTTCAGACCACGGACGTCCAGGAAAATCGAATCGCTTGGCTTCACGCGCCGCCCGGTAGAACCGCAGGGCGGCAATGATAGCAGCAGCAGCCCGGGCGCGGCAGCCGCACTCGCTTCTAGGCCGTGCGCGTTTCCCCTTCGGTACCGGAATCGACGGTGACGCCGACCTTGGATCCGGGCGGCACGCCGAACTCGACCAGCATGCGCTCGTCGTCCACCGCCTTCACGCCGATCACCAGCTCGAGGCCGTGGATCCATACCGTGATGTCGTGTCCCGGGGTGACCGTTTCCTCGAATTCGCGCCCCATGACCCGCAGCCGCGCGCACAACGCATCCCGCCCCGTGGGCAGCACCGACAGCACGCCGGCCTGTTCGAGGTTCTCGCCTGCGATCACGATGCGGTCGTCGAACGACACCCAGTGCCTGCGCAGGCGGTGGTTGCTGCGCGGATTCCACAGTTGAACGACGTTACCCATGTCGACTCCTTCGCATCGCCTCCGGCGGGCAGGGCTCCGCGGGCGGGCCTGACAACGCCCGGCGCCGCGACCTGACGCACCGTTCTGATCGATTATCGGCAGGTGCGCAGGATTCATTAAGCTGAAATAGGCCGGTCTCCAGGCCCTATTCCGCGGTTGCCCGCGCGGGCGGCGGGCATGACCTCTGCTATGATCCACGCCGCGTCCTCATGGTCGGGCGCTCGAGGCAAACATGGCGTTCTATGCTCTCGGCGACAGAAGAGTCGCCCTGCAAGGCGACGATTGGTACGTCGCGGACAACGCGACCGTGATCGGGTCGGTGGCGATCGGAAGCCGGGCCAGCATCTGGTTCAACGTCGTGGTGCGCGGGGACAGCGAGCTGATCACGATCGGCGAACGAAGCAACGTCCAGGACGGGTCGGTGCTGCATGCCGACCCGGGGTTCCCCCTCAACCTCGGGCGCGAGGTCTCGGTCGGCCACAAAGCCATGTTGCACGGCTGCAGCGTCGGCGACGGCAGTCTGATCGGCATCAACAGCGTGGTGCTCAATGGGGCGACCATTGGACGGTTCACGCTCATCGGTGCCAACACCCTCATTTCCGAGGGGAAGTCCATCCCCGACGGGGTGCTCGTGCTCGGCTCGCCGGGAAAGGTCGTGCGTGAGCTCAGCCAGGCGGAGAAGGATTCCCTGCTTCAGATCGCCGACGGCTATGTGAAGCGCGCAGTACTCTTCCGCGAACAGCTGAACCGCGAGCCGCTTTGATCGGGCGCGCTGGCCGCCAGCGCCGAGAATCGGGGTCTTTTTCCCTGCTTTTTCCCCTGCTTATGGCCGCCGCAGGAGTCTAGCATGTCCGGAACGTCGCCCTGGTCGGGGTCTGCAGCGTCGAGCGGACCGGAGGGTGACGCTAAATATTCTTGGTAAATCTCCGATATGCCTGTCTAACGGCGGTCTGGACCCGGTGTGGATCTGTGTATAGGGCCACCCCCACCCGCCGGGTTCCATAAACACTTAACAGGAGATTCACCATGTCGATGGTCATCAACACAAACGTTGCTTCGCTGAACGCGCAACGTAACCTCTACGCCAGCCAGAACACTCTGGATCAGGCGCTGCAACGCCTGTCCTCCGGCCTGCGCATCAACAGCGCCAAGGACGATGCGGCAGGACTCTCGATCGCGGAACGCATGAGCGCCCAGATCCGCGGTTCGGACCAGGCGGCCCGCAACGCGAACGACGGGATCTCGCTGGCGCAAACCGCCGAAGGCGCGCTGACCCAGGTCACCGCCAACCTGCAGCGGATTCGCGAACTCGCGGTGCAGGCGGCGAACGGCTCGAACAGCGCGGCGGACCGCGTGGCGCTGAACTCCGAAGCCGCGCAGCTCATCGCTGAAATCGACCGCGTCGCGACCTCCACCCAGTTCAACGGCGTCAACCTGCTCAACGGCACGTTCACGTCACAGGCGTTCCAGGTCGGTTCCAACGCCAACCAGACGATCAGCATCACTTCGATCGCCAGCGCGCGCAGCAACGCCCTGGGCGTCGGCGCGGTCACGTCGTCTTCGACCACTTCGACCGGTTCCGCCGTGGGCGGCCTGGGCCTTGCCTCCGCAGGCGTCATGACCATTAACGGTATCGCGGTCGGTGCGTCGGCCACGGACGGCGTGTCCGACATCAGCGCGACCGGTTCGGCGATCGCCATCGCCAACGCGATCAACGCGGTCTCCGGCAGCACGAACGTGACTGCGACTGTCGCAGCCACGACCAAGGCCCTCCAGGTCGCCCCGGCATGCGCCTCGGCTGCCACGGTGACCGGCTACACCATCAACGGCGTGTCGCTCGGCAGCATTGCGGTCGACCCGACGGCAGCCGCTTCGTCAGCGGCCACCGCGAGCAACTTCGCCGCCGCGGTCAATGCGGTCAGCTCGACGACCGGCGTCACCGCGACGATGACCTCCGCCGGCGTTGTCACGCTGACCGCCGCCGACGGCCGCAATATCTCGATCCAGAACACCAGCGCGAACTCTGCGACGGAAGTCGGCGCAATCGGTATCGCCACCTCGGTGACGACTTCGACGGTTACGCTGAGTTCGACCAGTTCGGCCGGGATTACCGTCGGCGCCACGGCTGCCGCCGCGACCGCCTCGGGCTTCGTGGCTGCGTACAAAGCCGCGACGACCACGACTTCCTCGGGCGTGTCGGCGCTCGATCTGACGACGATCTCCGGTGCGACGACGGCCCTCGGCGTCGTCGATTCGGCGTTGAACAGCATCAACACCTCGCGCGCGTCGCTCGGTGCGTACCAGAACCGGTTCGCATCGGCGGTGTCGAGCCTTCAGACCACGTCGGAGAACCTGTCGGCAGCCCGCAGCCGGATCCGGGATGCGGACTTCGCGGCGGAAACGGCTGCCCTGACCCGCGGCCAGATCCTGCAGCAGGCCGGCATGGCGATGCTCGCGCAAGCGAATGCGTTGCCGAACCAGGTCATGACGCTGCTGCGTGGTTGATCTAGGCAATAGCCTCTCTCGTCAGGCTCCGGACTTCGGGCCTGACTAGAGGGTAAGGAACCCGGACCCGCCTGCGGTTACGACGGGTCCGGACAGGAGCGAAGCATGGATGTGCATGCGATTGCAGTCGCCGCAATACCCGCGGCGCAGACGGAACCGCCCCGCGCAGCACGCGCGGACGCGGTTCCGTCTGCGCCGCAGCCTGCACGAGACCCCGAACAGGTAGTGCAGGCGGTGGCGGCGCTCAATCTTGCCATGGCTGCCCTGTCGCGCGAGGTGGAATTCACCTCCGACCAGGCAACCGGCCACACGGTGGTGAGGGTGGTCGACCGGCAGACGCAGGAGGTGATCCGGCAGATTCCTTCGCAGGAAATGCTCTCCATCACTCACGCGCTGGACAGATTGCAGGGGTTATTGTTTCAGCACAAGGCTTGATTGCTTGCGGATTTTTCTGCTGCCCGGCGCGGAGCGAGGGAATGCCTCGCCCGCAGCCGGCTTTATTGCATGGGTAGATTGCGGAGACTGACATGACCATTGCGTCACCCGGGATTGGAGCGAACCTGGACGTCAACAGCATCGTCACCCAGTTGATGCAGATCGAGTCACAGCCGCTCACCAAGCTTGCCCAGAAGGAGGCGAGCTACCAGGCAGAGCTGACAGCCTACGGCAGCCTGAGCGCCTCGATCTCCACGTTCCAGACCCAGATGTCGGCCCTCTCCACTGCGTCTCGCTTCTCCGCGGTCACGGCGACGCCCTCGGATGCGACCGTCCTCACGGCCAGTGCCGCCAACAATGCCACTTCGGGCACCTACTCGATCGAGGTCACCGGCCTGGCGAAGCAGCAAAAGCTCGTCGCCGACGGGAAAGCCAGCCTGTCCACGCCGCTCGCCGCGGTGGACAGCACGCTCACTTTCGATTTCGGCACCATCAGCGGAACGCTCAACCCGGCAACGAACCACTACGATCCCGGCGCCACCTTCGTCTCGGCCGGCGCGGGGACCAAGACGGTCAGCATCACCGCAGCCAACAGCAGCCTCTCGGGCATCCGCGATGCGATCAACGCCGCGGGCATCGGGGTCACCGCGACCATCGTCAACGACGGATCGGCCACTGTCCCCTACCGGCTGGTCCTCACGTCGGACACGCCGGGCGCCGCCAGCAGCATGAAGGTCAGCGTCTCGGGCGACGCCGCCATCGACACCCTGCTCGCCAACGATCCGCAGGGCGTTCAGCACCTGTCTGAAAACGTCACCGCGCAGAACGCCACGCTCAAGGTGGACGGGCTGACCGTCTCGAAGGCGACCAACACGGTCACCGACGTCGTGCCCGGAGTTACGCTGAACCTGCTCAAGACCACCGCGCTCAACACACCGATCACGCTGACGACGTCGCGCGACACTTCGGCCGTGCAGAGCGCTGCACAGAACTTCGTGGACGCATTCAACTCGCTCAACACCAGCCTCACGAAACTGACCTACTACAACGCCACGACCAAGCAGGCCGGGGCGCTGCAAGGGGATATCACCGCGCGAAACATCGCCGCGAACATCCGGCTGACGCTCTCCACCGCGCTCGCCGGAGCGGGAGGCTACACGAACCTGTCCCAGCTCGGCATCTCCATGCAGAAAGACGGCACGCTCGCTCTCGACTCGGACAAGCTGCAGACCGCCATAAGCAACAATAGCGTCGATATCGCTTCGGTATTCGCCCAGACCGGACGCGCGACCGACGGCCTGATCACCTACAGCGGCGGGACCTCCAGCACCACACCGGGCAGCTACGCGGTCAGCGTCAGCCAGTTGGCGACGCACGGCGACAGCGTCGGCTCCGGTGCCGTTGGCAGCCTCACCATCGACGGCACCAACGACACGCTGCAGGTTTCCCTCGACGGCGTCGCCGGCACCGTGACGCTGGCTCACAGCACCTATCCCACGACCGCCGCCCTGGCGCAGGAAGTGCAGTCCGCGATCAACAGCGTCACCGCGTTCGCCACCGCGGGAAGCTCGGTCACGGCCTCGGCTTCGGGCGGCAACGTGATCACCATCACTTCGAGCAAATACGGATCGACTTCGACGGTCTCGGTGACCGGTGGCAACGGCCTCGCCAATCTGCTCGGCACACCCACGGAAACCGCAGGCGTCAACGTCGCCGGCAGCATCGGCGGTGTGCCGGCAACCGGGTCCGGCCAGACGCTTACGGGGGCCGCCGGCACAAACGCAGCCGGGCTGGCGCTGCGCGTCGCCGGAGGCGCAACCGGCGCCCGGGGAACGGCGTACTACTCCAACGGCTACGCCTATCAGCTCGGCCAGCTCGCTTCCCGCTATATCGGCACCGACGGCCTCATCGCCAACCGCACCGACGGCATCAATGCCTCGATCACGGACATCGGCAAGCAGCGCGACACCCTGAACCTGCGCCTTGCGGACATCGAAGCGCGCTACCGGGCCCAGTTCACCGCGCTGGACACGCTGATGTCGAGCCTGAGAAATACGAGCACTTTCCTGACGCAGCAGCTCGCCAACCTGCCCTCGACTTCGAGCTCGAGCAAATGAACTGATGAACTTTGCCGGATTGCCGATAACTCCTTCAGGAACT
>ORJL011001966.1_pt1 | contig 10749 bp, 18 predicted proteins | sample 1779941 | NCBI WGS metagenome assembly ORJL01 (sample SAMEA104232317, study PRJEB22302) | groundwater metagenome | biome: forest; feature: aquifer; material: groundwater | place: USA | collected 2011-08-07 | depth 5.8 m | reverse complement strand
CCGATACCGCCGCACTGCTCTCCATGATGGAGGGCGGCCGGCTGGTGCGGGCCAAGAAGGGGCGCGAACTCAACTTGTCTCACCAACTGCGGGTGGTGGCAGCGAGCAACCGCTTGGACAAGCTGTCACCCGAGCTAAGGTCGAGATTCGCCATCTGCAAGCTCTCGGCCTACAGCCGCGCCGACTACCTGGCCGTGGTGCAGGGGGTGCTGGTGAGGAGCGAGAAGCTGGACCCGGATATCGCCGCCGAGGTAGCCCGCCGGCTGGACGGCCTCACCCAGGACGTGAGGGATGCGGTCAGGGTGGCCCGGTTGGCGCCCAGCTTGGGTGTGGACCGGGCGGTGGAGCTGCTGCTGGTAGGGAAGGCCGATGAACAGTGAGGCTGGTAAGAACAATGTAGCCTGGTGGCCGGTGACCCCTGGGGGTGTTCTGCAGATACGAAATAAGGGTGGTGAGCCTGGTGGAAAACCAGTCCACCCAGATACGGCTGGATGGACCGGCGGTTCGCCATCTCAGCTATGCCGGTTAGGCCGGGTACGACCACGCCAGCTTTGGCGGTCGGAGAGGAGGAGACATGGATGACCAGTTCTTGGAAGAGGTGTTGAAGCTCAAGGAGCAGGGTCTGTCAGAGAGACAGATGGCCGTGGAACTGCAGGCCAGCCGCAGCAAGGTGCACAGTGCCTTGCAGAAGCTGAAGCAGTCGGCGCAGAGTACCGCTCTGGTGCCGGAGGACAAGCTGCGGGCGGTGATCCGCGAGGAACTGGAGCGCGCGCGGGCCGCCGAAAACGCCGAGGATAAGACCGACGGCGCATTCCCGGTGATGCGCAAGATGGGCGGCGGCATAGAGGCCATCGCACCGGAGGCGGTGCTGCGCCACTACATGGGTGGCACGCCCGAGGGGGACTTAGAGCTCAGGGCCATCATGAAGTTCCGCGCCGCCATGCTCATGGTCATGGACCTGGTGAACATACAGAAGGGATCCGCCGAGGCCGACGCCAGGCGCATGGAGCCCATACTGCGGCTGATGAAGGAAACCAGGGAGGAACAGGACGCCGCGGCGGCACGCGCCAAGGCATCCAGCGAGGATATCGCAGACCGGGCGGCCCAGGAGACGGCTGGCCACCTGCTGGGCGCCATGGGCCAGAACCAGTCCCAGGTGACGGGCTCCCTGGACCAGATACGGCAGATGCTTTCGGGCAAGAACGACGACCCCTTCAGCCGGATGGTGGGCATGATGCAGTCAATGCAGCAGATGTCCCAGATGTTCGGCATGCCGCTACCAGGTGGCATGGGGATGCCAATGGGCGGCTTGCCAGGGGGTTCCAACGCAGGAGCAGGTGCGGCTGAGCCGCCAACGATAGAAAAACACAGCAAAGAAGAATGGGAGGACCACGATGCTTGATTTTCTGAACATGGCCAACAATCCGCAGTCAAGAGAGATGATGTTTCGGCTGATGAGCCGGCAGATGGGGAACGTGCCGCCGGACGTGAGAGAGGCTATCTCCAAGGTCGAGGTAGCCATCAAGAAGAACGAGCGGGGCTTCGAGCTTCGCATCGGCCGCAGCGACAATCCCAGGGTGGAGGGCATGATAAAGGAGTCGATGGACTCTTGGATCGAGCTGTTGAGCCGCGGCTTCCAGGCGGTGGGCTACAAGGTGAAGTTGTATGAGTAACATCCCGGCCGGACCAGCGGGACCAGCGCAGTGGATACTGTTCCTGGCTCTGTACCGGGCTTCTTTTGAGGCGGCCAACATTGGCCAAGCCAAGCCGCCGGCAGAAACGTCAACGGCACCGCAGAACAATCCGTTGGCAGCACTCAGTCCAGTGGAAAGGGATTGGGCCGAGAAGGCCGTAAAGCGGTACGCTCGCGCCCAAGACAAAAAATGGCGTCGCTGGCGGGAGTCAATGTTTGAGGCCAAGTAGGCCTCGGCAACATGTTGTCCGCCAACGGGGTCACCACATGGCTAAACACGGCCCCTTTGATCCTGGTGCGTATCAGGCCAGTCCGGAGGCGAGAGCGACGGCCACAATGACCAGGAGCACGCCGACGAGCTTCTTAATGGTTCCGATGGTCACCTTCTTGAGGTAGCGACTTCCCAGGTATGTGCCCAGAAACGCCGCGACGGTGGCCGCGATGACCAGCCCCAACCCCCGGTGCTCGAACACCGTGCTGTAGCTTTGCCTCAAGACCGTTGGGCCATATACGGCCAGCCGCACCATGTCAACCATGATGGCGACCACTGCCGTTGTGCCCGCGAAGCCGGCGGCATCCAGTCCGGCGCCGGCCAGAAAAGGCGCACGCAGCGCGCCCTGCTGCCCGGATAGACCGCCGAAAAAGCCGGAGACAATGCCGCCTGCAGGCAAGTACCTCCGGTCTACCTTCCAGTTAGAGAGGACAGGGACAAGCTCGAGCATGGCGAAGCCCGCGATGAGCATTGCTATCACCAGTTTCACCACTGACACGGAGAATTCCTGGCCTCCCAAATGGTAACTGGCAAGCGGTGGAATCGACGATACCCTCGCGAGCAGGAGCGCGCCCAGTACGGCCGCCCCGGCCCCGGGCAGGCCGAAGAGCAAGGCCACCTTCCGGTCGGCATGGCGACCGACCAGGCCTAATCGGAAGACGTTGTTCGCCAGGTGCACCACGGCCACGGCTGCCACAGCCACCGGGATGGGGAAAAAGAGGGCGAAGACCGGCAACAGCAGTGTCCCGAGCCCGAAGCCCGAGTAGAGCGCGATGGCCGACACGAGCAGAGCGGCCACAACAACAATGGCGTAGTCCATGAATCGGTCCTTACTGCCGGCGGGTGGAACTGGAGGCATATTGCCGGGCCTCAGCCACCTCTTCGGGCGTAACTATGGATTCCAGCATGCGATCGAAGCGAGGATTGACCCGCGCGTTCATCCAGCGGAAGAGCCCGGAGCGTTGGCGCAAACCCTGCTTGGTAAACCGAACGCAACCTATGCAACTGGATTCAGCCACGCTGTAGGACCTGGGGTCCACCCGGTACAGCCAACCCATGAAAATCATCCCGGTCTTCAGCGGCTCGCGCACCAGTCGGAACCAGGGCCTGCGCTGGTAGGCGATGCGCACCAGCCTTACGGTGCAGGTGTTGCACACCCCGATCCGGGGACCGCCGGCAATCATGACTCCCCCTCGAAGAGCTCCCCGAAGAGCTCTCGGATCTTCACCTTGGCCCCCTCCAACGCTTCACGCCCTGGGCCGGTGATGGAGTAAGATCTGCGGAAGCGCCCGTTCGCCAATCGTCGCTCCGACACCAGGTAGCCGCCACGCTCGAGTTCATGGAGTATGGGATAGAGCGTGCCCGGGCTGAGGCGGTAGCCGTGCCGGCCCAGTTCCTCGATGATCCACAGGCCGAAGACAGGACCCTTCGACGCATGGTGCAGTATGTGCAGCCGGATCAGGCCGACGTAGAGGTCCGAGTTCTCCATGGGCATATTATATCGTCCGCCGATAACGGTATACAATACAGCGGTCCACAGTCATGCTTTTTAATCTTTGAGGGGCGGCGTATGAAGCTAAGACAAAGCTAAAACACTCCCGCCCTCTTGACTTCGCCCAAACCTAATAGATAATTGACCTGTAAGCCCTGAGAGCTTGATGGTGGGAGTCCGCCTCTCTCAGGGCTTGTTCTTTCCACCACGAGCTCCCGGGTCTCGCAAGGGGTCAGCGATCCGGAACCGGAAGAGGTTCAGGCTGACCCCTTTTCATTTTCCGCCCGGATCGCCGACCCTCCGGTGGCACTCCCGGCCGCGACCGGGACAGCACTACACAGGAGGTGCCTGCATGGGCAAGTACGCAAGCTGGTCCGACCTGGAGAAGAACGTCCCCCTGGCCTACAAGGAAAGGGCCACGCCCGAGTCCTACCGCAGCGGTATGAACGGGGTGGCCCCCTCCGGGATGAAGGTCAAAGAGGGACGCGTCACCCACTACCGCGACGGCGTCGACGGGAAGGGTGACGACGTGGTTGCCGGCTTCAAACGGGCCATGTTCGAGTAACCCATTCCAGCTTGTCGAAAATGGCGGCCCTGTCGCCTTCGCGGGAGCGATAGGGCCGTCGACAAATCCGGCAAGCAGCACCGCAGCATGATCAGCAACCCACCATGGCGCGAGGAGGAGAAAGATGTTCCAGGCACAGCAGGTAACGGGACCGGTGGCGCCGGGCTTGAGCCCGCAGCAGGTGAGCGGACCCTCGTCCTACTATCCCCTGCAGACCACCAGCGACCCGTTCACAGGGATGTTCAGCAGCATGATGCCCATGATCATGATGGTGCTCATGTTCGCGCTGATCTCACCCATGCTCAAGGGCTTCACCGCCAAGGAGTGAAGCCCGTCCAATGGTAACCCAGGCAAAACGACACACCGGGACTATACCCGGAAACGGAGGAGGTAATCCAACCATGTACCGCACACAGCAGTTCCCCGGGCAGCAGCCGATGAGGCCGCAGCAGTACCAGTACGGCACCGTGGGCAGCTACTACCCGCTGCAGACGACGCCGGACCCGATGTCGGGCATGTTCACCAGCATGATGCCCATGATCATGATGATCCTCATGCTGTCCCTGCTGATGCCCATGTTCAAGGGCATGACCGGCAGCAGCAAGGCCTAAACAGTTCCACAGATACGCAGCTGACAAGGAGGTAATGTGATGAAGCAGAAGATCGTGCCGCAGCAGGCGCCGGGGCTTCCCGGGGCCAGGCCGCCCAAGGGCTGGGTGCCCCCGCTGGGCCAGTTGCTCAGCCTGCTCGGCGTGTACGACAACGAGTCCGGCTACTGGGTGGGCTTCCCGCTCCAGCTGCTCCGCGAGGGGCTCCTGGAGGCCGAGTCGCTCCATACCGAGGACCGCATCGACGAACGCGACAAGATCGCAGTGACCGTGCCCGACGTATCGGCCCAGGACACGGTGAAGACCACTGAGTACGAGGTGCCCGCGGGCGAGGTGTGGTACCTGAACCGGCTCAACCTGGTCACCGAGGCCGAGGTCTCGGGCAACATCCGGGTGTCCAAGTTCCCCAAGACGAGCGACGTGGAGAAGAAGTACCTGGGGACGGACCAGGCAGCCGGGGCCAACACCAGCTACGACCTGGCGACGGCAGGGCAGCTCGGCGCGGACCTCAGGCTGGTGGGCGGAGACAAGCTCACCGTGGTAGCCACGGTCACCGCAGCCGGCGGGACGACCGCCGACCGCAAGGTGACGCTGAATCCCTACGGGCGCAAGGCGAGACGACTGGTCTAGTCTGCGCGAAGGAGCAGCGCCATGCCCTACGTGCTGACGCCGCCGGGAGCGCTGATCCTGCCGGGATGCAGGGCCGTACTCCTGGGACAGGTGGCCACCGTCGAAGAACTGGGCGCCTTCGCCCCGCTCGAAGAAAGCTCGGACGAGGGCAGCCTGTTCCTGGCCCGCCTGGAGCTGGCAGAGATACCGTCCGACGTGGCCCTGGCCGAACTGGAGCAGGCGCTGGCGGATGCCGGCGTGGAGCGCTGGCCGGGGTACGACTTCGTGGTCCACGCCGCCCCCGGCGAGCCGGCAGTCTATCTCGCCTGGCAGAAGGGCTTCGCCTGGCTGCCGGTCATCATCGGCATCGTCGCCATCGGCGCCCTGCCGCCGTTGCTCGGCGGCCTGGTGTGGTGGCTGATACCGGACAGCCTCAAGAACCTCATCAACTCCATGGTCAGCCTGGGCATGATGGCGCTAATGCTGTACCTGGTGAGCAAGATGATGCCCAAACCAGCACCGGCGAAACCCCGGGCGAAGCGCGTGGAGGCGAAGCCGGCTGACAAGCGGATCCCAGAGCAATCCCAAAGCCAGGCACCCAGGCAGCTGCAGGAGGGCAAGCCGTGAACCAGCACCCTGTCCAGGGTGAACCGTATCAATATCCATATGAAACGCTTCCCCAGTATGCAGAGGGCTACCTGCCTGCCTACTGGTATCCCAGCGCCTACCAGCCCTTGTTCTGGCCGGCGCTGCTGGCCGGGATCGCCGACGTGGCGGCGGTGGTGATACTGGGCTCGCAGGCGCTGTCGATGGCCAAGAAGGCACTGAAGAATGAGGAGGAGAAGCTGTGACGCCGCTGTCCGTGATGTCCGGGTCGCAGGGCGACATCTTCTGGGACCTGCCGCCCTGGATGACCTATGCCCCCGGCTTCGACCTGGGCTGCACCATCTACGTGGCCAACCCCACCGATACCGAGAAGGAATATGCGCTGATGGCCCGGCTGTCGCGGGGCGAGACGGTGATCAGCGAAGAGTCCTTGCCGGTGTTCGGCTATGCCTGGTTCAAGGTGCCCCCGGGAGACTTCAGCAGGCTGCGGGGGGCGCTGCGCTTCCCGGAGAGCGACGCCGACCTGGCGGTGCTGCTGGTGGAGCGGGAGAGCCAGGAGACGACCGACTCCGCGGCGGTAAGGCTGGTGGCGCCTCAGGCGGCCGGTGCGCTGCCGCCGAGCTGGCCCGGGACGCCGGGTGCTACCCCGGGAGCATCGACCGACTGGAGCTCGCTGCTCTTCATGGGCTTGCCGCTGCTCATGGTGGGCATGGTGGCCATGTCCGCAAGGCAGACGGCCCAGGACAAAAAGGGCAAGCCTCCGGCCGGTATTCCATCGACCGCTGCTGAAGGGAGGCCACGGTAATGCCCGGCGAGTTCTACGTAGAGGGCAAGGCGGAGAAGGTCAGCCTGCTGGGGGTGGAGTCCAGCCTGGCCGGGCTCCACGGCAAGGCGGACGGAATCAAGGCGCAGACGGACGGGATACCCGCCGTCGATGCCTCTGTAGCCGGCCTGCATACCAAGGCCGACGGGATAAAGGCCCAGACGGACGAGATACCGAACCTGGCTTTGGCGCTGGCCGGCCTGCAGACGACCGCCGACGCGGTGCAGGCGCAGACCGACAAGCTGGCCGGGGCTGCGCCGGGAGTTGGCTCTACCATGGCCGACTGGCAAACGGCCGAGGCCGACGTCATTTCCATCGGGGCCGCCAACGTGCGCAACAAGATACACGACCTCACCCTCTCCATCCACAACCTGGCCGGTACGCAGCTGACGGTGCGGCTGTACAAGCTGGTGAACGGCGTGGAGAGAAAGGTGTACCAGCAGGCCTTCGATGCCGCTACAGATCCGCCCGGGCTGCCGGTGATAAACGGCGCCTGGGCACTGCACGGCGTGCTGCGGGTGACACTGCAGAGCAACGACCTCGCCGACAACGGCAAGGCGGTGGACTACGACTGCATGCTGGAGGCCATGTGATGAGCTTCCTGATGAAGGGCGTTGCCGATCACACAGCGCTGACCGGCAAGGAAGCCGCCGGCGCCATGGACCATGCCGATGGCAGCGTAACGGATGCCAAGCTGGCCTCCGGCGCAGGCCTGGGCGACGGCCAGATATTGAAGTTGCCTGCGGCGGCCGACGGGCGGGTCATCGGGCGCTCCGGAGGAACCTGGGGCCCCGTCGGCATGTGAGGAGATGAGACCATGAGCCTGCTGCAAAAGGGAGTTACATCTCACACCTCGCTGGCCAACAAGGAGCCGGCCGGGGTGATCGACCACGCCGACCTCAGTGTGACCGATACCAAGCTGGCCTCGGGCGTGGGGCTGGGCGACGGGCAGCTGTGCAAGCTGCCGGCGGCCCCGGACGGGAAGGTGCTGGGCCGCTCCGGGGGCGCCTGGACAGCGGTGGACATGTCGGGGAGCACGGCCAGGGTCTCGGCCAATCCGCCGCCCCGAATTCACCTGACGCTGGTGGACCCCATCTTGAACGTCGATACGGGCTCGCCCCGGCTGGTCAACAGCACGCATCCCAATCCCGCCCTGAGCCTGGAGGTGGCCTGAGATGAACATCGCTCTTCATTACCAGATGACGCTGCGTGACCGGGAGGGAAGGGTAGTCTGGCGCAGCCGCAAGCTGCGCTCCTACTCGTTGGTCAACGCCTGGCTGCGCCTGCTACGGGGCCTGATGAACAACGCCACCGAGAACAATATCAAGGACATCAACGGGGCGAACAAGAACATACTGGCCCCGGCGGACGCCGGCATGGCCATACCGTATATGAACTTCGTCGGCAGCTCCGACCCAGGCATAGTGGTGGGCACGGGCAACGCCGCCGTCGGCATGCTGGACTACAGCCTGGCGTCCATAGTGGCCGACGGCTCCGGGGCGGGACAGCTCGTTCGCGGCGCCTGCACCATAGGCATGGTAGCCGCCGGGGCCTCCCAGGCGCAGCTGCCGATAACGCGGTCGTTCTCCAACAGCTCCGGTGGCACGGTCACCGTCACCGAGACGGGCATACATGCCGGTTGCAAGAAGACCGGCATCGCGCCCTACGAATATCCCAACATCTTGGTGGTGCGGGACGTGTTGACCTCGCCGGTGGCGGTGAACAATGGCCAGACGCTCACCGTGACATACCTGTTCACCATAACGGTCTAAGGAAGAGTGGGATTTAGCGCATGAGGTACTCGGTTATTTCCAAGGGACTGACGCAGGCCCAGCTAGAGGTCGAGGCGAAAAAGGTCGGCGCCAGGAACATGGCCGCGACCAGGCTGCTGGGACAGCTATTCTGCGAGCTCGACGAAGAGCAGGCAGCGGCGCTGTCTCGCGTCTCCGGCCTGGTGGTGAAGCCGCTCAAATCCTACCGGACGGACCAGGTGCTGGAGGCGCCTCCGGCCCAGGCGGTGGAATCGTTCTCGGACGTGTTCTACCTGCTGCGGTCGTACTTCGGGCCGCCGCTCACCGGCACCGGGCTCACCGTGGCCGTGCTCGACAGCGGCATCAGGAAGATGCACCAGTCGCTGGCTGGCAAAGTAGTCTACGAGGCCGACTGCAGCGGCTCGGGGTCTGCCAGCGACGTGTTCGGCCACGGCACGCAGGTGGCCTTCGTGGCCGCCGGAGGCCTGCACGCACTGGGCGAGAAGGCCGGGGTTTCTCCGGGCGCGTCACTGATGAACATCAAGGTGATCGACGACTCCGGCCTGGGCAGCGACGAGGCCATCGTGCTGGGCATCGACAGGGTGTGCCAGCTGGCCGAGGCCGCCAGGACCAAGGGCCTGTGGCCCACCGACGAGCTCTATCCGAATGTGATCAACCTCTCCCTGGGCGGCGAGGACGACGGCGATCCCGACAACCCGGTGCGCGCCGCCTGCCGCCAGGCCTCACAGGACTACGGCCTGGACGTGGTAGCGGCTGCGGGCAACTCCGGCCCCAAGCTGACCACCGTCATGCTCCCCGCCTGCGAGCCCGAGGTGATCGCCGTGGGCGCGGTGGAGACTCTGGGCGACCTGGCGGTGTGGGAGAAATCGTCGCGGGGTCCCACGGTGCAGGGGGAGACCAAGCCCGACTTCGTCATCTGGGGCACCGACCTGGAGATGGCCAGCAACAAGGCGGACGACGAGTACCTGGTGAAGTCGGGCACCAGCTTCGCCGCCCCCATGCTCTCGGGTCTCACCGGCCTGCTCTGGGAAAGCGGGCGCAGGGCTTATGGAGAAGGCTGGCAGTTCCGCTGGAAGGACGCCCGGCAGTTCGCCCCCTATTTCTCCACCAAGCCGCCCGATGCGCCGCTCGCCAAGGACAACGCCTACGGCTACGGCCTTCCCGCCATGGGGACCATGCTGGGACAGGTGTCGCAGGCGGGGGCGCCGGCGGGAGATGTATCAGGCTTTGCGCCGATGATGATGGCCACGGCCATGCTGGGCATGCTGCGAGGTGTGCTGCTGTGAACGGGCTGAGGACGATGCCCGGCTTCATGGCCTACGCCCTGTCGCAGGCGATACGGCACCCCCGGACGCCCATACGGTACTTCTACTGCCCGGAGTGCGGCTTCAACCTGCCGGGGAATGCCAAACGATGTCCCGGCTGCGGGCTGGAGGTGGGACACTCCCCCAAGCCGCGCCATGCCTCGCCCATACCGTGGTGGGGCTCGGTGCTGGTGATGACACTTGGCGTAGGGTGCTGGACCGTGGGGAGTTGGCTCCAGGTATCGGACCTGGGCGAGGCGGGCCGGGCGCTGGTGTACATACCGCTGGGCTCCCTGTTCGGTATGTCGCTGCCCCGGTGATTGAGTAAGGAGAGAGCTTTGAGCCTGCTGACGAAGGGAATAACCAGGCTGTCGCAGATCGAGATAGACGCCGACAAGGACTGGCAACAGAGGGGGCTGGCCAACATCGAATCGGTGGCCGCCGCCATGGCTCACGGCGATGTGGCCTTTCGCGGCGCCGCCGTGCTGGAGAGGCTGGCCGCCGATGCCGGCAAGGGCTACAGCTTCCTCAGGAGCCGCGGCCCGGGGCTGTCCCCGGTGTGGCAGGACATCGAGAGCCTGGTGCAGTACCTGACCGGCGCCCCCAACCGGGCGGCCGCCTTCGACCTCTCGGTGCCGCTTCCGCTTGTATTTCAGGAGGCGCAGCAGGCCTCGAGCGCGCCGGGACTGGCGGCCGTCGGCGTGCTCTCAGCGCCCAGCCCGCTGCTGGCGGCGGAGGCTGCGGCCGCTGCCGGAGGCGAGACCTCGTCGACGCCCTTGCTGGGCCTGGTCGCCCCTGGCGTCGCAGCGGGGATAGCAGTGGGCGAGCCTCTGGGCGGCGCCGTGGCCGACGACGGCGGCGCGCAGGGCGACGAGACAACAGCGGCGAACAACGACACGGCCAACGACATGACGTTGCTGCCGGCTGTACCGGTGGTGGAGGACGCCTATTACTTCGGCCACCCGTCGCCCTGGGACTGGCTGGATCTGAGGATGGGAACGGCGGG
>ORJL010307304.1_pt1 | contig 10749 bp, 7 predicted proteins | sample 1779941 | NCBI WGS metagenome assembly ORJL01 (sample SAMEA104232317, study PRJEB22302) | groundwater metagenome | biome: forest; feature: aquifer; material: groundwater | place: USA | collected 2011-08-07 | depth 5.8 m | reverse complement strand
GTGAATAGTAAAAAACAAGTTATTATAACTATAAATAATGAAGGTTCTGTTTATCTGGATCAAGAGGCAGTAACTAAGAGGACATTACGCGAAAAAATATCTTTACGTTATAACGAAAATCCTGGATTGAGTGTTATTGTTAATTCGGATAGATTAGTGCGTTTCAAGGATGTTGTAGATGTTTTGGATATATTAAATGCTCTAGGAGTGAAAAACCTCAATATCGCAGCAACGAGTGAACGATAAACGCATAATTAGGTATTTAAATGAAGATATTGCAAAAGCAAGTTTTATGCGATCTTCAGGGTAAAAGAATTATAAGCCTGAAAGTTTTAGCTCCACAGATTGCCTTAAAAGCTAAGCCCGGGCAGTTCATTACCCTGATGGTTAGCAAAGAAGGCGAAAGAATCCCCTTAACAATTGTTAAAAAAGATAAAGATTCAATAACGCTTATATTCCAGGAGGCGGGGCTAACTACTAAACTTCTAGGAAGACTTGGCGTTGGCGATTCTCTTTATGCTTTAGTCGGTCCTCTTGGCCACGCGACTGAAATAAAGCTTTACGGAAAAGTTATCTTAGTTGGCGGAGGAGTAGGTATCGCCGAGATTTATCCTGTAGCCTGGGCGTTAAAAGAAGCAGGGAACCATCTTGTTACTATACTTGGAGCAAAGACTAAAGATCTACTTATTTTAGAGAATGAGCTAAAAAGTGTTTCTAGCGAATTATATATCGCAACTGATGATGGTTCTTACCAGAGAAAAGGGTTTACTACGGATATTCTCAAAGAGTTTTTAGCAAAAGATAAATATGATCTGGTTTATTCGGTAGGGCCAATCCCGATGATGCAGAGAGTGGCTGAAGTTACAAAAGATTTTAATATCAAAGCTATTGTTTCTTTGAATGCGTTAATGGTTGATGCAACCGGAATGTGCGGATGTTGCCGCGTAACGGTAGGCGGTAAGACTAAATTTAGTTGTATTGATGGCCCGGAATTTGAGGCTCAAGCGATAGACTGGGACGAACTGGCTAAAAGAAACTGTGTGTATCAGGATAAAGAAAAGCATATTTGTAATCTCAACAAATTCTCTTAATATAAATTATGGCTAAGGAACCAGTTAAGGCAGGAGAGTTATCCGCTTTAAAGAGAAGTTCTAACTTTTCGGAGGTTGTTTCAGGTTACTCGCAAGAAGATGCCCTTTCTGAAGCTTCGCGCTGCCTTCAGTGTAAAGACCCCAGATGCATATCAGGATGTCCCGTAAATATAAATATTAAGAAATTCATTAGGCAAATTACAGAGAATGATTTCTCCGGAGCTTATTTTACGATCAGGGAGAAGAATGATTTTCCCGGTATATGCGGAAGAGTATGCCCTGCGGAGTATCAATGTAGGAAGGCCTGTGTTTTAACAAAGAAAGATTCTGTTTTTGCTTCTCCTCAAGCAATCAATATTCATTTCTTAGAGAGATTCGTTGGTGATTTTGGTATGAATAATAAATTAGAGGTGGTGAGGACGCCTGATAAAAAGATTTCTGGGCTTAAGGTTGCAGTTATAGGTTCCGGCCCAGCGGGATTATGTTGTGCCGGAGAATTAGCCCGTTTGGGGGTAAAGGTCATAATTTTTGAATCATTGCATCATTCAGGGGGAGTTTTAAGGTATGGTATACCGCCATTTAGGATGCCTAGAGATATACTGGATTTTGAGATTGATTACTTAAAGAATTTAGGAGTAGAAATAATACCTAATTTTATCGTAGGCCGGACTAAGGAATTGAGGGAGTTATTTAAAGAAGGGTTCTCAGCAGCATTCCTCGGGTTAGGTGCCGGAGTTCCTTCGTTTTTAGGTATTCCAGGAGAGAATTTATGTAACGTTTACTCTGCTAATGAATTTTTAACTAGAATAAATCTTATGTCTGCGTATGAGTTTCCCAAATCCCATACTCCTATAAGTATAGGTAAGCAGATTCTAGTTATAGGAGGCGGCAATACAGCGATAGATGCGGCACGTTGTGCTTTAAGGTTGCAGAAGATGAATAACATCGAGCCGGATACTACAATTGTGTATAGAAGAACAGAGGTGGAGATGCCTGCGCGTAGGCTTGAGATAGAGCATGCCAAAGAGGAGGGTGTTAAATTTAAGATGCTGGTTAAGCCGGAAGAGTTTAAAGGAGATGACCGCGGTTTTGTAAAAACATTGAAGTCTTTAGAATGCAAATTAGGAGAGCCGGATTCATCCGGTAGGAGAAGGCCGGTTGCGATTGAAGGAAGTGATTTTAAGCTCGATTGCGATTTGGCGATAATTTCTATTGGTTTGCAAGCTAACCAGATTTTGACAAGTGTAACCCCAGAGATAAAAATAGACAAATATGGTGATATTATAGTAGATACTCAAACTATGAAGACTTCTCTAAAGGGTGTATTTGCTGGAGGAGACATAGTCGGTGGCGAAGGAACAGTGATTGAAGCAATGGGTATGGCCAAGAAGGCGGCTTTGTCAATTAAAGATTATCTATATAGTTTTTGTTGACTTAATATAATTTTTATATTATTCTTAGTTAAATACATTTTATAGCCCCGCGAAGAAGCAGGGTTCTAAGAGTAAGGTCAGGGAGAGTAGAAGACAAAGACGTCTGATAACTTGAGGCGTCTTTTTATTTTTTTTAACATTTAGTGCATTATTATTATGCAGATATTGCACTCACTACAGACAGGAGGAGATTAGAGATGATGCAGTGGCCGAAATCAAACGATGCTTTAGGAACAGTAAATAGAGGTAATCCCTGTGAGTCGGGCCTGTGCACGCTTTGCCGTGTAGATTGCATGGGGAAATGCGAAACTTGGCTCTCTAGTTTAAGGGGTAGAAAGTTACTCTATCCTAGGGATTATAGCTTTACTACCGCAGGAAGTACTAATACAAGTCATGTTGGAGTTTCTTATAACTCCCTTCGTATAAACGGATATAATTATGGTGCTACAGGTTTGCCTAAAGGGTTGTCCAATTCTGAAGATGAGTGTATTTTCCCTAATGTAGATATTAAAGGTGAATTCGGGCAGGCTATAAAAACCAAGTTTAGAATTCCAGTGATGACTGGAGCTTTAGGTTCAACTTTCGTTGCCGCTAAGTATTGGGAATCTTTCGCTACGGGTGCTGCTTTAGTGGGTATCCCAATCGTAGTTGGAGAGAATGTAGTTGGTATTGATCAGAAAGCAGAGATTAAGAATGGTAAGATCACTAAGGCCCCGGAATTAGATAGGAGAATAGAAACATTCTTACGCTACTATGATGGTTATGGCGCGATAATTGTCCAGATGAATGTTGAGGATACGCGTAATGGTGTAGCTGAATATGTGATTGGTAAATACGGGGATAAAGTAATTATTGAACTTAAATGGGGACAGGGAGCGAAATGCATCGGAGGCGAAATACAGGTGACTAGCCTTGAATATGCTCAGTTCTTAAAGAAAAGAGGATATGTGGTTGATCCTGATCCGACTATTCCAGAAGTTCAGGAGGCGTTTAAACGTGGTGCAATTAAATCTATTGCTCGCCATAGCCGGTTGGGTTATACCAGTCTTTCTTCGGAAAAAGAAGTAGAAGAAAATTTTATGAAAGCGGTGAAATATCTGCGCAAGATTGGTTACAAGAGAATATCTTTAAAAACTGGTTCTTATGGCATGGAAGCTTTAGCAATGTCTATAAAATACGCTACTGATGCAAAGCTTGATTTATTAACCATTGATGGTTCTGGGGGTGGAACAGGGATGAGCCCTTGGAATATGATGGAGACTTGGGGCGTTCCTTCGATACTCTTGCATGCTAAGGCGTATGAATATGCGAGGATTTTAGAAAAGCAGGGGAAGAAAGTAGTGGATATGGCTTTCGCCGGAGGGTTGGCGCGAGAAGACCATATTTTTAAAGCGCTTGCATTAGGCGCGCCATTTACTAAGCTTGTTTGTATGGGGCGTTCATTAATGATACCCGGATATCTAGGGTCCAATATTGAGGGGGTTTTAAATCCGGCGGTTAAAGCTAAGATCAGCGGAAGTTGGGATAAGCTTCCTGCTTCTGTCACTGAGTTCGGGGCTACGCCTGAAGAAATCTTTGCCGGATATTATGATGTGATGAAAAAAGTAGGCAAGGATGAGATGAAGAATATCCCGCTTGGCGCAATAGCTGTTTGGACTCTAGCTGATAAATTAGCTGCAGGCATTCAGCAGCTGATGGCCGGAGCAAGAAGATTTACTCTTAAAGCGATCGCTCGTGACGATATCTTCTCGGCAAACCGCGAAACGGAGAAAGAAACAGGAGTTCCTTTTATTACTGATGTATCTGATGGCAAGGCAAAGAAAATCCTGAAAGGATAGGTTATATTCTGCTGTAGTCTCAAAGGCCCCGTGAAATCTTGGCACGGGGCCTTTTCTTATTGCAAGCATATCTTTTTAGCGGTAGAATAAAACGATGGACAAAGAAGAAGCGTTACATGAATTCATTAAGGGACTGCGTATTGCTTTCAATAATTCTTTAGCCTACCCGCGCCAGCATCCTTATTTTATCAAGTCTGTAGAGGATTTCAGGCAGAAGATAGATATTCTTTTTAATTTCTTGAGCCCCGTAAAGCTAAATATTACTCCAGAAGCCCTATTTTTAGATGATAGGTATTGGGTTAAACCTTCAACCTATATTGAATTGGCTCAGATTTTGCATCAGCGTAAGATCAAAGCAATAGAGTTAAGGCCCGGGTTAAGCACTAATGAGTTGGCAGACCTACTTAGTGCTTTGGCCCTTTCACCAAAAGATATTGTGAAGAGCGGAGGATTAGGGGCTATTTTGAAAAAAGCCGCAACCGCGTATATAACGGTTGAAGAATTAGATTATTCTGAGTTACTCCGTATGCAGGGGGCGGGAGAAGATAGTGATATATGGCGCTATCTATTTAAGGGAGCTATCGCAAGCAGAGATGTTAATAGGATTAATGAAATAATAGAAGGTTTCCCCGAAGTCTGTAAAAATATAGATGTTAAAGACTTAGTTGCAGATGATGAACTAAAACAAGATCTGATAGATTTTTTCCGCTACCTTAAAGAAAATAATAAAAAGGGATTATCTGATTGCTTAAGCGCGTTCTTTAATTATTTGGTTGGTTCTAAAAATACTTTATCTCAAGAAGAAACTCGGTCTCTGAAAGATTTATTTAGGGGTTTCAGTGAGAGTGATTTTGCAGACATATTATGGGCGCAAGTATCGAAAACTGATAATCTTGACCCTTTATTTCTTAATCTCTTTTCAATATTTTCTCAAGGAGCGCTTTCTGATAAGACGGCATCTTTCCTATCGGAGAATTTTAGTGTGGAAGGGGCCCTAAAGAAAGACCATCTTTCGCTAAAGAGGGTCCAAGCTTTTCTTTCTAATAATGATTCTCTGAGCGTATCTCCGGTCTATCGCAACATCCTTCTTTCCTTACTTAAAGATATCTCATATGGTGAAAATTTTTATTTTGATCCAAAGGAATTGCGTGTTAATTACTGTTTTGTCTTGCTTAATATGCTTGATCAGAAGAAAGATAGCGCAGAGATAAAGTTTATATTGGCGAGCTTGGATAAGGAGTGGTCCTTTATAGCTGAGAATAAGGATTTCGAGTATATTAAGTACCTTTTGCAGGTGATTGGTAATAAACAAAAAGAAGGGGCTATCTCGTCCGAAGAGTTCGATGGCCTGAAGAACAAAATAGAAGTTTTTATCGAAGAGAGCGCTTGGGATGATCTCTCTAGCTATGACTTGGAGTATCTTCTAGGGTTATTAGAAGAAAGCCGAAAAGGTAGCCAGTTTTACCTTAACAAAATGTTTCAAGAAGATAAAATAAATGTTTACGGGTTAAAATTGTTCCTAAGATTATTTCCTGTTGAGCTGGATCTCTTTTATTCCGGGATAAAATCTAAACAGCATGATTTGGAATATCTAATCCGTATGGTGAAAGCTATCGCTGGTTTAGGTTCTAACCTTTCTTTGGTAATTTTAAAGCGCATATATTCTTTCTCCAACGAGCTGGTAAAATTCGAGATACTAACGGCAATGCATAATCTTCCAGTACTTGATAAAGAATTCTTGCTGAGTGTGCTCAAAGAGAAAAGTAGAATTCTAAAGAAAGAAGCGTTTAAAGTCTTACTAAGTGAGGGTGAATCAGGAAAAGCGGGAATAGCTATTCTTTTAAGGCCGTATAGTCCATTAGGGAGCAATAATAAAATAATACTGGAGAACATGACGATCATAGAAGAGTTAGATTTGAAAGATTGCAGTAGTTATTTTATTCCTTTTACTAAAATGAATTTATTTTGGCACGCTCCTTTAAAGACGAAAGCTTTGGGTATACTAGAGGGCTTAAAATGAAAGAGATTGTAGAATTATCTTTCAAAGATTTGTTATTTGCAATACAGGCGGCTAAACTTTATGATTTGGGCCATCCGATTATGCAAAGAGCTATAGAAAAAGCATATCAAAGCATATCGAATGTTTTGGAAGAAAGAAGAGAATTGATTATTGGCATTATTGGTGAAGAGATTGCTTATGAGAAAGAAATATTGTTTGATTTAAGTAAAGTGACCAAGTCTGCAATAATTTATCTTAAGGAAAGAGGTATTGAGAAGATCACTTTTAACAGGGGTTTACAATCAGTTGAGTTAGAAAAATTTATTTATTTTCTGGTTATGCCTAGGGAAGGTATTAATGAGAGTCCGCAAGATTCTCTTATCTCTATGGGGGTGCATAATATACAAGCCAGCAAGATAGAGGTAGATGAAGCTGGAGAAGGCTCGTTGCATCCACGAGATAAACATGGTGCGAGCACTGAGTATTTTGACAGGCTCTCTCAGTCGTTAACCAGCATATTGGATAAGGAAGCAATAGATGGCTTGTCATTAAAGGTAGCCGTAAATAATATTATTGAGAACTTGGGCGCAGAATATAAGCAGTTGCTAAAGCTAAATACATTAAAAAGATATGATTTGGGTACTTTCGCCCATCTTATCAATGTCTCTGTTTTGAGTATGTATTTTTCTTCTAAGATCGGCTTTCCAAAAGAGGTAGTTTTAGAGGTTGGTTTGTCTGCGCTTTTCCATGATATTGGGAAACTTTATATATCGAGAAAGATTATTAGAAAGCCTAACCAGCTAGATGCAGCGGAGTTTTCCCTTATGGAGAGCCATACTATAATGGGGTCAGCTTTGATTATGAAATATATTGATGCGATAGGGATTATGCCTGCTGTAGTCAGTTTCGAACATCATTTAAAATATGATTTAAGCGGATATCCAAAGCTTACTTTCCCTAGGGGGCCGCATATTGTTTCCCAGATAGTTTCAATATGCGATACTTATGACGCCCTTTCAGAGAGGAGGAGTTATAAAGCGGATTATCCTCCAGATGTAATTTATAATATCATGATGCGAGGTAAAGGAACTACATATAATCCTCCTTTACTGGATAAGTTTTTTCAGCTAATCGGTGTTTGGCCTATAGGGTCAATTGTAGCTTTAAGCGATAAAAGGATAGCAGTAGTTGTTGAAGAGAATCAGGATGAAATATTTCTACCATTAGTAAGAGTTATCCATCCTCAAAAAGAGGAAAAGACAATCGACCTAAAAGAAAATAGCGGTGGCCTTAGGATAGGGCGCTACCTTAATCCCTGGAAAGAAGGAAAAGATTTTCTGCATTTGCTTTGATAGATAAATTGGTTTACAAATGTATGGTCCGGTAATATAATACACAAAATAATTAATTAAAGGTACCCATGTTAAAAGCTGGTTTTGATAATGAGAAGTATTTAAAAGAACAGACGCAAGCAATAGTTGATCGTGTTAGGAAATTTGATAATAAGCTATATCTTGAATTTGGCGGTAAACTTTGTTTTGATTATCATGCTGCCCGGGTCCTTCCAGGATATGACCCCAATGTAAAAATCAGGCTCCTCCAATCATTAAAAGACAAAATAGATATTGTTTTGGCTATTTATGCCGGGGATATTGAAAAAGGGAGAGTGCGAGGGGATTTCGGTATTACCTATGATGCTGCTACTCTCAAGTTAATTGATGATTTGAGGAAATGGGGTTTAGATATCTTAGCAGTAGTAATTACTCGTTTTAATAATCAATCTTCTGCCATAATCTTTAAAAATAAGTTAGAACGTAGAGGTGTTAAGGTGTACCTGCATTATCCTATAGAAGGTTATCCGGCAGATGTGAATTCTATAGTCAGTGATAAAGGTTTTGGAAAAAACGATTTCATAGAGACAAAGAATCCCATCTGCGTTGTGACCGCACCCGGGCCAAATAGCGGAAAGCTCGCTGTTTGTCTATCCCAACTATATCAGGAGCATAAGCGTGGGATAAACGCTGGATATGCCAAATTTGAAACATTTCCTATCTGGAATCTTCCGTTAAAACATTCGGTTAATGTCGCTTATGAAGCGGCTACCGCCGATATCCAAGATTTCAATCTGGTTGATCCTTTTCATCTTAATAAATATAATAAGACCGCGATAAATTATAATCGAGACGTAGAGAGTTTTCCGATTTTAAAATTAATCTTAACACGTATATTTTCCGCCACAAATCGCGATGGATCTACTGATAGTAAGTTGAATTTGCCGATGTATAATTCTCCTACCGATATGGGAGTTAATCGAGCAGGGTTCGGTATAGTTGATGATAAGGTAATCCAGGAGGCGGCTAAGCAGGAGTTAATCCGCAGGTATTTTAGATATAATGCTGAATATGTGATGGGTATAGAGAAGAAAGAAACAGTCGATAGGGTAGCTTTGCTTATGGAGGAGATGGGGGTTAAAGTTACAGATAGAATTGTTGTCGAGGTAGCCAGAAAAACCGCAGATGAGGCTGAGAATAAAGGTAAGGGTAATGCCGGTATATTTTGTGGGGCGGCAATTCAGCTTAATGATGGAAGGATTGTTACAGGCAAGAATTCTAAACTTATGCATGCGGCTTCGAGTTTGATTTTAAACGCAGTTAAAGTTTTGGCTAATATTCCGGATGAGATACTCTTACTTTCTCCTCATATTATCAATCAGATCGCCAAATTAAAAGAAGGTATTCTGGATTCTGACTCTGAAAGTTTAGACTTAGAAGAAGCGCTTATCGCCTTAGCCATAAGCGCAACTACTAACCATACAGCTGAATTGGCTATGCAGAGATTAATAACTCTTAAGGGCTGTGAGGTTCATATGACGCATATTCCTACCCCAGGAGACGAAGTAGGCTTAAAAAGGCTGGGCGTTAATCTTACCACAGACGGAAAATTCTCTTCTCGTAATCTCTTCGTAACTTGATGGCTACAAAGATAAATAAGTATAGGCTGGGCTTGCTTATTTTGATTCTGGCGATATCTTTGTCTTTTTATTTGAGCCGGTATCTTCCGGTAGATATTCAGGCGCTACAAAGATCGCTTTCAGCGTTTCCGTTGGCCATAAGCGCGGTATTATATGTCATCTTATATGTAATTATCACTTTTTTTATTTTTTTCTCCAAAGACCTTTTCTGGTTTATGGGCGCTTTCTTGTTCGGGCCATTTATGAGCGCCGCCCTTATTTGTATTGCTGAGGTTATTAATGCTTTTATATTATTTCACATCTCGCGTTTATTAGGGAGGGGGTATGTTGAAAAGAGGTTATCTGGGAGATATCATAAGTTAGATGAAAAACTTGGCAAGATAAATCTATTCTGGCTTTTTGTTTTGCGGGCCGCTCCACTTATTCCTTACAGGTTTTTAGATTTAGCCAGTGGACTTACCAACATGCCTTTTAGAAAATATCTGATTGCGGTTATCTTTGGCACCCCGATTAAGATGTTTTGGATCCAATATATAATTTATTCTGTAGGTAAGAGTATTTTTAATGATCCCGCGGTCTTGATGGAATATTTTCTCAACCATAAAATATTATTGTTCATTGGTTTTGGTTATATTATACTTATTATTATGGCAGTTGTTAAAATGTTTAAGAGGAGCTAGCTATGGATTTAAAGCTAAGATTCTTAGGAGGTGTTAGGACAGTTACTGGATCAAGCCATTTAATTACTGCTGGTAAGACTGAAGTTTTACTTGATGCCGGGCTATTCCAGGGCCGCCGTGATGAATTCTATAAAATTAATACTACTTTTGATTATAACCCGCGCGCGATCAGCGCCCTTGTTTTGTCGCATGCCCATATTGATCATTGCGGTAATATCCCCAGTTTGATCAAAAAGGGGCTGCGCTGTAAGATTTATACTACCTCTGCGACAAAAGATTTGGCAGAATTAATGCTTGCGGATTCCGGAAAGATTCAGGAAGAAGATATAAAATACCTAAATAAGATCAATAGAAGAATAGGGCTGCCTAAGAGGGAGCCGCTTTATACTAAGAAAGAGGCTTTACATGCAACCAAGATATTCAGATCGATTTCTTACAATCAGAAGTTTTGTATAGCTAAGAATATCTGCGTGACACTGGTAGATGCCGGACATATTTTAGGTTCAGCTGTAACTGTTTTGGATATAAAAGATGAAAAACGCAGTATCCGCTTGGGTTATGCTGTAGATTTAGGAAGAAGGAACTTACCCTTGCTTAATGATCCGGTTATCCCTAAGAACTTAGACTATCTTATTATGGAGAGTACATATGGCGGGAGAATGCATGCGCCTATTGAAGAAGCGCAATCAAAGCTTAGAGAGGCAATATCGCGTACTTTGCGTAGAGGAGGTAAAGTG
>ORJL010599154.1_pt1 | contig 10750 bp, 10 predicted proteins | sample 1779941 | NCBI WGS metagenome assembly ORJL01 (sample SAMEA104232317, study PRJEB22302) | groundwater metagenome | biome: forest; feature: aquifer; material: groundwater | place: USA | collected 2011-08-07 | depth 5.8 m | reverse complement strand
TTCCATTTGAGGAAGGAATTCGTCTTGAGTGGAAATACTCTTGATTTCCAAAAGGTGCAGTAATGGATCGATAAATTGATTTTGTTTCATATTCTTTCTGTAGAGCTGTTGCTATTTCCTTCTAGCGCCTCCTTAGGAAAAAAGATTCTATGCTCCCATTCTCCTCCAGGACGCGCCGAAACTGCTACGGCTACCCCGCATTTACATATTTCTGATTTGTATCCTACTCCATTTTCGTTCATTTTTACAATTTGAGCGTAAATTTCATCTGCCCACCTGTCATGGTCGACATTACATTTAAAAAATTTGGAAACATCAGACTTTCCAAAATAGAAAGCTCCTCTTGCGTGTGCTGGCATGGACGATTATTTTTCATTAGATAAAAAAACCCTCTCGTTTGGTGAGAGGGTTCTGTTGGAATTCTGGTTGTTTTGTGTTTATTCTCCCACCAAAGATCTGTCCTTCCTGCGAAGGATCCAGAACTTAGGATAGTGAGAGAACATCCTTAACATATCTTGTGAAGCTATTTTACTCTGGCAATTCCACTAAAGTCAAATTATATTTTATACACCGTTCATTAATGCCTCAATTTTTACAAGCTGATTGGCGAACTTTGGTACGCTTCCCGCTTCTATTCCTAACCTGTCAGAAACTTGCTGTAAGTGGACATCAATGGTAATACCGTCAACTACAGGTGCTTCGCGGAAAATTAGTAAATCTGCCCTCAGCATAGTTATTATTTCCCTTATCGTTTGGTATCCCAAAACTCGGTTTTCATAAACGAAAACGTCATGTTTGTTTTTATTTCTTTCATCTATTGTTTCGCGACTTACAATTGCGCCCTTAAGATAAATACAATCTGGCCCAGTCCACTTTCTTGCCCATTCTTCTAAGTCTTTGTGTGAGTGTGCAGGATTTTTTGAATAATAAATCTCCGTTAGTTTTTCTTGAGAATTCAAGACAACTAAAACTCTTCTATTTTTTGGTGGAATTTTTTTATCTACTCTTTCACCGCTATCCGGTTTAATAGAAAACAATCTTACATGATCGACATTACACGGAAGGCGGTCGTGTCTCCACATTGATCTATTTGCTATATCAAAAATATAACTTGTTGGCGATATTTCTCTGTTTAACATAATTTTTCAAAAAAAAACTCTTGTGGTGAAAAGTTTTTGATTTTCCACACGCTAAACTTAACGCTTTTTAAGCGAATTTAGCACACAAGAGGTATATAGTGAAAATTTATTCATAAAGCGTTATTTTATCCAGCTGAGCGTTGGATGTAGTCTTCGCTCGAAAGCAATCTTTTGGCGCCAGACTTGCCTACCTGACCCCAGAAGCCCTTTTTCTTGGCTGAACGAGTGTTATAAGACTGCATCCAAAGACTGGCGTTTTCAATTTTGCGGCGGAAAGAAACGATGTAGGAACGTAGTTTTTCAAAGAAATTTACGTGATACACCCCGGGGTTTGCCGGAGCCTGCATCGCGGCAATTTGTGTCTCGCGAGCCAAGCCTTGGGTGGTTTTGGCAAGCTGTGTGACTTCGCCGGCTAGTGCCTGAATTTGCACTTTTAATTCTTGGCTTTGTTGGGAAACAAGGGTTTGTTCTTGGTGTCTTAGAGATTGCTCGTAGGCTAGCTGTGAGCGCAAAGCTTTGTTTTCCTCTTTTTGTTCCTCTAATACTTGATCAAATTCAATGCTTTGGCCAGGCACGAGATCGCCAGAGGCCTTTTGCGGCTTTCTTTCGTAGCCGAACGCTTGGTTGAAAAAATCCTGGGAAATACCCTCAAATAGGTCTTTTTTGACCGAGGAAGCAGTACCTCCCCCTATGTCGCGCAGGGTTTCAAGGATGCTGTCTGAAGCAGGTGTTTGTGCTTTTGTCCTGGATTTTTTGGTTGTTTGGTTAATAGCCATTTAGGCACATTCTATGACCTTTACGGTCTCACGTCAAGCTATAGTTTGACGTCACATCAGGTTGACTAGCGAGTCAAGCGCTTTGCGGCGGGATAAAACGGCACGGATTAAAGATTTTTGTTCAGGTGTAGATATGGTCGACTTTGCCTGGCCGTTTCCTTCAGTGCGTGAAGAAGTGGTGTTAATAACTTCTTCTATTTCTGCTTCGGAAACTTGCACTTTTTCTGCTTCAGCTACGCGGTTTAAGATAAGCACAAGCTTGATAGACGCTTGAGATTGGCTAGCATAATCTTGTTTTAATTGTTCAACGGTCCTGTTTGTTGAGGCTAAATATTGTTCAACAGTAAGTCCAAGCTTTTGTACTTGGTCTAAAAGCTGTGAGAGTTTATGGTTGATCTCCTCCTCAATTAAAGGTTTTGGCAAACTTAAAGTTGCGGATTCCAGTAACGCATTGATAATTTGTTGCTCTCTTTCTTCACGGCTAGGAGTATTGGGTGACTTAGGGTCACCTTTAGCCGGCGTCCAAATTTCAGTTTTTTTTAACTCTGAAACAGTCTTTTTATAATCTCCGAGATCAATTTCAGGAAGCTCGCAAATCACGGCTCGGATAGTCCAGTCGTGTTCTTCTTCTACCCCGATCGGATCGGGGTCTACCGAAACAAGCTCAAATCTGGGTTGCAAAACCGGCCTAAGATTGTGTTCAAGTACAGCTTTTGCATAGTGCTGGGGCAAAAGATGCTGTAAAGTGTGCTCATACAACCTTTGACGGTCAATGTTTTTTAAGGCCAGATCCATGGGAGCTTTACCTTTTCTAAAGCCTGGAACCTCAACATCGTTAGCCAATTCTTTGAGGACAGCTTCTCTTGTCGTCTGAACAGTAGCAAAAGGAATGGTGAAGGTTAATTGAATTGTTCCATCGTCAAGCCGTGCAAGAACTGCTTTAGCCTCGGCTTTTGTTGCTGTCTTTGTTGGTTTCTTTGTAGCCACGGGTATATTATATCACGTCTGGAGGCTAAATTGAAGCTAGGCCTTAGCCTTTGTGCTGAGTTTTAAAAGTAGAAGGGTTAAAGCCACCTTTTTTTGACTGCTGGAACTTTTGCGGGCTAAATGTTTGTATTTTAAAATGTTCCGGCTTACGGAAAGCAGTGCTTTGTCGGGCGTTGTCTGGCGCAGAACTTGGTTGTTTAGAATCGGTCATACGAAAGCTTTGCTCAATTATACCAAATTAGTCTACAATATGGGCATGCAGGTTGTTATTGGTGATGTTTTGGTTAATTATCAGGAACGCGGTAAAAGCAGGAAAGGAACAATAGTTATTTTGCATGGCTGGGGAAGAAGTTCCCGCGACTGGGAGCGCACTGCAGACTCGTTAGCTAGCCGTTACCGCGTTATTCTGGTAGATCTTCCCGGGTTTGGATTAACTATTTTCCCCCCAGGGGCAGTTTTTTCCATTCATGACTATGTTGAATTTGTAGTCCAGTTTCTAAAGAAACTAAAAATATCCCACCCAATTATTATTGGTCACTCGCTTGGGGGGCGTATTGGGATAATTCTCGGAACAAGAAAAATACTCAAGAAACTTATTTTGGTTGACAGTGCCGGAATTGAGGAAAGAACTCTAGGTATAAAACTAAAAATTTTGGTCTATAAAACTGTCAGGTTTTTTCTCCCCCACGATCTAGTTTTAAAACTGCAAGGCATGGTAGGCTCAACAGACTATAGAGACGCCGGCCCAATGCGCAAAACCTTTATTAAAATCGTTAACGAACGCTTAAACAAATATTTAAATAAAGTCAGAGTGCCAACTTTATTAATCTGGGGAGATAAGGATGATGTGATAGAAATAAAGTACGGAAAAGTGATGAAAGAGGCCATACAGAATTCGCATTTGCGGATAGTTTGGGGCACAGGCCATCACCCACATTTAGAAAAACCGCGAGAGTTTGAAGTAATTTTAAACGAATATCTATGAATTTATATTTACACATTCTCCAGCTTGAGGGCTATCAATGGAAGCACTTTTTAACTTGGGTGTTTGGACACTTATGGATTCGTAAGCTTGGAAATAAAAAACCTTTAGTTTGGACAGCAAAAGCTACCTTTTTGTACTACTCTTCTTTTGTTTTAACGGGTATTCTGACGCTTCTTGTCTTTCTGTTGTCAGAAAGTATTCTCTATTCCGCAGTAATTTTTGTATTTCTACTTTTCCAGCCTTGGATTCCTCTTCTTTTCTCATTAGCTTTAATTAAACCTTACGAAATTTGGAATAAGGTTAAAACCATCCAAGACACGAGGATAAAAGTAGATTCTTTACCCAATCTGCAAGTTATTGGAATTACAGGGAGTTTCGGTAAAACCTCGGTAAAAGAATTCCTATATCAAATATTACGTTCTAAATATAAAGTTTTGAAGACTCCTGAAAGTTACAACACGGTTTTTGGAATTTCCAGGGTAGTGGATTTGGAGCTGGACAACTCATTCGACTTTTTTATCTGTGAAATGGGGGCGTATCAAAGAGGCGAAATTGCTGAACTCGCACGCATGGTTAAACCAAAATACGGGATACTGACCGGAATTGCCGAACAGCATTTAGAAAGATTCGGATCTTTAGAAAATATTATTTCGGGTAAATTTGAGCTAATCGAGGCTTTGCCCCAAGATGGTTTTGCAGTCTTAAATGTCGACAGTACGCCTATTAAAAACAGTCTGAAAAAGGTTTCAGTTCCCTATTGGAGTTACGGACAAGACGAAAAGGCTGAGGTAAGAGTAGAAAAGATTAAACTTAGTATCGACGGGTCGAGGTTTGTTTTAGTTACGCCTTCCGGAAAGTTTAGTCTACACACCAAACTTGTCGGTTTTAGTGCAATCCAAAATATAGCAGGGGCTGCTGCAATGTCTCTATGTCTTGGCGTATCACCAATTAAAATAACCCGAGCGGTTACCAATTTGGAGCCGGTTCCCGCACGGCTGGAAATAATAAAACAAGGCGAGCTAACTATACTTAACGATAGTTTTAACTCTAACCCTGAAGGTTTCCGCGAAGCGCTTGAAACCGCAAGTTTAATTAAAAGTAAATTTAAAGTCTTAATCACTCCGGGCATAGTAGATTTAGGTGCAAGAAGTATTGAAATTCACAAAGGTTTGGGCAAGCTTGCGTCCAGAGTGTTTGATTTGGCGATTTTAGTTACTGATAGCGGGCGGACTAGAGGTTTAGAAACTGGCTTATTGTCAGCAAAGTTTGAAAAAGAAAAGATTATTTTTGTTCAAACCTTAAACGAGGCGATGCAGATCTTGCGTGAAAAAGCAAAGCCCGGAACTTTAGTCCTTCTTGAGAATGACTTGCCGGACAATTTCTGAATAAGTTCCTTAGGTGCAAACGTGTTCCACACCGGGTGTGGAATAGCTTTGCACACCGGGATCAACTTTTACCTTTTGATCCTGAGAAGCTCTCTAGAACGTTTGTCGGAAAAGTGCGCAGGAGCTTCTGTCTTTCTTCGTGCCTTTCAAAAGCAAAGTTTATAAGTTTTGTAATCAACTCTTTAATCTTGAGGCCTTTCGGTTCCCAAAGATAAAAAGCAATCGATCCCGGAAGCGGGTTTACTTCGTTAACCCAGATTTGTTTTTCGTCAGGTGTTAGTAAAAAATCGATTCTTATAATTCCTGAACAATCAAGCATTCGAAACGTTTGACGGGCTAGTTCTTCAATTTCTTTTTTGGTTTCTACCTTAATCGGAGCAGGAATAATTCTTTTTAGGGACGCCATGCCCGAAGACTTTCCTCCCCCGGAAGTATATTTATCTTCGTAACTTAAAACGTCACTTGAGGCTACCGGCATTTCCACTTCTGAAATTTCTATCTCTTTGTGTCCGATTACTGAGACGTTAACTTCTTTTGCGTCTTTTACTCCCTCTTCAACCAAAATCCTCCGGTCGTAAAACTTGGCAATTTCAATTGCCTCTTCCAATCCCTTCCTATTTTTTGCGCGGGTTACGCCAATTGAAGATCCCCCGCATGGCGGTTTAACAAACACGGGATATTTAAGCTTTTCTTCGCAATTGTCTAAAATTGCCTTTTTGTCTGCCTCCCAGTCTTGAACTAAAAAGTGATGTCCCTTTACAACCGGTATCCCAAAATCGTTAAGAATTGCTTTGCAGTGTATTTTATCCATGGTTACTGCAGAAGCTAAAGTTCCACAGCCAACATAAGGAATTCCTGCAAGGTCAAACAAGCCTTGTGCCGCGCCGTCTTCTCCATAAGTACCATGGAAGCAGGGGAAAAGTACATCAACTCTCAGATACTTTAATTTATTAAAGAGTCTGTGAGCGGAACTTGGATCCTCGACAAAGCCTGAAACCGAGGTGTCTGGGGAAAGGAAAGTGGCTTTTAGTCCGGCAACGGCTTTATCGAGATTTTTGTAGGTTTCTACTTTTTCTAATTTTAGATCTCCAGCAAACCAGCGCCCATCTTTTGTAATGTAAACTACGATTGGCTCAAACTTCTCCCGGTCGATATTATTAAACACTTGCAGACCGGTGATAATCGAAATCTCGTGTTCTGTCGATTTTCCCCCAAACAATATTGCGACTTTAAGTTTTTGCATATTATGATTTTAACATAAGCACTGCCTCTTTAAATTGTTTCCCGCGGTCTTTGTAGTTTTCAAAAAGACCGAATGAGGCGCAGGCTGGAGAGAGTATTACAACTTCTTCACGCCTTGCCATTTCGTAAGCTGGCTTAATGATATCCCGTATGGTTGGTTTGCCACTAATTCTAAGAACTATTTTGTTATAACCATTTTCATCAAGAGATTTTTCAATTCTCTCTGCTTCGTCACCTATCAGTATCACAGCATAAGTATTCGATTGTGCAATTTCCCTTGCTAACATTGTAAAGTCAGCGTTTTTAGATGATCCTCCTAAAATTAATATCTTTTTTTCCTTAAAACTGCGTATCGCAGCAATTGTAGGCTCGGGGTTTGTGGCATAAGAATCGTTGATATAGGTAACACCATTTACATTAGCAACAAACTCCAGTCGATGTTCCAAACCTTTAAATTGAGTCATTCCCTTCCAAGCTTTTTCAATGTCTACTTTTGTTAGTCGAGCAACGACTAACGCGGCTAGTGCATTTTCTAGGTTATGGTTTCCTAGTATTATTAACTCATCCTTTCTCCCAATTAATAGATCTTTAGACCATATCTCATTTTCTTTCATATACATATAGGTCTCAGGTGAATAGGTCGACGAGTACCAGACGACTACACCGTTTGAATTCATTGCTAGTTTTTTTGATGTATCATCATGCCAATTCATAACTAGAAAATCTGCAAGAACTTGGTGTTTCCAGAGTTGAGCTTTTGCTTTTTCGTATTCTTCTTGAGAAATATGCCAGTCCATGTGATCTGACGTGATATTAGTAACTACCGCAATGTGAGGGCTTTTGTGTAAATCCATAGTTTGGAAGGATGAAAGCTCTAAAACAACATAATCAGATTGGTTTGTTTGGGATAAAGACGCAAGCATTGGTTCGCCAATGTTTCCCAATAAACAAACTTTTTTACCACAAGCCTTGAGTGCTTCAGCGATCAAACTCGCCGTTGTCCCCTTTCCTTTTGTTCCGGTTACGGCAATAATCGGGGCATTACACTCTTCAAAAAAAATATTTGTTGTGCTGGTCAATTTAGAACCTTTTTGAACCGCTTCTTGAATCTGAGGAAGATCCGGTCTGACGCCTGGCGAACGGACAATTAAATCAAAACCTACCAGGTCAGAGTTTAAATAACTGTCACCCAAACTCCATTCAACCCTATTTAAGGGGACGCCTTGTTCAGTTATCCACAATTCGACTTCAAGCTCCTCTTTGCTTTTTTTGTCAAAGACAGTGATTTCGGCATTTTTGCCAACAAAATACTTTAATGCGTCTTTTCCCTCAATCCCAAAACCTAAAATTGCTACACGCATTTACAGTTCCTCCTTAAATCCTACCAATTGTACTTCTGGTTCTAAATTTACTCCGAATTTCTCTTTTACTTTATCTTTATATTCTTTTGCTAAAGCAAAAAAGTCTGCGGCTGTTCCTCCACCTTGGTTTGTAAATAAGTTTGCATGATGATTGGAGATTTTTATTTGACCTCGTGTAGCTCCTTTTGCGCCAACTTGTTCTAAAAACCACCAGGCAGGAACTTTCCCATAATAGTCTTTTGGCATATCTTTTTGTAAATCCTTAGGCAGCCTATCAATAATTAAATTCTTAAAAAAGGATCCTGGACATTTAATACCTGGAGTGTATTTTTGCGTTCGTGTCTCCAATACCTCTTGTGAAGTTTTTTTAAGCTCCTCAGGGTCACCTTTATCGAATTTAAATTCTGCTTCAAGGATTACCCAGTCCTTATGCTTTTTTAATATACTTTCCCGGTAATCAAATTCCAGCTCTTTGTGCGTTTTCCATGTCTCTTTTCCGTCTATTAAAATTTTTATCTTAATAAGTTTGTCGGAAATAGTTTGACCAAATGCTCCAGCATTTCCATAAACAGCCCCTCCAACACTACCTGAAATATTATTTAATTTTTCTATGCCAGCAAGACCGTGCTCTATTGTGTAATCTACCAACTTCTGCAAACTTGTTCCTGCCGATACTTTTATTCGTGCAGCCTCCAAGGTGAGACCCTGTAGGCTCAATTTAATAATTAAACCAGGAAACCCTTCATCGTTAACTAACAAATCACTTCCACCTGCGATAATGTAAAACTCAAGAACGTTATCTTCAGCGTATTGAAGTGCGTCTTTAAGCTCTTCAATAGAATGAACTTCGACAAAATACCTTGCAGGGCCACCTATGTTTAGAGTGGTAAAATCTTTTAGTAATATCTTTTCTTGTATGTTTATCATGTTTTTATGTTACATATATCGATATATATAACATGTCATATCCTTTCTAAAATTAATTTGTGTATTTTGTAAATATCTCCAGCTCCTAGTGTAATAAAAATATCACCAGGTTTTAAAGTTTTTAAAGCCCATTTTGCTGCATTTGTTAAATCACCAACATAAATTGCGTTTTCTGGTTCTGAAACGCCAACATTTTTCTTAATTTCTTCAATTAATATTTTAGAATTTATAGTTGGATCGTCTGGTTCTCTTGCTGAAGCAAAGATGTCAGTAATTGCCACAACTTCAGCATGAATAAATGATTTTGAGAACTCATTAAGTAAAGCCTTTGTTCTTGAATAGGTATGGGGCTGAAATAAGACAACAATTCTTCTGTTATTGTACCACTGTGACATCGCTAAAAGTGTTTGGTATATTTCAGTTGGGTGGTGTGCATAGTCATCATAAAATAATATTCCATTATGCTCTCCAACTTTTTCAAATCTTCTTTTGCAACCTGTATATTTTTTTAATCCCTCAATAATTACTTGGGAATCCACGCCAATTTTTAAACAAATTACAAAGGCAGCCGTTGCATTATAAATATTAAACATTCCGGGAACTTTAAGTGTTAGTTTGTAAAGTTCAGTAAAACCTATGTTTGGCTCTTTATGCAGTAGATTAAAAGTTGTTTTTCCTTTATTGTTCCCCAAAGCAGTTAATTGCCAGGTTGCATAATCTTTGTCCTTGCTATACCAGTGCCATTCGGGACTATCCAGAAAATCTGGAGGGATTGGTAATTTCTCGTAAGTATCAGCATTGCCAATAATAAAACTGTTATAGTCCATATCCATAATAAATTTAGCAAACACTTTTTTAAAATCATCAAAAGTCGGATAAATATCTGGATGATCATGTGTGATATTAGTTAAAGAGAGATAGTTGGGTTTAAGTAGTGAAAACCTTGGCCTATTATCGATCCCGGGAGAAATTGCAAATTCATCTGCTTCACAAATAAAATACTCACCTTCTTTGCTATATTTTCCAGGCGCCCCGGTAGAGGGAATATTTCCTACTCCAATTGCATAGGAGGGGTTTAAACCTGCGTATTCTAAAATTGTTGCGATCATTGCACAAGTGGTAGTTTTACCGCCAACTCCACATACGGCAATTGTCTTTTTACCCTCAGCGATTTGTCCAAGTGCCTCGGCGTGCGATATTACCGGAATATCTATTTCCTTTGCGGCAAGAACTTCGGGGTTGTTTAACCCTCCATGAGCGCCTGTAAAAACCAATAAATCAGGCTTTGGGTCTAAGTGTTCCTTTTTAAACCCTATTTTCCAAACGACACCCCTATTTTTTAGAGTCTCGTCTGTGACAAACTCTTCTTCAACGTCGGAACCTGTAATTTTAATTCCCAAGTCTTGGCAACACAAAGCCAAAGAAGTCATACCAACCCCCTTAATTCCTGTAAAATGAACGTGTTTTGCGTTTTTTATATTCATATTAATTAGCAACCAATCTCCTTAGTATTTTGCGTATAACTTCCTGGTCGCTCCAGGGAATCTCCTCTCCTTTTACTGCCAGGCTTTTCTCATGCCCTTTGCCAAGAATTGCAACCATATCGCCTTCTCTTGCGTTTTCCAAAGCTAGGCTAATAGCATTAGTGCGGTTTGGTTCTATAACGTACACAGATTTGTCTGGGTGGAGTAGAAGATCTTGTCTGCCGACGTGCACTACTCCCACTTTTCTTGCGCCTTCTTCCATTTGCGCGATAATATCGACAACTTCTTCGCGGCGGGGATCGTCTGCTGTAAAAATTGTGATATTGGCGTGCCTGGCTGCTTTGCCCATGGCTGGTCTTTTTGTCGCGTCCCTTTCACCGGCCGATCCGTAAACTGCAATCAGCCTTTTGTCTGCCGGCAATAATTGTCTTAAAACTCTTAATACTTTTTCCAAAGCATTAGGG
>ORJL011881342.1_pt1 | contig 10754 bp, 10 predicted proteins | sample 1779941 | NCBI WGS metagenome assembly ORJL01 (sample SAMEA104232317, study PRJEB22302) | groundwater metagenome | biome: forest; feature: aquifer; material: groundwater | place: USA | collected 2011-08-07 | depth 5.8 m | reverse complement strand
CGCAACGAATTCGCGGCATTCTGAAAGTTTCCGGACAATCATTTCAACCACCTATTTCTTTGTAATTTCAAATTCCGTGCAGGAATCGTTTTTCCATAAGTGTTTTGTCGTCTTATATCCCCATCCTTTTCCAAGAAGATACCCGACCTTGAACGACATGTATGTATCATCTAGCCTGTGCGGGTCGACACTGCCTTTCAACCCAGGGAACGGATCATCATGAAACCGGTAAACGATTCTGTTTTCGCTTAAAATCCGAAGTTCAACATGCAATCCTACGCGTTCATCCCTCCCTTTAACCGCCCTCACAAACGATTCCGCCCTGCCTTTGTCAAAACCCGCCGCATCATATGCTGCCTTCAGGCCGCGCTCCATTATTTTGCGGAACAGCGACAGGGCTTTTTCTTCCCCGATTTCTTCCTTTAAAATGATGAACAGATTTTCATACAAGCTGAAAAATGCGGCATTTCTTTCGCTCATGCGTACACCACCATTTTCGACTATTCGCGGATTGAATGCAGGGGGTGGGATTTGAACCCACGAAATCCTAAGATACAGGGTCCTAAGCCCTGCGCATTTGACCTGGCTCTGCCACCCCTGCGAACGCACTTATAGATAATGATTATAAATAACCTCTCCATTGCCTTTCACAGGCGAAAGTTATGAGGGCGACCGTGCTTGCATTTGTAGGGCTATTGCTCTTGTTTGCGGCTTGCATACAGCAAAGCGGGAGCCCGCCCGCCCCCACGCCAACCTCGCCAATTGTCGAGGAAACCGCGCCCGCCCCGAAGCCTGCTGCCCAAAAACCGGCGGAGCCGTGCTCAAGTGGCACCATACTTGACAAGGACGACTGCTTTGCAGCTTTGGCTTCCACGTCAGGCAAATCCGACTGGTGCAACAGCATATACTCAACCGGCAAGAAAGACGTTTGCATCTACGGTTTCGCAAAAACAAACGGAGAGCTTTGCGGAAATCTTTTCTCAAGCGCCCTCCGTGCAGACTGCTACACCAACTATGCAAAAGCAAAGGGCGACTACAAGCTTTGCGATTTGGTGGGCGATTCACAAAAGCGGCAGGAGTGCCTCAAAGCGCTTTCCCCGCCATGCTCGTTTGAAACCGATGAATTCGCGCGCGGAGCCTGCCTGTCGCTTGCAAAGTCCGACCCGAACTACTGCCGGGATTCCTCCTGCCTCATAAATTACGCGAAAAACAAATCCGACGAGCCGGCATGCGCGCTCATTTCCGGCACCGAAGCAGCGAGCCGCTACGCCTGCATTGCAGTGGCAAAATCCAATGCAGACGAATGCTCCAAAACTTCAAATTCCATCATAGGGGATTTCTGCTACCAAATTTACGCATTATACCAAAACGATTTGGGGGCATGCGACTTGGGCACGCTTGGCAGCCCCTACCGCAACGGCTGCTACGTTTACTTTGCGAACAAGCGCCTGGACAGCTCGGTTTGCAAAAAGCCCTATCCTGAAACGGAAAAGGACCAGTGCTACCTCAATTATTCCGTGGCGCAGGACAGCCCCTCGACATGCGAGAAGGTGATAAACTCGCTCGTGCGCAACAAGTGCTACATCACCACTGCGAAGGCAAATGCCAATCCCACGGCGTGCATCGGGCTTCTTACCAAAGACCGGCAAACCTGCTACAACATAGTCTTCACGGGCCCGGGCGTGTCAAATCCGTCGTATTGCGCCGCCATAGGCGACTCTTTCTGGATGGACAAATGCTACATAAACGCAGCAGCCAACACGCTCAATTCGTCCATTTGCAATTCCGTGCAGGACCCTGACCAGAAGAAGAAATGCCTCTCGCCGTTCGGAGGCTGATGGCAAAAATCCACTCGGCGGTTTCAAAAGCATTTGCGGTTTCAATTTTTCGGTTTCAAGCGCATTTATAAGGTTTCTTTTTTCATCTCCATTTGCGATCAGTTTATTCGGGGTGGAGCATGCAAGATCAGAGCCAGCAGCCGGAAGCTAAAAAAGGCGCCGAGTTCGCCTTTCCTTTCAAGGATTTGTCATTTGCCGGTCCCCTTGCCGACCCCCTTGCCGACCTGCCGAAAATGCCCAAAATGGAAAAGCAAAGCGTAATTGACGAAATTTTCTTCTCAGTGTGGGGCGAGCTTACCGAGCTTGAGATGCGCGCCCGGCGCGTCCGCCGAAAGTTCCTCCTTGCGCGCCTCAATTCGCTTTCGAAAAAGAAGTAGCCGCCCTCTTCACGGACGAAGGGAAGTAATTGAACCGATAAATGTCATATATCCTAAACACGTCCTGGTTCACTATCGACTTGGCAAACCGGTCGCGCATGGCGCGCAGGAAATTCCGAAGCTCCTCGTCATCGCGCACCCTCACGTCGCATATCATGTCATATTTCCCTATCGCCATTATCACCCGGAACGGCTGGTGGCCCTGCCTGAAGAATTCCACCATCTCGTCCTTGCCCCCGGCGTGGCTGTAGCTTCTCTTTAAGTAAACCCGGACGAAATGGTGGTTGACGAAATTCGGGTTCAAGTTTATGGTAAAGCCCCGTATCACTCCCTCTTTCACAAGCCTCTTCATTTTCGACTGCACGGTAGGCACGCTAAGATGGCTTTTCCGCGCCAATTCCACCGTGGACATGCGCGCATTTTCGGAAAGCAAGCCCAGGAGCTTCTCCTCCCCCAAGTCAAGCGCGTATTCTTTTTCCCCGCCGCTCACCCATTCCTCGTTTTCCCACGGCGTCTGCTGCAGCGTTGCGAAAAATATCCTCGGGAAATGGTACGCGGCGACATGGATGAAAATGTGCGAGTAATCGAGGTGCGGCTCGAAAAGCGAGTTTATTTTGCACAGCCTCTCGCGCGCCTCATAAGGCGTCTTGGCAAGGAAGCCGACCGACACGCTCCAGTTGCCCTCCCCCTTCATTATCATGTCGATGTCCGGGTCCGCAAGCAGCTTTGCAAGCTTTTTCTCCTTGAGCGGGCCCGTTATGTTCTTGAGGCCCATGTTGATGACGTAGTAGCTGTAGCCCAATTTCGGGTAATCCACGAACGTGATAAAATTCAAAATCGCCTTCCTTTTCACAAGCTCTTTCAGCCGGTATTCCACCCTTTGCGGCGAGCAGTGTATCTTCTTCCCAAGCTGGTGGAGGGACTGGCGGCTGTCCGCTGACAATTCGAAGAGTATCTTCCTATCGAGCGTATCCGGCGACCAGGTATTCACGGAAATTAATGCTTGAAACTTGTATTAATTCCTTTGCATTTTCCGGTATGCCACGAATGCGGCTGCATAATACGCAAGCTGCACAGCAAGCTGCAACGCGGACGGATTGGCATCATAGCCTACAATCGATTTCAGCATGCTTCCAGCCACTCCTTTCTCATGCAGCGGCGGATAGCTTCCATCAGCATTCTGCGCAGGGTTGAGGTTGTAGACGTGCTCAATTATCGGGGGAAGCACGCCTGCCTCCTCCAATTCATGCACCCCCTGCCCCAAAAGCCCTCCTGCCATCAACACCAGTATTGCGCCCGTTACGGTGAAGAATTTTCCCAAATCGAGGCGCACCAGCAGCCCGAACACCGCAAATGCCAGCGCAAAGGCGCCGGCAGCCCCTGCCAATGCCCCAATTAGGCTAATGCCTCCCGCCACTGTTTTTATCCCCCAGAAAAACAGCACGATTTCAATGCCTTCCCTAAACACTGCGACAAATGCAAATGCGGCAAGCCCCGCAGCCTTTCCCGCAAAAAGCCCCCGCTCCTTTCCAAAGCCGCGCCCGTCCATGCCCTCAGCGCCAGCCGCACTCCCGCCCCCTATGTTGCGCCTAACTCCTTGCTTTATCCCTTCTGCGACATTTTTTTGCCCGAACATCCAGAGAATGAGCCACGTTACAAATCCGGCAGCAACTACAAGCGTGATTCCCTCAAAAATCTTCTCGTGCTGCTCAAACCCCCCTGCAACGGTTTCAAAAAGCAATGCGGCAGCCACGCTTGCCACGCCAGCCGCAGCAGCTCCTGCCCACACATATTTTGAAAGCTTGCCATGATTGCTTTTGTGCAAATACGCAAGCATTACCCCAAGCACGGCGGCTATTTCGAAAAATTCCCGGAAAGCGACTATGAATTCTGCTAAAGCCATCAGAATCAGCAGCTTTCTTAACAATTGTTAAGATTTATAAAAATAGCGGATGCGCACCCGTCCCCAAGCAGATGCGCCCGCATCTTCTGCCGGCATATTTCTAAATCTTTATGCCCCATTTTTCACTCATGAAGCGCGCAATAATCGTGCACGGCTTGCAAGGCCATCCCCGCGAGGCTTGGTTTCCCTATCTTTCTGCCGAGCTTGAAAAGCGCAAGTTTTCCGTCTCCGTGCCCCAGCTTCCAAATCCCGCCAGCCCGGACGTGCGCCCGTGGGTTGCCGAGCTTGCCAAAACAGCCCACTCCCCGGATGAAAATCTTTTCCTCATCGGGCACTCGCTCGGCTGCATCACCATCCTGCGCTACCTCGAGTCATTGCAGGAAGGCAAAACCGTGGGCGGAGTTGTGATGGTTTCCGGCTTCGCGCAAGGCATCGGAATTCCGGAAATTTCAAGCTTCTTCCTCTTCCCAATAAATTGGGCGAAAATACGTTCACACTCAAAAAAATTCACCGCAATCAATTCCGACAACGACCGCCACGTGCCCTTAAAATACGGCGAAGAATTAAAGGAAAAGCTTGGCGCGAAATTAATCATCGAGAAAGGCGCCGGGCACATTGGCGAAGGCGACAAATGCCGCATTCTTCCAAGCGTTCTGAAAGCGGTGCTTGAAATGAGCAAATAGAATTTCGCCCGCTCAATCGCTTTTCCCAGCAGAGGCTATCTCGGAAATGTGCTGCAGGTCTATTCCAGACGCAATCTCCCGGAATTCGCTAGCTCTTGCCCCATTGCCCTCATTTTCGGCAAGTTCGGCCGCCAGGTTCATAAGCTTCCGTGCGATGTACCCGCCGCCTGTGGTGAATTTCTTGCCAGCAGCTTCTCCAGCCCCCGTCGTATATTTTTCGGCCATGCCTTTTACCATGCCCGGGAAATCAAGCCGTGCGATGATTTCTTCCTGGTCTTTAAAACCGAAGCTGTCATCGAATTCCTGCGCCCTCCATGCTGCCGCCATGTTTTTGATTAGCTCCAGTTCGCTTGCAATCAGCACCGCGCTGTCTTTCATCTCTATGAGCGACTGAATATGCTTTCCAATCCTATCCAGCGTGCGCTCCATAACCATTTTCCCAAGCGCAGGAAACTTTAGTTCGTACGATATGCCAAAAATGTCGCCAAGCATCGCCTTCGCTTCTGCCGCCGCTTCCGCCGCTTCCGCCGCCGGGAGGGCACTAAGCCTGTCTGCGTAAATTTCCACCGCCTCACTGGCATAATCCAGCATGGCAAGGTATTTCGTTATCCTCCTGATGGCGTCATTGTAGGCCGGGTAGTTTGATGTGCGCCCCTCCCGTGCCGTTTGCACCACCTTGTCCACGTATGGGCGCGCCTCCTCCCTCAAGCCTGCCTTGTCTGCGCTGCCTGCCGCCCACATGTAAAACTGGATTTTGTCAACGTCGCGGAGCGTGTAGTTCATTTCTTCCATCTTCCCTATTGCCTTTTTCCAGCACTCGAATGCTTGCTTATATTTGCCCAGAGCTGCATTGCGTTCGCCATCTTCGTATTCCCTCTCTCCATCCGTATGGTAAATCTGTGCCGCCTGAATGTAAGCGTACATGGCAAATTCATCCAAGGCAGGCGGCCTGCGATAATCCCTCACAGGGAATTTTGCCTCTAAGTTATCCTCCACTTCTGCCAGTGCGGCGAGCCACGCCGCAGCTTTATTCTTCGGCAGCATCAGGGTATCGTTGACATCTTTGAGGGTGCTTTTCAGCCTCTCCGTCTCGCCAAGCGATGACGTCGGTTTCCCTGCATTCATCGCCCGCCTCACTATCCGCTTAAATGCGGTGCCGGCATATCTCCTGAATGTCCTATCGCCCGGATTTTTGAGAAAAGCGGTTTTTTTCCAGCCATAAGGAGTTAGTCTGCTGTCTGCCCATTTCGCAACTTTTCTGAAAAAAGCCATTTTCCCACCTCTAAAAACACGTATAACAATAATTCATCACGGTTATTTATAATTATATCCCCTCCCACATTTTCGTTCTTTCTCCGCCGTTGAGGCGATACGCATATAAGCATCAAATTATAATTTTAATAACAGAATTTTCCATTTTGCCAGGGTGTGCCCATGGTAGGCATGAAAAAACTGAGGGAATTCCTCCATCACCCGATTTCAAGGCGCGGCCGCGCGATGTTCGCATTCGGCCGGCATCCCAATCCGACGAATACCCTGCGGCTAGAAACCGAAATTTTGCGCAAGGTGAACAAATGGTGCCCGCCGGACAAGAAGCCGAACCCGGCCAAATTGCAAAAAGCCGAGCGTTTGCTTGAGGGCGGGCTCCAGCATCTTAGGAATGCCCCGCCTGCCGAGACCAAGCTTCTGGCAGATGCCACGTTCAAACTCAACTCGCGTCTTTATGACATAGAAGCTGCGACGGTTGAGGCCGGCCTCCTGGAAATTTATAAGCATCCGTGGCAAAACGACAGGGTGAAGGTGAAGTTTTTCACCCCGGCACAGGATCCTGCCGCGAATATTCACCTGCCAGTGTCACTGAATAAGCATCTTGGCCTGCTGCAGCATGATTTGGCAAAGCTCCTGAGGACGTTTGCAAACATTTCCAAAAGCGTGCACACCCGATTTGCGCCATATCTCCCGAAGGCGAATTCCCTTGGGGTGGGCATAAACAAATACGACGAGACAATCACCACGCTGGATGCGTTTCTGAACCAGACCTACTGCAAAGTGCTTCTGCAAACCGGCTTGGTGCGCATGATACATTCCGAGGAGCTGGAGACGCCCGTTTCCGGCAGCAACCCTTCGGCACCATTTGTCGTCACACTTGATCCGCTGGACGGCTCGCCCAACATCAAGACCGGCAATGCATTTGGCGCCATATTCGGAGTCTATCGCGAAGACCTTCCGCAGAAGGGCCGGAACCTTGCGGCAGCCGCCATAGTCATCTGGGCAGAGCCCATCACCTTCATCTACAGCGCAGGCAACGGCGTGCACGTATTCAAGGAATACCATTACACCTATGATTCCGCATTCATGCTGCATTTCGCAAACATCAGATTGCCGGACAAGCCGGCGTATTTCGGCATCGGCGCAAACGAGCTTGATTGGGACGCGCAGCTATCCCTCTTCAAGCAACACATGCTTTCGCTGAAAATGAAGGTGCGGTACAGCGGCGCACTCGTGGCAGACGCTTCACAGGTGCTTCACGAGGGAGGTATTTTCGCCTACCCCGGCACCGCCACAAATCCGAACGGCAAGCTGCGCCTCGCTTACGAATGCAACCCCATCGCATTCCTCTGCGAGCAGGCCGGGGGAGACAGCTGGGACGGAAAGGAAGGCTCCATCCTTGACGTTGAAAACCCAAACATTGATGCAAGAATTCCATTCTATGCTGGAAATCCCGAGCTTATTAAAACGCTAAAAGAGGCATACGTGCGCGGCTGATTTAATCCTTATTTTTTCGCCTCGGAGCGGCGATTAACTTTTAGTTCGACTTTGGCGAGCTACGAGGTTAAGCGCCCATCTTTTTTGACCATTTTGGCTTTGGGCTGTTTTTCATCCATTTTTTTCATCCATTTTTCCCTACCAGATTTTTCACCATCATTGCTTCTCTTCCAGCATTCCTGCAAAAAACAATGGCCTTCTCATGTCATCAATCGTCCCTGGCTGCGTGAAAATGAGTTTCTTCTTGGCTGAAAATCCCTTGAACTGCTTTTTCCCTTTCGACGCCCCGCCCACTTCGCAAATCACATCATCAAGAACGTAATCCGGCGTCTTGTTCCCCCGCAATCCCTTGAGGTAATCGAATTCCATTTTCAGGCGTTTTGCCGCATCCACGAAGAAATCCTCGCGCAGCGCCCCGATGCAATCCTCATACGGCTTGTAAATAAGCCGATACGGCGGGGCCATTAGGATTTTCGGCTCCCTGCTGAGGTTCGTTCCCTTCGGCATCACGGCATTGAGCAAAAAAGCCTTCTGCAAAAGCTCCACGTATTTCTGCGCCTTGTGCGGAGTTATCCCGATGTTGCGGGCAATGCTGGTGTAGCTGATGCCTTCCGCCGGGGAACGCCCGATAAAGCCCAGCATCTTCCTTACCTCGTACGATTCCGCCAGTGTAATCATGGACGGCACCACCAAATCCTTCTCGATTATTGTTTCCAGCATGTTCTCGAAAAGCCCTTTCTGGCTGTTCTGCCCCATTGTGAAAGGATAGTTGCGGCCCGTCATGTAAGCCTCAAACAGCAGGCTTTCCGCATCAATCACCTTTCCGTAATACTCATTGCTGCGCTCCAAGTCGAGAAGCTCCTTCCATCCGAGCGCAGGGACATCCCGCCCCCTCTCGAAATACAGGAATTCCCGGAACGAAAACGGATGCACCTTGAGGATGCGCACGCGCCTTGACAGGTCATATACCGCGTCGTGCAGCGCTATTGCCGACGAGCTTGTGAACGCGATGTGCATATCCGGCAGGAAGTCGTATATTTTCTTGAGTTCTATCCCGTAATTCGGAAACGCGTGTATTTCGTCAAGCAGCAGCAGATGCGTTTTCCTGTCCGACAGCTCCCTTGCAATGTTGTACAGGCTCGCGGGCTTGTGCGCGTCCAGCGAAATGTAAAGCGACTCTTCAGATGCGTGGTGGAGCTGCTTGAGCAGCACGCTCTTTCCCGCCCCCCTCGGCCCGATTAGCGCCGTAAAGGCGCGCTCCTTGCTGAACTTCACTATGTCCGGGAATACGAACCTCTTCTTGGGAAATTTCCCCCCGTCCTCTTTCGCCCTTGCGCTGGAATCCTGCATCTCCGTGCTGATGAGTGAAATCCTTGCGTTCGCCGTCAAGTCCGAAGCATGCGATTCCATGAGCTTTTTATGCCTGTAAAAGCTTAAAAAACTACATCTTAGTTAACTGATTCATTGAAATGCTATACATCTTGATTAAGCGGTTAATCGAAATGTCCTACATTTTGGCATGATGGTTAATCAAAATGTCATACATTTCGTCCAATTTGCTGAACGAAATGCAGGTTTGGCAGCTTGAACAGAGGTAATTTCTTGTCATATATTCGTTGTATCTGTGCAATAAAAAATCAAAAACGCTTCTTTAGGCGGGCTTTAAAGGGGTTTTTTAACCTTAGCCAATTTCTGCACAGAAAGAAGCATTATGATGCGTGGGGAATAGAGTACTGCCATATATAAATATTGTTGTTCAAATATACTTAATGTGGTAGGGGTAAATCATGTCATCCACTGTTCCTAATGGAAAAACTCTTAGCCTAATTGCAGGTACCACAATATGCAATGCACGCTGCCCTTTTTGCATCTCGAAGACAACGCCATTTGTTGGAATGACTCCGATTGCTGAGAAGATAAACAAAGATATGCTGATCAATGTCTGTAATAAAGCTCAAGAACTTAAAATCTCGACCGTGCTCATAACCGGCAAAGGAGAGCCGACAATTCAGCATGAACATGTATCGCAGTATCTAAAATTAATAAGGCAATTCGGATTCTCTCACATTGAACTGCAGACCAATGCTATACTTTTTGGTACTAAGGCGGAAAAATACGACGATATACTCCGGCAATGGAAAATGCTAGGGCTTGAAACTGTAGCCATCTCGGTGGTACATTACGACCGCGCCAAAAATGCCGAAGTGTACACCCCCGGGCGCGATTACTTTGACTTGGATGGTGTGATTGGCAAGCTTCATTCGTTCGGCTTCAAAGTACGGCTATCCTGCACCATGCTGAAGGGCTATATCGACCGCGTATCTCACGCAAAGGAAATGATTGATTTTGCCATGCACCATGATGTTGAGCAGCTCACTTTGCGTCGCATGGAAGCGGTGGAAAATAGTGAAAATCCGGCAGTTTCCGAATGGACCACGAAGCGCATAGTAGGGCAGGATGTAGCATCGAAAATCCGGAAATTTTTGCAAGACGGGGGCCAGTTGGTTGCGACATTCTTCTACGGGGCTGAGGTTTTTGAATTCGGATTATCAAGGCAAAACGTCTGCCTCACAAACGGGCTGACCGACAATGATCAGAGATCGGACATACGCCAGCTCATATTTTTCCCGTCCGGCAAGGTGATTACAGACTGGCGCTATGACACATCTGATGCGAAAGAAGTTGATGTCATTGGCCTTTCGAAGGTGAAGAAATGACTCTCGCCCAACGGGAATTTTTAAGGATGGCGAAAACAGACGTCATTTCATATTACAGCCCCCTTGTGCGCAGGGCGGTAAATGGCATAGTGAAAAAATATCCCCACGAGACATTCACTCGCTGGGCAACAGGGTCTCTTGATGATTTTCACGAGCCAATCATAGCCAAATACGTGGACAAATTCCGGATTCTTCCGTTGCTTAGGAATTTTGATTTTTCTTACCCTACTGCAGGTGCAAGCGAAGGCATTTTCCATATTTTAGCAAAAATAAAGGCAACTCAACCAAATTCTGTAATTTACACTTTGAGGGGGGAATATCAGGGATTCAAGGAATATGCAAAAGCATTGTCCCTTTCAGCCGTCGAAGTCGAGTCGCCAAAAGACGCAAAAAAGCCTGGCTACTGGTTCATATCAAATCCATCCGCAATTGATGGAAACATACTGCCAAACAGTTTAATCCGGACGGTT
>ORJL010387830.1_pt1 | contig 10755 bp, 6 predicted proteins | sample 1779941 | NCBI WGS metagenome assembly ORJL01 (sample SAMEA104232317, study PRJEB22302) | groundwater metagenome | biome: forest; feature: aquifer; material: groundwater | place: USA | collected 2011-08-07 | depth 5.8 m | reverse complement strand
TCAGCGACGCGTTCAGCAGCTTCGGCGCGTCCGCGCCGGCCGCAAACCGGCACTTCAGCGCGTCGGCCTCGGGCTGGTGCAGGAACAGCGTGCAGCCCGACCACGACACGACCTTCGACAGCTTCGACGAGATGAGCGCCATCGTGTCGGCCACGCCCAGGCTCGTGCCCATCGATTGCGCGATTTCGTAGAGCGCGTAAATCTCGCGATGCGCGAGCGCGATGTTCTCGAACGCGTTGACGCTGGCCGGGACGAGGCCGACGGCGGTCGACCCCGGCAGCGCGGGCGCCGGCTCGGGCTGCTCCAGCTGCCGATCGCCGGCGCCGAGCTCCGCGGTGAGCGCCGGCAGCAGCTCGATGAAGATCGGCACCAGCGCCGGATCGAGCGCGCGGCCGGCTTCGTGCCTGAGCAGGCCGACGGCGCTCTCGCTGGTCAGCGCCTTGTGGTACGGGCGCTCGGTCGTGACGGCGTCGTAGTAGTCGACGATGGTGAGGATGCGCGCGCCGCGCGGGATCTCGTCGCCGGCGAGCCCCTGCGGGTAGCCTTTGCCGTCCCACCGCTCGTGGTGGCTCATGATGAGCGGCGCCACCGGATAGGGGAACGGCACCGCGGCGATGATTTCCGCGCCGACCTGCGGGTGGATGCGGATCTTCTGGAATTCTTCCTGGGTGAGCGGCCCCGGCTTGGAGAGAATGTGCTCGGGCACCGCCAGCTTGCCGATGTCGTGCAGCAGCGCGGCGGTTTTCACGCCCTGAATGTCCGACTCGGTGAGCCCCGCCGCCCGCGCGAGGCCCGCCGCATACACCTGCACGCGGCGAATGTGCATCTGCGCCGTCTGATCCTTGGCGTCGATCGCGCGCGCGAGGGCTTCAATCGTCGCGAGGTGGAGATCCGAGGTCTGCTGGACGTGACGCTGCTCGTCCTCGATGCGCCCCATGTACACCTTGTAGGTGCGATACGTCAGGTAGAGCGGCGCGAAGGTGAAGGGGACCACCCAGTACCCAAAGCGGGCGACGAGGGACGCGGCGAGCGCCGCGGAGCCCGCGCCGACGAAGTAGCTGGGCGCGCTCCACAGAAAGTTGTTGTGCCACGTCGAGACGATCCCGTCCCGCGTCGAGAGCGCGATGGCCGTCGCGACGAGACCGGTGTTCAGCAGGAAATAGACCGTGGCCGCGCCGACCAGCGGGCGCGCGAGCGCGGTGATCGTCAGCGCCGAGGTCGAGCCGCCGAGCAGATGGAACACGAGGCCCGCGCCCTGCACGGTGATGACGAGCGACGCCACGCTGAACATCGTGCGATACAGCGGATTGCGCTCCTTGCTGTTCAGATGACACTGGCTGAAGGCGCTGCCCGCCGCGACAAGCATCGTTTCGTGCGGGCCGAGCAGCAGCAGCGACGCGAAGTCCACCGCGTACGACACCGACATCGTCGAGCCGCCGGTGGTCAGCGGGAGATGGACCTTGAGCGCTGCCGAGCCCGACGAGAGCAGCAGCAGCGCGACGAACAGGACCGGTTGATGGAAGGACGCCAGGGGCAGGCAGACCACCATCAGCGCGAGGCCGCACGCGATGACCGCGGAAACGTAGAGACGGGCAGCCTTCGGGAGCTGGCTCATTAGTGGACGCGCGGCGTCGTCGAAACCCAATGGTCGCCCCAGTCTTCCTTCAGCAGAGACCAGAGCTCTTGATCGACATACTCGCCGCCACGGCGGATCGACCGCCGCAGCACGCCTTCCTGCACGGCGCCGAGCTTGCGGAGCGCGCCGTTTGCGCGGCCGTTCTGCAGCGGCACGCGGGCTTCGAGCCGATGCGCACCGACCGATCCAAACGTGAAAGAGCCGACCAGGCGCGCCGCCTCCATGAAGACGCCGCTGCCGCGCGACGAGGGCGCAATCGTGCACTCCCACTCCGCGGCTTCAAACGACGGGTCGAGCTGTCGCACCTGCATCAGACCGACCACCGTGCGCGCCGCCGACAGCGTGATCACGTACGTGAACGCCTGTCCGTTCTGGCGCTCGCGCGGGACGCGCTCGATCAGTTCCTGGACGCCGACGCCGGTCACCGGTTCGTCGATGCCGAACCTGGTCGCGTCGCCGAGCGACAGCAGATCGACCAGCGGACCCAGATCCTGCGATGCGGGTTCGCGGACCGTGACGACGCGACCGGTGAGGGTCGGCAGTTCGGCTCGCCAGTTCGGCGCGGCGATGAGAGCGGGATCCGCAGTCATTCTCCTGTGAAAAGACGGACGTCTACACGACTCCCGTTGGTGCAATTCAAAGCAACACTGGCGCCAGCTTGACGACTACAATAGAAACCCTCTGAATACAATCATTTGTGGCCATCTCAGAGGGCGCGAGCACATGGGTCATGTGTACGTATATATGACAGTATTGTCATCTTGAGCCCATCAATGTCTTATCTACGTCTTTACTAGCCAATAGGTTGCGTTCGGCGTGTCCCGATGCGGGACAGCGTGTACTGTATTAGAGCATAAAGAAGATCGCGCCACTCGTCGGGAACTGCAATTCCGGGTATAAATGTGACCCAGTGGATGATCCGCAGGCCAAGCGCTCGCTTGCCGACGATCCGAGGTTCGCTGCCAGCCTGGGCGACCTCGATCGCGGCCTCGAATCTGACGAAAAGGACGCCACGCCGACGCCGGCCGCGCCCCTTCGTCCGCCGCCCTCGCCACCAACCCGCACCCCATTCGAGGCGGCGCCGCTGCCGCCCATCGTGTTCCAGCCCGGCGCTCGCCGGCCGCTGCTCGATCTGTTTCCGCCGGTGCCGCTCGCACACGAGCGTCCGCCCGGCCCGATCGTCGGCACCGCCACGGGCCCGCGCATCTCGCGAGGCCCCGCGAAACGCAGCCCCCAGCCGGCCGCGCTCGATCGGCCGACCTACGAAACCTTCTACGGCCTGAACGAGAAGCCGTTCGGCCTCTCGACGGATCCGAAGTTTCTGTACCACAGCACGTCGCACGATCAGGTTGCGCAGGAGCTCCTGACCGCGATTCGCCGTCACGACGGGCTGGTGCTCGTCACCGGCGAGCTCGGCGTCGGCAAGACCACGTTGTGCCGCGTCATCGTCGAAGAGCTCGACCGCCGGACGCTGACGTCCGTCGTGCTCGACCCGCCGACGTCGATCGACGACCTGCTCCAGACAGTCCTCGTCGACTTCGGTGTGATCTCGCGTGAGGACCTCGCGCGCGCGCCGCAGGCGGCCACGCGCGGGACGCTGACCGCGACGCTGAAGTCCTTCCTCGAGTCGCTCAATTCGCTGCAGGCGAGCGCCGTCGTCATCATCGACGAGGCGCAGCACCTGCCGGTCGACGTGCTGCAGCAGATTCCGACGATCGCCGAAGCCGGCGACCAATCGCGCACGCTCCAGGTGGTGCTCGTGGGCCAGCCGACTCTCACGGCCATGCTCAAACGCTCGGAGCTCCGGCTGCTGAACGAGGAGGTCGCGGTCCGGTCGCACCTCGGACCGCTCGCGGCCGATGAAATCGTCGGGTACGTGATGCATCGGCTCGGCGTCGCCGGCAACAGCCCGCGGGTCGATTTCGACGATGGCGCGATGGCGCGGGTGCACGAGCTGTCGGACGGCATTCCGCGCGTGGTGAACCTGCTGTGCGATCGCGCGCTGTCGCGCGGTTTCGAGACGTCGGCAAGCGTCATCGACGCCGCGCTGGTCGACGCCGCCGCGGAGGATCTCGATCTCGGCCCGACCGTGAGCGAGGCGCGCGGTCTCGTGCGCTGGCTGCTGGCCGCCTTCGCGCTGGTGGCGCTGATGTCGGTCGGCGCCGGCGGCGCGCTCTGGGTGTTCCGCGACACCGTGGCGCGGACCCTTGTCCAATGGGAAAACGTGCCGGTTCCGCCGAGCGGTCCCCTTCCGAGATTGCCGGTGCCCCTCGCGCCGATCCCCCCGCCGGCCGACGAAGGCGCCAGCCTTCAAGCACCGCCCGTGGAGCGCTGAGTTGTTGTGCCGGTCCGATCGGGGGGGAGAGATTGGGGTGGATGACGGGACTCGAACCCGCAGCCTCCGGTGCCACAGACCGGCGCTCTAACCATTGAGCTACACCCACCACACGGCCGCGATGGCGAAGTTGGTGAGTTGGGGAACTCACCAACTTTTGAGTGTAGCACCTAACCCCGGGGTTCTTCCACGTGCTCTTTTCAGGTGTGAACGGTGCGCAGGACGGCGATCAGGCGATCGGTTTCGATCGTGAGCGCGCGCCAGGCGGCTTCGTGCTCGTCGAACTGGACGGTGCGCCCGATTTCCTCGAGCACGCGTGCCGCGTTCACGACGCCGTCGGCGTCGAAGTTGGCGGCGGCGCCCTTCAGACCGTGCGCGGCGCGGCGGAGCGATTCGCCGTCGCGCGCCTCGAGCGCCAGCCGAATCTGTTCGAGGTGCCGCGGCGCATCGTCCACGAAGAGACGGCTGATCTCGGCGAGCAGCTCGCGGTCGCCGCCCACCCGCGCCAGCACCTGCTCGGAGAGCTCGGGCATCGCTTCGCCGGGGGCGGGCGCGCGTCCAGCGGCCATTTCCTCGACCAGGCGGCACAGCCGCTTCGAATCGAGCGGCTTGGTCAGGTACTCGTCCATCCCGGCGGCGAGGCAGCGCCCGCGGTCGCCTTTCATGGCGTACGCGGTCATGGCGATGATCGGCACGCGCGTGCCGCTCTTGCGCTCGCGCGCGCGAATCGCCGCGGTCGCCTCGAAGCCGCCCATCTCGGGCATCTGGACGTCCATCAGCACGACGTCGAAGGCCTGCCGCTCGATGGCGGTGAGCGCCTCGCGGCCGTTCACGGCGATTGTGACCTTGTGTCCACGGCGCTCGAGCAGGCTCGCCGCGAGACGCTGGTTGACGATGTTGTCCTCGGCGAGCAGGACCGAGAGCCGGCGTTCCGGCAGGTCCGACGGCAGCATCGACGCCGGCAGCGGCGCGCGCGGCCCCTGCTCGCGCGCGAGCGCGCGGCCGATGGCGGCCAGCAGATCGCGCTGATCGACCGGCTTCGTCAGATGATCCGCGACGCCGGCCTCGCGGCACCGCGCGCTCTCGCCGTACTGGCCCGAGGAGCTCAGCATCATGATCGTCGCGCCGCCCAGCTGCTCCTCGTCGCGGATCCGGCGCGCCACCTCGAAGCCGTCCATCCCGGGCATGTTCGCGTCGAGCAGGACGAGCGCGAAGGGGCGGCGCCGCTCGCTCGCCTCGACGAGGGCGCGGATGGCCGCCTCGCCGCTGTCGGCCACGGTGGGCCGCATTTTCCAGCGGAGCAGCAGGTCGTGCAGCACGCGCCGGTTCACGGCGTTGTCATCGACGACGAGGACGGGGAGATCGGTCAGGTTGATGGCCGTCGCCTCCGGGCGCGCGTCGGTGACGCCGAGCCGCACGGTGAAATGGAACGTGCTGCCCTCGTAGGGTGCGCTCTCGACCCAGATCCGCCCGCCCATCAGATCCACCAGCGTCAAGGAAATCGTCAGCCCCAGCCCGGTGCCGCCGAACCGGCGCGTCGTCGAGCCGTCCGCCTGTTCGAACGGCTCGAAGATCGCGCGCTGCTTCTCCGCGGGAATCCCGATGCCGCTGTCGCTGACGAAGTAGTGCAGCACGGTCGCGTCGGCGGAGGTCGAGTCCACTTCGACCTGCACCAGCACCTGACCGCGGTCGGTGAACTTGATCGCGTTGCCGATGAGGTTCACCAGCACCTGGCGCAGCCGGCCCGGGTCGCCGACCGCGACGTTGGGCACGTCGGGAAGGACGTGGCAGACCACCTCGAGCCCCTTCTGCTCGGCGCGCAGCGCGAGCGGCTTCAGCAAGTCCGCGAGGTGATCGCGCAGTGAGAAGGGGATGGCCTCGAGCTCGAGCTTGCGCATCTCGATTTTCGAGAAATCGAGAATGTCGTTGAGGATGCCGAGCAGCGCGTCCGCCGAGCTCTTGACCATCGTCAGGTACTCGCGCTGCTCGCTGGAGAGCGCCGTGTCGAGCGCCAGCTCGGTCATGCCGATGACCCCGTTGAGCGGCGTGCGGATCTCGTGGCTCATGTTCGCGAGGAACTCGCTCTTCGCCTGGTTCGCCTCTTCGGCGACGTGCGTGGCGGCGGCGAGCTCCGCGGTTCGCTCGCGCACCTTCCGATCGAGATCCGTGGTGAGCGCGCGCAGCTCCGTGTTGAGGTGCTCCCGCTGCACGAGCGCCTGCTCGAGCTGCTGATACGAGTCGCCGAGCCGCGCCTGCATGCCGTTCACGTCCTCGAGCAGCGCCGCGATCTCCGCCGGCGGACTCGACGTGAGCCGCGCCTCGGCCGGGCCCCCGTGCGCCGAGATGTTCCGCACGACCGCGACCACTTCCTCGAGCGGGCGCGTGACCGCGCCGGCAAAGGCGCGCGCGCCGAGCACCGCGCCGCAAAGCGCCAGCAGCATCAACGCCAGCGTGAAGGCGTAGTACCCGGTGGACTGCAGGCGCACGTTGAGCAGCGGCTGCTCGATGAAGACCTTCCACCCGATCGGCGCCATCACCGCCGCCGCCGCGAGGCGCGCCGACTCGCCGCCATTGCCCATCTTCCGCCCGTACCGGAACACGCCGTTCGCGGCGCGCGCGCCCGCGACGACCAGTTCGTCCTGCGCGAGGCTTTCCAGCGCGGTGAAGCTGTCCCGGCTGCTCGTGTAGATCACGCGATCGTGCTGATCGACGATGGTGATGCGCGCATCGGGCAGCGTCCGGAGGTTCTCCACGAACCGCTCGAATTTGGAGAGATCCAGCGAGCCGCCGGCCACGCCCGTCAGCCCGCCGGAGGCGTCGATCAGTGGCACCGCGATCGCGACAATCGGCACCAACGACAGGCGGCCGAGGATGACGTTCGAGACCGCCAGGCGGCGGAGTCGCATGGCGTCGATGATGTGCTCGCGATCGCCGACCGCCGGCGACTCCGAGTCCCGCGGCGGATAAGCCTCGCGCACCACGCCCGCGCGGTCCGCGATGAAGAGCGTGATGAACCCCGGGTAAATCTGGTGATACTGCGCCAGCAGCGCCTGCCGATCGGTGCTGTCCGCCTCGAGCGGCGTCAGCGCCGCCGAGAGCGACTGCACCGCGTGCTCGTGATCCCTCACGTACGCGCCGATCTGCTCGTTCAGCGCCGTCACGGCTTCGTGCAGCCGCGCCCCGCCGTCGGCTTCCTGCTTGGCCGCAGTCAGTTGTCCGTCCACGGCCGCCAGGATCAGCACGGGCAGCGTGGCGACCAGCAGGAAGGCGTGAAACGCGTACCCGCGGATCCCCTGCTCCGGCCGTCGGTCCTGGGCGACGAGCCGCCGCGCCGACGCGCCCGTGGCGATGAGGTCGGCGATCACCACGGCGACCAGACCGCTGATGACGACCTGCAGCGCCACCGGCAGAATCGTCTGCCGCAGATAGTCGGCGCCGGCCAGCCGTGGCGCCGCGACGATCGCCAGCGCGACGGCCGTCCAGACGACGACGCCGCCAAGCAGCGGCGACCGACCCCGCCGCGCGAAGGCGCCGACCACGAGCGCTTCGACCGGAAGCACGACGAGCGCCACGGCGAACGGACCCCGGGCCGCGGCCGCTTCGATCGCCGCGGCCACGACGCCGTACCAGGGTCCGAAGAGGATTGCCACCGGCAGCGTCACGATGCGGCCGAGCAGCAGGGGCGCGGTCGTCCCGACTTGCCAGGTGTTGAGCGCGAGGCCGACGGCCCCGCACAGGACAGCGAGGCCCAGGCGCTGGGCTGAGGATCGATTCATGATGTGGGCGCCGTCGCCGTCGGTGGCAGACGCGCTCATTGTGCCGCCTCCCTTCCCCGAAACGCCAGAGGGAAGTGGCGCGCTCTGCGCACCGTGCGCCGGAACCGCACGATTCCGCACACGCCGCTCCGGGCGCTTGCTATACTCGCGTCAGCCCATGCAGGTCCTGATCGCGGAAGACGATCGCGTGACCGGCGAGATTCTCGCCCGCACGCTCCGGCGGTGGAGCTACGAGACGACGGTCGTCGGCGACGGCGAGCTGGCCTGGGAGCGTCTGCGCGTCGCCACGGAGCCGACGCTCGCGATCCTCGACTGGATGATGCCGAAGATGGACGGTCCCGACGTCTGCCGGCGCGTCCGCGCGGACCTGGCGCTCGCGAACATGTACCTGCTGCTCGTCACCGCGCGCGAGAGCCGCGCCGACGTCGTGGCGGGGCTCGACGCCGGCGCCGACGATTACATCATCAAGCCGTTCGACCCCGAGGAACTGCGCGCGCGCGTCGCCGTCGGCATCCGGGTGCTCGGCCTGCAGCAGAAGCTGGCGGAGCGCGTCGAGGAGCTGCAGACGGCGTTGTCCAACGTCAAGCAGCTGCGCGGGCTCCTGCCAATCTGCAGCTACTGCAAGCGCATCCGCGGCGACGATCAGTACTGGCAGCAGGTCGAGGGCTACGTCGCGGAACACTCCGATGCCCAGTTCAGCCACGGCATCTGCCCGACCTGCTACGCGACCGTGTCCGCGGAGCTCGACGAGATGTCGCGCAACAAGCGCCCGCGCGAATAGCGCTTCAGCTCGTCTAGGGCGCGGCGACGCGCCACGGCGAGAATTCCGGCCACGTCTTCAGCGCGTCCCTCGCCCAGGCGTTCGACTTGTCGGTGTGACAGGTCGTGCAGGAATTGGGCACCTTCAACTTCTCGGTGGCCGCCGGCGGGATGAACCGGAAGGTGTGGCTGCGGACCATGACATCGCCGAGCGTCTGTGCGATCGGCGGCATGTGGCAGCCCGCGCACTCGTTGCCGGGCGATCCCGCTTGGTGGTGCGTATGCTGCTCGATCGTCTTCGTATGCGGTCCGTTCGGCGACGCGGGGCCGTGGCACTGCAGGCAGACGGTGCTCACCGGCCGGATCAGATCGGCGTTGTTCTCCGTGCCGTGCGCGTCGTGGCAGCTGAAACACGTGACGCCGCGCTGGTACATGCGGCTCGTCACGAAATCGTTGCCCTGCATCCGGTTCTTGTGCGCCGTGCCGTCGGCGAAATGCGTGAACGTCGTCTTGCCGAGATCGGGCTCCTCGAGCCGCCAGAAGTCGCCCAGATTCAAACCGACACGGAAGCCGACGGGCCAGTCGTAGTAGCGGCCGTCAATCGGATTGACGAGCGGCTGGCCCTGCGAGTGGCACTGGATGCAGGTGTCGTTGGCGTGCACTGGATCGACGCGCGCCGGGTTGAAGATGTTCGTGCGCGCGGGACGCGCCGCGTGCTCGCTGCCGGGACCGTGGCACTTCTCGCAGCCGACGTTCCATTCGGCCACCTGCTTCGTGCGGACGTCGTAGTCGACCGAGTGGCAGCCGTCGCAGGTCGGGCCGGTCGGGCGCTTCATGTTGTCCGCGGGATAGTGTGACACCCACCAGTCGGTGCCGTCGGCCACGAAGTACCGCCGCCACTGCTTGTGCGTGACGTCCCACTGCGCGCCCAGCGGGAAGTAGTCGTCGCCGACGCGCGTGAAATACCGCTGCTTCCACTTGCTGCCGTAGACGAACGCGATGTCGTTCGTCGTGAACGTCAGGAGCGGATCGGGCTTGGAGAAATCCGGAATGATCGCGTCGGGATGGACTTTCGGATCGCGGACGACGTTGGCCATCCGCGTCTTCGACCAGCGCGTGTAGATGGGCGCGTGGCAGCTCTGGCACGCGGCGGAGCCGACGTAGCGCGCGGGCGGCGGCGCCGGCACGGGCGCCTGCGCCCAGACGGCGAGCGTACACCAGGTGAAGAAACCGCTCACGACGAGCGCTGGTCCGATACGCATGGCGTCATGAAACGCTATCACACCTCGCGTCCGAGGAAGCGATCAGCGCTGGCCGGCGACCTGTTGGACGATTTGCTTCGCGAGCGGCAGGCTGACGCCGCAGGTGGGATCCTCGACGCGACACCTGGCGACCGTGAGATCGCAGCCGCACGTGCACGGCTGCGCGTTGAGCTTCTGCAGCGCCTCGGCGCGCCTGGCCGCCGGCAGCGCGGTGAGGTCGACGCCCGGGATCGTCATCGCCTGCGCGCCGTTGCCGAGCTCGAGTCCCTGTGTCTGATCCACTTCCTCGATCGACGCGTCGACCGGCAGCCCGGCGAGCGCCCGCAGCTCCTGTTCCGTCGTGCGCGCGACGAGCATGCCGACGTGCTTCTGCACCACGCGCGACTCCCGATCGAGGATGTACGAGGTGGGCAGCGCGCTCACGCCCGGGAACATCTTCTCGATCTCCGGGCTCGTCATCACGACCGGGTAGTTGATCTGGTGCTCGGCGGCGAACCGCTTCACCACGTCGGGCGGTGCTTCGTCCTCGGAGATGCCGATGATCTGGAGGCGGTCGCCGTATTTCGCCTGCAGCGCCACGAGGTCCGGAATCTCGGCGCGGCACGGCGGACACCAGGTCGCCCAGAAGTTGACGATGACGACTTTGCCGCGCAGGGACGCCGTGGACACCTCGCGCCCGTCGAGGTCACGGGCCGTCAGGGCCGGGGCGGCCGCCGGGTTGCGGAAGAAGCGCAACGTGGCCCGTTGGGTGCCCGCGCCGGCGTCGGGTGCGGCCGCGGCGTTGGTCCGGCGCGATTCGACGTCGCGCGCGTAGCGCGCGGCCGCCCAGACCATCGCGAGGCTGCCGAGGATGATGACGAGAAGGAGACTGCGCCGGCCGTTCATGGCTCCGACAAGTGTAAGCTGAAGCCGTGCCGATTCAAACCGTCTTCCTCGACCGAGAGCGTAGCGCGGGCCTTCAGACGAGAGTGTAGCGCAGGCCTTCAG
>ORJL011189295.1_pt1 | contig 10759 bp, 11 predicted proteins | sample 1779941 | NCBI WGS metagenome assembly ORJL01 (sample SAMEA104232317, study PRJEB22302) | groundwater metagenome | biome: forest; feature: aquifer; material: groundwater | place: USA | collected 2011-08-07 | depth 5.8 m | reverse complement strand
TGACACCGGCAAGACGGGGAATGGCCGTCCCGGGAGACCCCGTGGGAGGTTGCGAGACCCTCTCGCCTGACCGCCTCAGCCCAAAACAGGCCCAAGGTCCAGCCGCGAGGCTTCACCCGACGATTGTCCACGGATTAAGGTACGTATGGACACCTTGACAGCCAGTGCTTGCAGATGGTCTGCCGCCTCCAAAGCATTTTGCCGATCGTACACAGAACGAGATCCATTCCGCAAGTGGTCTGCAATTATCGCAACTGAGTCTGAAAGAGCGGCTATCGTTCCCCTGTACTCATGTGTCAGCAGTGCAACGAGGCGCGGCCATTCGGTCTGTAGAGATGTGAGGTCGTACCCGGCTCTGCGCGCCAATGTGCTGACAGAGATCCTGTGTGCGGCTATGACCCAGAAACGCCGCTGCCGCTCAGTCATCTCCGTTTGGGATGGGCCGCCGAAAAGGATCACTGCCCGGTAGAGTTTCGAAAGGTAGGCCGGGATCGCGAACAACCCCAACGCCAGAAGCTGATCGCTGAGCCCCACTGTACCGCGACGCAACTGTTTCCTCGACTCGGCGGAGATAATGGCCGATGCGCCAATCATGTCAACCCTGGGATCCCCCCAGTTATCCGGATCCCGGATATCGGTCTTTCTCCAGTTGAAGTGCACTAGTGCCAGCCAATCCTTGTCGCTGATGCCAGCCCGTGCAAAGGGCTCCAAGAGATGGGGAGGACTGGCCGTTCCCACGAAAGGCCGTGGACTGACATACATCAACGAATACGAGAAGCCGCCGGCTTTGTTTATGGTTGTGAGGAGATTGCTCACGAACTCGCCCAATCCGTTGTCCCCGACCGGATTGTTTTGGGTGAAGGCATCCAACAATCCCTGCAGGAAACTTTCTCGCGCCTCCGGATCCGACGCAAGAGAATCGCCATCGGCGAGCAGCGCTTCCGGCAGGCTACTGCCCACACTGGTTCCTCTTCCCACGGTCACCTCGATTCCTCGTACACCAGACTTATCCTAGCGCAACCGAAGTTGAGTACCCGGCATCACCTGAACGATGCTGAAAAACCTATCACACAATGTGACCATAAGTCAATAGGTTCACCCATCGAGCCTTCTGCTAAGCCCCGTGGCGTGTAGGGATACTCCAAACCGGTCAGCAAGATTCGACGGTCCTCGAATCTAGAGAGGATGCCGCCGCCAGGGACCACTACCTGGCAGAGCTAGAGCGCACCACGAGAAGCCTGGCCAGCGGCACCTTCCGCCCCCGCATGGCCGGCCCAGCCGTAGGGGCGCCCCGCAAGTAGAGGCAAACGGCCGTTCGCCCGGGCGACCAACCGGTCGCCCCTACGCCTGAAAGGTGATGTTGAACTGCGTGTCCGCGTCCAGCCGGACCTCAAACGTCACGGAACCTGGGACGGCGCTGTAACCCCCCGGGCTTGCTTCTACAACCCTCCAGTCCTCTGGGAAGGACACAGTCACCCTGAGAGGCAGGTCAGGTGTGCCCGGCTGTTTCTGCACCAGTAGCCGGTATTGGCGCAAACCACCCTGACTGCTGACCACACCAGGGGGCAAACTGTAGCCTATGGCCACCGTCTTTTCCTGGGCAGGCGGCACCACGAAGAAGCCCCCCATGACCAGCTTGTCACCCTCTGAGTTGCGGGCGGTAAACGTGTCCTCGGGCTGGCGCCTCGCCTGGTAGTTGAGGCTACCCAGTGGCAGGGGCAACAGAGGCGCGTCGGTCACTTCGGCCTGGCCCGGTGCATAGACCCTCACGTAGTCCCAGTAGCAGTTCCGCCTGGTGTCTTTCCAGTTGAACTGGAACTGGATGCAGGAGTCAGCCAGGGCTGGCCCGGGGTTGTCCCAGGTAACTCTGAGCTGCGCCTGGGCACTCGTCTGGCTAGCGATGGCGACATGGTAGTCCAGACCCTGGGAGACAACGGCATTGGCCTTACCCCCATACAAGTTGCTATCTACCACCATCAGGTAGTCGCCGGGGGGTGATAGGACCCTGCCGTCCCAGTTGTACTGGCGCAGAAGGTCCTGGGCACGCGGGTCGGTGGAGTAGAGCAGGACCTCCTTCCGGTTCAAGCTGGCAACCAAGGTCTTGCCCAACCGTTGGCGGACGTCGGCAGCCAGGCCGTCGCGTAGCCTCTCCAGAATGGCCTCGCCCAGGGCTTGAGTAGCGTAGATGCGGGGCGAATAGTCGGACTCCGAGTCCGACGGCGGCAGCAGCCCCCCAAACAACACGTCCAAGAGATTGTCGCCTGTCACCACCTGCCCATCCGGTAGCGTGACAGGGCCCGTGGCGCCCACCATGCCGGCTATGGCCTTTTGGACCAGGACAACCACCCCGTCAACCGTGTAGCCCTGTCCCGTGCGGTACAGGTTCTGAATGACCTCGACCGTGGTGGGGAAATCTGCATACCAGGTGGCGTCTCGGAACACCCAGATGGAAGCGAAGAGGTACTTGAACAGCGGCTCTGGAGGGGCCGGGTAGCTGAGGAACTCTTCCCGGTCATCAACCTCTGGACTGTACATGAACCTGAACTGGGTGATGGCGCCCTGGTCGAGGGTTACCTCCCATACACCACCTATGAACCCACCGCTGGCCCTTATCTCATCCTCGTCCACCCCCAGCACCAAGTAGGTCTTCGGCCCGCTAAAACCCAAGGCGTCTTGGAGCATGTCTATGTATGACGGCGTCGCGGCCAACGCCCCCCGCAAAAGGCGTCGGGCATCAGACAAGCGGACCGCCATGTCCTGAGCAACTGGGGAAATCCAGGGGCCCGACAGGCCGGCATCTCCACTCTCGTCACCCATGACCGCCTGCGCCCGCAGGAGCTCCTCCCGGACCGAGGCCAAGGACGTCTCCAGCCGAGCACCGAGTCCCTGATCGAAGAGGCCCCCGTCGGAAAGCTTGAACACTGGTTCGATGCTCCCCAGTGCTATCTCGGCTGCCTGTATCGTGCTCGCTGCGGAATAGAGCGCTCCATGGAGGTTGGCCAGGTCCCCACCAAGACCCGGCAGGGCCGACAGCACCTCGCGCTCCGCAGGCTCGACAGCCATGAGCCGATCAAGATGCTCCAGGGCAGCCCTGGTCTGTGCCAAGCTGTCCTGGTACTCCCTCAGGCTGTGGTCCCCGCCCAGCAGGGCAACAGGGCTGGTAGGCAACGTCCTTAGGCCGTCCAGTTGGGCCGCCACGTGCTGCAAGCCAGCAACGATCTCAGGTGCTTTGAGCCCCACTCCGGTCACCGCGCGCAGCTTGTAGTCAGCGCTATCCAGAAGGTGCACATAGCTCTGCCCCCGCGCCGAAAGCCTGGATATCTCTATGGTAGCCCTGAGCGCGGCGGCGCGGTCCAGGCTGTCCCTGGCGGCCTGTAGATCGGGGCGCGCTGCCTCCAAGGCCCGCCTTATATCGGCCACGTCCGCCATGTCCTTCGCGGGGGTCTCCAGCGAGTTGGTGAGCAATCGCTCCAACCCGTCGAGCAGGTGATAGGCGGCAAGCGTATCCTCCAACGCCAGGTCTACGGCAATGGGGGCTACGGCCAGGTCGTAACCCACCATGGGAGTGCGCGAGACCAGCCGACGGGCAGAGCGCAGTGGCGCCACGGCCCGGCGGAGCTCCTGTAGGTCAGCGGACAGGCTTCGCAGCTCACCCCGCGCTTGGGCTACCGCCAGTTTGTCCCCCAGCAACGCCTCCGGTCTCAAGGCCAAGGTTTCCAGAGGGGCTAGATGGCTTTGTACGCGGGAATACGCTCGCAGCGCCCGGCGCGCCTCCAGTCCCGCCAGACCGCAGATAGCCAGAAGGAGCACGAACATCATCAGGGCCAGCCGGACACGCAAAGACATCATGCCAAGAACCTCATAGTGCGTTGACATTCATACCATCTCACATCGCTTACGTTAGTAATCACATCGTACGGGTTAGAAACACAGCCCCCTCGGCTTGCGCCTCAGCATCGGACCGAAGTGCTCACGCCAACGTGGGCACTGGTGGGAGGTTACCGCTTTGTTTGGGTGGCAGCCACCACCTTACGAAGACAGTCAACCACGTAGTGGGCCTGTTCATCGGTCATGGTGGCAAAAACGGGCAGACAGATATGGCGACGGCACAGGTCCTCAGCGATAGGGAACTCGCCCTCACGGGAGCCTACCAGGTCTTTGAATATGGGCTGGGCGTGGCAGGGAAGCTCGTACACCTCCCCGCTGAGGCTTACCTTGAACTTCTCCTTAAGCTCCTTCTTGACCGTGACCCTGTCCAGCCTGGGATCAAGCACAGCCACGTATTTGTAGTAGTTGGACCTGGCGCCAGGTGGCATCTTCACCGGCCTGACCCACTCATAGCCAGACAGCTCCTTGTCGAAGATGGCCGCCACGCGCCGACGGGCAGCGATGAACTCATCCAAGCGGGCAAGCTGGGCCAGGCCTATGGCAGCGTGCACCTCGCTCATGCGCCAGTTGTAGCCAAGCTCCGTGTGCAGGTTGTTGAAGAAGCCCGCCTTTCCCTGGTCCCGGAAGACCAGCGCCCGTTTGTAAACCGTCTCGTCGTCGGTGGTTATGATGCCGCCCTCGGCACTGGTCATCACCTTGGTGGGGTAGAAAGAGAAGGCAGCCGCCCGGCCCAGATGTCCAGCCGTCTGTCCGTCCAGGGTGCTGCCGTGGGCGTGGGCGGCGTCCTCGATGAGGTCAAGCCCGCGCTCCAGGCAGACCTGCTGTAGCTGGGCCATTTGCGGTGGCACCAGTCCAGCGATGTGGACCACCATTACCGCCTTTACATCGCTCCGCAACCCTTGGAGGACGCTCTCGGGGTCTATGCACAGGTTCGACGTGGCATCAGCGAAGATGACCTTGCCCCCGGCATGCAGCACCGAGGCCGGACTGGCAAAGAAGGTGTTGGTAGGCACGACCACCGAAGAGCCCTGGATGTCCAGTGCCCGCAGGATTATCTCCAGGGCGCTGGTGCCACTGTTGACAGCAATGGCATACTTGGTGCCCACCCGGGCGGCGAACTTCTGCTCCAGCTCCTGGGTGTACTTCCCCAGAGTCAGTTGGCCGGACTCCAGGATCCCGTCAATCTGTACCAGCAGCTTCTGGCGGTCTTCAGGAGGGAAATGAATCTTCGCAGCGGGAACGTCCATGCTAGCTCCTTAAGAAAACAAAACTCACCACATGGTCCCATACCTAATGAAGCTTCCGACTCTCCGCCGGCGGACCACGATGGCAGCAAACACTATTATGATTATAGCGCCCGCCACCTCAGGCACATAGACCCTGGGGGCATGGAGTAACCCCCTGACAAGCAGTGGCACAAAGCCGGTGGTGGACTCCTCTGGGAATGCCCAGCCGTAGACGGGCCAGAGGTACGAGTCTGGGTTTCCCCACATCTCATCCTCCAACGTGTGCAGCAGCGAGCCCATACCAAGGCCCCATATTGCGATCCACCGGTAGCGCCACCAGAGGACCAGGCCCACCGCGATGAGGAGCGCCTGGAAGGCCAGGGTGTGAAAGGGGAAGCGCCCATCGCCCAGCGCCCACAGCAGCCAGACAGGCTTGTCAATGATGTCAGGAAGCATGGAGCCTACCACTACCATGCGGAAGTCGGGGGAACGAAGCGGATGCCCACGGCTAGAGGCGTCAGTGTCCCCCTCCTTAGGATCCGGGGCAATGAGTCGGGCCGCTGAGGAGAACGCCCAGACTGCCCCCAGGCTGACACCCACATGACCCAAGACGAGCATGTGCCTAGCTCCGTGGCTTGGCCTGGTACAAGGCGAAGCGTTCCCAGCGGACGATGTCTTCCAGGGACGGGCGGACCCTGGCCGGGGGCGCCGCCTGGGCGTAGCCCACCCCCATCACCATGGGCACGTTGAGACTCCCGGGTATGGAGAGCACGTCCCGGACGAAGGCTTGTCGCCGCTCGCTCTCCTGAGGGTCCCGGCTCTGGTACATGGCCGCCCAAGCCACACCCAGGCCCTTGTCCACGGCCGCCAGCCAGATGGAGTAGGCGGCAACGCAGCAGTCCTCCAGCCAGTACTGGGTAGCTGACTGGTCAGCTACGAGAGCAATGCCGGCCTGGGCGCTGGTCAGCCAGCGACAGTGGGGGTGCGTGGTGCTCAGGGCGTCTAGCTTGGCACGGTCGGTGGTGATGACGAAGCGCCAGGCATTCTTGTTGCCGCCGGAAGGCGAAAGTCGGGCGATGTCCGCTAGCTCCAGCAACACCTCTCGCGACACCGGTGCGGGAGAGAAGCCCTTAGTGGTGCGCCGAGTGCGTAGAACCTCCAGCAACTCCATGTGGCGCCTCCTTTCGCGTTCAGCCAGACGCAGGACCCAACAACCAATTGCTTATTCTAGCAAAAAGCAGAGTAAGCGCCACCCGAAAACACGTAGGGGCGGGTTTGAAACCCGCCCTCGCGGTCGCATACGGTCTCAGGCGTGGAGGGGCAAGACGCCGCCTTGCCCCTACCTCTTGGCTACCAGCTTCTTGACCGCGTCGTCAAGGCCGTCCAGGGTGAGGGGGAACATAGGGAAGATGCGCCCAATGAGATGCACCGTGGGGTGCTGCCAGTAGCGCAGGTCCTCGGGATTGAGCCAGGCGCTGTGGGTGAAATGCCCGGCAATACGCTTGAGCCATTCCACGCCCGGGCTCTCGTTGCGCTCGAAGTAGTAGATGGCCCCGTACTTCTGCATCAGCTCCTCCGGCGCCATGCGCGCGTCCCCCACCAGCACCACCCGGTAGTCTGGCTCCAAGGTGTGTAGGAGGGAGGCCGTGCTCACCCCTTCGAGCTTCTCCATGTCCACGTAGACTGTGTCGTACACGCAGTTGTGGAAGTAGTAGCACTGGAGGTCCTTGAAGTGGCTCATGGAGTAGGCCGCAGAGAACAGGCGGCTGCACAGCTCTACATAGGGGAGCATGGAGCCGCCGGTGTCCATGAGCAGCAGGAGCTTGACCGAGTTCTTGCGCTCGCTGGTCCACACCATCTCCAACTCGCCGGCGTTCTTGGCCGTGGCGTCAATGGTCTCCTCCAGGTCCAGCTCATCCTCTGGGCCGATACGGCTAAGGAGGCGCAGACGGCGTAGCGCCAGCTTGAACTGGCGCACGTCCAGGGCCACGTCGCCCCGGTAGTTGCGGTAGCGGCGCTGCTCGGCCACCTGGATAGCATGCCGCCCCCGCGACTGGCCCCCAATCCGAATGCCAGCGGGGTTGGACCCCGAGTGCCCAAAGGGAGAGGTGCCCCCACGCCCTATCCAGTATTTCCCCCCATCGTGTTGCTCGGTCTGCTCCTTGAGGCGTTTCTCGAACTCCTTGAGCAGCTCGTCGAAGTCCATGTGCTGGAGCTGCTGCATCTCCTCCTCGGAGAGCAGCCCGCGAGCGACCGGGTCCCGTAGCCACTCCATAAGCTCCTCGGAAAGCTCCACCGGGGCCTTGATCCCCTTGAAGTACTCCTGGAAAGCCACGTCGTACTGGTCGAAGTGGGTCTCGCTCTTCACCAGGATGGACCGCGACAGATAGTAGAAGTCGTCCAGGTCATTGATGAAGCCCTTGGATAGTGCCTCCATGAGGGTCATCCACTCGGTGAGGGAGACCGGGACCTTGCGCTCGCGCAGCAGGAAGAAGAAGGGGGTGAACATATCAGGCTTCAGACTCCGGGCTACAGGCTACGGGCTCTTCCCTCTCCCTTTGGGAGAGGGCTAGAGCCTGCCCTGTCCGCATCCGCAGAGCGGACTCCGATGCTTTGCTCGGAGAGTGCAACGAAGTGGTGAGGGTAAGCCCGAGAGCGGGCACAAGGCCCGACCCTACTAACCGCTCGCTGGTCTCCATTAGCGGCCCTTTATGCCGTAGCCGTCCATGGGCCGCCGCAGGTAGGCGCTGGCGAAGAAAGCCAGGTCCGTTTCCTTCTTGAGCAACGCACCCAGGTAAGGGAAGTCCGTGGCCACCTTCTCCACCGGCACGCCTGCGCCCAGCAGCACGCGGATCCAGTCCAGAAGCTCGCTCGTGGACGGCTTCTTGCGGAACTCCTCGGTGCCGCGCAGGCGGTAGAACTGGCGCAGTGATGCCTGGAGCAGGTTCTTGGACAGGTCTGGATAGTGTACCCGAACGATCTCCTCCATGAGCTCTGGTGTGGGGAACTCGATGAAGTGGAAGATGCACCGACGCAGGAAGGCGTCGGGCAGCTCCTTCTCGGCGTTGCTGGTGATGATGACGATAGGACGGTTGATGGCCTTGACGGTGTCTTCGGTCTCCGGGATGTAGAAGGTCATCTCGTCCAACTCGTTGAGAAGGTCGTTGGGGAACTCCAGGTCCGCTTTGTCTATCTCGTCAATGAGCAACACCAACTGCTCCGGCGAGACGAAGGACTGGCCCAGCTTGCCCAGCTTGATGTAGCGCTTGATGTCAGAGACGTTCTTGTCCCCGAAGCGGCTATCGTTGAGCCGCTGGACGGTGTCGTACACGTAGAGACCCTCTTGGGCCTTGGTGGTGGACTTGATATTCCAAATCAGGAGCTTCTTGCCCAGGCCCCGGGCCACGCTGTGCGCTAGCAAGGTCTTGCCTGTGCCCGGTTCCCCGCGTATGAGCAAGGGACGGCCCAGGGCGATGGTCACATTGACGGCGTCCCGCAACTCCTTAGAGGCTACGTAGTCGCTGGAGCCGATGAATTGGTCAAATCCATGGTTGTTTCCCGCCATTGGCTACCTCCGATCAGATTACGTTAGCTATTCTAGCAGCCTGCACCAGAGTTTGCACCAGAAATGGAGGGACCAGAGCGCGGGCTGCGCGGGTTCGCGGGCCGTCCATGCGCTGTGACGTTACGATGTCTTGATGTCTGGAGGGTTCAATGCTATGGTGGGGTGGGAGGTGTCGCGTGGCCAAGACAAGCCAAGACTACAAGAGGACCACCATTACCTTGCCTCTTCGTGACTATGAGGTGTTGCGCTTCGTAGCTTTCAAGAGGAGGACGTCGGTGGCAGGGGTTATCAAGCAGATGGTGCAGGAGCTGCTGGATGACGAAGAGGATATCCGTGACGGTCTGAAGATACTGGAGGAGAAGGAAGCTACCCTCGACTGGGAGACCTTCAAGAAGGACTATCTTGGCCTATAGGGTCGAGATCCCCCGCACAGCTCAGAAGCAGGTACTTGCCTTGCCCCGGGAAGCCCAGCTAGCTGTTGCGCGGGCGATTGACGGTCTCAAGAGTGACCCCAGACCCGAGGGCTGCCGGAAGCTGAGGGAGACGGGCCTGTGGCGTATCCGCGTTGGTCGCTACCGTGTGGTGTTCGCGATTGACGATACTGGTCAGGTCGTCGCCGTGGTCAAGGTGGCTCTCCGTCGAGAGGACACCTACAGTGGGCTAGGGGCTGCCTGAGCCTACAGCTTGCGCCGCAGCGCCACGGCCACGACAGCCAAGGCTGTGGCCACCAACCCCAGGCCCAGGAACGTGCGGAACAGGCCCAACGTGTCCATGGACAGCCCGATGAACGGCACCATCACGCTCCTGCTCTCGGCGCCAAGGAAAAAGTACAGGCCCAGCACCGATGAGTTCCGTCCCTTGGGCACTACATCCACCATGAGAGACTGCATGGCCGGCTGGCGGAACATGTTGGCGGCGCCTAGGGCCAGCATCGCCGCTGCCAGCACCACCCCTGCCGGGACCGCCGTTACCACGAAAAGGAGTGGACCCGCGGCAGCCAGGGAAAGGACGATGGTCTGCCTCCGGCCCAGCTTGTCCGCCAGGAAACCACCCAGTGGGGCGCTCAGGATGCCTGCGCCCTGGATAAGGCTTTGAGTGGCCGCGGCGAACCCGGCGGACACGCCACGGGCATCCACCAGGTAGATGGGTAACAGGGAGTTCGCTCCCATCACAATCAAGCCCATGCTCAGAGATAGGGCCAGCACCAGGGCGATCGGCCGTATGGCCTGGAGCACGCCGGCCCTCTTTTCGTTAGGGCGTGCCGCGTCGGCCGCGATTGCGCCAGCCTCATAGCTCCGCCCCAACCACCACAGCACCGGAGTCATCATCAACGAAGGTATGGCCAGGAGATAGAACGCCCATCGCCACCCCAGGGACTCGGCCAGAATGCCTCCCAGCAATGGCGCCAGCGACACGCCTATGCTGCCCCCCACCATGTGCAGGCCCAACGCCCGCCCTCGGCGCGCCTCTCCCGAGTAGCTCCCCAGCAAGGCCGCGGACACGGGATGGTATGCCCCGGCAAAGAACCCCATCACCACCGCCAGCCCAAAGACCTGCATGTAGCCATTGGACGCGCCAATGGCTATGGTGGCCAGGGCCACACCCACCAGACCCAGGGCTATGATGCGCCTCATCCCGAACCTGTCCCCTAACCAGCCCATCGGCAGATTGGAGATGCCGGACGACACCGAGAACGCCGACACAATCAGCCCCGACTGGAAGTAGGTGAGGCCAAAATAGTCCCGGATGAAGGGGAGCAGGGGTACGAGCAGGGATGTGCACAGGTGCTCCGAGAAGTGGGCGGACGAGAACAGCGCCAGAGCCCCCTTGAGGCTGGCCGCCCTCGCGGCGGGCCTCGGGACTGCTAGGGCCTGGTTGCCTTCCATGGACATGCCTGAGTCTAGCGGTTCACATTGCCAGTGTCCAGTGTCCGACACGCCGAGCTTCCCGCGAAACGCGGTAGTTGGCCTGTTCGGACCGCGAGTGCCGGGGCAGGGCGAGGTGCCAAGAGCGGGTCTTTGGTCAGCTTTTGGGCCTCGTTAGACGCTGCAGGGGGGTCTAGGAGGCTGGACAAGGGTTG
>ORJL010946471.1_pt1 | contig 10762 bp, 8 predicted proteins | sample 1779941 | NCBI WGS metagenome assembly ORJL01 (sample SAMEA104232317, study PRJEB22302) | groundwater metagenome | biome: forest; feature: aquifer; material: groundwater | place: USA | collected 2011-08-07 | depth 5.8 m | reverse complement strand
GTGAGTACTGGCATGGCGGGCGATACCCTCCAACTGTTTGGCGGTATCTACCAAGAGTTTGACGCTTTCATCGGTTTGATAGACCTCGGCCAGATCGGGGCTTTCTTCAAGGGCTCGGTCTATAGTCATATGCAGCGCAAAAGGCACCAGCTTGGCGGCCCGGTCCACGTCGCCATAAGGCATCGCTAAAGCCCTGCCTACATCTCGAATAGCGGCTCTGGCGCCCATCGTACCGAAAGTTACTATCTGAGCTACCCGGTCTTGCCCGTACTTGGAGGTAACGTAAGCTATGACCTCGTCCCGGCGGTCGTCGGCGAAGTCCATATCTATATCAGGCATCTCTTTGCGCTCGATGTTGAGGAAACGCTCGAAGACCAGCCGGTTTTCCAGGGGATCGATATCCGTTATGCCCAAACAATAGAGGACAACACTGGCCGCAGCGCTGCCTCGCACGCCATAGAGTATGCCGCGTTCCTGGGCATATTTTACAAAGTCCCAGACTACGAGGAAGTAATCGGCGAAGTTGGTTTGCCTTATCACGTCCAACTCGTATCTTAAGCGGTCCTCTATCTCAGGGGTAATTTTGTAATACCTACGGCTCAGGCCTGCCCTACACAGGTCCCCTAAATAGTCGTCTGCGCTCCGTCCATCGGGGGTCTTGAACTCCGGCAGTCTGTGCTTGCCTAGATCGAGCTCAAGGTGACACATCTCTGCTATTCTGGCGGTGTTGGAAATAGCCTCAGGTATCTCCGAAAAGAGAAGGGCCATCTCCGCAGGGCTTTTGAGATAATACGAATCGTCCGACATCCGCATCCGCTTGTCATCGTAGATGTTGGTGTTGGTCTGGATGCAAAGCAGAATATCGTGAGCGTAGCTGTCCTCTTTGCTGGTATAGTGCAGGTCATTCGTGGCAACCAAAGGGATGCCTAGCTCTTTACTAAGAGCAACAGTGGCTGGCGTAATTATATCGAGCTCAGGTAGGTTGTCATGCTTTTGGACCTCTAAATAATAGTCACCAAAGACGTCTTCATACCATGAAGCGATAGCTCTGGCATCATCTGGTCTTCCCTCCAGGATAGCCCTGGATACCTCTGAATTGGGGCATCCCGACAGGACGATGAGGCCCTCGTGATATCGCTCGAGCAACTCGTGGTCCATTCTAGGCTTATAGTAGAAGCCATCAAGGTATGCCTTGGTCGTTAGCTGCACAAGGTTGTGATAACCGACTTCATTCTTAGCCAGAAGCACAATATGATAAGGGTTCTTTTCTTCAGCGGTCCTGCCTCTATGGTCCTTTTGCGCCACGTATCCCTCGACGCCGATTATGGGATTTACTCCAAGCTCTTTGCATGCCAGATAGAACTCTATCGTCCCGTACATAGCACCGTGATCGGTAAGAGCAAGGCTATCCATACCCAGCGCCTTAGCTTGCTCTACCAGCGGCCTTATCTTGCACATGCCGTCTAGCAACGAATATTCGGTGTGTACGTGAAGATGCGTAAAGTCAGTCATTGATACCTGCCTAATCCTCCGCCTTCTCCAGCTCAAAAGCCCGGTGCAGCGCCTTGACAGCTTCTATTACATGGTCCTCGCTTACCACACAGGTTATTCTGATCTCAGACGTGGTTATCATCTCTATGTTTATGCCAGCATCAGCCAGCGTCTTGAACATCCTGGCGGCATAGCCGGGCGCGTTCTGGATTCCGGCGCCCACTATACTCACTTTGGCTAGATGGGGATCACCAAGACACTCTCCAGCCCCCAGGGACGCGGCGACAGGTCGCACTAGAGTTATGGCCTTATCCAGGTCTCCCTTGGACACCGTAAAGGTGAGATCGGCGACTTTAGTTGTGCTCGCATTCTGTACGATGGTATCAACACTTATGCCGGCTTCCGCCAGTGGATCAAAAATAGAGGCTGCTATGCCCGGTCTATCCGGCACCCCAGTTATAGTGATCTTAGCCACGTCGAGATCGTGGGCAATCCCCCGTACTTTGTTTCTTATCTCTCTAACTTCATCCATCGATATGTCTCCATGTATCAACGTGCCCGGAGCATGAGTAAAGCTGGAAGACACCAGGATTGGTATATTATATACTGCGCCTAATTCTACCGACCGATTATGCATGACCCTCGCTCCCAGGCTAGCCAACTCCAGCATCTCTTCGTAGTGGATATCCTTAAGCTTTCGGGCTTCAGGCACGATCCTGGGGTCTGCTGTATACACACCTTCAACGTCAGTATATATCTCACAGCGCACAGCCTTCAGGGCGGCAGCCAAAGCCACCGCCGTTGTGTCGGAGGCGCCCCTTCCTAGGGTGGTCACATCCAGATCCTCTGATATACCTTGGAACCCGGCTACAATGACAATTCTTCCGCTGTCTAGCTCCCGGTGAATGCGCTGAGGGTCAACTCGAAGAATATGTGCTCTATTAAAAGCAGACGTTGTATGGATCCCCGCTTGGCCCCCTGTAAGGCTGATGGCTTGGCATCCAATCTCTCTAAGGGCCATGGCCACAAGTGTTACCGATACCGTCTCGCCAGTAGATAATAACAGATCGAGCTCGCGGGCGTCCGGGTCGCTGGACACTTGCCGCGCCAAATCTCTTAGATGGTCTGTGGTGTCGCCCATAGCCGAGACCACCGCCACAACTTGGTTCTCCCGGTCTTTAGCATCCGCTATCCGGCGCGCCACCCGTCTTATCCGGCCGGCGTCGGCTACAGAGCTGCCTCCGTACTTTTGTACTATTAGGCCCAAAATATGTTCACCTTTATTTTAGATGTTTCGTCCTATTGCCACAGAGTCAAGAAGGTTAGCTAGTTAGTTTGGTACAGTTGAACGTCAGCCAGCGTGATGATTATTAACCACTTAGTTAAGTATGGTAATAGTGGTTGGAGGAAAAGACTCCACCCCAGGCTAGAAGCCTGTAGAATTGACGCGTATGCCCCAGGCTTCTAGCCTGGGGTGCCGTTGGCCAATCATTCCACTACCCTAGCGCCATCCTGGCTTGGTCTAGTTATCTTTATTTCGCCGCTAATGCCTTCGGTCTCGGCGGCAGCCAGCATCGCCCGCCCGACCGGCTCTTCGTCCTCTACGGCTAGGGCTAGGATAGTAGGCCCGCCGCCGGATAAAAAGGCGCCTTTCGCCCCGGCATCTAAAGCGGCCTTGAAGATCACATCCATAGCAGGAAAGAACCTGGACCTGGCCGGCTGGTGCAACTTGTCCTTTGTGGCTACATCCAAATAGGACATCTCTTCATTGGCCAGGGAGGCCACCAGAAGGGCTGCTCGGCTGATGTTGTGAACGGCATCCTCCCGGCTTAGCTCCTTTGGGAGCAGTTTCCGACTCTCCTCCGTCGGCATAAGGAAGTTCGGAATGAACAATACAGCCTTAAGGGACTCAGGTATCGAGACCTTCAAATTGTACAGCCGGCCTTCTGACTGTACCATGACTCTAAAACCGCCCAGGAGAGCGGGTGTTACATTGTCCGGATGGCCCTCTATTTTAACGGCAAGATCCAGCACGGTATTCATATCAACTGCGTTGCCCGTCAGTCGGTTGGCTGCGACAAGCCCACCAACTATAGCCGCTGCGCTGCTTCCAAGTCCGCGGGCTATGGGAATATTATTTTCAACCTGTACTTCTAAAGCGGGTATAGACTTGCCAAGATGTTGAAAAAGTGAAGACGCCGCGGTATGAGCCAGCTCGCAGTATGATCTTACGGGTCCTTGGCTGGTTATTATCGGCCCCATACCAGTCCTCTGGTAGAAATGCAGCCTATCGTGGAGCTGCAAGGCCATGCCGAGGCAATCAAATCCAGGACCGAAGTTGGCCGTGGTGGCGGGGACCTCTACGCATACATGTTGGGGGCCATCTAAAGTCACAGACACACCAGAAATTCTAGCTCTTGGATGCATTATAGCATCCAGCACCTGTGCTCTCAAACCAATCGGGCATTGGGGGGCATTGGGGCTTGACCAAAGGATGAAATAACAGTCCGTGGATGTCGTACTTCGGTGTGTAGAGACGCAACATGCAGCCTGTCTACGGGTCTCCATCCAAGTACTAACCGTTCTTTTCAAACCACCAAATGTCTGGTTGATGGAGAGAGGGTAGGGCGGTGGCTTGCCTGTCCTGAGCTGTGCCCTGAGGTTCTCGAAGGGCCCAGCCGAAAGCCCCCCACCCTCTTAAGCCTCTGATGTAGTGGAGTGATTTACCAAAAGTACGGCCATGTCTAGCTCCCATCATCCCTTGTCGTACCTGGGCGCTGAGTACTCATATATACGATAGGGTTGTCTTCGGCTGAGGCAACGACTTATCGAACAACGCTGTTTATTGCCAGAAACACAGCAGGCAGGGATGTATCTGCTCTCCCCGATATGTCCAAGAGCTACTTCGGAGTTATAATGGTAGAGCAGCTATAAAAAGGGGCCTTTCGGCCCCTTGGTGCAACTCGTATCGCGGTCTATTCTTCTTCCTCGTCATCTTCATCCAACTCTTCTTCAAGCTCATGTTCTTCTCTCATGCCGGGCATGCCTTCATCCCACTCGTCGGATACTTCCTCATCGTCCAGAAGCTCTTCTTCACCAACGTCATATCTGACCAAAGACTCTTTGGTGTAAGCACGGAAGGCGGTGCCGGGAGCTTTGCTTGGGAAGGAAAGCCGCCCAACCATGGAAGGGGCCTGATACACTTCCTTGATTATTACCTTAATAGTAGAGCCATCGATGCCAGTAATAGCGCCGGAGTATCGATTGCCGCTCTCTATCAATTTGATCAGCCTAAGCCCAAGCCTGGTGTCTACCTGGCCAATATAGTCTCCCTGCTCGGTCTCAGCTATCACACTGCGCTCGGACACTTTTAGGTTTACCGGATCGCCGGCAGTGATCTTCGCCAATACCTCTTTCGGGGCTACGTTGTTAAGAGCGGTTACGGTAGTCTTCCCAGTTTCCTCGATGAAGATTCTGGGGTCCAGCTTGGCCCTGGTTGGGTCGGTTTCTCTAACCTCCTCATGCATACCGGATAAGCGGGTCAGGTTCTTTTTAGCTATTATGTTGCTTGGCTCCAGCTCCAGCGCTTTACCGTATGCTTCTCTAGCTTGGCCATAACGCCCAAGCTCCGTAAAAGCCTTGCCTAAACGGTTATAGGAATCAACATCTTCGGGAAAGTGCTGGATTATATACCGATTCGCGGTAACTGCCTCTTCCCATTGGCTCTGCATCGCGAGGTTAATGGCGGCTTCAGCCAGTTTGCTTTTTGTTTTCGCCGTCTCTCCTTGAAAGACCATTCGACTATCTCCATAACTAATTAATTCGGAGCATGGTTGTCATTTTCCCAACTAATGATCCACACACAGGCTCCCGCCAGGAGCACCGTAGAAACGATCAATACAGCCATCTGACCGGGTAAAAGGTCCACTCCTCTTGACATCATTAAAAGAATGATGACCATCGCAAGGGCCATACCGGCCCAGGCGGTTAGATTAGGATGCGCTTTAGCGAATCTTTTTATGTTTTCCACAATAATACTAGAGGATAACGCATTTATTCTTTTGTTGTTTCCTTTTTTATGCTTTTGAAATACTTATGCTTTGCCAGTAGACTATCGACTACACTCCATATATCTTCCTCCACCTCTTCTACTGATCGCGAGCCGTCAATCTTTACCCATTGATCAGGGCTCTCTTTCGACTTTATCACGTAGCCTTGTCTTACCTTGCTGTGAAAAGAGCTTACTTCGTCTTCAAACCTGTCAGTAACACCAGGCAACCGTGGACCTATTTTTCTGGTTAGTCCCACCTCAATATCTACGTCGAGCCAAATAACGACATCCGGAACTATGTCTCCAACGGCGTATTTCGTAGCCACCTCAATCAGGTCTTCCGGCACACCTCTACCATGGCCTTGGTATGCCTCGGTGGAGGGAGTAAACCTGTCGCAAACAACAATTGTTCCGGCTGACAGAGCCGGGCGAATAACTTCCTCCACAAGCTGGGCCCGTGCTGCCGCAAATAGCAGTGTCTCAGCCAACGGACCTATATTAATTTGTGTAGAATGCTTTACCAGCTCACTTATGTTCTCGCCCAAAGCAGTGCCGCCTGGCTCATGCAGCAGAAGACTCTTCTTCCCTAGTTTGGCCAACTTTGAGACTAGCCGTCGTGCTTGTGTGCTCTTGCCGGAGCCATCTATACCCTCTAATACAATAAACAGGCCCTTATGGTTTCCCAAGGTGGCCCCTTTCAAGAAACAGTTATGGTTGCCATTCCGGTAAAATGGTAACGCGTCTATATGGCTCCTGCCCAATGCTCCTAGAGGACAGATTATATCTCTGCGCCAACTGGTGTTGCAACCTCCTTACATAAGAAGTCTGAGGGCTAAGCTCGACGGCTGCTTCGTTCGCCATTACCTGGCTGATCGCATCCTCAGTCTCCTTAAGGGCCTGATACAAGGGCTGTCCTCTGTCTTCCACACCGATAATATTTAACAGGGACTGCTCTATTTGCGGCAGCGTGTGGTTCTTGAGAACGTGTACCGGTATTCCATATGCCTCTGCATCTCTCAAGACTTGAGGCTTCTTCCTATAGTAGTTGCGCAAGGTAATCAATGCGTCGCTTCCCTCGATCCTATCTGAGAGAACCACAGGAAGCTGAGATAGCTTTATAGATTGCTCTAACTTACTCCTGCTGACCCCAAAAGGAAATACCTTCCTGACACGCCGATCCTGAACTTTCCCATTCCTTCTGGATGGAGCATCCGTGCTAGCAGCCTTCAGGACTTCTTGTTCTTGCTTCACAAGATGTCCCTCCTCATCCAAAGTACGCGAACCGGGGACCGCTGCGTGCCCTCGGAGGATAGAATCTACTACCCTGGCTACATCCTCATGGACAGCAACCTGTCTCCAGCTTCGTATTTCCACAACCACATCAAAGGTAGGCGGCGCCTTTCGCTCCAGAATCGACTTCTGCGTGCCTCTGCGCCTGGCCTCTTCATCTCCCAAGGTTACAGATTGTATTCCCCCTACAAGGTCCGAAAGAGTTGGGTTCAGTATGAGATTCTCGAGGGTGTTGCCATGGGCAGTACCGACAAGTTGCACACCGCGTTCTGCTATAGTCCTTGCCGCTGCTGCCTCCAGTTCAGTGCCAATCTCATCTATGATGATGACCTCCGGCATGTGGTTCTCAACTGCTTCAATCATGACAGCGTGCTGGAGTGCCGGAGTTGGAACCTGCATCCTACGCGCGCGGCCGATACCGGGATGTGGGATGTCCCCATCGCCAGCGATCTCATTAGAGGTATCGACTATAATGACCCTCCTTTTGAGATCTTCAGAAAGGACGCGAGCTACCTCTCTTAACATGGTAGTCTTGCCCACTCCAGGTCTTCCTAGCAAAAGTATACTTTTGCCAGACTGGACCAGGTCGTCAATAATGCTGATCGTCCCGTAGACAGCCCTGCCAATTCGGCAAGTTAGACCCACAATTCTGCCTGTACGGTTCCTTATAGCAGAGATACGATGCAAAGTGCGCTCAATACCGGCTCTGTTATCATCACCAAAGACGCCAATATTGGCTACCACATACCCTAGGTCTTCCTCCGTAACCTCCCTTTCGCTCAGCGTAACTTCCTCATCAGGATACCTGGCCTCTGGCAGACGACCAAGGTCCAGCACAACCTCCAGCAAATGGTCTCCGGGCTTCTCACGCAAAGATTGAATTATATGCGGGGGAAGAGCGTTCAGTAAAGCGTTTAAATCGTCAGTGATCTCGCGCTGCATATGTGCTCCTCTAACAAGTTTTGGGGGGATGAAGCTAAATTATGCCTGTGCGGGTACGAATTGAGGCTGGCGGATCCTTACTGCCAGATGTCTCATCAGGTGAGAGTACTCACCCTTATCCTCAAAAAGGATGTCGTTTATCAGGAAGCTTTTTAGTCGGCACTGATATTCAGGCACCAAAGTTACTACAGGTCCTTTTTTCAATTTCGAGATGACGTATTTAGCAGTCAACTCAATCAGGTCTGGCTGGTCAGGGTGAACCATCATGTCAAATTGGCCTACACCACCATCCTGGGACACGAAGAACCACGCCTTTATCACATCGTCCTCGTCATAAACAAACTCCTTGCCTTTGGCTAGAGACTGGTCCCTTCTGGCCATCCATTCCGAAAGGGTCAGCCCCTCCGCCTCCTTTACCGACTGCGGCAAGGCGGTATGATACAGTCTAAATATGGCATGGTCATCGGTTTTGGCCTTTGGCCTAAAGTCTATGGGGTTATCTCCCATATCCAAGGCTACTGGCGATATCTCCTTACAGGTCAATAAGCTCTCTACCGAGAATGGCCAAAACCCAGCTTTCCTCGCCATTTCTGCGTCAGGACTATCTGCAGGCAGCCTGAGAAATATTACTTCGACACCGGCATCTACCCCATCTTTAACTATATGCTGCAAAAGCTCTAAGCAGACCTGTTCCCGGTTAGCGGAGTCTGAGTCGAGAACAAGCCATTCTACCTCCCAAGCAGTAGGCTTAGACTTGCTGTGAACAGAGATAAGACCCTGGATTGTAAGGCCCTGTGCATACACCCAGGTCTTATGACTACCATCTAGAGACAGCCATTGATCGGTAATAGGACTGACCTTACCGGGCCTTTGGTGGTCTTTGTTAAGGCTACATTTGGTCACAACTTGGTTTGCCACTGCCTTATTTTCGAAGGCCAGCAACGATACCAAGTCGGTAGGGAGAATAATCCTTATCATGAGGTTTTCCTTGTTTGTGAATGGTCTGCAACCATCAGGAATATAAAGCTTAACGACTTGGTCGCTCCGTGTAGCGTACTCCGGCACCGCATGTTTAAACCTGCACCATCTTTCGGGTTCCTCATGCTCCAGGCCCTGCCCCGGGGTTCTCCTAAGCGCTTTCCTGCGGCTCTCGAAGGGCCTCAGCCGGGGTCCGAGCTTACCTCTCAGCAGAATTGTACTTGTCTACAATGTCCAAAAATAGCTTATGAAATCGCGAGTCTTCCGTTAGCTCGGGATGAAATGCCAATACCAGCATATTCTTCTCTTGGGCGGCAACTACTCTACCATCCGGCAATGTGGCTAACACTTCAACTCCGGGACTAACCGCCTCTATGAAAGGGGCCCTTATGAACACCGCGTGTACAGGCCCCCCGTCGCCCAGAACTGGTACGTCCAGGTCTGTCTCAAAGCTGTCTACCTGGCGTCCAAAGGCATTGCGCCTTACCTCAATATCCATGACCTTCAAAGAGTCAAGGTCAAGACCAGCAGCAACCTTGGCCATAACAATCATCCCTGCACAGGTACCCATCGCCGGCAACCCAGCGTCGATCATCTCTCTTAGTGGCCGGAGAAGGCCATATTCTGAGAGAAGAGAGCTTATCGTAGTGCTCTCTCCCCCGGGAATTATTACCCCTGCTATGTCTTCGAGGTCTTTAGGTAGCCTTATTGGGACGCCTTCGACTCCTAAACGGCTTAATATCTCAATATGTTCTCTAAAGTCTCCCTGAAGGGCCAGAACGCCAATTTTCACTTTCCCCGGGCGCTCGCCTGACCCTGTCGAAGAATTATTTTGAGGGAGCACCTCTACCACCCGCGCTTTGCAAGGATTTCCGTCTCTGCAAGAGAACGCACGTCTATGCCAGCCATTGGCTCGCCAAGCCCCTTAGACACCTCTGCGATAATGCCTGGATCATTGTAATGGGTCGTGGCCTTCACAATCGCGACTGCTCTAACTGCCGGATCGCTGGACTTATATATGCCCGATCCTACAAAAACTCCATCAGCGCCCAACTGCATCATCAGAGCAGCATCAGCGGGTGTGGCAATTCCGCCAGCAGCGAAGTTAACGACTGGAAGCGCGCCAGTGTCATGTATCTCTTTGACAAGCTCAAAGGGAGCGCCCAAAGCTTTGGCCTCTGCCATAAGCTCATCCTGTTGCATACCTTGGAGCTTTCTGATTTCACCCTGCACAGTCCTCATATGGCGCACGGCCTCCACGATGTTGCCAGTTCCGGCCTCGCCTTTGGTGCGTATCATAGCAGCGCCTTCACCTATTCGGCGTAGAGCCTCGCCGAGGTCTCTGCATCCGCAAACGAAGGGGACCTTAAAATCGTATTTCCAGACATGATTGCTCTCATCCGCTGGAGTCAGCACCTCCGATTCATCAATATAGTCCACGCCCAGGGCCTCTAGCACCTGCGCCTCTACAAAATGACCAATGCGGCACTTCGCCATGACTGGAATCGTCACAGCCTCCATGATCTCCAATATCTTCATTGGATCTGCCATCCTGGCTACACCACCAGCCGCCCTAATATCCGCGGGAACGCGCTCCAACGCCATTACCGCGCACGCTCCGGCGTCCTCGGCTATTTTGGCCTGCTCTGCGTTGACGACATCCATAATAACGCCGCCTTTTAACATTTGAGCAAGGCCCTTTTTTAGGATAAATGTGCCGCTTTCCATTCTCTTCTCCAGTCTTGATAACGACTTATGATGACAGTTCTCGATTTCATTTTACAATTCGCTCTCGGGCTTATCAACTTAATCCTAATGCAGACCGTACACTATCTGTAGCCCTATACTAATCGTTGGATGTGATGTCCCTATTGCTTAGAAAATAAGTCTAGGCAGCTTCGGTCACTTTGTAGCCAAGACGTTCAAGGCGGCGGGTCAAACTCCGAACTGTAGCCTCACGGTCTCGTTCATCAAAGTAGTTGCCGCCAAGTTCTGAATAGGTGCACCTCC
>ORJL010557704.1_pt1 | contig 10762 bp, 10 predicted proteins | sample 1779941 | NCBI WGS metagenome assembly ORJL01 (sample SAMEA104232317, study PRJEB22302) | groundwater metagenome | biome: forest; feature: aquifer; material: groundwater | place: USA | collected 2011-08-07 | depth 5.8 m | reverse complement strand
AGGGAGGCTGTAGCCTGGCTAGACCCCTCTGGCAGGAGGGACACAGGGGCGTGCCCCAGCGCTCGCATCCCACGCAGCGGGAGGGGAAGACGAGCTCCAGCGCATTGCCCGCCAGGCGTCCGAGCAGTCCAGTCGCCGTATCAGCCCTCCTGCGTGTTAGAATCAGCAGTCAGTATACGAGAATGGCCGGCGCGGCCACTGCGCCGGCGCGGCTATCGCGATGGTCCAAGCAGTCTTCCTAGACTTCTACAACACCCTGGTGCACTTCGAGCCGCCCCGCGAGCGCATCCAGCGCGAGGTCGGCGCTCGCTTCGGGTTGCGCCTGGACGAGGGCGCTCTGCGGCGCGCCTACGCCGCCGCCGACGACTTCTGGAGCAGCCAGAACAGCGTGCAGCCCGCCTCCCGCCGGTCGCCGGAGCAGCAGCGGGAGTTCTTCGCTCGCTACCAGCAGCTCATCCTCGCCGAGGCGGGCGCCCCCGTCACGCCAGAGCTGGCGGGGCGCATCTTCGAAGAGGTGCGCGGCTATCCCAGCCAGTGGGTGCTCTTCGACGACGTGCCGCCCGCCCTGGCGGCCCTACGCCGCCGTGGCCTCACCCTGGGGTTGGTCTCCAATGTCCAGCGCGACCTGGCGGCCTTGCTGGAGCAACTGGGCGTGCTGGCCAGCCTGGACTTTGTGGTGACCTCAGCAGAGGCGGGGCTGGAGAAGCCGCACCCGCCCATCTTCCGCCTGGCGCTGCAGAGGGCCGGTGTGGTCGCGGCCCAGGCCCTGCATGTCGGAGACCAGTACCATTCCGACGTGGTGGGGGCCCGCGGCGCTGGCATACGGTCGCTACTCCTGGACCGGGAGGGTGTGTATGGGCGGCACGCCGACGTGGTCCGCATCCGGCGGCTCACGGAGATCGAGGAGCACCTGGACGGCGTCCCCTGAGACCTAGTACCTGATTCCGAAGATCGCGTTATCACCCCCGTTCGTGGTGAGCCTGTCGAACCACGAGACCTTGCCCTTCGACAAGCTCAGGGCGAGCGGAAAGAGGTTATGCGGACTTACGAAAGGTAGTACTAGGTTGATACGCCGACGCTGAGGGGCGGTCGCGGGTCAATCCACTTGAGGCTATAATCTCTGTGATGCCGACGGAAAGTGTCATACAAGTCGAGAAGCTGGCCAAACGCTTCGGGAAGCTCACCGCGGTGGATGGCATCTCCCTGGACGTGCACCGGGGCGAGGTCTTCGGCATCTTGGGCCCCAACGGCGCTGGCAAGACCACCACCCTGGAGTGCATCGAAGGCCTGCTGAAGCCCACCTCTGGTCGCACCGTCGTCCTGGGGGTAGATACAGCGCGCGAGCCGGAGCGGGTAAAGGAGCGCATAGGCGTCCAGCTTCAGGCCTCGGCCTACTTCGAGTATCTGACCCTGACCGAAATCCTGGAGCTCTTCGGTCGCTTCTACAGCCGTCGCCTCCCGCCCGCCCAGCTCCTGGCCAAGGTGGGCCTCACTGACAAGGCCAGGACCACCGTCGGCAAGCTGTCGGGGGGCCAGAAGCAGCGCTTCACCATCGCCGCCACCCTGGTGAACGATCCTGAGATGGTCTTCCTGGACGAGCCCACCACCGGCCTGGACCCCCAGGCGCGACGCAACCTGTGGGAGCTCATCCAAGACATCCACAGGGAGGGCCGCACGATAGTCCTCACCACCCATTACATGGAGGAGGCCCAGTCTCTCTGCCAGCGTGTCGCGATTATGGAATTGGGCGGCATCGTGGCCCTGGACACGCCCGTCAACCTCATCCACCGCCTGCCGGTGCCCTACGTGGTGAAGCTCACCACGGCAGCGCCCCTGCCTTTGGAAGGGATGCGAGGTCTGGAAGGCGTTAGCGCCGCCTCCCAGGACGGAGAAGGTGAGTACACTATCCATTCCCGCGACGCCGGGGTCACGCTGCCGGCGCTGCTATCCTGGGCCCAGGGCCAGGGTGTGCGCGCCGAGCATCTGGAGGTGGCGGCGGCCTCCCTGGAGGATGTGTTCTTGGCCCTCACGGGCAAGGCGCTGAGGGACTAGCCGATGGTCTTACCGCTCCTGGTCGTAAACCTCAAGATGATCGCCCGCAACCGCCTGGCGCTCTTCTGGGCCCTGGTGTTCCCCCTGATCTTCGTGGTCATCTTCGGCCTCTTCCGCCTGGGCGAGCCAGCGAGCTTCGAGCTGGCCGTGGTGGACAACGCCCGCGACCGGCTCTCGCAGGAGTTGCTTCAGAACCTCAGCGGCATTCAGGTCCTCAAGCTCTCGACCGCTCCCGGCGAGGCGGAGGCGCGACAATCCCTTGAGGCGGGTGAGGTGGACTTCGTTCTCGTCCTGCCCTCGGGGCTGGCGGCCGCGGCCTTCGGCGGCACGGGCAAGCCAGTGCCGGTCACCCTCCTCTACGATGAGGCGAACCTACAGGTCAACCAGGTGGTGATCGGGCTGGTGCAGCGCTTTCTGGACCAGACCAACCTCGTCATCCAGGGCGCCCGGCCCATCCTTGAGCTGCAGCGGGAGGGGCTGTCGGCGCGCAGCCACAGCTACTTCGATTTCCTGCTTCCAGGCTTCGTCGGCATGGGGGTGATGACCTACTCCGTCATCGGGATGGCGAGCGTGATCTCCACCTATCGCCAGCAGCGGATCTTCCGCCGCATCCTGGCCACCCCCTTGAAAGTGCGGGACTTCTTCATCGCCCAGATCTTGGCCCATCTGCTGCTGTCCCTGGTGCAGACCGCGATCATCATCGCCACGGGGGTGCTGCTCTTCGGCGCCAAGGTCTACGGCAACCTGGGTTATGTGCTCGTGTTGGTCCTCCTGGGCAACATGATCTTCCTAAACCTGGGGTTTATCGTCGGCTCCTTCTCTTCGACAGTGGAGGCCGCCAGCGGCCTGGGGAATGTGGTCACCATGCCCATGATGTTCTTCTCGGGCGTGTTCTTCCCCACGGACACCTTGCCGCGCGTGCTGGGTGAGGCTGTGCAGTACCTGCCGCTGACGCCGATGCTGGATGCCATGCGGGGCGTGCTGCTGGATGCCAATGCGCCCTGGCAGTATCCCTGGCAATTGCTGGTGTTGGTCGTCTGGTTGGCCGTCACCTCCGTGGTGGCGGTCCGCACCTTCCGCTTCAACTGAGGCTCCCCGGGCGCGAGCTACTTCCCCAAGAGCTACCTCACCAATGGGAAGGGAAGCGTTGCGCAAATGGCATCCTGCCGTCAATTTGAGGGAGTGCAGAGGGTTCTCCCTCTGCCGGGGGTCGAAGGGGGTGTCCCCCTTGCTCCCTTTCAAACTACCCCCTTCCTGGCCAGGAAGGGGGCCGGGGGGATGGTCGCGGTCGCACTCTAGGAGAGAGCTTGATCGAGAAAAATGCGGCTTTTGTTGCAAAGCTGAGGGTTGGTCAGGGTGAGGGCTTGAGCTTGGCCAGGTACTGCTTGCGGAACTTCGCGACCTTGGGCTCGATGATCACCTGGCAGTAGGGCTGATAGGTGTTCCGGCGGTAGTACTCCCGGTGACAGTCCTCGGCGGGGTAGAAGGCCTGCAAAGGCGCGACCTCTGTCACTAGGGGCTGCTTCCAGAGGCGGGCTGCTGTCAGGTCTGCCATCACCTTCTGGGCGGTGGCCTGTTGCTCAGGCGTGTGATAGAAGACTGCCGAGCGGTACTGGGTGCCCTCGTCGGGCCCCTGGCGGTCCAGGGTCGTGGGGTCGTGGATGGTGAAGAAGGCCTCCAGCAGCTCGCGGTAGGAGAGGGCCTGGGGGTCGAAGGTGACCTGCACCACCTCGGCGTGGCCGGTGGTCCCGGAGCAGACCTGGTGGTAGGTGGGATTGGGCACCTGGCCGCCGGCGTAGCCCGACACCACGCTTTGAACGCCGCGGAGCTGCTCGAACACCGCCTCCAGGCACCAGAAGCACCCGCCAGCCAGAGTTGCAACCTCTGTCTTGGTACTCATAAGCACCTACCTTAGCACCTCAGTGCTTGATGACGCGAACTACGATCCCCTCTTGTGACTCGAATGTGGCCGTGAACCTGTCAATATCTCGAATGAACCCAGTGTCGTAAACGACAAAGATAGCATTCCCATATTTGGTTCGGTAGGCTAGAATGTCATCATTGATTTCTGCAATGATTTCCTTCTCCCGATCCTGACGGTTGCAAAACTTTAGCTCCAGAGCCAAGTCAAGGCGGTGGAAGGTGAAGTCTGGGGTGTAGGTTTTTGATGAATATTCGATGGAATCTGTCTCCCTGGAATATTCTATATCTGCACTGATCAATAGGCCTTCCAGTGAATCCTGAACTTCGCGTTCTTTTGTAGGAGGGTTGCGGATTACTTTCCTGAGCTTCGTTTCGATAAGACTCAAAAGCTTAAGGATCGCGCTGGATTCAGGTCCAGTATCTTTACCCTCATACACTCCTTCAAGTCCGGCCTGTTCAAGGTCATAGAATGCAGCTTCCAGAAGACCCTTGGCCGTGTCAAGCTGTTGCACATAGGCTTCTTGATGCCGTCGCTCGATTGCGGCTTGCGGGTTGGCCGAGCCTTCTGGATCGGACCAGCCGCCGAAGATGAAAGAACTTTGTTCGTACCACTTAAGATTTGAAAAGGTCAGATAGTACCTTGATCCTCGCCCGAATACCTGCTCTAGAACACGAAGCGTCCTCATAATCCAGCTCATGTGTGGGGCGGAAAGTCGTCGGGCATGAGAAAGTGAACCAATTTCAGCGACAATAGCCCTCAGCTCTGCGGCCGCTGATGCTGCAGTCCACTTAGGCATTTGACGCGGTCCTTTCAATCAGCATCGACTTATCAAAGCCCCCTACACCCCCACCTCAGTCCCTACGCGCTCCGCCGTGGCGCGCCGGTAGACTGCGGCGGCGACGGCGGTGTCCCAGAGCGCCAGCCCGTGGGAGTCGAACAGGGTGATGTCCTGGTCGCTGCGCCGCCCGGGCTTGAGCCCCGCCACCACGTCGCCCAGCTCCCACACTTGCTCCCAGCGGATGCTCCCCCGCTCCAGCGGCCCCAGCAGGTCGCCCGACTCCAGCCGCGCCGTCTCCAGCGTATCGGTGACGACGATGGCGCAGCGGCGCAGGGTCTCGTCGTCCACCTCGGCCTTGATGAGGTAGTTGGAGCCGGCGGCGTTGATGTGGGTGCCGGGCTCCAGCCAGGCGCCCTCGAAGACGGGGGTGCGCGAGGTGGTGATGGTGGTAACGATCTGGCACCCCTGGACCGCCAGCCTGGGCTCGGCCACGGGTACGACCTTCAGGCCCAGCGCCGTGGACAGCTCGCGGGCGAAGGCCTCCCGGTGCTCCGCCTTGCGGCTGTATACGCGCACCTCTCGTAGCTGGCGGACGCGAGCGATGGCCTCCGCCTGACTGCGGGCCTGCCAGCCGGCGCCGAAGACGCCCATCACGCTGGCGTCCTGGCGCGCCATGTACTTGGTCGCCACGCCGCTGGCGGCGCCGGTGCGCATCTGTCCCAGGCGGTCGGCCTCGATGATGGCTTGCAGCTGTCCCGTCTCTGTGCTGTAGAGCAGGTAGTGGAACTTGGCGCCCTGGCGAGAGACGGTGTAGGCCTTGTAGCCCATGGCGCCCGCCGCCGGTAGCGCCGCCGCCATCAGGTGGAGCTGGGTGCCGCCGGCGCGCAGCCGACGCCGGGCGATGTTCTGCGCCTGGCCCAGCCCCAGCTGGCGCTCTGCCTCCTCGACGGCGGCTAGGGCGGCGTCCATGGTCAGCAGCTGGGCGACTTGCTTTTCGGTGATGAAGAGGGTCACGAGTGCCTCCGCTATTACCTGATGTGTGGCGCCATGATAGCAGGGGCGGTGGGCGAGCAGCAACGCAGGGGTGCGGGCGACATGCTCACACGAGGGAGGAAAACATAGACCCGACAGGTCGAAGCAGGGCGTCAGCCCCACTCTCCCCCGTCAAGGGGGAGAGTACCTTATCCTTTCGTAGGGGCCGCTGCGGCGTCGGTGTGAGCGTAGAGGTGCACCTTGCGCGCGGGCCAGGAGATCTCGATGCTCTCCTGTTGGAAGCGCAGGTGGAGGGCTTTTATGAGGTCGTGGGTCAGGCCGAACTGCTCCACGTACCCCTTGGCGCGCATGGCCACGATGAAGTTGATGTTTGACTCCCCGAACTCCCGGTACACGAAGGCCGGCTGAAAGCCCGGAACAGCGCCCGGGTGCTCGGCTTGCAGGCGGCGGGCCACCTCCAGTGTCACCCGCTCCACTTTCTCCAGATCGCTGCCGTAGGCCACGCCGCAGCTCACCGTGAAGCCCACCTCGGGCGTGGGCGCCGAGTAGTTGGTGACGATGCTCTCGGCCAGCTTGGAGTTGGGGATGATGACCACATTGTTGGTGGGTGCCGCCAGACGGGTGCTGCGCCAGCCGATCTCCGTGACAGTGCCCCGGAGGCCATCCGGCAGCTCTATGAAGTCGCCGACCTTGATGGCGCCGTCGGTGGCGATATTGGTCCCCGCGAAGAAGTTGCCCAGGGTGTTCTGGAAGGCCAGGGCGATGGCCAGGCCGCCGATGCCCAGGCCCGCCAGCAGCGGCGCGATGTTTACTCCGAGCTGGTTCAGAAGGAAGATGGCCCCTAGCCCGTAGACGCCTGCCATGACGATGCGGCGGACGATGGGCAGGATATTCTCGTCAATGCGGTTCTTGGTGCGGCTGGCCACCTCCTGGCCGTACCAGGTGATCAGGATGTTGACCAGCCGGCTGCCGGTGTAAGTGCCCAACACCACGGCGAGGGCGCCTACGGCGCGCCGGAAGATGAGCTCGTAGCGGTCGACTATGGGCAGTACCGCCAAGGCCACGTAGGCGCTCGCCAGCACGATGGTCAGAAAGGCGGGGCGCTCCAGGGCGTGGATGAGCAGGTCGTCCAGGGTGGTGGCGGTGCGGGCCGTGAGGCGCTTCGCCAGGGAGCGGCCCAGGGGATAGACGAACCAGGCTATCAGCAGCCCGCCCACGAAGATGGCCAGGCTGCGGACCAGGTCGCCCAGGACTAGGCCGGGGAGAAGCTGGAGATGCATTCCACCGCTCTCATGTTGCGTCGCTGAAATTGGGGACTGTTTCCAGGGCTGCCGCAGTTATTATAGCGGCCTCACACCGGAGTCTCGCGTCTGGTATTGCTAGCCCCACATTCCCCTCTGCCCCTAGTGCCAAGCGACTCTTTACGATGTAGAACACATGTACTACTATGCTCCCGTCGGGCGGGGAAGGCGCGGCGACCAACGCCCAGCCAGGCGGCCCGCCCCCCGGCCCGACAAAACATCTGGAGTGCTCAAAAGGAAGGAGTGGTGCCATGGCTCTTACCCTGGCGGAAGCCGCCAAGCTATCCAACGACGTCCTGCTGCAAGGCGTCATCGAGACCGTGATCAAGGACAGCCCCATCCTACAGGTCATGCCCTTCATTGAGATCGTGGGCAACGGCCTCACCTACAACCGCGAAGCCACCGCCCCCACCGCCGCCTTCTACGACGTCGGCGACGCCTGGGCCGAGTCCACGCCCACCTTCACCCAGGTGACGGCAACCTTGAAGATCGTGGGCGGCGACGCCGACGTGGACAACTTCTTGGTGCGCACCCGTTCCAACATCCAGGACCTGGAGGCGGCCGTCATTGCCCTCAAGGCCAAGGCGGTCCAGCAGAAGTTCGAGGACACCTTCGTCAACGGTGACACCGCCGTCGATGCCAAGTCCTTCGACGGCATGGACAAGCTCTGCGATAGCACCCAGGCAGTCAGCATGGGGACCAACGGCGGTACCCTGACCCTGGACAAGCTGGATGAGCTGGTGGACAAGCTCAAGGGAGGCAAGCCTCACCTGCTCCTTCTGAGCCGCCGCACCCGCCGCAAGCTCACCGCCCTCTCCCGCGCCAGCGGCTCGGGCCTGCTGGAGACCGACCGCAACGCCTTCGGCCAAATGGTGCAGTACTACGATGGCATCCCCACGGGGGTCAATGACTACGTCTCCGATGCCAAGACGGTGGGGACCAGCACCGACTGCTCCACCATCTACGCCTTGCAACTCGGCGAGGGCGCGGTGGCGGGCCTCACTGCCCCCGGCGGTCTCAGCGTGGAACGGGTGGGCAGCCTGGAGACCAAGGACGCCAGCCGCACCCGGGTGAAGTGGTACGTGAGCATGGCCCTATTCAACATCTACAAGCTGGCCAAGCTGACCGGCGTCCGCGACTAGCCAGTGGGGGTTCAGGGGTAACCCCTGACTCCTTTACTATCCTCCCCTTCTGCTGATTGGCGAGGGGGACCGAGGGGGGTGAGGTAACCAGCCATGGCTAACGTCCGCATCGACCAGAACGGCGTGCCCAAGGGTCCAGCCTACGACTTCACGGCCCCGGCCGTTCACCGCAGCAGCGTTACCGCCGTCGACGCCAGCGACCCCGTCTCGGCGGCCTCGGGCGTGGACTGCGCTGGCTACCAGTACTGCCACCTCGACGTGGAGATCACTGGCACAGGCTTCACCAGCCTGGACGTGCAGGTGTTGTACTGGAACAGCCGCCAATCCAACTGGTTCGGCGGAGCCAGCCGGCAGTTCGCCGCTGTCGGTAGGTACGCCCTGGCGGTCCCGGACGCCCGCGGCGCCATCATCTTCTTGAAAGTGACGGCGTTCTCCGGCACCAGCTTCACCCTCAACGCCGACTACTGCTTGAGCTAGCCCGGGATAACCTCGGGGCGCAAGGAGGAGTTCCATGGCCCTTCGACTGGCCGGGGAAGAGTATGTGGTCGTCCAGGGTCTGGATGACCAGGGCCGGCTGCGGACCACTACCGTCAGCGACGGGAGCCCCGCGCAGCGGATTAACCAGAAGGGTGCTGGGGACCTGCTGTCTCTGGAGCGCAATGGCACCGAGCTCTTCGACGTTGACAAGAACGGCAACGTAGGCGCCGAGGGGCTCGCCAAGACTACCGGCGTGCTGGAGGTCGTCGCTGTCGCCGCGCCCGCCGCCCCCACGGTGACGCCGGTGGGCACCACCGGCGCTACTACCTACACCTATAAGGTCACCGCCACCGTGGGTGGCAAGGAGACTGAGGTCAGCGCAGCCGCCTCCGTCGCCAATGGCAACGCCACCCTATCAGCTACCAACTACAACAAGGTAGACTGGGCGGCCGTGGTTGGCGCCACCGGGTACAAGGTCTACCGCACGGCGGGCGGCGCCACCCAGGGAGTCGTCGCAACCGTCACCGACCGCGAGACGCTGACCCTCAACGACACCGGCCTAGCCGGCGGCGGTGAGGCTGCACCTACTGTCAACACCACGGGCGTGGCCATCATCCCCTCTCTCCTCACCGCCCGAGGCGCCGACATCCCTTCGGCTGCGGCCCTGACGCTGGGGGGAGACGGCGACTTCTTCCACGTCACCGGCACCACGACCATCACGTCCATCGGCGCCCGGCCCGCCGGCGCAGTGGCAACCCTAGTCTTCGACGGCGCCCTGACGCTGACGCACAACGCCACCTCCCTAATCCTGCAGGGCAGCACCAACCTGACGACGGCCGCTGGCGATGTGATCACCCTCGTGAGCGAAGGCAGTGGCAACTGGCGCGAGCTAAGCCGGAGGCTGGCTGCGGCAACGGGTGGTGGCGCTCCTACCGACGCCACCTACATCACTCAGACTCCCAGCGTCGGCCTCTCGGCGGAGCAGGCGATGAGCGCCCTGGCGACCGGTCTCCTCAAGAACACCACCGGCACCGGCGTCCAATCCATCGCCACGCCAGGGAGCGACTACTATGCTCCGGGCAGCACCGATGTGGCGGTTGTCGATGGGGGCACGGGGGCCAGCGATGCGGCCACGGCGCGGACAAACCTGGGCCTAGGCGCGCTGGCGACCAAAGCGACCGTCGCCACGGCGGACATAGACAACGATGCCGTCACCTACGCGAAGCTGCAAAACGTCTCCGCGACCGACAAGGTGCTGGGCAGGGCTACTGCCGGTGCGGGCGATGTTGAAGAGATAGCGATGACGGCAGCAGGGCGTGCCCTTGTAGACGACGCCGACGCCGCGGCCCAGCGGACTACGTTAGCGCTGGGCACTATCGCCACGGTGAATAGTCCCGTGCCCATTGCTAATGGCGGGACTGGGTTGACGGCTCTTGGCACTGCCCTTCAGGTGCTGCGCGTCAATGCTGGCGCGACGGCGCTGGAGTACGCTGCGGGAGGTGGCGCGGGTGCCGTGACCCGTGCGGGTGGCAACACCACCGAGGCGACGACGACGAGCACCACAGCTGTCAGCCTGCTGACCACAACTTCTTTGTCCATTACAGCAAATGTTCCGTGGACTGCCAAAGCAATGCTCCGGCACACTAGCGGCGCCGCCGCCACGACCCGCTACGGGGTGATGCTCAACGCCACAGAAGTTAGAGACGGAGTCATAGGAAGCGATGCTACTAATGAGGCCCAAGGCGGGCTATGGTTGGCTGAGGGTTACGCAAACCCGGCTGCTAACTACGGGAAAGCGGGATTTCTGGAGACTATATTTGGGGGGGCGGGCAGTGGCTCTACCGCAGGGCATCAGGGATGGGCTACAGCAGATGCTCCCGCTGCGACAATCATTGACATCATCGTCAGAGCCTTCACAAACGACGCACTGATTACCATCGGCGCGGACGAGATGCATGTCTACACATACGCGGTGAGCTAGCCATGCCTCTCTATATACTCGCAGGCTTCCCAGGCAAAGACGCTCTTCCTGGCACGCGGGGGCTCAACGCAGGCGGGCTTCAGTACGCCGTAGAAGAGCGCCTGGGCATCGCCT
>ORJL011772314.1_pt1 | contig 10763 bp, 9 predicted proteins | sample 1779941 | NCBI WGS metagenome assembly ORJL01 (sample SAMEA104232317, study PRJEB22302) | groundwater metagenome | biome: forest; feature: aquifer; material: groundwater | place: USA | collected 2011-08-07 | depth 5.8 m | reverse complement strand
TTGGCCTTTAGGCCTTTAGGTTAACAACCACTTTTGTGGGAGCCATCACCATGATGACTCACCATTGGAATTAACCAGGAGGGATTATATTTTGCAACTGTTACCGTCGCTAATGCTATCAAGTCTTGCGTTTCTCATTTTGTTATGGCATTGGGGTTCAGAATGAGAAACGCAAGACTTGACCCCCTTTTTCGCAAAAAACCGGCAGGCGCCATTTTTCAAGCGCCGTGCCGGTTCTTTGGTTTATTCCAGATAAATTCAGACCCGTTTACTTCAGATGCTCAGAAACCAGCTTCGTCATCTCGAACATGTTCACCTGCTTCTTACCGCCGAACACCGGTTTAAGTTTCTCATCGGCGTTGATGTTGCGCCTGTTCTTAGAGTCCTGCAGGCCGTTCTTCTTGATGTAGGCCCAAAGACCCTTGACCACTTCCGTTCTGGGTAGCGGCTTGCTCCCGACGACCGCGGCCAATACCGCGTCCGGCTGCAACGGCTTCATGAATCCTACGTTCTTCTTTGCTGGCATAAATGCCTCCTTTGGTTGTTGGCAGGCTTATACTAGAAAACTTTAGGAATGGATAGTAAAAAATGGTTTTTTTCAATTGAAGGCTCATTTATTTATGATATAGATAGGTATATGCAAATATTACAATTAGCATTACTGGGTGGGGCGGCCGGCGTTATCTCCGGTTTGTTGGGGATAGGCGGCGCGGTCATCATCATACCGGCACTGGTCTATTTCTTTGGCTATAGCCAGCTGACCGCACAGGGGACCTCGCTCGCGATGCTCCTCCCCCCTATCGGGCTACTTGCCGCATGGCGCTATTGGCACGCCGGAAATGTTGATGTCAAGGCAGCGGTTGTCCTTGCCGCGTCATTTTTCATCTTCTCCCTGCTTGGCGCGCAATTCGCCGTGCAAATTCCGCAGGCCATTATGAAAAGAATATTTGCGATATCGCTTGTAGCCATCGGCATATTCATGTTCTTCGAGGGGGAGGGGGGGAGGGGTCAAGTCTTGCGTTTCTCATTTTGGACCTCGACCACCAGTCTTTCCCATAAAGGTTCGTCATTTGCCCAGTTCCCGCACACACAACGTGAAATGTTCGAGGAATGCATTTTTCCAAACGTTTCGGACAGTTTGCTATAGCTCCATTTAAGATTTTCATAATAACATCTTACCGCAAACCTTCGTTTCTTCTTGTTGTTCTGGCCGCTGGCCTCGCATAGATCACTCCAGTCCACATCTAATACACGACAGACAAGCCGCCTAAGCTGTTCCTCTTCGATGTCCTTCGTTTTCTCTTCTATATATTGAACCTCCTTATCCTTCTCCTCCGCATCTTTCACGAAGTTCCGTTCTATCCATTCCCTAAAATGTTCCGAACTAAACACAGATGGCCATTTTGCACCATCCAGTTGGCGCCGCAAACCTTCAGGCACACCTTCTAAAACAAATTCGTGCAATTTCCTCCTTGAGAGATTTTTCCTCTTTCCAAAATACCCAAGCAAACGACCGGTCGTTAACCATTCAAATTGGTTGTCGCTGATGTAATATTTGTGGCTCGTCCACACATGACTTTCAGGTCTTTTGACTATGCCGGCCATTACGGGGTTTAAGTGAATGTATCTCAAAAGTTCCACAAGATAGGCGTCCTCCTCTACCAATATCGCCTTGTAACGCCCGCGAAACAGTTGCCCGTCACGCTTTCTTGCGCAATTATAACGTTGAGTGTAAACGCCGTTTATATGTCTCATGGCCCTTGAAATATTTGCGTGTGGCGTTTCGATCAAAAGATGATAGTGATTTGGCATTAGGCTGAAGGCATGAACACGGATCCCCCACATTTTAACGGCCTCGCCGATCAAAACAAGAAACTTGCGGCAGTCTTCGTCTGAATCGAATATCCGTTGACGGGCAGTTCCCCTGTTCATTACGTGATAAACAGCATCCTTGTATATTATTCTTAATGGTCGTGGCATCAGATATCCCTACCATAACAAAATGAGAAACGCAAGACTTGACCCCTTTGCACTTTGCATAAATGCATAAATGAGTTATACATCTCCCTCACATTCTTCGCCGAGACGTAATCGTGATGGCGGAAACCTCCGCCGAAGGTCTTTGGTATGTGAAGCAGTTCGTGGATGATCACCATGTCTTTTTCGGCATCGCTCATCTTTTCGAACCTATCCAAAAACTCAATGACGTAGAACGCCTTGACCTCCATCGCCAACTGCATGACCTTTGGCAGGGCGTGGCACCTGGCAATGGTACGCCTCGTCTTGCTGCCCCGGCCCCTGATGCAGACGACCCTGTTGCAATCGATGTGGGCCATGTTCAGTTTTCTTATTATTTCGCACATCCTCGCCTGGAGATCATGCGCTATCTCATAGTTCATCTTTTCCTTATGCACCATGGCCTCAATTACAACAAGAAAAAAAGCGACTCAAGAAATACATTGCAATATCGGGAAACCGTGGTAGTCAAGTTTCAAACAAACAAAGGGGGACTCATATGCCAGAAATACTTCCGGGAGTTAATATCAATCTGCCAAAGAACTTCAAGTACATCGCGATCGGCGCGGTCGTCGTGCTTGTGCTTCTGTTCAAATCGCTCGTGGTCGTTCCGGCGGGCCACATCGGCGTGCTTGTGTTCTTTGGGAACGTCCGTGAAACCTCTCTCGACGCCGGGCTCCATTTCATCAATCCCCTGCTGCGCACGCACATAATGAACATTCAGATCCAACAGATAACGGAAGATACCAGCGTCCCGTCAAAAGAGGGGCTGGTCGTGAATCTGGACCTCTCGGCCCTCATCAAACTTGACCCAAGAAAGGCCCCCGATGTCTATGAAAATATCGGCGTCAATTATATCGATAAGGTCGTTGTCCCGCAGTTAAGGTCGGTGGTCAGAGGGGTGACCGCCGGATACGAGGCAAAGGCTCTTTATACCGCAGAGAGAGAGGTGCTGACCACGCAGATGTTCGAGCAGTTGAAACCGATGCTGGAAAGCAGTGGCATCTTGCTTCAACAAGTGCTCCTTCGCGCAGTGAAGTTACCGGATATCCTTTCGGTCGCAATTGAAAGGAAGCTTGAAGCCGAGCAGCAGGCGGAACAGATGAAGTTCGTTCTGCAACGCGAAAGCCAGGAGGCCGAACGCAAAAGGATAGAGGCAAAGGGGATCAGCGACTACAACCTTGAGGTGACCAAGGGGTTGAACGACAATATCCTGAAGCTGCGCGGCATCGAGGCCACACGCGAGCTCGCAAAGAGCGAAAACGCCAAGGTGATAGTTGTGGGCGGCAAGGATGGCCTTCCGATCATTTTAGGCAATCAGTAGAACATGTCCATTCGCCATTTCGGAAGTCAGCCTCGTTCTTACTGACATAGGTGGAACATCTGGCACACTTCACCAGTTCGCTCGCGGTGCCCGTTTCCGGAACACGCTCTCTGTTTCTGTGTGTCTTGTATGTGAACAGGCCTCGGCGGACCCATTTAAGGATATAATAGAGAAGAATTGTTATTAAGATAACCTTCAACATTTTTATAATCTTGGAGTAGCGTCATGCCAGAGGCAGATCCGCCTCTGGCGGAAACTTTAGTTCGCGATTTATTGCAATTCATCGCGGGCTAAAGCCCGCTACTCCAAACCTAAATTTAATATCTCGTATGCCTTATCCCATAGGCAAAATATATCACAAGCCCCGCAACCGTCCAGATGACAAATGTTATGTGCGCGCCCCGCGGAAGCGCCCCAAATAACGCCGCACAGACGACCATCCCGAGGATGGGGATCAATGGGACAAAGGGAACACGGAACCTGCGCGGCACGTCGGGTTTTTTCTTTCGCAGGATGATGACGCTCAAACAGACCATCATGAAAGCCACCAGCGTCCCGGCATTGCAAAGGGCGGCAACGCTCGTCAGGTCGCCAAAACCCGCCAGTAGCATTACGACGATCCCTGAGACGATCGTCGGCCTGTATGGCGTCCGATATTTCGGATGCACCTTCGCGAGCCCCTTTGGGAAAAAACCGTCACGCGCCATAGAGAAGATGATCCGCGGCTGGCCCATGAGAAATACAAGTAGCGTCGAGATCAGGGCGATCACCGCCCCGACCGAGACAATGTAAGACGCCAGAAAGTTCTGGCCGACATAATAAAGCGCGGTTGCCACAGGGTCCGGCGTGTTAAGCAACCTGTATGGAATCATGGCTGTCAAAATACCGGAAACGACGATATACAGGACCGTGCAGACGGCAAGCGAGCCAATGATGCCGATCGGCAGATCGCGCGTGTCCTTCACCTCTTCGGAGGTGGTAGAAAGCGCATCAAATCCGATATACGCGAAAAATATGAGCGACGCCCCCGCCATCACCCCCTTCATTCCATAGGGCATGAACGGGACCCAGTTCTCCGCCTTCACATAGAACGCGCCGACAAAGATGAAGACAAAGACGACCACGAGTTTCAACGCCACGATAAAACTATTGAAGCGCGTCGATTCGTGAATGCCGCGTACCAGAAGGATGCTCAAGAGCGCGATGATGAGCATGGCCGGAAGGTTGATCGACACGGGATGGCCAAATAGATGGGGATAGGCCGCATGTGTCACCGGATCTTTAAGCGCCACCATCGTCGGCGTCATAAGCCAGTTGGGAAAATCTATATGAAAGACATTTTCGATCAGTTGCTGCATGTATCCAGACCAACCGATCGAGACCGTCGCGGCATCGAAGGTATATTCCAGAAGGAGGCACCAGCCGATCACCCACGCGAAGACCTCGCCCATGCCAACGTATGAATATGTATAAGCGCTGCCCGAGATCGGTATCATTGAGGCGAGTTCGGCATAGCAGAGGGCGCAGAAGCAACAGCCAATGGCCGTGATGACAAAGCTTAGCGTGATGGCCGGACCCGCCGGCGCCCGAATGACTTCGCCCAGGGCCGTAATATCGCCAGACGCCGCCGTGCCGGTGATGACGAATATCCCGGCGCCGACGATCGCACCAATGCCCAAGGCTATGAGTTCGATCCTGGTGATCGATTTTTTAAGTTTTACCTCGGCCCCTTCGGCGCGAGATAAAATGCTTTCAACCGACTTGATGCGAAAAAGTTTTTTAAACATGAGGCCAGTTTATACTATGGATAAAATTATTGAAAGGATAAAAAACTCTTCCCTGTGTAGCGGCTAACCAGACGCAAGATACCGGGCAGATCCCTGCCCGAACCTTTAAGAAGGGACATCATCTGCCTGGCATAAGGCCTTTGTTCCGCGCTCGCAGCGGCGGCGGTGATACTGTCGAACACCTCTGCGAACAGAAGAAGCTGGCCCTCTTCATATTCGGCGAACTTCATGTCCGCTTTACCTGTGTCGCCCATTCTCCCTGCAATGTCCGCGACCATATCTATTCGGCTCTTCACTTCTTCACCCACTGTGAGCCCCTGCAGAAATACGATCTTGTAAACCTGGCCGGCCAATTCGATCGTGGCCTCATCGGTGTCTGGGATGGCATTTAATAATTTTTCCATGACAGGGCCGTTCAAAATGCCCTTAAGTTTTGGGGAAAAGGACTTAGTAATTTTCTCGACCACCCTTCCGCCAGGCCCGCCACCTATCATGTATTCTGTGACCTGGCCGCCTCCTGCCGCCGGCATCTCACCTGTCTGCGCCAACGCCGGATCTTCTTGCCGGCCGTCCCATTTTATTGTGGGTGGGCGTGGTGGGATCTTTTTAGCTACCACTGTCGGCTCTGAAGAACGCTCTCTACCATCTGTTACCGCCACCTCCGTTTCTTCCTCCAAAATGAGAGGAGGCAGGGACCCTCCCCTACCGGCCTTGACCGCCATGATGGCCAGCCTGCCACCGAGACGCCCGATGCCGGCGCGCCAGCCTGCCGACTCAAGCTTTTCTCTCATAAGTTTTATATCCTCTTCTCTCTTAGGAAAGGCAGCCATAACAGTCCCTATCTTAGACGCCCTGTCCATCTCCAATATGTGCGGCTCTTCCATCCCACCAACGACCACAACATCCAGTTCTGTTCCGGTGATGAACCTGTCTATCAGCGCAATGTTCCGTTCCGCAGCATCTTGCCGCGCCTCATCGGTAATGGGCAGATAGCCAACAATTGCAACCGCGATGGGTTCGCTGGCCATCCACGCTTCTTCCTTTTTCAGCTCTCTTGCCTCTGCTATTTTAAGCGCCAGTTTCAGGCGCGGCCTGATCGTCGGATTCTTTGCAAGTTCCGCAAAAGGAAGTGAAGGATGTGGGATCTCAACGGCGACTTCATTCTGTCTTTGCTCTGCCTGTGGAGTTTTGCCTGTGGCCTCTTTGCGGCGTAGGGCTCTAAAAAGTCCTCTGAACATTTTATCTAATGGCAGGCCGCCGTTCAGATCGACCGTGCCGTCGGGGTTTGTGCCGGGATATGGCCTCCTCCACATGCGATATACCTCAAGCCCCCTCTTTGCGGACTCATAAAAACCTCTGATCTGCGCGCCCATGCCCCTCCCCAAGTTCTCTGCCTGGTACGCCCCAAGACTTTTCAGTAACAGCCATGGGTCATCTTCCACCACTGCAATGAGCGCCTTCATGACCCTTGCATCTGAATCAGCCTCGGCCCTGTTCTCTGGAGACAAAAGGAACTCTCCGATCATATCCGGGTCCTCGGCGTAGGTGGCCAAGGTTATGAATGTCTTGAAAATACTGTGCAGGCGTGTGCCCACGATGACAAAGAATTCATTGTCTCCGGCCATCAAGAGCTGAACGGCCCGCTCCATCGAACATTCGGAAAGCCTTTCAAATCTTGCCCGATCGTCGGGATGTCTGAACATTCTTTCGAAATCCGCTACCCTTGGATCGCCGGATACAGATTCACCGGTCACGTCAGCCTCTCTGCCAAGCAACACCTTGAGCCCCTTTCTTAATTTATCAACCCCCTTGGGCCAAAGGTTCGCAACACTCCCCGGTTCTCTTAGCGGCGCCGCGGCCTTGACACCGCCCAGCCGGCCACTGATATCAATGACGTTCGTGGGCTCGTCAGCTATGGGCTCGACCACCTCCGTCGGCACGCCGATCACGGCTTGCGGCGCTTCGCCGGTCCGTTCGGCCTGTTCAGTCCCCTCCGATGCGTCATCTTCTGATACGCTGGCGGGAATAATGAATTTTTCCACGTCAAGTTCAAGCCCCTGCCTCAGTTTCATTGTTACTTCAAAACGGTCAAGCCGCCCCTTGCTGTCATGAACAGGCGCGATGCGAACACGTTGTATGAACTTTGAAATAATTCTATTCCTTGAGCCTCTTAAGTCGTGCAGGTCGCTTGCAGGGAAGGATACGGGATGGATCGAAACGCCACCCCTTGCCCTGTTCCATATCTTGATGAACAGTGTGATCTTCTTTGGGCCCAGCACCCCATCCTTGTCCATCTCCTCAACAGAAACAACATGCTGACCCAGTTTTGTCACCCTTCCAATATTGATCGCCGTAGGATAATTATTAATGACGGTCACGACCTCGCCATCCGACAGCACATCTGTTACATCGGAGAGAACTTTCACGCCCCCTTTGAACAGATAGCTGGTCCCGTCAGGCAAGGTGACCCCGATAGACGGGGCGGTTTCTGTGGGCTCCAGTTCGTCCAGTTTGACAATGAGGTCCGCGCGCTCCTCCGGCGGAACCCTTCCCCGATAGCCGGGGACATATTGAAGCAGTGTGTTGCGTTCTGACGGAGGCCCTCCATCCGAGCCGCTCATCATGAGCGAGTAACGCATCATACCTGGGGCCACCCCCGCGGCCGCGCCCGCAAAGGCCGGCACGGGCAGAAAGAATGCCCAAGCCGATATTTCATAAAGGGGATCGCCCATCGCCAGCCTTGCCAATGACCCCAAAAAAGTTCCAAACGAAACAATAGCCCTTTCCGCCGATCCAAACACCTGACCGGCACGCGTCGCAAGGTCGGGGATAAGGGAGGAGGCCGGTGTTTCTATAAAATTATCGCCGGGGTCGGATAGGGCAAGGGTCTCCGGCTCATCATTGACCTGTCCTTGGATCAACGCATCGCCAAGATCCATCGGCATGGCCCTAGGGCCAAATAGCAAGCTGTTATTAGTGAATATCTTCGTCAACTTTGACTCCGTCTTGTTTCGTTGCTTTGCCCAATGTGGAGTAGCGGGCTTTAGCCCGCGATAAATTGCAACAAATCGCGAACTAAAGTTTCCGCCGGAGGCGGATCTGCCTCTGGCATGACGCTACTCCAAATCTACAACTACCCGCCTACTATATTTATCGGCTGAACTTTGCAGAAGTTGCTAATTTTGTTAAGAATTGCAAACAAAATCGCATAACGTGTTGTTATTCTTGTGTTATTTACCATGAAAAAAATTGTCTTGACTCCCTTATCCGACAAGGGTTACACAATGACAAACACGAAAGGAAAACTATGACCACACCGGCACAAGCAGTAGGTAATGAGATCATCGGTGCTTGTCATCCCCGTGAAAACGGGGATCCAGTGCAACTAGGCGCACGGGATTCCCGCTTTCGCGGGAATGACACACCCCTAGACGGTTATCAAACCGTAGCAACAGCAGGCGGCGCACCCTTCTGGGCCTCTGCCATCGCAAGAATTCCGTTGAGCCTCTTTGCGGCCGCACCACCAAAGAAAGATGTCCCGGCCGAATACAAATGGAACCTGGCCGATATCTATCCCACCGAAGGCGCGTGGGAAAGCTCTCTCAAGGCCACGGCAGAGGATATCAAGGCGATCGCGGGCCTTCAGACGACTGCCACACTCTCCGGCAAGGAACTCTATAACGCACTGGAAAAGATCTCCTCTACCTCAAAAGAGGTCTCCAGATTATATTCGTACCCAAAGCTCTCGTATGACCTTGATACGAACAACTCGGCCTCAAAGGCATTATATGAACGCGCCGATAAACTGCGAAATGACCTCATCGCCGCGACATCGTTCCTTGACCCCGCCATTCTCGAGATCCCCGACGAAACGCTGACGCAATACAAGGCAGAGGAACCGCGGTTGTCAACAGTTTACGGACACATGCTGGACAACATCCTAAGGATGCGCCCGCACACGCTCTCGTCGCAAGAGGAAAAGATCGTCGCCGACCTGCAAAGCATGGGCGATGCCGGTTACAAGGTCTATGATGTATATAACACCGCCGTCATGCCCCATTCGACCGTCAAGCTAAGCAACGGCGAAGAGGTAAAGCTGACCGACTCGGCATATACGAACGTTCGCGCGCTCCCGAACCGCGAAGACAGAAGGCTGGTCTTTGAAAAGTTCTGGGGCGACTACGCGCGCGACCAGAAATTATATGCGGAAACATTGAACCAGACGATCTAGGCGAACGTGCGCATGGCAAAGGTCCGCAAATACAACAGCGCCATCGAGGCCGAGCTCTTCGGCGAAAACTTGGACCCGAAGGTCTATGACGCAATGATCGAAGGCGTCCATAACGGCCTGCCCGCGCTCTGGCGATATCTTGGGCTTCGCAAGGACATTCTAAAGCTCGACCGGCTGGAATATTCGGATATGTATCCCTCTATCATCCCCGGCGTTGAGCTGAAATACACCATCCCCGAGGGCGAAAAGCTCATTCTCGAAGCATTAAAACCGCTGGGCAAAGAATATGTCGCAACAGTAAAACACGGTTTCGAGAACCGCTGGACCGATTTCATGCCCTCTGACGGCAAGGCATCCGGCGCCTATATGGATGGCGCAGCCGTGGACGTGCACCCCTTTGTCCTCACGAACTTCGAGGGGAACTTCGAATCGGTCAGCACGATCGCCCACGAGTTCGGGCACGCCATGCACTCGTCTCTCACGAACGCGGCCCAACCCTATGTTTATACCGACTATTCAACGTTCACCGCAGAGGTCGCCTCGACCGTGAACGAGATACTGCTCGAGCGCTATGCCATTGACCACGCGCCGAACAAAGAGACGAAGCTTGCCCTCTTGGGCCAGCAGCTGGAATCCATCCGGCAGACGGTGTTCCGTCAGGCGATGTTCGCCGAATTTGAAAAGTCGATCTATGACAAGGTGTGGAGCGGCGAGCCGCTGACGGACGAGGTCCTTAACAAGACCTATTCGGACCTGCTAAAGAAATATTACGGCCATGAAGAGGGGGTGACCTTCATTGACGACCGCTACAGCGTTGAATGGTCATACATCCAGCACTTTTATTACAATTTCTACGTCTATAACTATACCACATCGCTGACCGCCGGCGTCACCCTTGCAAAAAAGATATTGAGCGGCGACAAGGCGGCTACGAAGGCCTATCTGGACATGCTGAAAAAAGGCGGCTCTGAATATCCTTTAGACCTTCTCAAAGAGGCGGGCGTTGATATGACAACGACCAAGCCCTATGAAGCCGTGGTTGAACAGATGAACGCCATTATGGATGAGCTCGAAAGAACAAGAACGTTATGATCAAATAGAGCGGCAGCATGACGGCGAGCGCCCTGAAGAAATAACCAAAGAACGACGGCATCTTGACGCCATAGTGATCGGCGATCGATTTCACCATAAAATTCGGGCCGTTCCCGATGTAGGTATTCGCCCCCATTAGGACGGCCCCCGCGCTGATCGCAATAAGTATCTGCTCGTTGACGCCGGCAATCGAATTTCCGATATTAATGCTCTGCGCGAGCGTGAAGAACGTCAGATACGTCGGCGCGTTGTCAAGGAAGCTCGATAGAGAACCGGTCATCCAAAAGAATTCCCACGGTTTATCCACCCCTAA
>ORJL011418546.1_pt1 | contig 10764 bp, 9 predicted proteins | sample 1779941 | NCBI WGS metagenome assembly ORJL01 (sample SAMEA104232317, study PRJEB22302) | groundwater metagenome | biome: forest; feature: aquifer; material: groundwater | place: USA | collected 2011-08-07 | depth 5.8 m | reverse complement strand
GCCGCGGCTCGGCGGTCGCGCAGCGGGATCGCCCCGACGGCGGGAGCTCCGGACGGCCCCGCGAACGTCGGACCGATGTCGCTGCCATCGATCCACACCAGGCTGTTGGCACTGTCCCACGCCGTTGTATCCACCTTACCGTTCAGCCCCAGGCTGACCTTGTGCGCCGAATAATCCTCGGACGGTTCGGCGTGGTAGAACGTAACCTCGGGCGTGTAGGAGAAGCTCGCATTGAAGGCCGGCCCTGGTGTGTAGGCGATCCCGACACTCGGGATGATGGAGGTGACGAACGAATCCTGGTTAGCCTGCGGCGTCACCTTCTGGAGATAGACGTTGCTGTCATACGTCTCCTTCACCGCCACACTGGCGGAGACGACCCACGGGCTCTTGGGCGATGCCTGGGCTGGAGCAGGCGCTTTTGAGGCCAGGTCAGCGGCCTGGCTGATCAGGGGGAAGGGCAGCATTGCGGCCGTCAGGCGCATGCGCAGAGGAGTCACGGTTCTTGATGTGATCACAGTCTTAAATCATATCGGGCTGACTTTCGGAATTCTTTGTCTCCGTTGATCGAATATTCCAGACTCTTACTGCAGAACTGTGTTTTGTCAACAAGCCTAATGCAAACAGCCAACCTGCCCCTTGGCGCAAGTGATCGGCGGGGACTTTCCGGCCGGAAGCACGCTCACCGGCGTCGGTGTCCACGCTGAGGCGCACACGCTTGCCGGTGGCGCTATCAGAGGGCCTGCGTGAGGGAGGCATCCTCTTCCATGCGCATGTGTAAACATATTCATCCACAATGCTAATAATATCTTGCATTGGGGCGCTTTTGCCTCTAACATGTTCCAGCGACCACATTCATTTATGAAGCAGATCAAACCTCTTCTCCTGTTGGCGGCGGTTGCGGCGCTCCTCGGCGGTTGCGCAAGCCGGCAGGTTCAACTCGGCTCGGCTCGGGTCCGCACCGCCCACACGTTGCCCGCGGGGAATCCTGCCGCGACGTTTGCCGATGTGGGTTGGACTCTCAGTTCGGCTGGCGAGACCAGGTAGTCCCCCCTTCGCTCCTTGCCGAGCGCGGGCGCCGGGTCAGGGGACCCGCCCTGATTCAGCGGATGAGCGCCCTTATCGCACGTAGCAGCGGACGCCAGTCCGCTCTCGCAGCCCGGAAGCGCACAACCGCCCCAACGGGCGCGACTATCCGGGCTGAATGCGCTTGAACTTTCCAGCGTCTGGAGAATAGTTCGGAAAATAGATTATGCGCATTAAAACGTTGTATGTTGGTTTGACCCTGTTGGGGTGTTCTTTGGCTGCCGCACTGGCGGCTGATGCGGACTTGAGCAAGCTGCCCCCGGCGGCGAGCACGAAGGGGGTGACTTTCGAGAAAGACATTAAAGCCGTTTTCGAGAAGTCCTGCTTTAAGTGCCACGGATCCGAAAAGCAGAAGGGCAAACTTCGCTTGGACAGTCTCGAAGCGGTCTTGAAGGGCAGCGAGAACGGGAAGGTGTTGGAGGCAGGGAAGAGCGAAAAGAGCGTGCTTGTGCATAACATCGCCCGCCTGAAGCCCGACGACGCGATGCCGCCGGAGGGCAAGGGAGACCCCCTCACCAAGGAACAAGTGGGCCTGATTAGGGCCTGGATCGACCAAGGCGCCAAGTAGCCCGCCTCGTCTGGTTAAGATCCGGATGTTGGGTCTGCGGAGAGTTCTGCCCCTCGGGGCGGCACCGTCGCGTAACCCGGACCTCCGAGTCGCTGGTTTCTAAACTTGCGACTCGGCAAACTTGGAAGTTACGCGACCATTCCCGCTCCGTCGGGCGGAGCCCCCGGCGCGCAGGGTTTGACGGCGGTCCCAAATTGGCGCACGGTTACCTCATTATGACACCCAACAGTTCACGTCGTGATTTCGTGAAACGTTCCATCGTGCTCGGGGCTGGCTACGCGGCTCTGGCTGGTTCCTCGCCGCTCGCCCGCGCCGCGGGCGCCAACGAGCGGATCGTCCTTGGCTTCATGGGGGTAAACAGCCGGGGAAGCGATCTCGCACGCGGGTTCGCAGGGCTGGAGGGGGTGGAGATCGCTTACATTTGCGATGTGGACGACGCGGCCATCGCCAAGGGAGTGAAGGCGGTGGGGGACAAACAGCCCCGCCCGCCCAAAGGCGTGAAGGATTTCCGCCACGTCCTCGAGGATCGCGATGTGGACGCGCTCGTGATCGCGGCCCCGGATCACTGGCACGCGCCCGCGACAATCCTCGCCTGCTCCGCCTACAAACACGTCTATGTGGAGAAACCGGCATGCCACAACCCCTACGAAGGTGAGCTCATGATCGCGGCGGCCCGCAAGTTCAACCGTGTGGTCCAGGTGGGCATGCAGCGCCGGAGCATGCCAATCCTTATCGAGGCCATGGAGAAGTTACGCGGTGGCTTGCTCGGACGCCTCTTCTTTTCTCGCGGTTGGTACAACAGCAACCGGGGCACCATCGGACGCGGCAAGCCCGCTCCCATCCCGCCTGGCCTCGACTACACACTCTGGCAGGGGCCCGCTCCGGAGCGGCTTTACCGTGACAACGTGGTTCACTACAATTGGCATTGGTTCTGGCACTGGGGCACGGGAGAGTTGGGCAACAACGGCATCCATGCCCTCGACCTCTGCCGTTGGGGCTTGGGCGTGGACTACCCGCATCGGATCACCTCGGGGGGAGGCCGTTACCATTTCTCCGACGACCAGGAGACGCCGGATACGCAAGTCGTGACGTACGAGTTCGGCGACAATGCCATCACGTGGGAGGGGCACAGTTGCTATCGGCGCGGCTTCGAAGGGTCCACGTTCGGAGCCGCCTTCTACGGTGAAAAAGGCTCGCTCGTGACTGACGGCGGCAGTTACCGCATCTACGACCCGCAGGACAAGGAAATCGCCAAGGTCAGTGACGCCTCCGGTGACGCCCCGCACTACCGGAATTTCCTCGACTGCATCCGCAGCGGCAACCGTCCCAACGCCGAGGTCGAGGAAGGGCACAAGAGCGCCCTCCTATGTCACTTGGGCAACATTGCTTGGCGCACGGGACGCACCGTCAATTGTGATAGGGCGAGCGGAAAGATTGTCGAGGACAAGGAGGCCACCCGCCTCTGGCGTCGCGAGTACCGTCCCGGGTGGGAGCCGAAGGTGTAGCCGAGGGAGGTCGAGGCGGACAGACGGCCCTACTGCCATTGACTTAGGGAGCCGAGCCCAGGATCATGACACCCTTACCAAACTTCGTCCCAGGTGCAGGGACAAGTCCGGGCAAGGTTACGGCCAGTTCCAATGGCGAATTGGCATGTTGACTCCGGTTTCGGCCGGGGCTGCGGCGGATTGACGTCCGACTCGCCTCTATTGCCCTTCAACTGGACGGACGCCGGCTCCTTCTCGCAGTCGGCAGTGTTTTATCGCGTCCTGCTCGGGCCATGAGAAGGGGAACACGAAGAGCAAACGATCGCAAAAGGTCCCTGATTCTTGGGCTCACCTCCGGGGCCGTGCCTCCTCCTTCGCGCTCCTTCGTCTCCTTGGCGGTTACAGATCCGGATTTTCACCGCAAGGGCTGTCACTGGGAGCGCTGGCATCCTGCCGGCGTGGAGCATGCCTCTTCATCCACTCGCCGACAGGATGCCAGCGCTCCTGGTCATTGTGGCATTCTTCCTTCTGACTTCCGCATGAGGCGTGGGTTTCCTCGCGCGCCCTGCGCGCTTAGAAGCAACCCTCGGAGCCTCGAAGACTCCCCGGCGGGCTGGGCCGATCTGAGCGTTCTTCTTTTTCGCCTCACGGCGAGCGCAGACGGTAGAAACGGGCGGGATAATTTGTCCACTGGGGATCGGTGAAATAGGACGATTCGCCGGTGAGCGTGTTTGTTCCCTCCGTCGCCCATGCGGGATTGGCCAGGTCCGCGCAGGCCTCCACGACAACATCCCTACCGCTGGCCCAAGTGACGTTGAACCCGAATTGGTTCGTCCGCACGCCGATGCTGGCGTCGATGGTCTGCACGCGGGGCTGCCATAACGCCGTTGGATGACCGCCAAAGGTCGGGCCCCAGCCCGTGGTCCCCGGCAAGTAATAGACAGTCGCTCCATCGCCCGCAAGGGAAGAGGTGCCCGGGAAGCTCGGGGCGTTACCCGCGAAATACACATTAGTCAGGTTCGTGGAGCCCGTGAATGCCCCACTCCCGATGCTGGCCACGCCGTTGCCCATTGTAATGCTCGTCAGTCCGGCGCACCTATAGAATGCGTCACCTTCAAGGCTGGTCACGCTGTTGGGCAGGGCGATGCTTGTCAGCCCGTCGCAGCCGGCGAACGTCATGAAACCAATTCTGGTCACGCCGTTGCCAATGGCGACGTGCGTCAACCCCTTGCAGCCAGAAAACACAAACCAACCAATGTTGGTCACGCTGTCGGGCAGGGTGATGTTCGTCAGGCCGGTACAGTGAGCGAACGCACCTCCCCCAATGCTGGTCACGCTGTTGGGCAGGTTGAGGCTCGACAAGGCGGAACAGGCATAGAATGCGGACCCAGCAATGTGGATCACACTATCAGGAAGCGAGATGCTCGTCAGGCCGATGCACCCAGAGAACGTCGAGTCTGCGATGTTGGTGAGGCTGTTGGGGAGGACCATGTTCGTCAGCCCGGTGCACCCATAGAACGCCGAAGGTCCAATCTTGGTCACCCCCTCGGGGAGGAGGATGGTGGTGAGCCCGGTACAGGAAGAGAACGCACTATCCCCAATGCGGGTCACGGTGCTGGGTATGACGTAGCCTCCCACCCTGCCACGCGGGTACTGGATGAGCGTATTCTGCTGCTTGTCAAGCAGGACGCCGTCGTTGTCGCTGTAATTTGGATTGAGGACATCCACCGTGATGTTCGTCAGCCCGGCGCATGCAGAGAACGTCCCATCACCGATGCTTGTCACGCTCTTGGGCAGGGTAACGCTTGCTAGCGGGGTAAAACCAGAGAACGCATTGGTCCCAATGCGGGTGACAGCCAGTCCGTCGATTGTTTCCGGTATGGCAACGCTGCTTCCCGGACCGAAATATTCGGTGATGGTGATCGTGCCGTTATCGATCGTGTAGTTGAATCGGACTTGCAGCACCGTGTGCCTCGCCACGGCGCTGGTCGCGCTGCCGTAGGCGTTGCTACAGACGACCGCATAAAGGCCTTCATGATTCGTCCGCACGTCGGCAAGAGCAAGGGTGGCGCTGGCCGCGCCGAAAACATCCGTGCTATCAGCCAGGTTCGTTCCGTTGAAACGCCACTGATAGGCCAACGGCGCGGCGCCCATGACCGCCACGCTGAATGTGGCGACGCTGCCGACCAGGTTTGTTCGGCTCTCGGGCTGACTCGTGATCGTAACGGCGGATTCTCCTGCCTCGTAGGCGGAGTCGTCGCTTTGAGCGGCGTGTCCAGCCCAGGAGAATAGCAGAAGCAGACAAAGGATGCCCAGAGCGAGAATGGATTGGGGGCGTTGGCGCGGACATCGCCAGCGCGGTGGGATGGGCGACACCCGGGCGCGGTAGGGCGCGGCTGTCCCGGCTCGCCGATTTAGCCATTGGACCGCGTGTGCGGCCCGCTGAGGACAGCGCGCCCTACCTTTTCCTCCTCCGTGGCAAGCCCGACTACTGTAGCCCATCCCACAACCCAGTCGGTAAGTAACACTTCTAGAAGCTGTTTGAAAACGCAGGCAATGCGCGGCGTGGGGGCATGCGGCCTGAAACAGGAGCGGGGCAGGATCTCCATGGCGTGGCGCAGACTTCCAAGTCTGCCGTGTCGCAGGTTTCCTAACCTGCCGAGCGTGCGAAGGGTCGGCAACGCCCGAAAGCGCGAACCGACCGGCCATGCCGCACGCGCTGCCGACTTGGAAGCCTGCGCTACGGGCCGGGCGTCCTCGTCCGGCCCCTTGACCGGGGGAGTTTTCAAACAGGCTCATAGGGATTGTTTTCACAAAAAACACTAACGCTTCACGGATCTCGATGTAGCGGGCAGCCTTACTGCGAGCGGAGGCGATAGAAGCGCGCTGGATAATTCGTCCACTGGGGATCGCTGAAATAGAACGACTCGCCGCTGGCGAGGTTGTTGGTGCTCACTGGAGACCAGACCGGACTAGAAAGGTCCGCGCAGGCCTCCACGACAACATCCCTGCCGCTGGCCCAAGTGATGTTGAACCCGAACTGGTTCGTCCGCACGCCGAAGCTGACATCGCCGGTCAGCTCCCGAGGCTGCCATAACGCCGTGGGGCGACCGCCAAAAGTAGAGTCCCAGCCCAGAGCGCCAGGAAGATAATACACAATTGCCTTATCAACACTTTCAAACGGACTTGCGCCGACATTTGTAGGGGTGTCGCCTGCGAAATAGACGCTGGTCAGCTCGGCGCAACGGGCGAACGCATAATCCCCAATCTCCGTGATGCCGTTGGGCAGGGTGATGCTGGTCAGCCGGGTGCAGGTGCAGAACGCCGCATACCCAATGCTGGTCACGCTGCTGGGTATGTCATAGTTGTTTCCCACCCGGGCAGCCGGGTACTGGATGAGAATGCTTTGCTCCTTGTTAAAGAGGACTCCCTCTCTGTCACTGTATTGTGGATTGAGCACATCCACGGTGATCTGGGTCAGTGCGGGGCAGAAGAACGCTCTGTCCCCGATGCTGGTCACGCTGCTGGGCAGGATGAGGTTCGTCAGGCCGTAGGGGGCAAAGAACGCCCAACTAGCGATGCTTGTGACAGCCATTCCATCGAGGGTTCCTGGTATGGCAACCCTTCCCCCTCGCCCCCAGTACGTTGTGATCGTGATGTCGGATCCAGTTACCTCGTAGAAAAAATCACCGCTCTGTTGGGCGGCGTTTCCGGCATGGGAGAAGACGAGAATCAGCCAAAGGATGCCCTGAGCGAGAATGGCTTGCGGGCGTCGGTACAAATCGGTCAAACCGCTATGGATTAGTTTCATATACACGCACGATGCTTGACCCTTCATTGGTGCAAGGTCTCCTTCCATCTGTCCCGCACCGTCTCGATCGCGAGAGCCGTGCGCGCTGCCACGGTGAGCGCACCTGCGCGGCCAACTCCAAGACGGATGCTCTTCGCCGCGACCCAAGGCACCGGTTCACAACTCGGCATCGTCCAACAATGCCGTCAGAATGTCAGCATTACTTATGCCAATGACATAGGCGGAAAAGCAGCTTGGCCGAGACCTCTCACGCATCGACGAGACTCCTCGATAATGCAACAATTCTCACTTTGGCTGCGCATTGCGCTGGGAGCCGGCTGAAGACCCAACTCCGAACGCCTTTGGACGGCAGTCCCAGGGTCCGGCTTTTAGGTGGTAATGGGCACGAAACCCGTTGCCGTTGAGTAGCTTGAAGGCATACGGACAGGACGTCCGCCCAACCGGCCGAAGCCGGGAGTCCAAACCTCGGAGTATCGAGGCTGAGAGTCCCTCGCTCATTTCCGGGGCGGGCACAGGGCGGCGGGTTCGATCCTGGCTTGCACAAGGTTCAGGGGGCTCGATTGGGACCTGTTTCTTCTTGTTGATTCCACCAGCGCGCGGATTTCACACACTTCGCGTCAAATCCACGCGACGCCCGGCCTCGCCAGGGCGGCGGTTTAACCCTGGACTGCCTCCAGACGCTTCACACGGTCCCCCCCGCGGAGAATCCCAGCGGGGTTTTGTCCCACCGCCACCAAAGTCGTTCTTGCACCTAGGAGCGGGAGTGCTATGGTAGCCGCATGGCCAAAGTTCAACAAAATTGGCTTTTGCGTCCTGTCTTGGTCCTGGTTGGCGGCTTGAGCTTGCTGATGGCAGGCGAAGGGCGTGTGCCGAAGAAGGCCGACCCCTCGCCCAGATCGCGACAGGTTGAAAAGGCCAAGGCGACCTCACCCCCGCTGATCGGCTATCTCGAGACCAAAGATCGGGTGATCACGGTTGTAGGTGGCTCAAAGTACACGGTCAAGACCAAGACGGGGAAAGTTTTGGCGGAAAACATCGGCTTGGACAAACTTCAGGCCCGCTTTCCGGACCTCTATAAACTGGTCGATGGTTCGGTCGCCAGGGAGGGCAAACTCAGCGCCGTACGGTGAGTCTGCCTGCGCGGGTGGCGGACCAAGAGGGCCAGAAGTGGAATGTTCGGCATGTCAATCGCTCGAATGTCGCCTCGGTCAAGCCCGCGCTGCGAGGCCGAACACGGCGCGGAAACTCGAAAACAGAACCATACAACAACCACCGTGCCAAAGAACTCGCCATCCAACGCCTGTGTTCATCGCCGCGAAACGGACGCGTTCACCCTGATTGAACTCCTGGTGGTGATCGCTATCATTGCGATTCTTGCCGGAATGCTCCTGCCGGCCCTGTCTCGTGCGAAGGGCAAAGCTCAGGCGACCGGATGCCTGAACAACAATCGCCAACTCGGTCTTGCCTATCAAGTGTACGCATCCGACTTCTCGGACATCTTTCCGGGGTGGGGCTTCGAGTTTCACGATCCCAGCTACGCGTACCCTCCCGACCGAGTGATTCGAACCGGAGAAAAGATGGCTGATCCCAAGTTCTTTGAAACAGGCCTCCTCTGGAACTATCTTCGAGGTGCCCCTGTGTATCGATGTCCGGCCTACGCGAGTCGCAATTACAAGACCGGCACCACGTTCTGGGGGCCAACGGACGGCAAAATACCGATCTGGAGCTATGTCGAAAATGGTCAGGCAGCCCAGTCATGTCAGTCGAAAACCATTCAAGCGACCCAGCCGAACAATTTTGATGTCAAAATAAACAACCTCCGGACTTCTCCGTCACAGACGGATTTGCTTATGGAGGCGTTTAATAACGACGGAGCCGGCTTCGACAATTCCATCGTCTTGTTCGATGGCAACCTTCTCCCCGAAAAACAAGATCACTTGGGAATCTGGCACGGAGGCCTTGGCACGTTGACATTCTTCGACTGCCACGCCGCAGGCATGAACTGGAAGCAATATACCAACGCTACGTCGGGACTGGAGAAGACCAAGCAGTTTTTCGGAGGATCACTTGGTTTCTACTGGTGAATCCGGACATCATGCTTATGCGTCTCAAACGAGTGCTTATCGGAGCCGGGTGCGGGATCGCTGCCTTCTCGCTTGGGATTTGGTGTTTGGGTCGCGCCCTGGAGTCTCGCGAAACAAAGTACCGCGGCGAATCCTTTTATTACTGGCTTGATCAACTCAACGGCCAGAACTCAGACGCGACGGCCCAGGCCCGGGCTCTTTTCACCAACGAGATCATCCCTCACCTCACCAGGACTCTGCTCAGTGACACCAACGATTTCTCGTTGAAGCTTGCTCTTGTGAAACAGTTGAACCTCCTGCCCGGCGTGAGGGTCTATTGCATGGACGCGGACGATCGGCGTGCCTACGCCACCAGCCAATTGGGCGAACTCGGTCCCGCGGCCGCAGGGGCGGTTCCGGCGCTCCTCCGAGCCCTTCAAAGCAAAGATGACGCCGTTCACGGCTCCGCTGCCACCGCTCTGGGCAAGATCCACAGTGATCCGGACACCGTCATTCCCGCTCTGATCGCCTGCCTCAGCGACCCTGAGGGCAATTGTCGTGCGGAGGCTGCGACCGCGCTCGCTTGTTTTGGTGCGCGGTCCAAGGCGGCCGTGCCGATGCTGACCAGGATACTGGAGGGGCCCTTCGACAAGGATCTGTTCACGGCAGTACGCCCCGCGCTCAAGGCGGTTGATGCGGACGCGGCTACGAAGGCGGGTGTGAAGTAGGAAGCGGAGAAGAATCTGCTCGCTGCTCATTTCCTGAGACGTGCTGCTACTTGTTGCCTTGGCTTTTCGGCGCCGTCACGGTTACGGCCTTACTGGTCGCGTTGCCGCACGCGTCGGCGCACGTGACCATGACAGTGTAAATGCGGCCGTTGCCCGAGCCATCGCGCTCGGCCCGCAGCCAGAGATGGTGCGCATTGCCCGAGTCGTCGCGAGTAGGGCCGTCCCAGCCCAAATCAATGCCAAGCCCGCGGTTCGGGTGATCCGGGTTGCCGGTGGCGTAGATCAAACTGCCGAGAAGGGCATTCCCGCTCGCCCATCCCCAATCAGGGTCCCAGTCACGCGAAAGGGCCACTCCCGAATCACGATTGAACGCGATGGCGTTGCCGGCTCGACTCTCCGTGCCTCCGATTGTATTGTGTGACGCGCCCAGCCAAGAGACGACGCCAACTTCGTTGCCCAAGTCCCGGATTCGTGTCGTATCCGTGCCGATGATGACTGAGCGGTAGCCGACGGCGATGATGGCTTCCAGGCTGTAGAGCCTCGTCCTATACTCCCTCCCGTTGGCGGCAGTTACTGCGGATTCATCGGTCTCCGTGAGACGGCGATGACGCTGCAATGGATCGCGGATCGGCTTCATATTGGAAGCGCCAGCCCCCAGGTCAGAGCGGGAACGATCCTCTCTACCGCTACGCCATTGCAGGGCTGCTGCAAAATCTCGGGTGGACGAGATAAAAGTGGGGCTACGAGAGGCGAGATGCCTAGAAATCGTCAGAGCGGCCCGAGAGGATGCAACAACCTAGCCAGGGATACGACGCCTCACACCGTCCCGTCCCCGGCGAGAATCCCAACGGGATTCGGTCTCCCAGCCCAGGGTTGCGAGGAACGAGCTACCCAGGGTAACCGACGGGAGCGGAATACAACCCCAACGGGGTTGTACCCCGCCGGCGCGCATCCTCGCCGACACCGGCCACGGCCCGTTCGCTGGCGCCTCAGGCCCGGACTTGAGTTCCTTGACCCAGTCTGCCTG
>ORJL010067854.1_pt1 | contig 10764 bp, 12 predicted proteins | sample 1779941 | NCBI WGS metagenome assembly ORJL01 (sample SAMEA104232317, study PRJEB22302) | groundwater metagenome | biome: forest; feature: aquifer; material: groundwater | place: USA | collected 2011-08-07 | depth 5.8 m | reverse complement strand
GTCGTGTGGGACGTGGGTGCGAACGTCGGCCTGTATTCCAAGACGTTCTCCGATATCGCCGGTCCATCCGGAAAGGTGTTCGCGTACGAGCCAAGCCCGGCCAACTTACAGCGACTCAATGAAGCAGTGGGGTCGCTCGTGAACGTGACTGTGGTACCTGTGGCTCTGGGGGAGCGGGAGGATGTCGTGATGTTCGAGCAAGGCGCCGATCCGCTCGGTGCCACGAGCCGAATTGTTGACAAGGCGGACGGAGGATCGAAAGGGCAGGTCGAAGTCCGGCTTTCGAGCGGTGACGGCCTCGTCTCGTCGGGCATGGTCATTTCCCCCAACGTCATCAAGATAGATACCGAAGGCTTTGAATTGGACGTGCTGCGCGGTCTCAGGGCAACCTTGCAGGAAAAGAGCCTTAGGGTGCTTTGCATCGAAGTGCACTTCAGATTGCTGCAAGAACGGGGATTGCCCAATGCGCCTTCGGATATCGAGAAGCTGCTCGGATCCTCGGGCTTTTCACTGTCGTGGCCTGATGCCTCGCATCTCGTTGCCACTCGGTTCAACTGATGCGTCGGTTGACCCTGCCGGGAACCGGGATCGATGTGTCCCGACTGTCCTTCGGGACGGCGCGACTGCACCACCTTCCAACCAGTCGTCGGCGCCAAGACCTTCTGGCAGCGGCCTTCGACCATGGATTCACCCATTTCGATACCGCACCCTACTATGGCTTCGGCATTGCCGAGCAGGAACTGGGGCGGTTTCTGAAAGGCCGGCGTGGCGGTGTGACCCTAACGACCAAGGTGGGGCTCTATCCGCCCGGGGGCTTGGACCCAAGCACTGTTTCCGTCTGGACAAGGAAAGTTGCGGGCAAGGTGTTGCCCGCCCTGTCCCGGCCCGTGGTCGATTGGTCGATTGCGGCAGCGGCAAGGAGCTTGGACCGCAGCCTTCGCCGACTCGGAATCGATCGCATTGATCTGTTGCTCTTGCACGAGCCTGTCTCGGGCGCTGTGCAATCCGAGGTAATTCTGGAGTGGCTCAAGCGGGAGCTGGACAGCGGGAGAATCCGCGCCTGGGGATTGGCGGGCCAAGCGCATTGCATGGACGCCTGGTTGTCGATCGATCACCCGCTTGCAATGGTGCTGCAAGTACGGGACAGCCTGGAACGGAGGGAAGCCGACCTGGTGAAGAGTCGCGGTCGCGATTTGCAGATTACTTACGGATATCTTTCCTCATCCGCCATGTCGTCCGGGGCACCGCGGGCAACGGAGACACTTGGAAGGGCCCTGCGGAGGAACGCCACCGGATCGATTCTCGTATCCACAAGGCAAGTAGCCCATGTGGGTGAGCTTGCCGCCGTCGCGGAGAGAGACGATGGCGACGCTGGTTGACTTGAACGAATCTACGCAGTCGGAAACATACGCAAGATGCGACGTATGTGTGATCGGGGCCGGGGCTGCGGGGCTTTATCTCGCGCACCGGCTTTCTCGTGAGGGGTTGTACGTCATCGTACTGGAAGCCGGTGGCGCGACATGTGGATCCGGCGCGTCGGTGGGAATCGAACCTGTGTTCTCCGGCAGTCAATACCGCGGCGCCGCAGAAGGACGGGCCTTTGGTTGGGGCGGATCAACATCCCGTTGGGGGGGGTTGCTTGTTCCTCATTCCAGATTGGATCTTCGCGATGATGCGAGTCCTGAATCCGTCGCTTGGAAGCATATCGTCGATGTGGTTCGTGAGCGGAGCAGCGCGGTCTTATCCACGCTTGGGCTGGGGGACAATGTCGATTTCCTTTCGTTGCCCGATGTAACGCTCGGCAGGAACGCCAAACTGCTTCACGATTGCGGCTTGGAAACAGCAGCTGTCGAGTTTCTTCCGTTTCGGCGCCGGAATCTGACCTATTTGGCGTCAGCACGAGCGGGCCGAAATCTCACCGCTTACCTGAATGCGGTCGCGTCCAAGTGGCTGGTTGGACCGGACACGAGCGGTTCAGGAGCGGTGAGTGCCGTAGAAGCATCCTCACGGAACGGGAAACGCTTGCGCGTATCCGCGAAGTCTTTTGTCATCGCGGCGGGAGCAATCGAATCTGCGCGCATCCTGATGGAAATAGATCGGTCTGCCGGGGAACGGCTGTTCTTCCGTTCCGCGACGACAGGTCGCTACCTGTCCGATCACCTTTCTTGTGCCATTGCCCACGCGAGTCCCGAGGATCTGGATCGAACGGCAAGCCTGTTTGGACCGATATTCAGCAAGGGCCGGATGCGAAGTTTCAGGTTCACGGATTCGTCGAGGGAGCATTTCGTGCCGCGACATTTCGCTCATTTCATTTTCGATATAGACAATGCGGGATTCCGCCTGGCGAAGGACATCTTGTTTGGTCTGCAGTCCAGGGCCCTGCCGGATGTGCGACTTTCGAATGTCATCGACGGGATCAGCGGGCTGGGCAAGTTGGCCTATAACCGCTTCATCAAGTCCAGCCTGTTCATTCCACCGTGCACTCCCGCGCACCTCCAGATGGACATCGAGCAGACTCCGGACGCGGCGAACAGAGTGCATCTCGGGGACGAGGTGGACCGGTTCGGACGGCCGGTTGCCGTCGTGCATTGGCAGATAAACGAAATCGACCACAGGAATATTCACTTGTTGTCGCAACGGCTGCTCGCGAAATGGCCTGACCGCTCGCTCGGATTCCCGGGATTGGTCCCGATCGATTTTGGCGGCACGCAGCCGAAGCCATATGACGCCTATCATCCCGTGGGAACATGCAGGATGGGCACCGATAAAGGCGCCACGGTTGATTTGGAGCTTCGAGTCAGAGGCGCGCAGAATCTCCACGTGTTGAGCACGGGAGTATTCCCCAGTGCCGGGACGGCGAATCCCACTTTCAGCATGCTTTGCCTGGGTGACATGCTGGCGGACATATTGGCGAACGGTCTGGCCGCGAATAGAGCATGAGCCAGGCGGTTAAGCATATAGGTCGTGTGCAATGCGCCTGATTCTTCATGCCGATGATTTTGGTCAGTCGGAAGACACCTATCGAGCGACAGTCGAATGCTTCGAGCGAGGCGTCTTGACAAGCGCGTCCATCATGCCGCTTATGCCCTTTTCCGATGCCGCGATGCAGTATGCGAAGGGACATCCGGAATACAGTTTTGGCGCGCATTTGACCTTCGCCAGGAACACGGTCGAACGGCCGGTTTCCGATCCATCAAGGATCCCGCATCTGCTCGATTCCGATGGGAATTTCACGAATTCGAACGTGATCCGCATCCGGGCGCTCTGCCATCGGATCCCTCCCGGCGAGATCGAATGCGAGGTACGAGCCCAGTTGGGGTATTTTCGCGACCACGGCGTTGCGCTTTCGCACGTTGACGCTCACGGCCACATGCACAAGCTTGGCCTTTTTCCGGACGCCATCGCGCGAGTGCTTCCGCAATTTGGCATCTCCCGGGTTCGCGCGGTCCAGAACATTTTCGTGCGCAGACCGCTGCTTAGCCCCACTTTTTGGCTGGGCCCCTATTGGGGTCGGCGGATTCGCAAGCGCTTCCGGACAAGCAAATTCTTCTTCATGCTCAGGGGCAACGAGGGACTTGACTGGATTCGAAAGGATTCGCCATGGTTCGCAGGGCTGATCCAGCGATGCCGGGGTGAGTCGGTTGAAGCCGGGTTCCATCCAGGTTTCACAGGCTGGAATGACATCGAACGCAGGTCCCTTGTCCGCTTTGCGGAAGAAGCAAAGGAACGCTCGATCAGACTCATCACGTGGAATGATATCCCCTAGTTCTCAGCGCCGATCGGGATCAGGCATGCGCGTCAATGGCGATTCCCTTTGCAGGCAAACGCATCGTTTGCGTAGATCTTCCCTGCAATGGAGCGTCTCTCCATGATCAAGAATTGGCAGAGAAAGACCTACTATGTTCTTGCCGGCCCGCTTATGTGGATCAGCGGACGGTATTTCAGGTATTTCAGGGCGCCAAAGACGGGCCTCAGGGTCCATTTGGGACCGGGGAAGAACTGCTACTTGAATGGCTGGCTCAACGTCGACGCGAACATCGTATCGGCCAAGATAGATCTTTGGGCCAACCTGCTGGACCCTCTGCCTTTCAAACCCGATAGCGTGAGAGCGCTGTATTCCTACAGCGTACTGCAGCACTTGCCTTATTTCCGCCTGGAGCCGTTGTTGAAGGAGATCCACGACTGCATGGAACCGGGCGGCTATTTGCGCATCGCGGTCGTGCATGGCGGCAATGCCGCCATAGCTTATGCCGAAAACAGAACCGACTGGTTCGGATCGTGGCCAATCGCCTATGAAAGCATGGGGGGAAAGTTCGAGAACTTCTTGTTGTGCGCCGGAGAGATCAAACGGTTCTTCGATTTCGGCCTTCTGTCCGAATTGCTAGTCCGGGCAGGCTTTTCCGAGATCAGGGAATCCGCTCCGCTTCAGACGGCATTTCCCGATGTATTCTGCGAAGCCGTCAAGATGGAGCACGAGAGTTGCCCGGATCTTCCCCATCACGTCGTCGTCGAGGTCCGCAAGACGTGATGGGCGAGAGCTCTCCGGAAACAGATCATGCCGCTTTGCGTAGCCGGGCGTCTTCCGAGTGGTGATGGTGGCGCTATGACTGATCGCGAGATGCTTCCCGGCACACTGGCCGTAGTTATTCTTACCTTCAACGAAGAAGCCAACATTGCGCAGGCACTGGATTCGGTCGCCGGCTGGGCGCACGAAATATTCGTCCTGGATTCCCTGAGCACGGACCGGACGCTGGAGATTGCCCGCCGGTATGGCTGCCACATTGCGCAGAACAGGTTCGAGAACTACGGGAAGCAGCGCAACCACGCGCTCGATGGTCTGCCCATCCGCAGCGAGTGGGTGCTCTTCCTGGATGCCGACGAGTGGTTGCCTGATGCGCTCAAGCAGGAAATCTCCCGTCTCATCGCGAGCTCGCCGGAGGAGAATGGCTTCTACATCAAGTGGCGTCTGATCTGGATGGGTCGCTGGATTCGTCGCGGCTATTACCCATCCTGGATCTTGCGGCTCTTCAGATACGGCAAAGCCCGCTGCGAGGATCGGGCGGTGAACGAGCATTTGATCGTCGAGGGCACCACGGGACGTTTGCACAACGATTTCATGCACGAGGACAGGAAGGGTCTGACCGACTGGGTCGCGAAACACAACGACTATGCCACGCGGGAAGCCGCGGAACTGTTCAATACCCGCGCCGCGCCGGGATACCGGGAAATCGACGCGCGGCTTTTCGGGACGCAGCCGCAGCGCAAACGCTGGTTGCGGCAAAGGATCTGGAACCGGCTGCCGCCGGTGATCCGGCCGTTCCTGTATTTCATCTACCGTTACGTGCTGCGGGGGGGCTTCCTGGACGGACGCGCAGGGTTCGTCTTCCACTTCTTGCACGCGCTCTGGTATCGGCTACTGATCGACGTGAAATATCTCGAGCTTAAATCCATCGGGGCCTCTGCAAGACGGGGACAAAGGAAGTTATCGTGATCTCGGAGAAACTGGTTAAATATTGGTATCCCTAATGTGGGCTGAAGAAGACAAGCTGATTCAAGCAGGTTCGACAAAGATCGATCTCACGGCCGGCCAACCCCTGCAAGCGACACCGCGAGTCTTGCTGGCGCTAGTCGAGGTAGGTGCAGGCGTGGGGGGGATCGAAAACGTAGGGCGCAGCCTAATTCGATTGCTCGCCGGCAAGCAATGCGAAGGGATCCTGGACTACCGCGTGGTGTCGCTGCGTGGCCCGAGGAACGAGACGGACAGCAAGGAGTTGCGCCAGTGGGCTGCCGAACGACTGGTACATTTCGACGATCGGCGCGGCGCCTTCTCCATAAGTGTCTTGTGGCAAATGATTAGTTGGGCGGACGTCGTCATTTTCATACACATGGGGATCGCGTCGCTTCTGACGCTGGTTCCCCGTTGGCTCAGACCGCTCTCGATGACGTGGATTTACGGAGTGGAAGTGTGGTCTCGGCCGATCCTTCGACAGCGGCTCGGCCTGGCTCGCAGTGACTATGTCATCTCCATCAGCGAACTCACGATGCATAGGGCCATTGCGGCCAACCCTTGGTTGCCTTTACCGTGGCCTTGCCACCTGGGTATACCGAGTGACGAGGGCGCGGAACCTATCGATAGCCTCGCCCAAATCAATTTCTTGCCAGGCCCTCACGACATATTGATCGTAGGTCGGCTTGCCAAGGGCGAAGGAAGAAAAGGCCATGATCAGTTGATCGCGGCCATGGGCGAGGTTGCTCGCGTAACGAGTGACGCCCGTTTGATCGTTGCCGGGGCGGGTGACAACCTCGACTTCTACAAGGAGATGGCGCGGCGGGAAGGCGTTACGGACCGTGTCGTATTCACCGGTTTTTTGCACGAACGCGTACTGGCGGAACTGTATCGTAGGTGCGGCGTATTTGCGATGCCGAGCCGCCAGGAGGGGTTTGGCCTGGTCTACCTGGAGGCGATGCGGGCGGGGCTGCCCTGCATCGCTTCAAACTGTGATGCAGCGCAAGAGATCGTTGTCGATGGCGAGACCGGATATCTGGTCGATCCTGACGACCAGGTGGCTTTGACGGCGGCCTTGATGCGGCTGCTTGGGGATGAAACGCTTCGTCGAAGGCTGGGAAGTCAAGGCCGCGCCCGTTTCCACCAGTACTTCACGGAAGAACACTTCCATGAGAGATTTTGGAATATTCTGAAAGTAGCGCTGGCGACGCATGGGAACCGTGGAATATATTGATTGCCTTCGAGAGCACCCCATTAACCGCTAATTTGCACGCCACATCAGTACGGAAGGAGCTTTTGGATGGTACGCTCGGACAAGAATGTACCCATGGATTTTTCCGGTCCAACAATGGTTCCGGGGAACGCAGAACGGCGAGAGGTGTGGCAGGAGTTAAACCGTACGTGGTGGCAAAGCCATCCGATGCGCTACGACTGGAAGGAGAGCATTGCACATCCTGAATTTAGCAAAGAGTTCTACGAGGAGATAGACCGACGGTTCTTTTCCAACGTTCGCGAGTATATGCCGTGGAAAAACATCCCGTTTGATCCGCTAATCGATTTTGATCGCTTGCGAGACCAGGATGTCCTGGAGATTGGAGTCGGAAGTGGCAGTCACGCTGGGCTCTTGGCCCGCCATGCGAGGACATTTACCGGTATAGATCTGACCGATTATGCGGCCGAGTCTACGTCCAGGCGGCTGAAGTGTTTTGGGCTTGCCGGGACCGTGCTTCAAATGGACGCCGAGGAAATGTCCTTTGCCGATGATAGCTTTGACTTCGTCTGGTCCTGGGGCGTCATCCATCACTCGTCGGATACCCGCAGAATCCTGAGCGAGATTGCCCGTGTGCTTCGACCAGGCGGCCGTGCGGTAACCATGGTCTATCATCGTAATGCTTGGAACTACTATCTGATTGGGGGTCTGATCTACGGCATACTGCGTGGAGGCTTCTTTAAGACAAGATCGCTGCACAAGACAATGCAGTTGCAGACGGACGGTGCAATTGCGCGCTACTACTCTGCGGCGGAGTGGCGGGCCTTGGTGACGGAATACTTTGCTGTAGACGCCGTTTTGGTTTACGGGAGCAAGTTGGAGCTCTTGCCGCTTCCCGGCGGCAGCCTGAAACGAGTGGTCAGTGACATGCTGCCTTGTCGTCTAGCACGTTTCTTCACCAATACGTGCAGGTGGGGATCGTTCCTGGTGAGCACATTGTCGGCTCGGTCTTGACAGGTCAATTGCAGGTCCGAGTGCGCCACCGAGGTGTACGAGACGTGTGGGACCCCACGGAAGTGGCGGGCCTGGCGCATAGCAGCATGCACGTGGCGCGCAAGTGCGGCAACGAGGCTGCCATTACCGATGCGGTCGTGGGCGATCCGGATATGAATGCAATGCTGATTAGGACACGCTAGGCTGCCACGCCCGCCTTGTGTCGATGGCACTGGAGCGCGGAAAGCACGACTTCGTCGAGAAGCTCATGACGGTCGTGGTGCGTAGACAATGGCTATGAGGAAACCGAGGCTCGGAATAGTTCAAGCGCGGCCTACGCAATTTGATGGCCCGCTCTTCAGGTGCCTTACACAATCAGGTAATCTTCAATTGAAGGTGTATTTCACTGGAAATGGTGATCAGCCGATTACCATTGATCCTGAACTGGGAATCCCGCCGGCCTGGAACAAGGACATTACGTCGGGGTACGCGCATGTCTTTCGATCCAAGGGTGTCAGAGGCAGCCTTTCGTTTATTCGAAAGATTGTGGCCGCGAAGCACGACCTGGTAATTGTGGCAGGTTATACAAGTTGGATAGTTTTGTTGGCAGCTTGCTGCCTAAGGCTGTACGGTCGACCGGTGGGGATGAGATCTGACTCGGTTCTGTCGGACCGCCGGTTGCGTGGCATAAAGGAGAGATTCAAGAAGGCGATCTTACCTAAGGGCTTTTCCTGGCTGTTCCGTACCGGACATCCCACAGGAACACTCGCCAGGAACTATCTTAAGTATTACGGATTCAAGGACTCCTCCTTATTCCTCTTTCCCTACAATGTCGATGGCGACTACTTGCACGCCCAATCATTGTGCGTCGGCGAAATTGAGACGATTCGGAGGCGATACGATATTGCCACGGATGCGTTTGTCGTGTTGGGAGTGCTCAAGTTCATTCCTCGAGAGGATCCGATAACCCTTGTCAGGGGATTTCTCCGGATGACGGAGCGGCACCCAAAGGCAGTCCTGTTGCTGGTCGGAGATGGAGAGTTGCGAGGCAGGATCGAGGAAATCATTCAAGAAAATGGGTCAAGAAGCATCAAGCTCGCAGGGTATGTTCCTTATGCAGAATTGGGTTATTACTTCGGGCTAGCCGGCGTTTTCGTACATCCTGCGCTTGGCGAGTCCTGGGGTGTCTCCGTCAACGAGGCTCTCGCGTGCGGATGCCCGACGGTGGCTGCGGACACCGTAGGAGCCGCCGCGGATCTTGTCGTACCAGGCCGGACGGGATTTTGCTTTCGTGCTGGAGACCCGGAAGCCCTCGCACAGCGGTTGCAGGCAATAATTGATGACGGATCGCTTCATGCTGCAATGAGGGAGAATGCGCGTGCAAAAAGCCTTCAGTGGACTTACCAACAAACGGAAGCATATTTGCTAAGCGCGGCAGCCTACGTTGGTTGCGGTGACCGGAGTTGAATGAAACTCATTAGACAACCGCGGCGTTCTGGAAAATGAAGATCCTATATGTGGGACAACTGCGGAGAGGGCGCACAGCACACCAAAGAATGCTCGCGCAGCTAGACTTTGGGCACGATGTCGTCGGAGTAGATACCTTTCAGGACGTTGTGGAAAATCCTCTCGAATTGCTCTATCTCAAAGTGCGGGGCCGGCTCGGCCGTCCGAAGGACGTAAACCACGTGAACGGGAAAATCGCGCATTTGGCTGCCGAGCAGCGGTTCGACATATTGTGGCTGGATACGGCGTTGACAGTAACTCGCAACACATTGGCCATATTCCGCAAAGAGAATCCAGGCGCGGCATGCGTCTTTTACAGTGGTGACGACGTGATGAACCCGCGGAATCAGACGCACTATTACCGCGAAGCGCTGCCGCATTTCGATATCCACTTCACGACGAAGACCTACAATGTGGCGGAGCTCGAGGCAATGGGGTGCAAACGAGCAATGTATATTGGCAACGCCTACGATCCAAAGACCCACCGCCCGATGGACCTGTCTTCATCGGACATGCAGCGATATGCAACCGATGTCGGCTTCGTGGGAGGGTACGAGCAAGATAGATGGGCGCACATGAGAGGGCTTGCCCTCGCCAAGCTTCAGGTGCGCATCGCAGGCTCGTTCTGGGAGCGAGTTGACGCCAGCGCTGTTCCAAGCCTGTCCATCATGTACGGGGACCTTTGCGGCGATGAGTACGCAAAGGCGATCTGTGCGACGAAGGTGAATCTCTGCTTTCTTAGAAAAGTCAATAGAGATCTGGAAACGACGCGAAGTGTCGAAATTCCAGCCTGCGGCGGTTTCATGTTGGCGGAGCGAACGGAGGCGCACCAAGCCTTGTTCGAAGAAGGGAAGGAGGCAGAGTATTTCGAGACGTTCGATGAATTGCTCGACAAGGCGCGCTTCTTTGTTCGCCACGATAGTGCTCGATCCAAGATTGCAAGGGCCGGATATGCACGTTGTATGGGTAGTGGTTACAGTACTCATGATCGAATGGGCGTCATGCTGGCGCGAGTAATGGCGGACAATCTCGGGTGACCCGCGGTTGCTCCGGAGAGTTGATCTTGGTGGTGAACATGGGCGCAATTGGGTGCGCGGGCCCCCAAAACATCGGGTACTTGATAGGGTCGGAAATGCAGTGTTCTGATGAGATTGCCTGTAGGCACGGCAAGCTCAAGCATAGGTCGGACTTGTCATCGTACGCGAGGACCTGAGTCGGGAGCATGCGGCGGAGGGGTCCTCTGACTGCGGGTTTGGGCTGGTGATGGCGGCGGTGTTTGTCGCAGTGGTTTTCTGGCCGTTGTCTCATGGTCAGGGGCTGCGCGCTTGGGCCGAAGGGGTTGCGCTGCTGTTTGCGCTTGCCGCGTTGGCAAATTCCAAGCTGTTCTCCCGGCTCAGCCGGGGTCAGCCCCGGCTCCGCGTGCTGCTTTGCAAGCGAATTGCACCGATGCTCCTGCTGGAAATTTCGCGGCCGCAGATGACCTCTACGAACTGGTTCGCTCGATGCTTGAATGGCACTCGGCGGACAAAAGACTGACCAGGGCAAGTAT
>ORJL011235453.1_pt1 | contig 10765 bp, 14 predicted proteins | sample 1779941 | NCBI WGS metagenome assembly ORJL01 (sample SAMEA104232317, study PRJEB22302) | groundwater metagenome | biome: forest; feature: aquifer; material: groundwater | place: USA | collected 2011-08-07 | depth 5.8 m | reverse complement strand
TTCAATGAATCGCGCCATCCGCACCAAACTGTCGGTGATGATGTTTCTTCAATACGTGATCTGGGGCGCCTGGCTGCCACTCATCACGCTTTACCTCACGAAATACCTCCACTTTCGGGGTGGGGAGGATTTCACCGGGTTGCAGGCCGCCTGGATCATGAACACGTTCGCGATCGCCTCGATCGTGGCGATGTTTGTGGGCGGGCAACTGGCGGACCGCTACTTCGCCACGGAACGGTTTCTCGCCACCAGCCACTTCGTCGGAGGCGTGACCATGTTGTTACTGCCGATGCAGACGCATTTCTGGCCATTTCTGGTCATCATGCTGGTGCACTGCCTTTTCTATGTGCCCACGCTCTCGCTGACCAACGCGATGTGCTTTGCAAACCTGAAGGACGCCCAGAAGGACTTCGGCATCGTCCGCCTCTGGGGCACCATCGGTTGGATTTCCGCAAGCACGCCCTTTGTTTTTCTTCTCAAGAGCAAGGAGGGCGTTGGCATGGCTTCGGCGCTCACCAGTATTTTTACCCTTGCCGGCCTCGCGTCACTCGTGCTGGCGGCGTTCTGTCTTACCCTCCCGCACACACCGCCGACCAGGAGCAAGAGCGCGAGCGAGAAATTTGCGCCTTTCGAGGCGATGAAACTCCTGGCCGTACCCAGCATCCTGGTGCTTTTTTTGGTCACTTACATCGATACACTGGTGCTCTGGTGCCACTTTTTCTGGACGAGCCCCTTCCTTGGAAAGCTCGGCATTCCGGAGAACTGGATGATGCCGGTCATGAGCATCGGACAGGTGGCCGAGATCGGGACGATGGCGGCGCTGGGGTGGGCGCTCAAAGGGTTGGGCTGGCGCAAGACCATGATCCTGGGAATCCTCGGACAGGTGGTGCGCTACGGTATCTACTCGATCAGTACCGAGAACATGGCCTGGTTGGTCGTGGCCAGTAACATCATCCACGGTGTCTGCTACGCCTTCTTCTTCGCCTCGGTCTATATCTTCGTGGATGACCACTTCCCGAAGGACGCTCGCGCCAGCGCCCAAGGTCTGTTCAACCTGTTGATCCTGGGGATCGGCCCTTTGACCGCCAATCCGCTCTGGGGATGGCTCGGTGACGTCTTCAAGGTGACGGCGAAGGAGACCTCGACCGCGAACTTCAACAAGCTTTTCCTCGTTCCCCTGGCATTTTCCATCGTGGCGACCGTGATTCTGTTCCTCTTTTTCCATCCGCCCCCCAAACCGGAGACGCCCGGCACCGGAAGCTCCGCTCCAACGACATAGCCTGGCTCGACGCCCTGTGAACGTTCCTCACGAGTGTTCCTTCGACGCATCGAGCAGATCCCGACCGACGGACTTCAACTCCATCGATCCAGGTGGAACGTGGGTGCGGACCCGATTTGAGTTCTGACCTTGAGCATCCACAATGAACCATCCACTCAATCGTAGGCATTTTCTGAAAAACTCAATGACTGCCGCCGCTGGACTAGCCCTTACTCCCATGGGCAACTCCCTCCTCATGGCTGCGGGGGAAAAACTGCCCTTCATGATCTCGCTGGCGGAATGGTCCCTGCACAGGGCGATCTTCGCCAAGGCGTTGGACCACTTGGATTTCCCCAAGGTGGCAAAGCACGACTATGGGATCGGTGCGATCGAGCTTGTGAACCAGTTCTTCATGGACAAGGCGCGCGATCGCCAATACCTGGGTGAGTTCAAGCGCAGGACCGAGGAGCTGGGTGTGAAGATTCTACTGATTATGATCGACGGGGAGGGAGCTCTGGGTGACCCCGATGCCGCCGCGAGGACCCGCGCGGTCGAAAACCACTTTAAATGGGTGGAAGCGGCTAAGTTCTTTGGCTGCCACTCGATCCGCGTGAACGCGGAGACTTCCGGGGTGGGCACTTACGACGACCAAATGGCGCGCGCGGCCGACGGGCTGGGCCGCCTGGCCGAGTTCGGGGCCAAACACGGGCTGAACGTGATCGTCGAGAACCACGGCCATCTCTCCTCGAACGGCGAATGGCTTGCGGGGGTCATCAAGAGGGTGAACCTGGCCAATTGCGGCACCCTCCCTGATTTTGGCAACTTCACCATTGCCGAAGGCAAGGAGTACGACCGCTATAAGGGCGTGGCTGAGATGATGCCATTTGCGAAGGCCGTCAGCGCCAAGACCCTTGACTTTGACGCGGACGAGAATGAAACGAAGATCGACTACCGTCGGATGATGAAGATCGTTCTGGACGCGGGCTACCGTGGCTATGTGGGCATCGAGTACGAGGGCGATCGCTTGAGCGAGCCTCAAGGCATCCAGGCGACCAAGAAGCTCCTCGAGAAGGTCCGAACCGAGATGACCCTCGCCGCGCGGGGCTCCGGAGCCACAGCCAACGCCGGCCATTAGCGGGCTGGAGTCGGGCAGGGCTGGCTGTCCCCAGCCGGCCTCGGATGCGGCCGACGGAAGGTAGGGCTCGCTGTCCCCAGCGAGCCGCGGGCGTGCGGGAATAATCGCGAGTCTTGTCTCCCCACATTGTGATCCTTCAAGGACCGTTCGGCGCAAAGAAACAGCCACAGAGGGCCTCTCGGACCACTGTGGCTCGTAACTCTGAAAACCGACCGTCGCGATCGGGCGCCCTGCGTGCGATCAGGCCTTGCGACTGCGCCAGACGCACCCAGCCAGCATGCCCAGCGCGCTAAGACCGGCGAGCCAGGTCGAGGGCTCGGGGACGGTGTTGATCTCGACTGCGATTGAATATGTCCGCTGGTCAGAAAGGTTCCCCGGAAAAAGGATTGTGTCTCCGACGTTCGGAAGGGGGTACGGATAGTACCCTTGCGCAGTTCCACCGCCTTCATCCAGCGGAATTCCCCAACCATAATGGGCAATGACGTCACCCACTGCGAGAGCATACGGCAGGACGGGGAAGGAATTAGGTCCTGCCGCGCCGACGACAAGTGGGCCAGTCCTTCCATGTCAGAGTTCGTTTTCGTCCATGCTCGTTGCCCGATCTTGACCGCGGCGTTGTGAGTGACCTATCAGACCGAAGCCGATCATGAGCGCCAAGGCGCCGGCACCCGCAAAGCAGGTGGGCATTGACCACAGGCCAGCCGGGGCGGCCACACTGGCCACAACCACCGCCCCCGCCGCTATTATCGATATCCACGTTCTCTTCATATACGCTGGGCACCTGTTCTCCAGATGTCGAGCTGGACCGGGCGCGCGTGACTCGCCGTCGTCACGACCCTTTCGCCTGATGTATCGTCCGTGATTGTTTCACAAACCTGTTGATTGGTCTGTACACTTTTGGGACAGGTTTGATCATTTTCTGGACATAGCTCTGCCCCACAGATTCCTCGTGCAACGAGGTCCGAAAAGAGGCAGGCAATCAGGCATAATAATACGCATTATAAATAGCGTTGCTCCACCGTGTTCCAGCGCCCGCTTCGGATGGCAGGACGTGTCTGTCGCAGCGCTCCATTCCGTGGGGAACGGGCTCTTTCATGCGGGTCGGCGGCGCCCGGGAGGGGGTTCCGGAAGAGAATCTGGAAATCAACTTAAGGAAAGGACGAGGATGCCGGTGCGTCTCCCCTTCCTGATTTCATGAGTTCCAGATTTCCCGCGCGTTTGAACGTTCAGAGCGGCGCGATAGGGACATCGCGCCCTACCTTTGTGTGTGTGGAACTCAACCGTAGCGGTAGGGTGCGGCGAGGGGGAAGGCGTTGGGGAGGTGGCGCACTTCGCGGACGGCGTCGTCCTCGAGCAACACCTCCACGATATCGAACCTGATCCGAATGGGCGGTTTGCCCAGCAGGGCGAGGTAGTCGAACGCGGCGAGTGAGAGCCGGCGGCGTTTGTCCGCGTTGACGGCGGCGGCCGGGCGTGTCCAGTCCTCGGACGAGCGGGTCTTTACCTCGACGAACACCAGGCAGTCATGGTCACGGAAGACGAGATCGATCTCGCCTCGCTCGGATTGGTAGTTGGCGGTGAGGAATTTCAGGCCGAGACGCTTCAGATGCTTCCGCGCGGTCCGCTCGCCCCGCCTGCCTCGTTCCAAGTGGGCGGGGACGTCGGGCCTGATAAACCAGGAACGAACTCGGTTCCAGAGGGTCATGCGCGTTCAGCCGGAGAACAGATCCTGTTGCACGGGTTTGAGCGGCGCGAAACTGCGCCGGTGAATCGAGCAAGGCCCGTGTCTCGCCAGGGCCGCGAGGTGGTCGGCGGTGCCGTAGCCTTTATGGCGCGCGAAGCCGTAAGCGGGGTAGAGCTGATCATACTCAAGCATGAGCCGGTCGCGGGTGACCTTCGCGAGGACGCTGGCGGCGGCGATGGAATAGCTGAGCGTGTCTCCTTTGATGATGGGGGTCTGTGCGAACTTGAATGTGGTCACGCGCAGTCCATCCACCAGGACGTGCTCGGGGGACGGGACCAACCCGGCAAGCGCTTCGTTCATGGCCTGCTGGGTGGCCTGCAGGATGTTGATGCGGTCGATGACGTCGGGGGCGGCCTGCGCGATGCCGAACTGAAGCTCAGGCAAGGAGATGAGCAGGGCGAAGAATCGCTCGCGTGCCTCGGCTGTAAGCTGTTTGGAGTCGTTGAGGCCAGCAAGGGGAGGTGGCAGGCCGTCGGAGATCAGGCTGGCGGGGAAAACGACCGCGGCGGCCACCACGGGGCCGGCGAGGGGGCCGCGCCCCGCCTCATCGACACCGGCAACGCGCGTCACGCCGCGTTGCAGCAGTTGCCGCTCGAATGCGAAGCGGTCGATATCCCGGCTGGCGCCCATAGAGAAAGAGCGAGGCCGGAGCCTCGCCCTGTGAAAACTGGTGTGGACCCGCCAAACGAGGCGTTCCGGTTCAGGCCTGCGCCGGGCTCGTCGCGGGAGCGGCGTCGGCGTTGGCGGCGTCAGCGGCAGCATTGGCTTCGGACGCGGCCTTCCTATCCGCAGCCGCGCTGGCCGTGGCGGCATTCGCGGCCGCCGTGCGGGCGACAGCAGCCGCCGCGGAACGGATCCGTCCGGTGTTGGACTCCTTTTCCTTCACCGCAGTGGCGCTCTTGCCGACGCGACCACGCAGATAGGTAAGCTTGGCGCGGCGGACAGACCCCTGGCGCTCGACTTCCACCTTCTCGACGCGGGCGGAGTGGATGGGAAAAACACGCTCGACACCCTCGCCGTAGCTGATGCGGCGAACGGTGAACGTCTCGTTAATGCCGTGCCCGCGGCGCCCGATGACGACTCCGGCGAAAATCTGGACGCGCTCTTTGTCGCCTTCGATAACCCGAGTGTGAACACGCACGGAGTCGCCCACGGCAAAGGCCAGCGGCTCCTTGCGAAAATGCTTCGATTCAATCTTGTCCAATAGTGCCTGATTCATAAATTCAAATTCAATCCGCGTTACTTGTCGTCTGTTGTCGTCGGCCTGGCATCATCCGGGCTCAGCAGGTCGGGCCTGCGGGACCGCGTCCGCACTTGTGCCTGCTCCGCTCGCCACTTGGCGATCTCGGCATGATGCCCTGAGAGGAGGACTTCCGGGACCTTCATCCCGCGAAACTCGGCTGGGCGCGTATAGTGCGGGTACTCCAGCCAGCCTTGGCTGAAAGACTCGTCACGGGAGCTCTCATCGTCGCCGAGCACACCGGGCAGCAGCCGAGTAACGGCATCAATGATCAGCATCGCTGGCAAGGCGCCGTTTGTCAGCACAAAATCCCCGATGGACAACTCGTCATCCACCAAGGCTTCGCGCACCCGCTCATCCACCCCTTCATAGCTCCCGCAGATGAGCAGCAGATGCTCGTACCCGGCAAGTTCCCGGGCGATCTGCTGGTTGAACACCCGCCCGGCGGGACCCAACAGGATCACTCGTGTCTGCTCTTGCCGCAATTGTTCGACTGCTTCAAAGATCGGTTCGACCTTCAGCAACATCCCGGGGCCGCCGCCAAAGGGTCGGTCGTCCACCGTGCGGTGCCGGTCGTGCGTGTAATCACGCAAATTGTTCAGGCGCAACTCGAGTTTTCCCGCGTCGCGCGCCCGTTTGACAATGCTCTCGTCCAGCGGCCCCGCGAACATGGCGGGGAAAAGCGTGAGCACATCGATTTTCATTCTCGGATGCCCCCCCCGAACACTCCGGGCGCCCTGGAAACCCTCCTTACCCTGCGGGACGCACCGCCTCGGAGTGATCCGCTCAGGTGCTTGGCGGTTCCTCGACGATATCGAGAGCACAGCGGAGCCCCTTGCTCGCGCTTCCCACCATTAGGAGGGCGCGCAGGGCGTGAATGGTGGCCCCCTGCTTGCCGATGATCTTGCCTATATCATCCGGATGCATGCGCAATTCGTACAAGGTGGTGCCCTCCCGCTCGACAGGGGTCACGGTCACGGCCTCGGGTCGGTCCACGAGTCCCTTGACGACGTATTCAAGCCAAGCCTGCATAGCCGGCTCATTAGACCGCAGGCGTGGGCGCGATCGCGGGCGCCGACGCCGGAGCAACCGCAGGCGCGGCGGCAGGCACGGCGGCGGGCACGGCGGCGGGCACGGCGGCCGGCGCGGCCTTGATCGCCCGCTTAATAAAGCTGTTTACGGTCTCAGAGGGCTGCGCGCCCTTGCTGATCCAGTACTGCGCCCGGTCGAGCTTGAGGATGACGTTATCCTTCTGCTGCAAAGGCAGATAGGAGCCAATCTCCTCGATAAACCGGCCATCACGCGGACTGCGACTATCGGCCACCACGATCCGGTAAGCCGGCGCGTTGGTCGTCCCGAAGCGCTTCAAGCGAATTCGAACTGCCATAACAATTAGGTACTCAAACATCCGGCTCCCGTCACTGCGGACACCGGGCCGCCCTTACTAAGGCGGTCTTCAAAAGAGGCGAGAGACTAGTCAGGACAGGGGGGCTTTGCAAGCTCTGTTTTGCGGAATATTACAGCCGCCCGTTGTCGATCAAGCGTGTGGACCCCACATGGACCGCAAGTGCCAGGTGTGTCCCCTGGGTGGCAGAACTGGCCGGACGCAGCGTGACCGGGTCGAAAAGTTCCACGTAATCGACGCGGGCAGCGGGTTGAAGGGTGATGAACTTGCCCAACTCCGCTTTCAGCGCCCTCGCGGGCAGGGGAGCCTCGCTCTCGGCCACGAGTCGCCTGCCCAGTTCGATCGCCCGCCAGAGGACCGTCGCCTGTTGACGTTCCTCGGCCGAGAGAAACTTGTTCCGGGAACTCATGGCCAAACCGTCGGGCTCGCGCACGGTGGGCGCCACGGCCACATTGACCGGAAAACTCAGGTCCACAACCATGCGTTGGATGACGGCGGCCTGTTGAAAGTCCTTCGCGCCAAACACAGCCACATCCGGCAGAACCAGGTGGAACAACTTCGCCACTACGGTCGTAACACCGCGGAAATGAGTCGAGCGGGAGGCCCCCTCCATCACCTTCGCGAGGTTTTCCTCCACGACATAGGTCGAGAAGCCTTCCCCAGCCCCGTCCCCGTGCGGGTACATTTCGGAGTCGGCGGGGACGAAGAGAATATCCACCCCAGTCTCTTCGCAAAGCCGTTGGTCCCGCTCCAGGTCCCGGGGATATTTCGCCAAATCCTCCGTGGGAGCAAATTGCGTCGGGTTGACGTAGATGCTCACGACCACTTTCCCGCGCGCGCCCACTTTTTGGCGCGCCTTCTTTACCAGGCTGAGGTGGCCCTCATGCAGGTAGCCCATGGTGGGGACGAATCCGATGAGGATATGTTCGCCCTTCCATTTTAGGGCCAGCCGCTGCATCGCGGCGATGGACGTCACTATTCGCATCCCCTCAGCGTGGGCTGGTTGGGGACGTGGAGCAATCCTTATTCACTTCGCATCGAGTGCCTGCGGCGCGTGAGATTTAGGTATTTCGGCCAGGCTTGCCACCCCGTGAGTGGCCAAGACGCGCCACTGCGCGGGCGAGGCGCCGTATTTCGCCCTGAACCTGGCGCTGAAGGTGCTCAAGTGGTTGAACCCACACTCCATCGCCACATCGATGATCCGGGAGTTGGGATTTCTCAGAAGTCCGACGGCGCGCTCCAGCATCACATCCAGCCTCAACTGGACGATGGAACATCCAAGACGTTTGCTGAGGACCCGGTTCAGATGCCGGCGGCTGCAGCCACACCGCTGGGCCATTTCATCGATGGACAAGGCATGGATCTGGTCACGGGGGATGTGTCGCAAGACCCCGGCCACCCGTGCCTCCGCACCCATGTCCAATGGATCTTCGACATCTTCCCCAGTCCCCGCGCCGTTGTAGGCAATGGTGCTTTCCGTCAGCCAGAAACCCACCAGTTGAAGGAGCTGCGACCGGTGGGCGAGGTTGACCAACGCCTTGTGAGGCGTTGGGATGGCTTGAAAACAACGTGCAAATTCACTCGTTGCGGAATGGTACATGACTCCCCCGAACTGGCGCTCGACTGTCTTGAGCAGATGGCGCTCAGAGAGGGTGAGGATTTCATGCAGACGATCGGGAAAAAACCGGAGGTAGGAGCACGAGAATCCAGCGGAAGTAACCGGATCCACTGAGGAGTGATCGGCGAAGAACCTCGCAGGGCGGGTTGGACGGAGGGCAGCCACAGCGGCCCCGGCCAGCACTAGCGCGTCTCCCGCCTTGACCGGGCGGGAAAGGACCGCGCTATCAATCGAGGCCGCCCCGTCACGGATCAACAGAAAAGTCCAGCCGCCAGGCCGATGGACCCATTTCCCGCTGGCAGGAACCTCCAGATCTCGCAAGACGAGGGAACACTCTTCACATTCCCCGATAGGGACGGACATCCGAACGTCCCCTCCGAACTCAGACCCGCGTCCGTTCCGCTCCAGGGAGGTTTGGGCGATGCTCGTGTTCACGTTGATCCTCAGTTATTTCGTCCATCCTCAATGAATTTGAATGGGGACGGCTTCCGGGGGTTCGTGCACGCAAGCGGCGTTGATCGGCGCGTCCGGGGAGCGATCGTTGGGTGTGACAAGTCCTTTTGCCAGCAAGAACGTTTCCACTTCCTCCCCGCTCACATCCGCCAGCATATGTCCGTTAATCTCCACGCACGGGCTCATTCGTTGTGAAGTTTTGTCAAACATCTCCTGTCGCTGAACAGGATCGTTGATGATATCGCGATCTTCGAAAGGGAGGTCGTATTTGCGCATCACAGCGCGGACGCCCTGGCTCCAACCACAGCTCGGTTTCAGGTAGGCAACAATTCTCAGTTTATTCATAATGGCTCGAGAGCACTGGCATACCATACCACAAGAGCGACAATGATCAACCATTTATTGTTGTGGACATGACAAAAATCAGTTATCGCGTCGGCAGAGGTCAAACGCGCACCCGCCGAGCTTCGCGCCGAAGGCGCAACAACTCGTTAGCTCAGGGCATCGCCCAGGGAAAAACGCCCCGCGAACCCATCCCGCCCTGATATCACGTGCGCATCACTTCCCGGCCTATCTGAGCCCATTCGAGCGACCTTTCGACCGGACCAACCTTCAGAGCAACCCGGCTTCAAAGACGCGTGACGACCTCGCGGGACACCAACTCCTCGAGCAACCGGCAAACAGGTTGGGTCTGGCCGGGCAAAACAAAGTCGGGCGCGATCTCGCTCAGAGGAGCCAGGACAAATCGCCGCTGATGGGCGCGAGGGTGTGGAAGTGTCAACCGCAGGGTGAATCGAGTCTCGCGGGCAAATGCAATGAGGTCCAGGTCCAATGGTCGCGGCTCGTTGAGGATCGTTCTGGGCCGGCGTCCAAACTGGTTTTCCACCGCCTGCAAATGATCGAGGAAAGATTCGGGCGTTTCGTGGCGGTGGGGCAGCAGGGCAACAACGGCGTTGACGAACAGGGGGGAACCGGCTGGGCAATCCACAGGGGTGCTCCGCCAGAGGGAAGATCTGAGTATGGGCTCGGAGGAGAGTGCCTCCAAGCGGTCCATGGCGTGGCGTACCTGCGCGGGTGGGTCGCCGAGGTTGGAGCCCAAGGCGACGAAGGTGTGAAACCGGATCACTTCAGGCCCAGAACGTCCTGCATGTCATAGATGCCCGGCTTCCGGCCCACCGCCCACTGCGCCGCGCGCAGGGCGCCGTTGGCGAAGGTCTCGCGACTGGACGCTTTGTGGGTCAGTTCCACGCGCTCGCCGAGGGCGGCGAAGATGACGGTGTGATCGCCCACCACGTCTCCACCACGGACGGCGTGCATGCCAATTTCGGTGGAGGGGCGTTCACCCACGATGCCTGAGCGTCCGTTGCGGACAACCTCCTGGACCTGCTGGTGGCGAACTTCCGCCAGGATTTCCGCCAACCGTGCCGCAGTGCCGCTGGGCGCGTCCTTCTTCATCCGGTGATGCATCTCGACGATCTCGAGGTCGAACCCCGGGCCCAGGATCTCCGTGGCCTTGCGAGCCAGCCAATAGAGGGTGTTGACGCCCGTCGAGTAGTTGGCAGTCCAGACGATGGGTATGGCGGATTGGGAGGCGCGGATGGCCGCTTTCTCCTGCTCGGAGTGGCCTGTTGCGCCAATGACCAGAGCTTTGCGGTGTTCGACGCAAAGGTTCGCCACACCGGGCGTGGCTTCGTGCGCGCTGAAGTCGAGGAGCACGTCCGCCCCAGACACCAGCGGACGAAGGTCGTCCCCCTGATCAACCTGGCCGACGACCTGGAGTGCTGGATTTCGGGCGGCGCAGGCGAGCAGCGCCTGTCCCATTCGGCCCTTTGAACCAACAATAACGATCTTTGTCATTTCGGAATGCGGATTGCAGGCTACTGATTACTGATTACTGATTACTGATTACTGA
>ORJL010355574.1_pt1 | contig 10766 bp, 9 predicted proteins | sample 1779941 | NCBI WGS metagenome assembly ORJL01 (sample SAMEA104232317, study PRJEB22302) | groundwater metagenome | biome: forest; feature: aquifer; material: groundwater | place: USA | collected 2011-08-07 | depth 5.8 m | reverse complement strand
TGGGACTCGCCGGCAAAGGCGTGGCAGTAGGTGTGCTCGTCGGCGTGGGAGAGGGTGTCCAAGTTGCCGTTGGCGTATCACTCGGCTCAGGTGTCCTAGTGGCAGTTGGAGATACAGCGATTGTAGCTGTTGGGATGACATCCATGACCTGGGCAGGCTGCGACGTAGGCGTTGCGGACGGCGATGGCGTAGACGTGGGCGCAGTTGTCGGTTCTGCCGTTGGCATAGGCGCGGGAGTGTCAAATGAAAGCGCAATGGCAGTTGGCGTGGTCACTCGATTGGTTAACGCGGGGGAAATGGTGTGATGAAAAGAAGTAGGCGACGGCACGGACGTTGGTACAGATCTTGTCGCTGGAATGGCCTGGCAGGACAGCAGCAGAAACGCCACAAGAACAACTACCGCCGTTCGCAGCAATGGTCATTCCTCCTGCGTGCTGGGTTATACAACCCACTAAAGTGCGGCGCTATATTATCAGCATTACGAGCGCGGCGCTAAAGGCATGACACGAAATGGAGGTCTAATTCTATCGAAGCAAAGGATACTGTGCATCAGGAAGCGGCTGAAACCCGATTCTCGCGTATTCGACAAACCTGGCGACCACGTTCCTCGTGCGCTTCATCATTTCAATGCGCTGCTGACTTGATACCGAATGGAACCTCCCGTGACGCGCAGGCACCGCAAAGGTCTCGACGGACTTGAACCAAGCACGGTCTACGCGTAAAGCCTCGCGCAGACGCTCCCAAGAGGGATCCCTGTTGTCTCCGTCTGTGGCGTCAACAAAAGCTTGCCTAAGGCACTCAATAGCCCGAAAGCAAAAGAAGCCAGTGTCCAAAGGAGACCGAATGGCTTCTCGCAGATCGGCTAAAGCCTGGCGTAGTTGAGGGGACTCCATCTCCAATTCAAAAAGGTCGTTGAACGATCTATCCCTCTCTGGCCCCGTCTTTTCTAATTCGAGGATACCCACGCCAAAAACAAGTGAAAGTTGGCCATCTGGCCGGACAACGGACGTGATTTCAACATCGTATCCCCTACCAGTCAGATACCCGTATGTGTCCACTGCAGCCCGAACGACCTGTTCGATTAAGTTCTTTAGCGTTTCAATTTCCGGTACTTCCTGTCTGGTTTCAACGATGACAGCTAATTGAGATACGTTTAGAGAAACTTTCACTCGAATCTTTCCTATCAGAGATTCACTATCTACCTCTAGGTCAATAGGAAAGGGAACAAAAGGCTCAGACTTTAACTCTACTTCCGCCCGCTCAGGAACAACTCTACCGCTAAATACGTAAACAGTCATCGCCACTCCTTAAGCACTAATCTGACGGTCAGGAGCGCAATCAGAAACTACACAATCAGCATCGCGTCACCAAAACTGTAGAAGCGGTACCGCTCTCGCACCGCCTCCGCGTACACCGCCAGCATTCGTTCCCTCCCCGCAAACGCCGACACCAGCATCAGCAACGTGGAGCGTGGCAGGTGGAAGTTGGTGATCAGCGCATCCACCAGCCGGAACCGGTGCCCCGGCAGAATGAAGAGGTCGGCCCATCCAGCGCCTGCCTGTACGCCCTCCTGTCCTCGCTGCTCAGCCAGCAACGCCGCCTGCTCCAGCACACGCACGCTGGTGGTGCCCACCGCCACAATGCGCCTGCCTTCAGCCCTGGCGCGGTTTATAGCTCCCGCCGCAACTGGGTCGATCTCCCAGAACTCCGTATGCAACTTATGTTCAGTTGGGTCTTCCTCCTCCACGGGACGGAAGGTATCCAGGCCCACGTGCAGCGTGACCCACGCAAACTCCACGCCCGCCTGTTCCAGCCGCTGTATCAGCTCATGTGTGAAGTGCAGGCCAGCAGTGGGAGCTGCCACACTGCCCTTCTTGTCCTCGGCCTGGCTGGCGTATACGGTCTGGTAGCGTTGCGGGTCTTCCAGAGTCGCATGAATGTACGGAGGAAGCGGCACCTGACCCACGTGCTCCACCAACGCCTCGTCACTAAGCTGCACCAGGCGCAGTCCACTTTCGCCCGCCTCCATCACTCGCGCCTCCAGCCCCTGGGCAAACTCGACGACGGCGCCTGCTTTCAGCCCGCGGCCCGGCTTTCCCAGGCATTGCCATATCCCTGGGCTTTCCCGCCGGAGCAGCAGCAATTCCACGTGCCCGCCCGTACCGGTGCGGCGTCCGTAAAGCCGTGCAGGGATCACACGGCTATCGTTAATCACGAGGAAGTCGCCGCTGCGCAAGAGCGACGGCAACTCGTGGAAAAAGCGATGGGCCAGGGTGTCGTGGGCGCGATCCATCACCAGCAAACGCGACTGGTCTCGCGGCTCCAGTGGCGTCTGGGCTATGAGGTCTCGCGGCAGAGGATAGTCAAAGTCAGAGGTGCGCATCCCTAGCCCCTAAAGAGCCGCATGGCCACATCGGACTAGGCGTCAGGGCTGAGTCCTGCGGCTACCTGAGCGGCCCTAACAGTATTCATCAATAGCATTGCAATAGTCATAGGGCCGACTCCCCCTGGCACCGGTGTGATAGCGCCCGCCACTTCTTTGGCCGCCTCGAAGTCCACGTCCCCCTCCAGTCGGTATCCTCTGGGCCGGGAAGGGTCATCCACCCTGTTCACTCCCACGTCTATCACCACTGCGCCCTTCTTGATCATGTCCGCCTTTATGACCCTGGGGCTTCCCATGGCGGCGATCAAGATATCAGCCTGGCGCGTGATCTCCGCCAGGTTCCGCGTGCCGGTGTGGCAGACGGTGACGGTGGCGTTGGCGCCCTTGCGCTTCTGGGCCATGAGTATCGCCATGGGCTTCCCCACGATGTTGCTGCGGCCGCATACCACCACGTGCTTGCCCGCCGGATCGTGGCCGGTACGCACAAGGAGCTGCTGAATGCCGAAAGGCGTAGCGGGAATGAAGATGGGCTCGCCCAGGACCAGAAGGCCCACGTTGAATGGATGAAGGCCGTCCACGTCCTTGGCAGGATTTATGGAACGGATGACTTTGGGTTCATTTACTTGAGGAGGAAACGGCAACTGGGTCAAAATACCGTGATAGGTTGAATCTTTATTCAATTGGCCTACCAAATCCAGAACTTCCACCTGAGAAACCGTCTGAGGCAAATGAAATGTCTTGGTCAGGATTCCTGCCTCCTGGCAGGCCCGCTCTTTGCCACGGACATATGAGGCTGACGCAGGGTCATCGCCCAGGAGCACCGCCGCCAGGCCTGGCGTAACGTTGTACTTACGCTTCAGGTTCTCCACCTTTCGGGCTACCTCGGCCCGCACCTCTTTGGCGATTTCAGTTCCGTCTATGATAGTTGCCGTCACGCCGCCTCCTTGGACAAGGAATGTTATTGGTAACGCAAGGCCATGATAGCATATGAGAGAATAATGGTGCCCTAGCAACGAGCCCATTCCGCTCACCTCATCTCAGGCATGGCGAAGTTCTGACAAGCCATCTATAATCACGGCTACACCTTCATCCATCAAGAAACTTGCCATGCACGCCGTGGGGGTCGATATCATAGAGCTGAGCCGCATCGCCCAGGCAGTGGAACGCTGGGGAGACCGCTTCCTGCGTCACATATACACCGAGGGCGAGTTGGCGTACTGCCGTGGCCGTATCCCACAACTGGCCTCTCGCTTCGCAGCCAAGGAAGCCATGATGAAGGCCCTGGGCACCGGCAGGCGCGGCGTAAACTGGCGCGACATTGAAGTTGTGCGACGGCGCGGCGGAGCACCCACGATCCAAATCCATGGCAGGGCCTCCATTGTGGCAGAGCGTCTGGCGGTGAGCCACGTAGCATTGAGCCTGTCTCATTCACGCGAATACGCTGTGGCCTCCGTAGTCCTGGAGACCAGGGAGACAACATGAAAGTAGTAACGGTAGAGCAGATGCAGGAACTGGAGGCACAGGCCAGCAAGGCAGGCGTCTCCGTGGATGCCCTTATGGAGAAGGCGGGGCTAGCAGTGGCAGACCACGCCATACAGCGGCTCGGCAGCCCACGTGGTGCGCGGGTGCTGGTGCTGGTGGGCCCCGGCAACAATGGCGGCGACGGCCTAGTGGCGGCACGCTATCTCCACCAGTGGGGCGCCAGAGTGCAGATATACCTCTGCGCCCCCAGAAAAAGCCCCGACCCAAACCTGACCATGGCCGAGGAACGAGGCATTCCCGTGATAGACGTCGCCAGTGACTCAGGTCTGGAACTGCTAAAGCGCCAAACGGCTGCCACTTCTCTGATCATAGACGCCGTCCTGGGCACGGGCAAAGTACGCCCTCTGGAAGGACAAATGAGGAATGTTCTCCTTCAGGTGGCTGTGGCCCGCCAGCAGCAAAAGAAACCCGTACTGGCCGTTGACCTTCCCACCGGTCTGGACGCCGACAGTGGAGCCCTGGACCCCGCATGTCCCGGCGCAGATGTGACAGTGGCGTTGGGTTATCCCAAGGTTGGCCACTTGACCTTCCCTGGCGCCTCGGCCACAGGCCGGCTGGAAATCGCGGACATCGGCATTCCACCCAACCTGGATTCCGCCATCACCCTGGACCTGGTCACACCAGAACTTATGCGCTCTCTCCTGCCTTCGCGACCCATCGAAGCCCACAAAGGCACCTTCGGACGGACGCTGGTTATAGCGGGGTCACGCAACTACGTGGGTGCGTCCTTCCTGGCCTGCTCCGGCGCTTACCGTGCGGGTGCTGGGCTTGTCACCTTGGCTCCCCCTAAAGGTGTCTATCCCATCCTTGCCACCAAGCTGACAGAGGCTATCTACATGCCGCTGCCTGAGACGTGGAACGGCAGCATTACAGCCCAAGCCGCTGAGGTAGTTCAAGAAGCTCTATCTGGATACGCCTCCTTGGTCATTGGCTGTGGCCTGAGCCAGGAGGCCGAGACACAGCAGTTCATCCTTCAGGTTCTGTTGGACAACCCGTCCAGGGCCCAAGTCCCAGCAGTGCTGGACGCTGACGCCCTCAACGCCCTGGCACAGGTCAAAGAGTGGCCGCCCCACCTGCAAGCCAAGGTGGTTCTTACTCCGCACCCCGGAGAGATGGCGCGTCTCACAGGCATAACCACAGAGCAGGTACAGGAACGGCGGCTGGACGTAGCCCGAGAGGCCGCCCGCGAATGGGGCCAGGTAGTGGTGCTAAAGGGAGCGTTCACCATCATCGCCTCGCCGGAAGGCCTGACCAGGATCAGCCCCTTCGCCAACCCAGGCCTGGCTTCGGCGGGTACGGGAGATGTGCTGGCCGGCATCATAGGAGGGCTTCTATCCCAGGGCCTTTCGCCTTGGGATGCCGCCACCTGTGGCGTATACCTGCACGCGGCGGCGGCAGAAGAGTTGCGCCAGCAACTTGGCGACGCAGGCCTCATAGCCAGCGACCTGCTACCGGAGATACCGCGTCGTATTAAGGCCCTGAAACAATCAGCCTAGTGGAGGGTCAGCTTTACCAAAGCTGTTATAATAGTGCCAACGGCGACGACAATAGGCGGCGACCGCAATGCTATTAGCCATAGACATCGGCAATACCAACGTCACGCTGGGCGTATTCCAGGGAGAGACCCTTAAGGCCACCTGGCGCCTGGCTACTGATGCTCGTCGCATGCCGGACGAGTACGGCATAGCGCTGCTGAACTTACTGCCTCTCCGAGGCGTCGCGCCTTCTGACATCGATGCCGTAGCCATGTGCGGCGTTGTCCCTCCCCTGACGGCAGTCTTTTGTGAGCTATGCGAAAGCTACCTTCATGTCAAACCCCTGCTGGTGGGCGCAGGCGTTCGCACCGGCATCAAGATCCTCTACGACAACCCCAGAGATGTGGGTGCTGACCGTATAGTTCAGTCGGCTGCCGCCTTTCGCATCTATGGTGGCCCTCTCATCGTCGTAGACTGCGGCACCGCCACGGTCTTCGACGCTGTGACTGCTCAGGCGGAGTACCTGGGTGGTGCCATTGCTCCGGGGCTGCGCCTGGCAGCAGAGTCGCTCTTCAGCAATACGTCCCAGCTCAGAAGGGTAGACATGGCGGCTCCCAAGACCGCCATCGGCAAGAACACCACCCATGCTATGCAGTCCGGCTTGGTATTGGGCAACGTTGACCTGATAAACGGGATGGTCAAACGCTTCAAGAAAGAGCTGGGAGAGGACTCCAAGGTGATAGGAACTGGTGGTTTAGTCCCCCTGATAGCCAGCGAGACCAAGGTATTTGACGCCGTCAATCTCGACCTCATTCTGGTAGGGCTTCGAATGATATACGAGATGAACGCCACCTCGATTCCTCAGACGAGGCTGCCGTAGTATTGCCGCTACATCCCAAACCCAAGGACGTGAAATGAAAAGCCCATTCGAAGGTAAGCGAATTGTCCTGGGTGTCACAGGCAGCATCGCCTGCTACAAGGCGGCTGACCTGTGCAGCAAGCTGGTACAGGGCGGCGCCCAGGTAGACGTCGTCTTGACCCGCAGCGCCACTGAGTTCATCACACCCCTCGCCTTCCGCAGCCTCACCCATCGCTCCGTGGTCACCCATATGTTCGACCCCGAATCCGAACTGAGCATTCAGCACGTAGTCCTGGCTGAACGCGCCGACATAGTGGTGATCGCACCGGCCACGGCCAACACCCTGGCAAAGCTGGCCACAGGACTGGCGGACGACGCTCTTACCGCCACCGTGCTGGCCACTGCCGCGCCTGTGGTGGTGGCACCGGCCATGGACGCCCATATGTACGACAACGCGGCTACCCAGGAGAACCTGGAGAAGCTGAAGCGCCGCGGCGTCACCGTGGTAGGCCCCGCCAAGGGACGGCTGGCTTCAGGCTTGATGGGCCTGGGCCGGATGGTGGAACCCGCCGAGCTACTGGGACACATCGCGGCGGCCCTGGGCCGACACGGAGACCTGGCCGGCAAGAAGATTGTGGTCAGCGCAGGCGGGACCCAGGAGGCCATTGACCCCGTACGAGTCATCACCAACCGCTCCTCCGGCAAGATGGGGTACGCCATCGCCGAGGCGGCGCGAGACCGTGGCGCCCACGCCGTCCTGGTCACCGCTCCCACTGCCCTTTCCGCCCCCGCGGCAGTGGAGGTCTGCCACGTGACTAGTGTGGCCTCCATGAGAGAGGCTGTCCTCAGCGCCTGCGTAGGGGCCGACGCCCTCATCATGGCAGCGGCGGTCAGCGACTACCGCGCCGCCCAGGTAGCGACCCACAAAATGAAAAAGGAGGAGTCGGCCAACGGCTTGACCCTCCATCTGGTGAAGAACGCCGACTTCTTCCTGGAGGTTCCCAAAGGTGTCCTACGAGTGGGCTTCGCCGCCGAGAGCGAAGATCTGCTCACCAACGCTCAAAAGAAGCTCAAGGAGAAGGGTCTGGCCCTCATCGCAGCCAATGACATAACGGCCCCCGACAGCGGGTTCAACGTGGACACCAACAAAGTTACCATCCTGGACCGTAATGGCGGGGTAGATGACCTGCCCCTGATGACGAAGTATGAGGTCGCCCAGCGGATCCTGGACCGCGTGGCGGAACTGCTGAAGCGCTGAGAGCCACATCGCCCCTCGGGCAATTGAGTGATCCTGTCCACGCTCGTTGGGAGCTTCTCTATCCATGGGTGGGATAGAACCTGAGGAAGTGGCTAATCGGAGATAACCACATGGAAATCATAGTTGGTGTCATATCTTCTTTATCGACCACCTTTTTCCTCTCGATTCTGGCATTCCTCGCCAGGAATTTATTCATTGAACGACTGAGACTCGCGCTCCAAAAAGAGCACAGCAAGTTCCTAGACGAATTGCAGTGGAATAGAAAAGTGCAAGAGCAGGCTGCAAGGGTTGCAGAATACATGGCCTTGGCACGCAGGTTAAAGGAATCTTCCCCTGAATCTGATTATGAACGCGCCAACCAATTGTCGTGGGAATTAGCGATGTGGCTTCCCCCCGAAATATACAGGCAAATGACAAGTGCAATTGTGAGACAAAACAAGGATGTGGATGAATTGACCGTTGTAATTTCTGTTCGGAAGCTTCTCTTAGGAGACAAAGCGGGGAACTTGGGGCCTGATGATATAGCTCACCATGCACCTGGAATTGGGAAAAAGAACCGCTAACAAACCATGCGCCGGACAGATTGACATCCGCCGGTGATGCCTGACGGTACTCAGCAAAACCCAATGCTCTCATGGTCAGCCACCCTACCAGGTTGCGAGTCCCGATGGTTCGGGACTCGCAATGACCCCTATGTAATGTATCCCTATCAGAAGAAACCTGTATGTCAGCGGTCGCCCTTCGACAAGCTCAGGGCGAACGGAATAATCACTTCCCGTTCGTGGTGAGCTTGTCGCACCACGAAGCCAAGAGTAGCAAACGTCAGAATTACTCAGCGAACTTACATACAACCCAGGATACTAAGAACCCTCCGCAGCACCCGGCGGCACCGCTGGGCCTGTCTCCTGTCGTCTCTTCTTGAGCAGAACCAGCACCAGCGCAGCCGCCACGAAAAGGCCAGCCGCCTGCACCAGGAATACAGAGCGCAGCCCGGTAACGGTAGCAATGGTGCCACCCACCAGCGGGCCAAAGCCAAAGGCGGCAGCCGATACGCTTTGCAGAGCGCCAAAGCCGGTGCCCTGCTTCTCCACCGGCATGGCCAGACCCACCAGCCCGCTGGCTGAGCTAAGCAGAGCACCCTGGAAGAGCCCACCCACGGCCAAGAACAGATAAAACAGGGGAATGGAATTAACGAACACGAAAGGCAAATAGGCAGCTCCGGCGCCTATGCATGCTATGGCCATGATCCTGGGCAAGGGTACACGGCCACCGAGCTGTCCTCCGGCGTAGGAACCAACCGCTCCAGCTATCCCCAGAATACCAAAAGCTACCCCTGTGGCCGTTGCTCCGTTCCCCGGCACAAAAGAGTCCAGAAGCAGCGGTAACACAGCGGACATCAAGTTCGGAGAAACCTGCACCACGAACATCGTGGCCAGTAGAGGGGCCATCGCCTTTGAGGCCACCAGACTCAGTATGCCGGTGAACACCTTAGCGCTAAATACAGGCCCAGCATCCACCGGACGCTGGAAGTTTTCCCGCGCCAACACCAGCACCATGAGGCCGGACAGGCCAACAACGCCGCCCGCCGCAACAAAGGCCCACCGGTATCCCACCGTCGCTGCCAGAACACCTCCCAGCAAGGGCCCCACAGTGTTACCCACAAACAAAGCAGCCTGCAAAGCTCCCACATTGAAAGCTATCTTCTCCTTGGGAGAGGTGGAAGCCACCAGCGCCATGGCGGGCGCAAACACACCCGAAGCGATGCCTGTAAAGAAACGCAATGCTGTTAGGTGATACACGTTCCCAGAAAGGGACGTAAGGGCAATCAGAGTCGCGCCGCCGAACATGGCACGCACCACGTTCTTCTTCCGCCCATAACGGTCCGCCAGCACACCCCATATAGGGCCAAATAGAAACATGGTGAGGCCCATGACACTCCCCGAGACGCCCGACCAGAAAGCAGCCTGGGCCGGGTCTTTTATCCCAAGCTCCTGGACAAACAAGGGAGTGAACGGGAAAACAAAGCTGAAGCCAATAACGGAGACGACCTGCGCCAGCCACATTACCGCCAGGTTGCGCTTCCACGATATCGTGGAGTCTGGCGGATGCGTTCCAGAAGGCGAAGCCGTCTGCTCAGCCTTGTTAGAGGCAGGAGATTTCTTCCGCTGAGGGGAAGGAGTTTCGCTGGGTTGGGAAGATGCCGTCATCGGCCATCCTTTCGCATTATGTCACGCTGGCAGCTCTACGGGATTGCCACAGGCCAGGTAACGCCAATTTCACGAGAGCTTGCCGAGCGAGGCTTGCATTTCAACAAGAGCTAATCGAACTATTGTACACCGTGGGCCCGATACAGACACAGTACTGTTTGACGATATCCGTAGCCGTGCTACAATGGCCGATAACCTCGCTTCGCCCGGCTGGAAAGATAACCCATGACGCAGACTCAACAGAAACAGGAATTCCCCAAGGCATACGACCACCGACCGGTTGAAGAGCGGTGGTACAAGCACTGGCTGGAAAAGGGTTACTTCACCCCCAAAATCGAGCCTGGTAAGAAGCCTTTCGTTATCATCATGCCGCCGCCCAACGTGACCGGCGAGTTGCACCTGGGCCACGCCATTACCGCGTCCCTGCAGGACGCCATGACCCGCTGGCACCGCATGCGCGGTGAGCCCACTCTATGGCTGCCGGGCACCGACCACGCCGGCATTGCCACCCAGGTGGTGGTGGAGCGGATGCTCAAGAGCCAAGATGACGTAACCCGCCACCAGCTTGGCCGTGAGCAGTTCGTGGAGCGCGTCTGGGAATGGGTGCACAAGTACGGCAGCATCATAGACCAGCAACACCAGCGCCTGGGTGCATCCTGTGATTGGACTCGCAAGCGGTTCACCCTGGACCCCGGCCCCAGCCTGGCTGTGCGCACCACCTTCGTCAACCTGTACCGCAAGGGCCTCATCTACCGCGGCGAGCGCATCACCAACTGGTGCCCCCGCTGCGCAACGGCGCTGTCCGACCTGGAGGTCGTACACGCTCAAGAGCAGGGGTCACTCTACTACATTCATTACAACTACGAAGACGGCAATGGCCACCTTACCGTGGCCACCACGCGACCGGAGACGCTCCTGGGCGATACAGCCGTGGCGGTGAACCCCGGCAACCCGCGATACAGAGATCTCGTGGCCGGGCGTGTGTTGCTGCCTGTGCTGGGATGGCCCATCCCGGTCATCGCAGACGACGCCGTGGACGCCA